>OFHN01001061.1_pt1 | contig 21105 bp, 21 predicted proteins | sample 1521321 | NCBI WGS metagenome assembly OFHN01 (sample SAMEA3504130, study PRJEB24116) | mouse gut metagenome | biome: mouse gut; feature: mouse-associated habitat; material: faeces | place: Denmark | collected 2011
CCCCGCCCAGCGCCCACACAATGGCATCCAGGCCCGAGGTCTTGCCCTGGTTGTTGCGGCCCCCAATCACCGTCAGGCCGGTGGGGGCCGGTGTGAGGGTCAGCGCCTTGATGCGCTTGACGTTCTCAGCCTCAAACTGTGTAATTTTGACTGACATAACTTAGCTCCTTTTCTCTTCATCTGGGCGGCTTTCTTCTCCGGGACGGTCAAGCCATCCCCTCAACTGCGGCCCGGACAGCCCCTTGCAGCTTCCCGGCCTTGGTGCTGTCCGCCGCCTTGATCCGTTCCAGGACCTCCATCATCTTCCAATAGGTTTCCTGCCAGCTGCTGAACAGCACCTTGAAGGTAGCCGTATCGGGGTCAGCCTTGGACAGCTGCTTTTCAAGAGCCTGCATCCGCTCTGCGTTCTCGGCCTTGATGCGCTCCACCGCCTCGGCGGTCAGGGCGTCCTTTTCCTCTTGGGTGAGCTCCCGAACCTCCGGCCCCTTGGCTTTCAGTTCGGCCAGCTCCCTCTGCGTGGCCTCAAGGGACTCCTCGGCGGCCTGGGCGGAGGTGTTGGCCTCGCTCAGAGCGTCCTGGAGCCGCTGGGCCTTCTTCCGCTGCTTATCAAGGGCCTCCTGGGCTTCTCGTGCCTTCCTGTTGGCCTCAGTCGTTTCCACATCGGCAGCGGTCAGCTTGGCCTTGTAGGCTTGGGCCTGATCGGCGAGTTCCTCCCGGAGCCGGTCAGCCTCACGCCGTGCCCCCTGGGCTTCGTCCCGGGCGGCAGCGGCCTTTTCTTCAGCTTCGTCCCGCGCCTTGAGCGCCTCGTTTAACTCCCGGACGCTCATGTGCTCCACATCATTCTCGAGCACGAACTTCTCCCGTTCATCCTCGTCCGGGATCACCAGAAGACTCAACGCCTGGGAGAATGTCAAACGCCCAAACGTCTGGGACTTTGCCTCGCCGCCAAACAAACTCTGCTGGTCACTCCCGTACTCCCGGAACACCCGCATGAGGTTCTGCGCCTGGGAGGGGGAGTAGTCCACCTCGTTCTTCAGATACTCGCCCCAGCTCCCGTGGGGCAGTTTGGCCTTGGCCTCAGTCAGCCGGCGCCCAACCTCGATGGAGGCGTTGAGCACCATCCTGCCGGTCTGGTTCTTGATCGTGCGGATCTCCGCCGCCAGGATGTCAGGCGTCTTGCCGGAGTCCACGGGGGATAGGGGCACCTCCGCAGCGGTAGGCGGGCCGCCCACCCCAAAGTCCTGACTGAGGAGCTGGCCCTCAGTTACTTCCATTTCGCTCATGCTGCTACTCCTTTCTTTTTGGGCAATTTGGGATTGCCCTCCTTGTCGCGCCTACTGCCCTTTTCCAGCCAGTCCAGCCAGGTGTCCAGGTACTCCCGGTAGACTTCCCGCGGATCAGGGGCAAAGCGGCCTTTAGCAGTGTGCTCGCCTTCGTTCTTGAAGCCGTGGATCTGCCGCAGCTTGTTCCCGTTCATCTCAATGGTCAGCCAAGGTTCGTTGGGCTTTTTGACCTTCCGCATGAAGAGGATGGTCGTTTTCCCCTGGACGTGGCGATCTGCATAGCCGCTCACACAGTGCTGGAGTTTGCGGCCCTCTTCCAAAATCTCATCCTTGCCCATGGGAACTCGGATCACATATCCATCCATCGAAAATCCGTATTTTTTCTCCAGCTTGGCACGGAGCTTTTCGTACTCCTTTTCCGCCTTCTGAACCAGGCGGACGCGCTCGGCCTCCGCCGCCTCCCTCTGGCGCGCCCATTCCTGCTCCTGGCGCGCCCGTTCACGGGCCAGTTTTTCCCGGTGCTCCTTCGTAGCTTTATCATGGGCCTCGCCCAGGTTCCTCGGAAGGAGGACATTTTCCCGGTGAAGGTGGTAGCCCATTGCCTCGGCGGCGGTCAGGTAGTCCTCCCAATACCGCAGGGCCGAGCCAATGCTCTGCATCCCTCCGTATTGGGCACATCCCACATAGCTGTCCAAATATCGAATCAGCCTTTCCGGTGCCAGATTCCACTTCTTTGCCGCTTGGAAAGTCCCTCTGACATTCAGCCCCCTGGTCATCCATTCCACACACGCCGCCAAGGGAATGCGCCCCTTCAGCTTTTTGTGTAATTCCAAGATTTGAATGTTGCGGTTTGTACCCAGGAAAATTTTCATGTCCTGGCGGTTCAGCCCGAAGGCTTTCGCCGGGTTGGGCTCATTCCAATTGATGACTGCGGCGTGTTTCACGCCCCGGTCCACCAAATCTGTGACAACATCCTTCATCCCGGCTTTCATCAACATCTCAATTTGCCGGGGGTAGAAACAGCAGGCGGTCAGGAACTCCAGAAGTCGGCTGCCACTCAGGTTGAAGTCTGCCGCACAGCAGTAGCGGAAGGGACTCTCTTGGATCTCATCCAGCCCAATCACATCGTAGCCGATGCCATAGTCCGCATTTGCATAGAATGGAGCGTGTATGTTCCAGCGCCCTTTGGTGAGCGGCCCATCCTGCTTTTCGATGTGTCCGAAGGGGCTGTTCCCGTACCAGCTGCGAGTGGTTGCCTCAGCCAGCCCTGGCCGGAAACGATACACTCCCACCAGCTTGTATGTAGGATTTCCTGCCAAGTCATAGCCCGACGTATAGTGCTTGCTACAGTCATAGGCTCTGGCCCACAACGCTCCCCGGTACCATCGCAGGACCACCGCCCGCCGATAGCTGGAAAGGTTTTCTCGCTTGCCTGTGTATCGCAGTTCCTTCACGATGACCGGCTTTCCGCAGAAAGGGCACTCCACATGGGGCTTTGCGGGCTCACACCACCGATTCCTCGGTTCCCGCTGGTGGGGTTCCCACATAACCGACATGAAGTTCCGCTCCGGCGTAGTCACTCTCATGTCCTCGATTCCCACAGTTGTGTGTTCATGGCAACAGGTGGTCCAAATCTCCTCAGTGCAGGAACGGCGAAAAATGTAGGTGGGGAACAGGGCGTTGATGGCCTCCAGCTCTCCATCACGCAGGGGCGGTGCTGACTTTGCAAACCGCTCGGCTTCTTCTTGCCTTGTCACCTCTCACGCCCCCTTACAGGAAATCCTCAAGGTCGAGGATCTTCGGGCCGGTGCTGGCCACCGGAGCCGCGGCCGCAGCCTCGGCCTCCACATCGGCGCAGAGGTTGACCGTCATATGGAACTTCACATCGGCACCGGGGAAGTAGAACCGCACCGCCCGGCGGAACGCCTCCAGGTCGGAGATTGCGCTCCCGCAGCCCTTGGCCACCGCCTTCATACAGTCCGTGAAGGTGCCGCCCTGGACAACCGCTTGGGCGAACTCCGCATCCTGGCGGCAGAACCCGTCCAGGGCCTCACACACAGCGTTCTTCATCGCGCTGGCGTACCTATCGTAGCTGCCAGCCTTTTTCTCGACATCCAGCTTGCTCTTGGCCTGCTCATACCATTCGTTCATAAAAAACCACCTTTCTATTGCGTCCCGCCGTGAAAGGTGTTATAATCCTCTCAAGGAAGGACATTTTTTCTGATGTTTCCCAACCACCTGGCCTCTCCGTGTTGCCGCATGGAGAGGCTTTTCATGTGCTTTTCATGGCATCACCCCACATTCTCTCTGAAGTCATCCCCTGCCAGGGCCGGAACCTGGCTCCACTGCAGGGAGGCAAGGTCAATCTCCGGGTCATCGTTCGCAGGAAGGTCAAAATACCGGCCCGTAAATGGGTTGTTGTAACGCACGCCCATGGCGTCCAGTTCTGCCATCGCCCGCTTGATTGCCATCCAGACCCACCGAGTGTTGTCAAATGTGTAAATGAAGTCGTCCGGGGCGAATACGGAGAGGTCAATTTTCATGGAGCAATATCTCCACATCATTTGTTGCGTGAACCCGTTTGCATAGGCAGCCTTGGTTATGCTGGGGTACGCATCGACGACTGTCAGGGTTCGGTCAATCTTTACGACCGGGCTCCGATTCCATCCAGCCACCTTTTCCCGCATCCGCTCTCTTGCAAGTTCGGCCCTATCGCCTATCCCAATGTTCCAAAGGGCATTGTTCCGGCTGTCGCCATCTTTGTGATAGGCAATCATGCCCTTCGGAATCTTCCCGATGAAGGTTTCTGCCATTGCTCGCCCTATCTGTACCGTCCTTTGGTGGCCTTGCCACTTTATGACGATGTAGTAGGCATAGCCGGTTTTAGAATGTGTGGGCGTCAGTATCTTAGGCACCTTTAACCTGCAGCCCTTCCGGTGCTGATCCCGAAATGTCCTGATACGTCCCAATGTGCTGATTTGGTAGAAGCCATCATAGCCAGGAAGATTTCGCCATTCTTCTCTGACTGGCATTCTAGATCACCTCCACCCCAGCTTCTTCCCACAGCAGTGACAGTAGGAATGGTTGGGGGTTGTCCGGCGGTTACAGCTGGGGCAGTGCCACACGCCATCCTTCAGGAAGGGCTTACCGGCGACCTCGTGCTTACAGTGGAGAGCCTTGTACTGCTTGGCCTGGAGCCGATAGTCGTGGAGGATGTCCAAGGCGTCCTCCGCAGTTTTCGCTCCCTCCTCCGAAATGGCGTAAAGGATGTTGACCGCTGCCTTGCAGGTCTTCGCTGTTTCCTCCGGGCTGGCCGCCCCAATTTGGCCCAGGGTGGTGATGATGCTGTCCATGGTGATGTTGCTATCCATTTGCTACACCCCCCTTCGGCGCCATCCATCCAAAGGTCAGCATGGCCATGTTCGCCCCGCGGACCTGGTGGGCATAGAGCGGCATCTTCACCGGGTACTTGTAGAAGGGGGCCGGCTCCGGGTTCACCCGCTCCCGATCCACCGCTTCCTGCAGGGCGTGGAGCTCCCGCCACCGCTGCTCTACCGTGGAGGGGAGGCGGACGATGCTGGTCAGCTTGTCCAGCAGTTCGATGTCGGCGGTTCCATAGAGGGACTGGCTTTTCTTATCCCACTTCATCTTGTTCCAGCTCTTGATGATGGCGAACTGTACGTTGTCCACCTCCACCAGGATCAGGGTGTTGCCCTTCAGTGCCATCTTCACCGCTCAGCCCCCGCTTTCCCCTCCATTTTGATTTCGCACTTGAGGGCATTGCGCTGGTAGTCGCTGATCAGCCCCGGCAACATGGCAGCGAGGGCAATCGGCGGGGCCCCGATGGTCTGGCAAATCTGATTGGTCAGGGCAGTCCAGTTGAAGATGATGTCCATCCGAGTCCCGGAGACCTCCACCTCAGACTGGTCGCCGACAGTCCTGATAAGGAGGGTGCCGCCTCTAATGTTTCCGTCCATCCCTTAATACCGTCCTTTCTTCAGCTCCCGGAGGTCGGCAATCCAGTCCAGGATCGTCTGCTTGCCGGTGTAGTACATGGCGGGGAGGAGCAGGAGAAGGTACTCTCCGCCGATAGCGTTGTAGCCCCGCTCAGCCAGTGCAGTCTGCTTGCCCCACGCAAAGGCGAGGGCGGTCATCAGGAGCACAGCGGCCAGCTCAAAAAGCACCGAGGCCAGGCTCCGTTTGCGTCTCATCTGTAAAAACTCCTTTCTGTGGTCAGGCCCGCCGCCGGTAGGCTGTCCGGGACGTCCTCAGTTCCGGTCTGGCCTGGTGGGTGGCCCGCGCCAGGTACTCGGCGATGGCCTCCTCGGTGATCCAGACCTTGCTGCCGGGTTTCCGTTGTATGTAGGCCAGCCGACCGGTGGTGCGCTCAAGATCCAGCGTGGGCAACGACATCCCCAGCCGGGCCGCAGCCTCTTTTCGGGTCATAAGTGTCATTTGCGTCACTCCTTGTCGATTGCGTACTTGTCAGCCACCAGGAGGATGTGATATAATCCAATTGTGGCCTTTTTGTCGGTTGCAATGGGTCGCTTGCCCTGTCAGGTGTCGTCAGCACCTGGCGGGGCGTTTTCTTTGCCCTCCAGGATGATTTCTCATGCACTGGAGCGGCCCGCTCCGACACCTACTGGCTCCGGGGAGTCCCGCTCGTAGAGCTCATCAATAGTGCAACCCAGCGCATCTGCCAAACGCGGAAGGATGGAACTGGATGGATTGCGATCCCCGGTTTCCCACATGGTTATTGTGCTGGAACTCCTCAATCCCAGACTTGCTGCAAGCTGTGCCTGCGTAATTCCGCTTCTCCGCCTGAGCTCTCTAATGCGAAAACAAGTGTTCATGAAAATCACCTCCTCACCTGCGCTCACAGTTTATGGGCGGTCACAAATTGTGGTCACGTACTGTGGGCAATCATAGCATACTCATTTTTGAAAGTCAACGGTTAGTGACCAAATTTAGAAAAAAATATTTGCCCCCTTGTTGGAACTCACAGTTTGTGATTATAATAGCCGCATGGGGAGGTGCCAAAAATGTTCAAAATCCGTTTAAAGGAATTGCGTGAAAGCAAAGGAATGACCCAGAGGGACTTTGCAGCAGAGTTTGGAGTTTCTAAAGGCACCGTTGGAATGTGGGAGAGCGGAGCGCGGGAGCCAAGGACCATTGACGAAATCAATCGCATTGCTGATTACTTCGGTGTGTCTACTGACTATCTTCTTGGGCGCACAGAAGAAAAAGAAAAGCCCACCCCCGAAGAAGGGGATGGGCCTGCTTTGAACACAAGACTGGTTGAGCGTCTTATTCAGTTGTCACCAGAAGAACAGGAAAAGGTCGAAGCGTTCGTACAAGGCATGATTGCAGAGAGAGAGGTAAAATAAAAATGGTGTACTATTTCAAATTTGAGGCTGTACCGGCTGAAAACAATCGCTACCATGGGAAAGTCGGGTACGGTGAAGCGGATGTATTTGTATCTGGAGATGGCTGCAATGACGATTTGGATACTATGGAGGCGATTGCCAGGGCCTATATCAGCGCACAATCATGGGTTCCAACCAGCCTTGAAGAAATTCGTGAAACGAATTCGCCCACTCCTGATTGGGACAAAGAATTAGTGGAGTTGTATCAGGAAGCAGTTCGATTAGGTGTTTCAGGATTTTTTGTGGCTGCTCCAGATTCTGATACTCCTGGAGGTCCTGTGCTTCGCGTTCGGCCATTTTAAAGATCACCTCCTTTTAACTTTGGATTCTGTAGACTGAGGCTGACGGGCTTGCATGAGGGAATACAGCAGTTCGTCAAGGCGCAATTTCTCATCCGGCGTGAGAGACTGAACCAACTGCTCCGCTTCGGTCCTTGTCATTGTTCAATCCTTTCCACCCCGGCGTCAAGGTATGTATTTGCGCATAATGGATTATACCACAAAAAGCTGTCCATTTCTGCCACATAATGACGGCTGACTACATTTTTTTTAGAAATTCCCGTTTTTTTCTGTTTTTAGCAAAAATGAAGGGAGGTGTCCCCATGGCTCGACCCAAAAAGCCAACCTATGGATTTGTAGCCAGCCGCGGCGAGTACAGGAAACGGATCAAGGGGCCGGACGGACGGCGCATCTCCCTCTACGCTAAGACACCGGAGGAGTTGACGGAAAAGATCGCCGCAGTCCAGCGGGAGATCGAGGAGGACGTCTATCACCGGGATAACCCAACCGTGGAGGAGTACGCAACCAAGTGGCTCGCCATGCACGGCTCCCATGTCCGCACGACCACCCTTGTGGACTACACCTCCAAGGTCAAGATTTATATCATTGAACCGCTGGGGAAGAAGTACATGGCCGAGGTCACCCCGGACGATGTGAAGATGGCCATCGGCAAGGCCGCAGTGCAGTCGGCCTCCATTTACCGGGGCGTGCAGATGCTCTACAAGATGATTTTCGGCTCGGCACTGGAGAGTCACATCATAGATGAGTCACCGTGCAAGAACCTCAACCCCAGGGGCGGCAAAACCCCGAAGGAGAGGAAAGCCCTTACAGATGAGCAGGTCGCCACCCTCCTGGATGCGATTCGGGGCCTGCCGCCCTATCCGTTTATCATGCTGTGCCTTTACTCCGGCCTGCGCCGGGAGGAGGCTCTTGCCCTCCAGTGGGACAGCGTCTTCCTGGAGGGGGGCGCGCCGCACATTGTTGTCTGCCGGGCATGGCACACGGAGCACAACCGGCCGGTAATCCTGACCGACCTTAAGACGAAGGCTGCCAAGCGGACGATCCCCATCCCGCCCCAGCTGGTGGAATGCTTGAAGGACATCAAGGAGAAGTCCACCTCCGATTTTGTGATTGCCAATCGGGACGGTGGGGCGCTGTCCGAAACACAGTGGCGTCGGGTGTGGGGGTATGTGCGAACCCGCACCGTCAGGGAGCGGACATACTATCGTTATGTCAACGGCCAGAAAATCCCGCATACCGTGACACCCGTGCTGGGGGAGCGGGCCGCCCACAACAGCGATGTGGTGTACAGCATCGATTTTGAGGTGACGCCCCATCAGCTCCGGCACACCTATATCACGAACCTGCTCCTGGCTGGCGTCGACGTCAAGACGGTGCAGGTGCTGGCTGGCCATGAGCACGCCAAAATCACGCTGGACATCTACGCACACCTGACCTATAACCAACCGAAGGATCTGATCTCGAAGGTCAACCAGGCATTTGCGAACAATCCAAAATAGCGGTTTTTGGGGTGCATATCGGGGTGCATTTTCAGAACAGTCCCGTAAAACGCTTGAAAATAGGCCATTTTTCTGGATAGGGTGCAAGAAGTACGGCCTGAAGGCCGCCCGCCGCGCACCTCAGTTCTCCAAGCGTTGATTTTATATCCCAAACACTCAAAAGTCCCGGAAATTCATGGATTTCCGGGACTTTTTTACTGGTGTACAATGCTAAATAGGCGCTAAGATTTCTATTGCGGAATCAGAGGTTATCTGCTATAATCATACTAGCATAGTATGATTATAGCAGACAGCAAATTTTCTCACGGGGACCAGGTGTGCGGGCTAAGAGCCTGAAACAGAAGAGGAGGAATATTTTGTATCACAGAATAAGATTTCGAATTGCAGCGGTTTTGTTGGCAGTCTGTGTCGCAGCCGCCGCATTCCCAATCGCAGCATTGGACACAGAGACCAGAACGGTCCACTCGATCGCGAACAGTAAGGAGTTGGCTAAAACTGTGGCAAACGCCAACGACGGCGACATTATCGAAATAAGCGGAATGTGCATGACCAACGACACAAACAGCAACGCTCCCTGGGTGATCGACAAGGCGGTTACCATCCGCGGCGCTAAAGGTACAGATGCCAGCCTAAACCTTCGCGCTGGCGGAATCCTTCTGGCAGCGGACGTTATCTTTGAAGACCTGGAGCTTGCCTTTCCCAACCGTGTACGCAACGCTATTATGGCAAACGGTCATACTCTCACCCTGAGAAATGTCACTCGCAGTAAAAGCGCGAATAATGATGTCCATTTGTTCTGCGGCGGCGTAACGGGATTGACTGTCAACGCTCCATCCGGCAATCACGGGAATATTATCATTGAGAACTGTCCCGAAATGGGCAACATCTATGCCGGCAGCATCTCCACCGATGGCAAGGAAAATCTTTCCTCGATTCCCGCTACTGTTACGATGATCGGTACGAGCAAAGCGGGGGAATTTTACGGCTGCGGGGCGTTGGAAACATACATCCCCGACGACGAGATGATAAATCCCGGTTTTGAAGTTGATCCTCCCACCCCCAGCACTGAGTATTTTCGCGTGACCGGAGATGTCACCTTCAATCTTTACTACACCTCCACCTCCATGGTGGACGGCACCACTGGCAGCGGTAAAAACGCCGCTGTCACCTACACGGCTAACGGCAGCCTCAATGATGGCCTGACCTTGAAAAATCTCTCCAGTCTCACAGTGGGCAACGGCGGGAATCTGACGCCCACAGCGGACAGCAGTCTTGCCAATACGGAGCTTGTTGTTCCTGCTTCAAGTACTTTGAACCTGACCAATTTGACCAATCTGGAATTTGCCAGCCTTCAGGGCGGCGGCGATCTTGTTTTGGGCACGGAGCAGACCTTGACCATCGACGGCAGTGTGTCAGAAACAACCAGAATCGGCATCGGTGGAATTCAAAACAATGCTTCAAAAGATGTCCCTAAAATAGGCCATACTTACGTCTATGCACTCCATTCTGTTGATGGTAATTTTGAACTCATTTGCCCCAACACTAAGCCCAACCTGAAGCTGGTCCGGGACAACAATGGCAATTGGACAGTTTCAGACGGGTCATCTGGAGCAGACCTTGTGCGGGATTTCGTCTTTACGGATACGAATATAACCATAAGCAGCGATCAAGAGGCTGAATTTTCATTGGACGTAACCAGCAACAACGGAAATCAACTGTATCTGGACTTTATTCCTGTAGATATCACGATCAACGGCAGACAGGCGAATCGAGCTGACACACCGTATGAAGATGGTACAATTTACTACAAATATAAAGATCAGCAAGGCTACCTGGCGGAGCTGGAGATCAATGGAAATACGCTCGGTGTCACGCCTGATGCTGAGTGGGGGCACGCAGATAGTCCTTACACCATTTCCATTACGGTTCCCGCAAAATATACCGAGGACAATAAGAGTATTACCCGGACAGTGATTCTGAACGTTACAGAAAGCAGTGGAGGAACACCGGACCCCACACCCGTCAGTATTCCCGTCCCCACGGCAAACACCGGCCTGAAATGGACAGGATCAGAACAGACCGGCGTGGAGGAAGGGACCGGCTACACGCTGGCCGGGCACAAGGAGACCGCTGTAGGCAGCTACACCGCCGTCGCCGAGCTGAAGTCCGGCTATCAGTGGAACGATGGAACCACCACAGCGAAAAATATTCCCTGGAGCATCGCCAAGGCTGACGGTCCCGCCGCCCCCACCAGCCTGTCCGCCGCCGCTCCCACTACGGCGGACGAAATAGACGGGAAAATCCTCGGCGTTACGCCGGAGATGGAGTACGCCACCCAGGCGGATTTCTCCGACGCGAAGACATGTACCGGCACCGAGATCACCAATCTTTCTCCCGGAACCTACTTTGTGCGTCTGTGTTCCACACAGACGCACGAGGCGGGAGCTTCCGCCTCGATTACCGTTCCAAATTTCAACGCGCCCACCATTGTCTCCATCCGGGTCAACAGCACCGAACATAAAACCAGCTACACAGTGGGCGGTACGCTGGACGTGGCCGGGCTCACCATTGAGGCGGTCTACTCCGACCACAGCACACAGACTGTACCGGTCACCGAAAATATGGTCAGTGGCTTTGACTCCGGCACGGCGGGCAATAAAACCCTGACCATCACCTACGAGGGCATACGTACCACTTACACCATCGAGGTGACGGCAGCGGAACAGCCCGACCCGCCGGAAAAACCTGACCCCAGTCACATCCACGCCTGGAGCACAATCATGTGGTATAACAATTCCAGTCACCACTGGCGTGAATGCGGCGCAAAGGGCTGCCCCATTACGGAAAACAGTGAAAAGGCAGGCTACGGCGCCCACACCGCCGGGGCCTGGATTACGGACCAGGCGGCAACAAGCAGCCAAGCCGGCAGCCGGCACAGGGAATGTATCTCCTGCGGCTATGTGATGGCTCGGGAGACAATTCCGGCCACCGGCGGCAGGTCTTCCAGCAACTCCTCCAGCGGAGGAAGCTCTTTTGAAAGTACGACGACCAGTACCCAAAAAAATCCGGACGGCTCTGTCACCACCACCAAGACAAACCACCTAACCGGAACTGTCACCACCACAACCAAATGGCCCGACGGTTCTCAAACCGTAGTAGAGACGGCGAAGGACGGCACCATCACTTCCACCGAAAAGGCGAAAGATGGCTCCACCGTCAAGACAGTGCAAAATCCCGACGGCTCCAGCAAGACCAACGTAAACCGCGCGGATAAGGTAACTGCCGAAACCAGCGTAGACCGTCACGGCATGGCCGAGGCTCACGTCAAGATTCCCACCCAGGTCACTCAGGCGGCCCAGCGCGGCGATAACGCCGTTCTGCTTCCCGTTCCGGAGCTGCCTGTAACCAGAGGAGGGTCCATTTCTGTCACCGTCCAAACGTCCAGCAAGCAGCCGGTCAAGGTGGAGGTACCCGTGGCCCAGCCCGGGCCCGGCACGGTGGCTGTGATCCTCCACCCCAACGGTGTTGAGGAGATCGTCAAGACCTCGGTCCTCACACAGCAGGGCGTGCTTTTGAAGGTATCGGACGGAGCTGTGGTGACAGTGAGGGACAACAGCAAATATTTTTCTGATGTGAACAGCCATTGGGCAAAGGATGCCATCCAGTTTGCCTCTGCACGGGAGCTGTTTCAGGGTGAAACCCCATCCACCTTTGTGCCCAACGATGGCATGTCCCGCGCTATGCTGATGACCGTGCTGGCCCGTCTGGACGGCGCGGATACAGACAGAGGCGAAGCCTGGTATTCAAAGGGCATGGAGTGGGCAGTGGCCCAGGGCGTCAGCGACGGCTCCAACCCGGATGGTATTATTACACGGGAGCAGCTCGCCTCCATGCTGCACCGCTACGCCGGCAGCCCCACGTCAGACAGCAAGGCACTGTCCTTCGGCGACGCCCAATCGGTCAGCGGCTACGCCAGGGAGTCTATGTGCTGGGCTGTGGAGAAGGGTATGCTGCGCGGCTATGGAAACGGTCTCCTGGCCCCCAAGGGCAACGCGACCCGGGCTGAAGTCGCCGCCGTCCTCAAGCGATTTATTGAGCTTTTCAGCCAAACGGCATAATCCTTTATGAAAAAGAGGGCGCACAGGACATGGGGCTTGTGCGCCTTCTCAGCTCGCCGGAGCAATCAGTGCCTTGAGGTTATAAACATCTGAAAGGAGTATAGCATGAATCAGCCTATCCAAATTGTTCAACGGCCGGCCGCAAAAAGCCGCAGTACATCTAATCAATTTGATATCAAAACCGCCCAAATGGCCCGAGGCTTCCATACCAGCTTTCCGGAGTACTCCCCTACCCCGCTGCTCCCACTGAAGGAGCTGGCCGGCTATCTTGGCGCAGCAGAGCTGTATGTAAAGGACGAGAGCAAACGCTTTGGGCTCAACGCCTTTAAGGTGTTGGGCGGCAGCTGCTGCATCGGCCGGTACATCGCCCAGCGGCTGAATTTACCCGTATCCCAGCTGACTTACGACCAGCTCACTGCTCCAGCCGTGCGGCAGCAGCTGGGCGAGCTGACCTTTGTCACCGCCACCGACGGCAATCACGGACGAGGAGTTGCCTGGACCGCCGCCCGGCTGGGTGTAAACAGCGTGGTGTATATGCCGAAGGGCAGCGCTCTGGAGCGCCTGGAGAACATTCGGGCCTTGGGAGCCCACGCTGAAATCACCAGCTGGAACTATGATGACACCGTCCGCTTTGCCAGCCGGCAGGCTCAGGAGCACGGCTGGGTCCTGGTTCAGGACACAGCCTGGAGCGGATATACGGAAATTCCAACCTGGATCATGGAGGGCTACACCACCCTCGCTTTGGAAATTGTGGAGCAATTAGGCGATGTGCGCCCCACTCACCTCTTCCTTCAGGCCGGCGTGGGCGCTATGGCCGGAGCGGTGGCCGGATTTTTTGCCAACTACTATGGCGGGGACTGCCCTGTCATCACTGTAGTGGAGCCTCACAACGCCAACTGTCTTTTTCGCACCGCCCAGGCCGGAGACGGCAGGCTCCACAACGTAGGCGGCGACCTGAGCACCATTATGGCCGGTCTGGCCTGCGGCGAGCCCTGCAGCATAGCCTGGCGTGTGCTGGAGGCCTGCGCCCAAAATTTCCTGTCTGTCCCTGACTATGTGGCGGCAAAGGGTATGCGTGTGCTGGGCAGCCCACTGGGCGGCGATCCTCGGATTATATCCGGTGAGAGCGGCGCGGCCACGGCCGGCCTGGTCGCTGAAATTATGGAAAACGATGCGCATATCCAGCTGCGCAGGCAGTTGAAGCTGGACCGGGATTCCCGAATCCTGTGCATCTCTACCGAGGGTGACACCGACCGGGAGAATTACAGAAAAATTGTTTGGGACGGCCAATGCCCCAGCACTTCGCAAGCTCCGTAAAACGGGTCAAAAAAGAGCTGCCTTGATTCAAAAGGCAGCTCTTTTTCAGTTTTACTTCAGATATTTGGGGACACGGCGCTCCATGTCCCTTTAGTCCAATGCCGCGGCCTGGAGCGCATCAAAGGCAGCCATACACTCGTCCACCGTAGCGCCCCCCAACAGCTCCCGCACAATCAGACAGGTATTGCCCCACTGCTCCACCTTCATCGTCGCGTTGGAGCCCAGCACATAGACCCCCTCCTCAATCCGGTCGTTGAGGGGGGTTAAGGCGGGGACACAGTCCACCTTTACATTTTTAGAGGGCGAGATGACCCGGTTGGTCTCCGCGTAGACCTGCAGCGCCTTATCGGAAACGATAATATCCATCACACGCATGGCGTCCTCCGCATGCTCCGCATTGGCTCCCACGCCAAAGCCTGTCATGGTTATCACCGGCATCCGTCCCCGGCTGCTGGGAAAGCCAATCACCTGCATCTCAAAGTCCGTCTTACCGTACGCGGTCTCTGTGTTGGCCGCACCCCAATAGGCCATAACAATGGGGATCTTGCCCGCCAGAAAATCCTCTCTCTCCGCCTCCAACGCCTCACTGACCAGAGCCTTTTCCGCATCAATATATCCCCGGTCAATCAACGTCTGAAGAAATTCAAACCCGGAGCGCATATAGTCACTGTACCTGGCCTCGCCGCTGTTGAGTGCCGCAATCTCCGCTTCTGTGTTTTCCCCGTTGTACAGGTCCGCATAGGCCTGCGCAAAGACAAAGGTCTCCAGCCACCAGCGGTTGGCGCCGATGGGCGTCTCAACCCCGTTCTCCTTAAAGGTCTGGCAGCACTTTAAAAATTCCTCCGGCGTCTCCGGCAAGGAGAGCTGATACTGGTCAAACATATCTTTATTGACAAACAGCCCGTAGGCCACCACCTCCTGAGGGATGGCGATCAGCTTCCCGTCCACAGTGTTGGCAGTCCAAATAATTTCTCTTAAATTTTTAGCGCTGTCCAGCCCGGACAGATCCATCAGCGCCCCCTCTGCCCCCAGTGTCAGAAGCGTATCTGAATTCAGCAGGTACAGATCATCCATATTATTGCGGGCACGGTCCAGAATCACCTCGTCATAGGTCCTGTCCTGATAGCTCTCCGCGGTGTAGGTCCTATACACCATCGTCACACCCAGCGCTTCCTCCGCCATCATAACCGTCAGATCTGAGGCGGTCCGGGCCACATTTTCCGCATTGGGGTCCGTCTTTTCCATGGGGCTGAACAGATTTACCACCCGCTCCTCATCCGGCTTCTCCGGAATCAGATTTTTGGGGTCCTCCTGGCCGCCGCAGGCGCTCAACATCAAAAGCATGAACACGGCCAGACAGGCTGAAGTCCATCTTTGAATGTTACCCTTCGCAATTTTTTTCATAGCGTATCCTTCCATCCAATATATCGTCTGAGAACCTTTTTTAACAGCTTTACATCCAAAGGCTTGGCCACATGGGCATTCATGCCGGCATCCAGCGCCGCCTTCTCGTCCTCGGCGAAGGCGTTGGCCGTCATGGCCACAATGGGGATGTGCTTCGCGTCTTCCCGCTCCAGAGCCCGGATTGCCCTTGTGGCGTCGTGGCCGTTCATCACCGGCATCTGAACATCCATCAGGATGGCGTCAAACTCACCCTGCGCCGACTGCTGGAAACGCTCCACGGCCAGAAGACCATTCTCCACGATCTCACAGGAGGCTCCCTCAATTTCCAGAAGCTCTGCCAGAATTTCTCCGTTGATCTCATTGTCCTCTGCGGCCAGGAAGCACAGTCCCTCCAAATTTCCGTCCTTTTCGGGCTCCGCAGCCTTTCCGTCCTCCGGCCTCTTCCAAAGCTCCTCAACCTTCTCCCGAAAAGCCGCCACAAAAAACGGTTTTCCCAAGAGCCCGGCGCGGCTGATCTGAAGGGTTTCCTCCAGCCCCTCTCCGTCGTGCTCCGCCAGAAACAGGATGGGGGTTTCGGAAAGCACCTCCCGCAGCTCTTCAGCCGCCTGAACCGCGCTCAGATCTGGCATATCCCAATCCAGAAGGACTATCTGGCAGTCCCCGCCCCTCCGGACATACTCCAGGGCCTCCTCCAGGCTGGACACAGCCTCCAGCCGGACCCCGGTCTCGGCCATGAGGGCCCGCATGTTTTCGCAGCTCTCCTCATCTCCGTCCACCGCGAGAATTTGGAAAATTCCTCTCTCCGTCCAAAACTGCCGGTCGGCCTGTTCCTCCTGAATACGCAGCTCCAGCTCCACTCCGAACAGAGAGCCCCGGTCCACCTCGCTGGACACCTCAATGGTGCCGCCCATAAGCTCCACGATGCTCTTGGTAATGGCCATGCCCAGGCCGGTGCCCTGTACCTTGTTGGTTGTGCTGTTCTCCGCGCGGGTAAACGCGTCAAAAATCGTCTCAAGGTACTCCGGCGTCATGCCGTAGCCGTCGTCCTCCACCTCAATCCGGATGTGCTCATACTGGCTGGAGCGCTGCTTGAGGCCGATAATCCGCAGCCAGATATGGCCGCCCTCCGGCGTATATTTGACCGCGTTGGAGAGAAGGTTAATCAGAATCTGGTTGATCCTGGTCTCATCTCCCACCAGGTACTCATGCCGGATACCGGTTACCTCCAGATGGAACTCCTGTCTTTTTGCCTTCGCCATCGGCTGAATCATCGCATCTATAGAGGATACCACATCATTCAGCGCAAATTTTTCCAGGTTAAGCACTACTTTTCCACTCTCAATTTTGGAGACGTCCAAAATATCGTTAATCAGGCTGAGGAGGTGCTGGCCGGAGGCTGTAATTTTCTTGGTGTACTCCCGCACCTTGGCCGGATTCTCCGCCTCTGTGGCCAGGAGGGTGGTAAATCCCAGCACCGCGTTCATAGGCGTGCGGATATCGTGGGACATATTGGAGAGAAACATTGTCTTGGACTCACTGGCAATCTGCGCCGCCCGCAGCGCTTCCGCCAGCTGCTGGCTGTGGAGCTTCCGCTCCAGCTCCTGTTCCTTATGGAGCTTATCCTGCTGCCTCCAGCTGAGGTAATACAGAAGAATGCACAGGAAAAAAGCTGCCAGCATCGCTGCCACAACAACAAAAATATTCTGGTTGACCGACTTGCCCTCCTGCTGGATCGCCTCTACCGGAACATAGCCCACCAGAAAAATTGTTCCGTCATTGACCGACCACATGTAATTAAGGGCATGTACCGTGCGAATGTCATGGTAAAACAGGATATCCCTTCCATTTTTCAGGCAGCGCTCCACCTCTTCCCGAATACCCGCGTCCTGAATCTCGTTTGCCCGGTAGAAGTCGGCCAAATTCAGGTGGCCCGCGCTGCGCATCCCCATTCCCTTGGGCTTCAGCACAAAGCGCTCGCTTACCGCATCCATGATATACAGTGTGGCCTGCTTGTCATAAAACCCGTTGGGAAGCGCCCTGTCAATCGCATCATAGACATACTCCGCGTAGAGCGTCCCAATGACCTGTCCATCCTGTTCGACGGGACACTTTATGGTATAGGACCACGTGCCCATATAATTCACATAGGACTGGGAGACCGGCAGTCCCATGACCGTACCGCCAGCGGAAAAATCTAATCCCTCCTCTGTAAACCGCTCCCCGAAATTGGACACACCCTCCGATTCTCCGGACAGGATCAGTGACATCTTTGACATTGTCTGATTTTTCTTATAAGTACAGATATAAGCCTCAGGATCCTCCGCCCGAGCAATTTCCTGCGCAATCAATATTTGAAACTCCGCCTCGCTGCGCAAAATTGCCTCAATCGTACACTGGATCAGGTCGAGACTCTCACTCAGGTTCTGTATCGCCCCCTCAGACATCTCCCGGGATATTTTTCGCGATACCGAATACACAACTGTCCCAAAAATGCAAAACACCAATACAATGGAGAGGAGCAGATGCAGCCCCTTCCGTTTTTCTTGTTTATTTTGCTTCTCTTTCATCGAAAATCTCCATCCTAACGCTCTGGAAATACTTCGCTCGGCCCCTGCACAGGAATGCGCTTTCCGGCATCACTGCGCCAGAGCCCCGTCGGACACTGCATCACTATTATACTATTCTTTTCATTTTAGTGTCAATAGCTACTCAACAGTGTGACCTTATCACAGTACAAAATAAATAAATTTTCTATAATGAATCTGATCTCTTGTTAAGGAGGAAATGCTGATGGAACCTGTTTTACGAAAAACAAGAAAGGCGTTTGTGGACCAGACCAGCTGTGTCGCCTGCGGCTGCTGTGTCAAGGTGTGCCCCCTGTCCGCCATTCAGGTAGTCAGGGGCGTCGCGGCCCAGGTGAACACTCAAAAATGCGTAGGCTGCGGCAAGTGCGCCAGGGAGTGTCCCGCAACGGTCATTACAATTCAGGAGGCGGCAGTATGAAGAAAAAATGGTACGACAATCTCTGGATCGTCTCCCTCACCTATCTTGTGCTGGGTTTTTTTAACATTCTGTTCGCCTGGCTGGGCCTCCTATGCTTCTTCATCCCCCTGATTATCGCCATCGCGGGGGGAAACAAGGCCTATTGCAACCGTTACTGCGGCAGAGGACAGCTCTTCGGTCTGCTGGGCGGGCGCTTCGGCCTGTCCCGCAGAAAAGATATCCCCAAGTGGATGAAAAGCAAATTTTTCCGCTACGGCTTTCTGGTCTTCTTTCTCACCATGTTTCTGCTCATGCTGTGGAATACATATCTGGTCTTTGCCGGTGTCCGGGAGCTTCGGCAGGTGGTAACCCTGCTGTGGACCTTCAAGCTGCCCTGGCAGTGGGCCTACCATGGGACCCTGTTTCACCCCGGCGCGGCACAGTTCGCCTTTGGATTTTACAGTGTCATGCTCACATCAACGGTGCTCGGACTGATTACCATGGTACTGTTTAAGCCCCGCAGCTGGTGCGTCTACTGCCCTATGGGCACCATGACACAGCTGATCTGCCGGGCCAAAAACGGAGCACCCTGACCCTGCCGGCCTCAGCGCCCGGACAGCGCCGACAGCCCTCCCAGGTCCGTCAGCTCCACACAGCCCCGGGACAGCTTCACCAGGCCCTCGCCCTGGAAGTAGCGGAGCATACGGGTCACCACCTCCCTGGCCGAGCCCAGATGGTTGGCAATTTTCTCATGGGTAATCGGCAGAACCGTCTCTCCCTCCAGTGCGCTCTCCTGTAACAGGAAATCTGCCAGGCGCTGGTCCAGACGCTTCCAGAGGATCTGCTCCATCAGCCACATCACCTCAGAAAAGCGGCCGCTCATCAAACGATTGGTATAGTTGGCCACAGCGGCGGACTCCTCCATCAGCTCCCGGTAGAAATCCGCCGGAATAACCCACACCTGTGTGTCCCGTTCTGCCTCAATGGAGATATCAAATTGAATATTTCGCATGATACAGGAGGCGGAAAACAGACACACATCCATCTCAATCAGGCGATAAATGGTGATCTCACGGCCCTCGTCGGAGAGAATATAGGCCCGCAGCTGTCCCGACCGGACCAGCAGCAGCCCGGTACAGTCCAGACTTCCCCTGTGGATGACGGTGCCCTTTTTGATCTCTCTGCTCATCACCGCCCCCTCAAGCCTCCCTTGCTGGGCGGGCGTCAACTCATTCCAGACAGAAAAATAATTTGTAAATTCCATGCTTCTCCCCTTTCAAACAACGGCATCTCCATGTATAAAAAAGCCGCCGGCCCGTATTTGGGCGACGGCTCTTTATTTTTCTATGCCTCCACACTGATCTCGGGGGCGGGCGTCGCCTCCGCGCCGGCGGCGGCATACCCTTGAATGGCAGTATCCAGCGCGGCCTGTGTGGAGGAACTGATCTCCTGCATCTGACTGCGCAGCTCCAGCTTAGCGGCAGACAGCTGATTTTGAAGGCGGTTGTCCACCTCCGCCTCCCGAATATAGCCAGATTCACGAATCATCCGCTGGGCTTGACGCCGGCGCAGCTCCTGCCGCTGCCGCTTGGCCTCCCGCAGGCGCTTCTCCTTCTCCAGCTTGACCTGGCGCTTCGCGGCCGTCTTCTCCTGAGAAATCTCCCGTTTTTTCCGCCCCGCCCGGTTTACCGCCTTTTGCAGCTGATTGATGGCCGCCTGAATACGGTCGGCGTTTTCACTGTCGCTGCTTTTGGCCGCCCGAAGCCGGGTCATCTGCCGCCTGGCATAGCCCGAGGCGGCGTCTACTTCTCCCAGGCTCCTGGCCCGGGCCAGCCGGGCGTAGGCCTGGATGGGGGCATCGCCGTAGCGGGCGCTGCTCTTGGTCAGCTTCAACATCCGCTCCCGCTCCTCAGAGCGCTCCTTGGCCTCCTTCATCATCTCGGTCAGGGTGGGCTGACTCTCCCGCTCCTCCCGGAGCGCCGCTGCCAGCCGCTCCCCCTCCGTCTCCTGCCCGGAGCTTCCCCAGCTCACCGCCGCCTGGCTCTGATAGCCGACAGCAGAGCTCACTCCTGATATGCCCATGGTTTTCCCTCCCAGCCTAATACTCTGTATCTTATTTATCGGCCCGGAAAAAGAAAACCATAAGACCGCAGGAAAAATTATGCATATCGACAGTGGTGCGGCTCCCCTGTCCCAACAAAAATCCCGCCGCAAAACAAATTTTTCCAAAAAATAAGATAGGCCTTGACAGCCCATCCCTCTTATGGTAAAATAAAATGCTTTTGTGTCCTCACTTCACAGCAGGACACTCTCCCATTTTCACGACCCCAGTTTACCACATCTGGTCGCGAAAGGCAAGAGCGGACACAGGAAAACAATCCACGCGCCCCGGTGTTCGCATTTTTCCTTTTCCCTCCAACTTGTGCAAACTGACGGCAAAATTTCCCTGTTCTCCCAAAATCCGGCAAGAAAAAGTAACAACCAACCGTGAAATCAGAAGAAAGCGAGTTGATTTTTCAGCATGGTCGTAAAGGACGTAATGTACGGCAAGACCCCGCGGAAGAGCTTCGCACGGTATCAGGAAATTCTTGAGATGCCCAACCTGCTGGAGGTTCAGAAAACCTCCTACCATTGGTTTTTAGATGTTGGGCTGCGCGAGGTATTCAAGGATGTGGGCTCCATTGTGGACTACGGCGGCAATCTGGAGCTGTCCTTTGTGGATTTCTCCATGGACGAGAAGCCCAAGTACGACGTGGAGGAGTGCAAGGCCCGGGACG
>OFHN01001068.1_pt1 | contig 20970 bp, 17 predicted proteins | sample 1521321 | NCBI WGS metagenome assembly OFHN01 (sample SAMEA3504130, study PRJEB24116) | mouse gut metagenome | biome: mouse gut; feature: mouse-associated habitat; material: faeces | place: Denmark | collected 2011
CCGACCCACCACGTTCAGCGGCTTGCGCGCCGCCGTGGTTCCCGGGAGGTAGCCATGGGACTCATCGCTCGCCTTTCCCGTGTGGTGCCCCTTGTCATCGTGCTGGCCCTGGCTGCGGGCATCATCTACCTGGTGGTCACCTACCGCCATTCGCCGGCCCGCGCCAAAGAGGTGCTCATTCAAGCCTTCACCTGGCTCTGCGGCATCCTCAGCGCGTTCTTCGCCCTGGCCTCGGTGTACGCCTTCTTCGACAACGCCCCGGCCGTGCTCGACCTCACCCTCAGCTTCCTGGCCGTCACGCTGGTCGGTCTCGGCATCACGCGCCTCGCCAACCGCCGTTTCCTGAAGCACAACCCCAGCTACCGCAAGAAGCGCCTGGCCGCCACCACGAAGCGCCGCCCGCCCTGGCAGCGCTAGGAATGTTTCGTAATTCCGCTGCTGAACTGGCCGAGTTCTTTTATACAATAATAGATATTTGTATGGACTTCGTTACCGATTTGTGTATGATGGGTTGACTAAACGGGACGTCATGGCGCGGTGTGAAGAGGTGCATGTTGCCAACTGCGAAGGAACAACGGTTCACGATTCTGTCGGTGGTGCTGTCCGTTGCGCTCGTAATGTCCGGGGTGCCTGCGGGCGTCGCCCATGCAGATGAGCCGGCCGGCGAGGGTGCGCCTTCTCAGCAGGAGCCATCCCAGCAGGAACCGTCCGAGCAGGAGCCGGCGGTTCCGATCAGCATTGCCGGAGCCGCTGTTTCGGGTGTCGATAAGGCTTACGGTCAAACAGGCAAGTCCATCAAGCCCGTCCCCACGGTAGTGCTCGACGGGAAAGAACTCAAGGCGAAAACTGACTATCGTGTCACCTACAAGAACAACGTCAAGCGAGGCACTGCCACAATGACCATCGAGGGCGTTGGTGACTACACGGGCAAGGTAACGAAGAAATTCAAGATTCAGTACCGCATTAAATATGTGCTGAATGGAGGAAAGAATAGTAAGAAGAACCCGGCCAGTTATGCGGGTAAAGCGAAGAACGGCGTAACAGCGAAGCTCGCCAAGCCCAAGCGAGAGGGCTACAAATTTGTTGGGTGGTTCACCGACAAGAAGTACACCAAGAAGGTGACGGAGATCGCGGGCAAGGGCGACAAAACCTACTACGCCAAGTGGAAGAAGTCGACGTACGCCATCAAGTATAAGGGGCTGGGTTCCACGGGCAGCAATGCCAAGGCCAACCCGGCCACCTATACCAAATCGAGTAAGACGATCAAGCTGAAGAGTCCCGTGCGTGCTGGCCGTTACCGCTTTGCTGGCTGGTATTCCGACAAAAAGTTCAAGAACCGCGTGAAAACGATTCCCCGGGGCAGCACCGGTGATATCACGCTCTACGCCAAATGGGTCAAGAGCAAAGATTTCACGACCGGTGACAAGAAAGTCGATCGTGAGGTTAAGAAGCTCGCAAAGAAATACAAGACATTGAAGAGCGCTTTCAACTGGGTGAAGAACCATCGCCACAAGAATTTCTCCAAGCGCGTGTATCCGGTGGGAAGCACGAATTGGGGCCTCAAGGAGGCGAAACGCTTCTTTTTCTCCGACCAGCGCGATTGCTATGGTTTTGCAGCGGCGTTCTATTACCTGGCGTTGTACCACGGCTATGATGCCAAGCTGGTCTCGGGCAAGGTTCCGCGACGCAGTGGCGGTCTTGCTTCCCACGGGTGGGTCGAAATCAAGATCAAGGGCACGACTTATGTGTTCGATCCTGATTTGCAACGACAATATCCCAGCCATAAGTTCTATAGGGTCACCTACGCCAAAGCGCCGTTGCGCTACCACAAGAAGTAGGTCTTCAGCAGCGCAAATGCGGCGCCCATTGCGAGAATAATAACGATGGGCTGTCGAGATAGGTAGCAGGAATCAAACAGCAAGCGAGGTAACAGTGGAGTATTTGGAGAAAATCAGCGAGTATGCCCGGCACATTCCCGACCGCAAGGCCGTGGTGACCGATAATGGCGTCGAGATGACCTACGGGCAGCTGCAGGCCGCCTCTGAGGCCATTGCGTCGTTTATCGAGGAGCTATCTACGAAGAAGGGTCTCGATCCCCATGTGCCCATTCCTGTGTATGGGCACAAGAATCCTCTCATGATCGCCACGTTCGTGGGATGCTTGAAGAGCGGTCACCCCTACGTGCCTATCGATCAACACTCGGTGCCCCTGGAGCGTGCTGTAGGCATTATCGGCCAGATTGGCACCACCATTGTCTTCGATCTGTCGAGCGAAGACGAGCAGTCCGGCGCATCCGCCCTGCAGGCTGCCGTGGATAGCTCTGACGTGACGTTTGTCGGCTACACTGCCGTAGCCGATCTGGCGTGCAACGAGGAGCACCGCTCCAGCAACCCCGAGCATTGGGTGACCGGCGAGGATCTAGCCTACATTCTGTTCACCTCCGGCTCCACGGGAACGCCGAAGGGTGTGCAGGTTACCTCCGACTGCTTCGACAATTTCTGCCGCTGGGCCCTTACGCTGGGCTCTGATGCGGCTCCGCGCGATGGGGCTATCTATCTCAACCAGGCCCCCTTCTCCTTCGACCTGTCAGTGTACGAGCTGGCTCAGTCGCTCGCGGCTGGCGGCACCTTGTTCTGCCTGACGAAGGCTTCGCAGGATGATGCCCGCCTAATGCTCGAATCTCTGGGAGCCTCCCACGCCACCATCTGGGTATCTACGCCCTCTTTCGCCGAACTCTGTCTGGCGAACCCCGAGTTCAACAGCGATCTGCTGCCCTGCTGCAAGGTATTTCTCTTCTGCGGTGAGGCGCTGCGCAATACGACGGCGGCCCGCCTGCAGGAGCGTTTCCCCGAGGGGGTCATCGTGAACTCCTACGGGCCCACCGAATCCACCGTGGCCGTGACTGCCACGGTCGTCTCGCCTGCCATGGCCGCGGCCGCCGAGCCTCTGCACTGCGGCGTCCCTCGCTCGGGCACGCGTATCGTCATCGCACGTGACGAGGAGGGTTTGGCGGAGGCTCCCGTCGGCGAGTTGGGCGAGATCGTCATCGTGGGCGACACGGTGGCCAAGGGCTATTTCGGTCGCGATGACCTGACGAGCAAGGTCTTCTCCGAGACCGAGCTCAACGGCAAGGCCGTGCGTGCATATCGTACCGGCGATGAGGGCTTTCTCGATGAAGAGGGCAATCTCCACTGCCGCGGTCGCATCGATTTGCAGGTGAAGTTGAACGGCTTCCGCATTGAGCTGGGCGAAATCGAGCAGAATCTCGTCGAATTCCCCGATGTGAAGGAGGCGGCCGTTGTCATGGTCACGAAGGAAAACGGCGCGGCCCACCTCGAAGCCCATGTGGTCTCGGCCGGCGAACGCACCGAATCCGACTTTCGCGAAGGCCTGGCGCTGAAGAACCGGCTGAAGGAGATACTACCCCACTATATGATTCCCAAGAAAGTCGTGTTCCACGATGCATTGCCCATGACGCCGAACGGCAAGCTCGACCGCAAGGCGCTCGCCAACAAAGGCTAACAGCTTTCAAATAGCGAAAAAGATGCGAGAAAGACACAGGAGGTAACGAGTATGGCGGAATCGGTTGAAGCGAAAATGCTCGACTTGATCGAGGAGATCTGCGACGACGAGGTGATTCGCGAAGAGCGCGACATCGACTTGTTCGAGGCCGGTCTGCTCGATTCGATGGCGGCCATTGAGCTGTTAGTGGCCATCGAGACCGAGTTCGGCGTGGTGATCGCCCCTACGGCGGTGGAACGCGAGGAGATGAACTCGGTGAACAAGATCATCCACCAGGTGCAGATTCGCGTCTAGAAGCACCGATACCGCGCGAGGCCGTTGCGGATGGGCGATGGCCAACCGCACGACGAATTGCTCGTGCGTGTGACAAGAACGACCTATCAACGAAAAGTAAGGAGATACCCATGATTGCACAGTGCAGTTCCTGGAAGAAGCTCACCGCAGTGTTCGCCCTGGCGGCCCTGGTGCTGAGTTTGACCGCGGTTTCGGCCGAGACCGCCTACGCCGCCGACAAAGGGACGGTGACCAGCTATACCGCCACGACGAGCAAGGCGAAGTTTGCGACGGCCAAGATGGGCAAGACGGCGGGCAAAGCCTCTAAGAAGGCCCCGGCGGTTACTCAGGTGAAGATGAAGTTGAAGGGTGCGAAGGGTTCCGTCAAGTACACTGTGTGCACCAGTGGCAAGTGGTCCAAGGCGGCTAAGGATGGCAAGGTCGCCGGCAAGAAGGGCAAGGCGACCCAGGGGCTGACCGTGAAGCTGAGCGGAACCGCCGCGAAGACCTACGATGTGTACTACCGCGTGTACATCAAGGGCTACGGCTGGATGGGTTGGGCCAAGAACGGCGCCAAGGCCGGCACCAATGATAAGAGCAAGGCCATGACTGCCTATCAGGTGAAGCTGGTGGCCAAGAAGGGCGGCAAGGCCCCGAACATGGACCGCAAGGCCTATTCCTCCAAGAGCGGCTTTATCAATAAGATCACTGGCGTGGCCAAGGTGGACGACAACATCAAGAAGTTCTGCCAGAAAAACGGCATGGACCTGAAGAAGTGCTTCGCCGCGCTGGATAAGAAGTACCAGTATGCCAACACCGGCTACTCCGCTATCAAGGGGGCTTTCAAGAGCGATCGCTTCAAGAAAGAGGCGCAGCTGTTCTTCAAGAACTTCAAGAACGGTGTCAAAAAGTCGGGTACCCAGGGCGACTGCTATTCGGCGGCTGCTGGTCTTGCGGCTGTCGCGCAGCACCTCGGCTACAACGCCACGGCTGTGACGGGCAAGGCTGAGCTCAAGAACAAGAACACGGGCGAGCTGACTATCCTCAACACAGCCTGGACTGAGATCAAGGTTAACGGCAAGAAGACCGTGAGCACGCTGCTGTACCATGTGTATGCCGACCCCTACGATGGGGAGCAGGGCGCGAAGTTCAAGAAGAACTAACGAAGCGCAACATTCAAAGAGACGCATAGGCGTTGAACGGAGGGCCGAGAGTAGTCTCGGTCCTCCGCATTTTTCGGCCGCTCTTTCCCGTGGCGGGGTAGAGCCAGTGCTCTCTTCAAATGAAAAAGCACCTATTACCAGCATTTCCGCAAAAAAAGTTCGCATATAAACGAATTTCGCTATATACTGTGCCCACTCGATAATCAGACGGTTGCGCTTCATTGGGGAAATGCGGCGCGACGGCAATGCAAACGAATGGGCGCCAATGGGAAACGGTGCCATTGCGGATGCAGCAGGATGAGGAAAAGGAGAGAATGCATGATGAAGAAGGTGGCGGCATTGGTGGCTGCCATGGCCGTTGCTGCCGTGGCGCTGATGGCGGGATGCTCCTCGCCGGCGGGTATCGTGGTCGGCCAGGAGGCCGAAGGTTCCCCGTCATTCGAATTGAAGAACGAGACGGGCCAGGCTATTACAGCGATTGCTGTTGACCCAGCGGGCGCTGATGCCTTCAAAGCCCTTGCCCAGACGGGTGAAATTGCCGCCGATGGCACGGCGACGGTGTATGTGCCGGCAGATGCCGCCGAGAACGCCTCGGTGAAGGTTACCTTTGCCGATGGATTGTCCTGCGAAATGTACGGCGTCAATCTGGCCGATGTGAAGGATGCCGCACTGAAGATGGATGGCGCTACCGCCTACATGGCTTACACGAGCATCGCTTCGGGTTCTGCGGTGGACACCAAGGGTGCCCAGCCGACTGCGGCCGACGATGAGGCCGAGCAGAAGGCTGCCGAGGAAGAGAAGGCCGCCAAGGAAGCTGAGGAGAAGGCCGCTAAGGAGGCCGAGGAAGAGAAGGCCGCCAAGAAGAAGGCCGCCGACGAAAAGAAGGCCGCCGAGGAGGCCGAGGCTAAGGCGAAGGCTGAAGCTGCTGAGGCCGAGGCCGCCGAGAAGGCTGCTGCTGAGGAGAAGGCCGCTCAGAAGGCTGCCGACGAAAAGGCCGCTAAGAAGGCTGCGGAAGAGAAGGCTGCCAAGAAGGCTGCCGAGGAGAAGAAGGCTGCCGAGAAGAAGAAGGCCGCCGAGGAAAAGAAGGCTGCCGAGAAGAAGAAGGCTGCCGAAGAGAAGAAAAAGAAGGCTGAGGAAAAGAAGAAGAAGGCTGAAGCCAGCACCGGCAATCAGAAGCAGGAGAACTGCGACGATTTTGAGCTCTAGGCGAGTTGGGCCGACAGGCGAGGGCAGGATGGGGCGACGGGCCGCATTCTGCCCTTTTAAATCGTAGCAGTAGGTTGTCGGGGAGGAAGAAGGCGGTCGTGCCGCCCTCTTCCCGGGTATGTTAAAGGCGGTAAGAGTCAGCATGAGCTTCTATGCGGATCCAGCATTCTTCGTATTTCTTGCAGTAGCCCTTATTCCCTCGGTGATTTTGGGTGTGCTTGGCAAGCCGATCCAAAAGTACGGGTTGGTTGTATCGGTGGTCTTTCTGGGGCTGCTTTTCTTTCGCGATCTTTATGGGGCGTGTTCGTTCGCGCTGTTCCTGGTTATCTCTCTCGGGGCGATGTTCCTCGTCAACCGATGGTTCCAAAAGGAAAGCCCCCATGCGGTTGCCTATTACCGCATCGCATTGTTCGTTGTGCTCGTGCCGCTTATCTGCGCCAAAGTATCGGGGGCGTTCAACACCAACGTCTTGGGCTTTGTGGGCATTTCGTATTTGACATTCAAATCGGTTCAGGTGCTCATTGAAATTCGGGACGGGCTCATCAAGAATCCCTCGTTTTTCGACTTGCTGTACTTCCTGCTGTTCTTCCCCGTTTTCACGTCGGGCCCCATCATGCGCAGCCGGAATTTCAGCGAGCAATTGAGCGAAGGGCTCACGCGTCAGGAGTACGCCGAGCTGCTGTCCCAGGGTATACTGTGGTTCATCAAGGGCGTGATGTACACGTTCGTGTTGTCCAGCTTTGTCCAGTGGCTGATGTGGTTCGCCCCCAGCGCGCTGGGCGATGCGACCACGGCAGCGTTCGTCGGTGGCCAGCTAATCTACGGTTTGGCTTACGGGTTGCATATGTTCTTCGACTTCGCTGGCTATAGCCTGCTCGCCATGGGCGTGGGTTCCTGCTTGGGCATTCGCGTGCCTCAGAACTTCAATGCGCCGTTCCGCAGCATCGATATCAAAGACTTCTGGAACCGTTGGCACATGACCCTGTCCTTCTGGTTGCGCGACTACGTGTTCATGCGCGTAACGAAGGCGAGTCTGCGCCGCAAATGGTTCAAGTCGCGCGTGACAACGGCCTGTGTCTCCTATCTCGCCATGTTCTTTCTCATGGGTGTGTGGCATGGCCTGAACCTCGATTGCGTGCTGTACGGTATCTACCACGGTATCTTGCTGTGCGCGTGTGAGATCTTCCAGAAGAAGTCCAAGTTCTACAAGAACCATCGCAAGAAGACCTGGTACAAGGTGGGCTCGTGGGCTATCACGATGATCGCTGTGTTCTTCGGATTTGCCATCATCGGCGGCCAGGTCGCCCTGCTTGTCTTGGGTGCCTAAACCGAAGAAAGTAACTGACCGAACGAGACCCAGCGCGGTCGCGCAATGAGGAAGAGACAATGTCGATGAAAGAGAAAGAACAACATATTCAGCCGAGAGTGGTGTTCATATCCACAGCTATCGGTGTACTGCTATTTGTAGCCGCCTTCTTTGGGCTCGAGGCCTACCTACCCAGTCAAGATGTAGTAGGATCCGATGGTCAGGGCTATGTCAAGAACTACGGCTACGTGGCTTCGGGAGCCAAATCGTCGAGTCCGGCCTTTACCATGAAAGGCGCACCCGACGATGCCATGCTGCTGTTCGGCTCGTCGGAGCTTTCCACGCCGGCGAGCATTATCCCCGAGGTGCCGGCCATGGTGTTCGGGTTCGGAAACTATGGAGTGAACCTGGCCTACGTTGGAGAGGCCTACGACCAGAGCCTGTGGCAGTCCATCGCCGTGGGAGCCTACGCCGAGCGTACAAAGAACAAGAAAATCGCCATCATCGTATCGCCCGGCTGGTTCGAGGACGGCGGTCTTGATAACGAGACCTTCAAGCTGCGCTTCTCCTACAACTTGTATCGCCAATTCTGCAAGAATCCGCAGATCTCCCAAGCAAACAAGGAATATGTGGCAAAACGCCTCGCCGAGCAGGGCATTGATGACACCGCCATTAATGCGGGCTTAGGCAGCACGCCTGTCGACTGGGTCAACGATTTCGTGCTGGGAGCCATGAACGACCTGCAGATTCGAAAGGACCTCAAGGACATTCGTCCCCTCGGCATTGAGGAGGCGGACGTGGACGGCGACATAAACGCGGAAACCTACCCCTTCGCCGAGCTTCGGGAGGAAGCCCTTGGTGAGGCCGAAGCGGCTTCCACCAACAACGATTGGGGTATGGAGGACAGCTACTACACCGAGAACGTTGCCGACAACTACGACCGCCTGAAGGGCCTGCGCGCCGACCAGACATTCTCTCGGACTCCCGAGTACGCCGACTTCTCCCATCTGCTCCAGATCTGCAAGGAGGCCGGTCTCGAGCCGCTGGTGATCATCTCTCCGCTCCATGGCCCGTTCAACGATCACGTGGGCATCAGCCAGGAGACGCGTCAGCAATGCTACGACCATATTAAGGCGATTTGCGAGAACGAAGGCGTGCAGGTAGCCGACTTCACCGATCGTGAGTACGAGAAGTACTTCCTCTTCGACACCGTGCACTTCGGATGGACGGGTTGGGTGGACGTTGAAGAGGCTATTTACGATTTCGTCAATCAGGCACAAGAATAGAAGGATGGATACGATGGGCGAGAGAAAAGGAAACCACGCGGCCAAGGCTGAGCCGAAGGGGCCGCTCAAGGGGCGCGCTACTGCATTCCTTGTGCGCCATCCCTGGCTTACCGGCACCATGCTGGCGGTGTTGACGTTCCTGTGCCTGGTGGTGCTTTTGTGGTACACCATTTTTTCCGGCTTGGCATCTTCGGCCGATTTTATTTACAGCAACTTCTAGTTGAGGTTGGGCTTCGTGCAGGCAAGGAGGTGAGAAGGTTTTATGGGACGGAAGAATATGAGACGCAATGTACTGAGCGCGGGCGTGGCCCTCGTTCTCGGTGCGAGTTTGTTCCTTTCCCCGGCGACCGCCTCCTGCGCCTATGCGACTCAGCCCAGCGTTGACGCGTTCACGGGGCTGCCCGCTATCGACCAAGGTGCCCTTGAAGACACCATGGCGAGCGGCTCCGTAAAACATGGCTGGGTCGTCAAAGGAAAGCACACGTACTACTATCGCTATGGCATGAAGCTGGTCGGCAAGCAGCAGATTGGCAAAAGCTATTACCTTTTCGGCAGCGACGGCCGCATGAAGACGGGCAAGGTTGTATCTCAGGGTGTTACCTACTATCTTTCCCAAAACGGGAAAATGGAGGCCTACGTCAAAAAGGGCGCGTACTACAAGCCCACGGGCAAGAAGATGAGCTCGGATGAGAAAAAGGACTACAAGGCCCAACTTAAGGCCCGCAGTATCGTCGATCGCTTGACGACCAGCCGCATGACCAAGTCCCAGAAATTGCGCGCGTGCTACAACTGGATCTCGAAGACCTCTTACCATATTTACCATCGGTTCAAGAACGTGAGGGGCTGGTCCTCCGACTTTGCGAACGACCATTTCGTTCGAAAGTTCCAGGGGAAGAGGTGCAGTGACTGCAACGCCGATGCGGCGGCGCTCGGGTACCTCGCCCTGGCCATCGGCTACAAGGATGTGCGCGTGCACATCAATAAGAAGAACCACGGATTCACTCAGATCGACGGGAAGTTCTACGACCCCTACTACGCCAAGAGGCGCGGTCTCTCGCAGTACTACGGCGTGCGTCGCGGATGGTCTAAGAAGTACACGGCAAAGCTGCTTGTTCCCTCGGCGTCGAACAACTACACCACCGTCAAGTACCTGGGCGCAAAGCCCAAGGCGAAGAAATCGTCGTCGAAGGTGTCGGCTAAGAAGGGGCTTGTGAAGGAAAAGGGCTCCTATGTGTACTATGCCAGCAATGGCAAGAAACTGAAAAGCACTTGGAAAACGGTGGGCAAGCACAAGTACTACTTCAATAAAAAGGGCAATGCCGCAACGGGCCCGGTTTCCATCAAGGGCACCTATTACGTTTTCTCAAGCACCGGCAAACTGCAGAAAGGTTCCGGGACGCGCGTCGTGAAGGTTGATGGCGAGAAGTATCGCGTTTCGGCTTCGGGCAAGGCGAAGTCGGGCTGGGACGATAAGGACGGCAAAAAGGTGCTCTACCTTCGCAACGGGCGTAGGGCCACGGGACTTTCCGTATACAAGGACAAGCTCTATTGGTTCGACGCGTCGGGCGCCTACGACTTGGAGAAGACCCGGAGTATTCGGGCAGCGGCTGCGCCGAGTCGGGATGCCTCCGAGCTTATCGCCCTCATCGGGGATCCGCTCAGGCGGCAGTCATCGCCGAGCTGTTTTCCCCTTGTGGAGGAAACGGGTGGCGGCGATGATGTGACCTACCTGTTCAAGAATGCGAAAGTCGTGTTGTTCCGCGCTCCCGATGGACGCATGTTCTACGAATCCTGCGATTACAACGCCTAATCGATAGAAGAAAGAAAGCTCAGAAGAAGAGAAAGGAAGCACATGGGCAAAGAGGAAATGTACCGGGGCGCTGGGGCGCGTTCCGCGCAGCTGTTGCTGATGACGGCTGTGGCGATGGCGCTTGCGGTGCTGCTGGCGGCTCTCGCGCCGCAGGCGGCATGGGCCGAAGAGAACGGTCTGGTGGAGAAGGGCGACAGCTACCAGTACTTCGAGAACGGCAATGCCGTCAAGTCGACGTGGAAGACCGTTAACGGTAGCAAGTACTACTTCGACGCCAAGGGTAACGCTGTGGTCGGCAAAGCGGCGAAGATCAAAGACAAGTACTACATTTTCGGCGACAACGGCAAGCTGCTCACCCCGAAGAAGAGCAAGGTGTATCAACTGAAAGGCGGCGTGTTCTACGTCAACAAGAAGGGCCAGCCGGCCGATACGGGCTGGTGCGTTGTGAAAGACCAGCTCTACAAGGTGGGCAAATCGGGCAAGTGCGTAACGAACAAGACGGTCCAGGGCATTAAGCTCAAGGCCAATGGCGCGGCGAAGAACGACAAGACGACCGAGCTGAAAATGTACTGCATGCTCATCATCGACAAGGTGAGCACCGATGGTATGTCGAAGAAGCAGAAGTTGCGCAAGTGCTTCGACTACGTGCTCAAAAGCATGAAGTACGCCAATTCCCAGGAGCCGAAGGATATCGGCAAGAAGGGCTGGGCCCAGCGCGCTGCTCTGAAGGTGTTGCAGCGCAAAAAGTACGACTGCTTCGGCTTCGCGTGCACTATCTCTGCGTTCGCTTACGAGCTGGGCTACCAACCCACCATTCGCGGCAAGGCGCTCAAGCACGCCTATTGCCTCATCAACGGCAAGGCCTACGATATGGTAGGCCCTCGTTTCGGTACCAAGCCGATTAAGGTTAAGGGTGCTCGCACCTGGAAGTTCAACACGTGGGACGCCTCGCAGCCAGCTGTCAAGCAGAAGGGCTGGGTTGACAAGGGCGGTGCCCGCTACTATTACGGCTCTAACAGCAAGCCTTACACCGGGGCTCACAAGATTAAGGGTGCCTACTATGTCTTCGACGCGAAGGGCAAGCTGCTGACGGGCAAGAAGACGCGCACCGTGAAGGTGTCTGGCGACACGTATCAAGTCGACAAGAACGGCAAGGCCGTGAAGGGCTGGACGAAAAACAAGAAGACTCTCTATCTGGACAACGGCCGCAGGGCCACGGGTCTGACGGTTTACAAGGGCAAGCTGCACTGGTTCTCGAACAAAGGCGTTTTGGATAGCGCCAAGACCAAGAGCATCCGGGCGGCGGCCAAGATTAACAAGAATGCCAGCCAGCTGATTAAGCTGATCGGCAAGCCGGTAAGCAGCAAGACCGAGGCCAGCTGCAATCCCACGTTCGTCGAACGTTATCCCAAGGGCAAGGATATGATCATGACGTTCAAGAACGCGAAGCTCGAGTTCTTCGCATGCCCAGACGGCACGAAGTACTTGACGAACGTTTCCGCATATCTGGGCTAGCCAGTTCTGATATATGAGAAAATACGGGCACCCGATAATCGGGTGTCCGTTGTGTTTCTGGAGGAGGAGTTATGGCTGTGGCGATGGGCAGATGCCGGGCTGACCGGTTGTGGCAGCGCAGAGGGTTCGTCGGGCTTGCCCTGGCGGCAACGCTCGCGCTGGGGTGGGCGGTGTCGCTGGGCCATGAGACGGCCTGGGCGGACAATTCCGGCCTTACTGCCGCCAAGGGTACGTACCAGTACTTTTCTAAGGGAAAGCCGGTGACTTCTACGTGGAAGACCATTGAGGGCAAACGCTATTATTTCGACGAGAAGGGCTATGCCGTTACCGGGGGCGCGAAAAAGATCAAGGGGAAGTACTATATCTTCGGCAACAAGGGCGTTCTGCTCAAGCCTTCTAAGAGCAAAGTGTACAAGTTGAAGCGCGGGGTGTACTACGTTAATAAAAAGGGCCAGCCTGCAGGCAAGGGCTGGTGCCTGGTGGGCAAGAAGCTCTACAGGGTGGGCAGCTCGGGTCGGTGTGTGACGGGTAAGACGATAGATGGAATCAGGCTGACAGCGTCGGGGGTTGCCCAGAACAATACAGCGTCTCAGTTGAAGATGGCCGTCATGAAGAAGCTCAGTAAGCTGACTCATGATGGTATGTCGAAGAGGCAGAAGCTGCGCAAATGCTTCCAGTACTGCCTTACGCGTGGCTGGCAAGCCAGCGCCGAGCCGAAGGATATCGGCAAGAAGGGATGGATGCAGCGGTGCGCTTTGCGCATGATCACCCGAGAGAAGGGCGAGTGCTTCAGCTTCGCCTGCGCCTTTGCCGCTTTTGCCTACGAGTTGGGATATAAGCCGGTGGTGCGGGGCGCACCGAAGGCGCATGCCTATGTGCTTATCGATGGCAAGGCCTACGACAACATGGGGCCACGCTTCGGCGGCTCACCCCGGCGAATTGCCGGTGCGAAGAATTGGAGGTTCGCCTCTTGGAGCGATTCAGGCTCCAAGGGCACGAAGGCTGCGGAGAAGAAATCGACTAAGGTCGGCTTGGCGCAGGAAAACGGCTCCTACGTGTACTACCAGAACGGCAAGAAGCTAAAGAGTGCATGGAAGACCGTGAAGGGCGCGACGTACTACTTCCAGAAAAACGGGAAGGCGGCCTGCGGCCCGGCGAAGGTGGGCGGAAAGCGCTATGTGTTCTCGTCCAAGGGCAAGCTGCAGACGGGGAAGAAGACCCGCGTAGTGTCGGTGTCCGGCGACAAGTACCGGGTGACGAAGGCCGGTCGCGCCAAGGCCGGGTGGACTGCCAACAAGAAGGGGCTGTACCTGGAGAACGGACGTCGTGCCACGGGGCTGTGCTGCTACAAGGGCAAGCTGTACTGGTTCTCGAAGGGCGGCACCTACCATAAGACGAACACGGCGAAGGTGCGTGCCGCCGCTCGCGAGAAAGCCGAGGCTGCGGCGCTGCTCGCCCTGGTTGGCGATCCGGTGAAGAAGCGCACGTCGTCCAGCTGCCATCCGCTCACGGCGGTGTACGGGGGAGGCCAAGACGTGGTGTATACCTACAAGAACGCTACACTCAGCTTCTTCCGCGCTCCCGACGGCACCATGTTTTACCTGGGCTGCGAGTAGGGGCGCGGGCCGGGCGGCGTTCGGCGGTGTTACGCGAACAAGAGGGGCTTCCGCGGTGGTGCGGAAGCCCCTCTTGCATGAGGGAGGGCTGTTGGCCAGAACCCAGGGACCTACTTCTCCGCGGCGGCGTTCATGCCGGCCAGGCGGCCGAACACGAGCGCGGTGGCCAGGCTGATGTCAGCCGAGCCCGTGCTCATTGTGGAAGATCGCGTGCAGCGCTCCTGCGCCGCCCTGGCCGAGCGGGCCGCCCTCACCCCGCGCGAGACCGACGTGCTCGGATGCCTCGCTCAGGGGCGCAACACCCAGTACATGGCCGAGCACCTGTGCATTTCCGAGAATACGGTGAAGTCCCACGTGCGCAATGTTTACCAAAAGCTCGGCGTCCATTCCAAGCAGGACATCATCGACATCATCAACGCCGACGGGGAATAAGTTTTAAATACCGATTGCAGGTAGGCAAAGTGGCGGAGGAGTAGGGATTCGACGCGTCTTCGCCTTCGGCGAATTCGCAAGACCTCGCTACGCTCGGCCCAGAACAGCCCACTGGGCTGTTCTGCCTTCGCAGGGTTCGAATCCCTGCGAGGCCTCCGACAACGAAAAACGCCCCCGACTGGGAGCGCAATAGGCAAAGTGGCGGAGGAGTAGGGATGTCAGCGTATTCGCTGCGCGAATCCGCAGGGCCTGCGGGCTGACGCCCTCCGGCCGAAAACTGCCCACTGGGCAGTTTTCCCCTCGCGGGTTCGAATCCCTACTACGGCGCAGGGAATCAACGCTAGGCGCATGGCTATGGCTGTTGGGAATTAAAAAGAATGGCGGAGGAGTAGGGATTCGAACCCTAGATGCCCTTGTGGGGCATACTCACTTAGCAGGCGAGCACCTTCGGCCTCTCGGTCACTCCTCCGCGTAATGCTGTATCTTACCTGACCTTTGCCGCTTGCGCAACGAATAAATCGGCGAGTTTGGTAATCTACGCAATAAGGAAATCGGAACCTGGGGAAAGGACGCGCACGTGATCGGTCGCTACACCCGCCCGGAAATGGGCCGCATTTGGGAGCTCGAGAACAAGTTCGCCATTTGGAAGGAAATCGAGGTGCTGGCCTGCGAGGCCCAGGCCGAGCTCGGCCAGGCGGGCATCACGCGGGAAGAGGCCCAGTGGATTCGCGATCACGCCGACTTCACCGTGGAGGAGATCGACGAGATCGAGAAGGTGACGAACCACGACGTCATCGCGTTTACCACCTGCATGGCCAACTACATCGACGCCGACATCCCCGAGGGCGGCGACAAGCCGAGCCGCTGGGTGCACTACGGCATGACCTCCTCCGACTTGGGCGACACTGCCCTGTCCTACCAGGTCACCCAGGCCTGCGACATCATCATCGAGGACATCAAGCGCCTCGGCGAGACCTGCAAGCGCCGCGCCTTCGAATTCCAGAACACCCTGTGCGTGGGGCGCACCCACGGCATTCACGCCGAGCCCATGACCTTCGGCATGAAGTTCGGCAGCTGGGCCTGGGCCCTGAAGCGTGCGCTCACCCGCATGGAAGAGGCCCGCGCCGTGGCCGCCACCGGGGCCATTTCCGGTGCCGTGGGCACCTACTCGTCCATCGACCCCTACGTGGAACAGTACGTCTGCGAGAAGCTGGGCCTCACGCCTGACCCGCTTTCGACCCAGGTGCTGGCCCGCGACCGCCACGCCCAGGTGATGGCGGCCCTCGCGGTAACGGCAAGCACCCTGGAGTCCATCGCCATGCAGGTGCGCCTGCTGCAGCAGTCCGACGTCATCGAGGCCGAGGAGCCGTTCACCAAGGGCCAGAAGGGCTCGTCCGCCATGCCCCACAAGCGCAATCCCATCACGGCTGAGCGCGTGTGCGGCCTCGCCCGTGTGGTGAAGGCAAACGCCCAGGTAGCCTTCGACAACGTGGCCCTGTGGTTCGAGCGCGACATCTCCCATTCCGGTGCCGAACGCGTGGTGCTGGCCGATAGCTTCACGGCGCTCGACTACATGTTCGCGAAGATGCAGTGGATGCTCGACGGCCTGCAGACCTACCCGGCCAAGATGGAACACAACCTGTGGCGCACCAAGGGCCTCATCTTCTCGTCGAAGGTGCTGCTGGCCCTCGTGGACGCCGGCATCACCCGCGAGGACGCCTACGTCATCGTGCAGCGCAACGCCATGAAAGTGTGGGAGGACATCCAGAACGCCGTGGACGGCCCCACCTACCGCGAGCGCCTGGAAGCCGACGACGAGGCCGCCGCGCTGCTGAGTGCCGAGAAGCTCGACGAGATCTTCGACCCTTGGGACTTCCTCACCCGCAAGGACATCGTCTTCGACCGCCTGGAAGAGTTGGAGTTCTAACAGGTCGCGCGAGCGTTCCGCATACCCCTGCACCAACGAAGCCCCTCGCACTGCTGCGAGGGGCTTCGCTGTGGTACGCCGTTGCGGTTGGCGGGGCTCGGGCCGGTTTTGCTCAAATCCCCCTTGCTCAAGTCGGTTTGAGCAAGGGGGATAGGGGATGCCCTCTGCTCTAGGCGCCTTACTGGGCCACGTCCGCTTCGCCTTTCAGCATGGCGATGCCCTGGTTGATGACGCTGTCGTCCATGGCGCCCATGTAGGCGCCGATGATGTCGCCGTCGGCATTAATGAGGTAGGTCTGCGGAATGGAACTGACCCCGAAAGCCGCGGCGGCGCTGTTGTTCGTGTCGAAATAGGCGGGGAAGCTGTAGCCTTCGTCGGCGAGGAACGTTTTGGCCGACTGCTCGGTTTCGCCGCTCATGCCCGTCATGTTCACGATGACGAAGTCGATGTCCTGGCCGGACTGCTCCCAGGCCGCTTGGATGGCCGGCATCTCGCTCTTGCAGGGGCCGCACCAGCTGGCCCAGAAGTTCAGCAGCACCGGCCTGCCGCGGAAGTCGGACAGCTTCAAGGTCTTGCCTTCGCTGTCGGTCATGGTGAAGTCGGGAGCCGGCGTGGTGGCGTTGGCCCCGGTGCCGTCGCCGGTGTCGCCGTTGTTTTCCTCAGGACCCTCGGTGGCGTGCACGGCATCGGTGCCGGTCACTTCAATCTTCTCGTTTTCCGCCGACGGAGCCAGCACGCTGTAGGCCACGCCGGCACCGATGAGCAGCACGGCGAAGGCCACGGCAGCAATGATAATGCCCCGGTGGGCCTTCCGGTCGCGGGCCTGCCCCTCGGGGCTTGCGGCTTCGGCGGCCTGGGCGGCGCGTTCGGCTTCCAGCGCCTCGCCGATCTGCTCGCCGCGTTTCTCGGAGGATTCCGCTGTCATCTTCTCGTTCTCGTCCATGGCTTGTGCCTTTCTCTCTCGGGCGACCCTAGCTCAGCAGGCGCAAAAAACCGCCGAGCAGCCCCGTGGCCATGAGCACGCCCACCACCACGAGGAACCAGCCGCACACTTTGTTGATGATATCGTAATGACTCTTGATAACGTTGAACGCGCCTTTCAGCTTGTCGATGAGCACGGCCGCGGCCACGAAAGGAATGCCGAGGCCTGCCGAGTAGCACAGAAGCAGCACGACACCCTCCACCACCGAGGCCTGCTGCGAGGCCAGCATGAGCGCCGACCCGAGGAAGGCCCCCACGCAGGGCGTCCAGCCGATGGAGAAGATGACGCCGAACAGCACCGACGAGAAGAACCCGAGCTGGCGCCCGGCCAGGGGATTCTTCGCGCCGTGGAACAGGTTCACCTTGATGAACCCGAGGAAGTACAGCCCGAAGGCGATGACCACGAGGCCGCACACCACGTTCACGGCGGTCTGGTACTCGATGAAGAACGCGCCCACGGTGGAGGCGAGCGCCCCCATGCCCACGAACACGCAGGTGAAACCCAGCACGAAGCCCAGCGCATTGCGCAGCACCACGGAGGTGCGCACCTCCTCGCCGGCGGCGAAGTAAGTGACGTAGATGGGAATCATGGGCAACAGGCACGGCGACACGAAGGTAATGATGCCCTCCAAGAATGTAATGAGGTAGGTCACGCCTGCTGCCGTCCCTTCGCGAATCGCCTGTTGCGTCATCGTCCATTATTCCCGAAAACGTCCCGCCACGCGACTCCCTTCACAGAAAGTCGCCCGTTCGTTACAGGGGAAGGTGCCCGCATCGCAGCAACTGGGACACGCTGCCGGGCAAGGTGTCCCAGTTTCGATGCGGCGGAGGCGCTTCGCCGGGGTACCGGCCACCGGAACCCCTGCTTCGCAGGAGCGCCGCGCACAGACACCGGCCCCGGACATGCCCGACCCGCATGGGCGCCGGACCCCCAACATGCCCCTTTCTTGCGATGCGACGGGGTAAACCGTGCATTTGCGACCATGGCTCTGAACAGGTAATTGTTAACGTTTCCCCAGTTCAACCACAGGTTTTGTTTTGGCCCCAAATGCACGGTTTGCCCCGCGAGTATGCCCCAAATGCACGGTTTGCCCATGAGTATGGTCCGGCTGGTGCCGCGCTACCGCTCTTCGACGCCGCGGTAGTATTCCACGCCGTTTTCGGCTTTGAAGGTGAAGACGGTGAAGTGGGGGTAGGTGAGGCGGCCGTCATCCCCCAGAAGGCTATGGCCGTTGCTGTCTGTCATCTGGTAGCAGCTGGCGCTGTAGGTGCGCTTCTGAGGGCTGCCCAACAGTTTCAACAGGGGCGCTGCATCCGCGTCGATGCGTGCGGCGGCTCGCAGCCGCTTGGTCTTTGCGGTGTCGTAGCGGCCTTTCGCGGTGAAAGCGTAGAGCTTCTCGTTGATAACTGTGACGTCGGTTTCCATACGCCCGTTTTTGGCGAAGTGGTGTGCCTTGCTGCTATCCCAGCCGCTTTTCGCCTTGCCGCTCTTTGTGACACGGTACTTCTCGCCGTTCACGCTTACGACACGTGTTTTGGTGCTGACGAGCAGCTTGCCCTTCGCGCCGAACACGTACCACGTTCCTCCGATTTTGGCGGGGCCCGTGGCGGCGGTGCCGTCTTTCTGGAAGTAGTAGGTGCCGCCATTCACTGTCACCCACCGCTTGGCCAAGGTCTTGCCGCCTTGGACGCAGTACAACTTCCCATCAACTTTCACAACGCGCGGTACGCCTGCGGCGGCGCTGGCGGTGCCGGACGACTTACCGCCGAATGCCTTGGTGCGCGGCGCAATGGTGACGATGTATTTGCGGGCGTTCCGGTAGTTGGGCGTGCCCCCGCGACCACTTTTGCTGTAGGGGTAGGCGAACAAGTTGGTGCGGCAGTGTTTGGCCCACTCGGGATCGTACACCTTGCCGTTTACTTCGGCCCAGGTGTGGCCGCCGCTCGATACCACCTTGCAGTTCTTGCATCCGATAGCGTTGGCAATGTACGCGAATGCCGATCCGTAGGAGTCGCAATCGCCCGATTTCTTCGTGAAAATATCCAGGGCGTAAGCGCGCTGCCAGCCTGATTTGGGCGAAAACCGGCGGTAGGAGCGCTCGGAATACTTATTCTTCAACAGATTGTAGCAGGTACGCAGCTTTTTCTTCTGCGACCATGCCGGGCGTGTGTGGCTCTCGACGAACTGCGTGGCTTTCACCAGTACCTTCAGCTCGGCTTTGGATTGGCTATTCAGCACCGCTCGGCCCTGGCGGTCCAGCTTCACGCCGTTGACCACTTTGCCTGTGACCATGGAGCCCTTCGCCTTGTTCGCCACCGTGAAATAGCGGTAGCTTTTGCCCACCTTGTGCCAGCCGGTGAGTTGGCGTCCCTTCTTGTCGAAGAGATAGGACTTGTTTCCGATTACCTTCAGGCCGCCCTTCTGCTTTACGCCGTCCACCTTGCAGTAGAAGTGCGACGACTTCTGAGTCCACCGAACCGTCGGCTTGTCCGTTGCGTCTGCATAGGCGGGGAGAGGGTCTGCAAGCAGCAGAAGGGTGAGGGCCAGGAGGCTGGCCGTGGCGAAGGCAAGCAGACGCATGGCGGTTGGCATGCGGAAGTGGGGTGCGGCAGACGTCATGGACACTCTCCTCAAGGTCTCCGATGGCAGTGGTGTCGATGGAAAAATTATATCAAAAAAGAACTGCGCCAACAGATCAAGAGGGGGTATTGGGGACATGTTGCCAGGTAAGAAGACTGATAATGGTGGGGCGACCGCCGATCCCGGTCGCCCCCCTTGTCGTGCGTGCAGCTTGGCACGGGGCTGCTGGATGGTGCGGGGTGGGACAGCCTACCCGGTAAGGCGTCCCACCTCGCGGAACCGGGGCCCTTAGGCCTTGGGCTCCTGCTGGGTGATGCAGTGGATGTTGCCGCCGCCGTAGACGACCTGCTCGGACTGCACGCCCACGCACCGGTAGGCGCCCTCGCCCCACACCTCGTCGTAGATGGCCTGCAGCGTGCCAACCGCGAGCTGGTCGTTCTCGTCGCCGTACTGGGGCACGATGACGCCGCTGTTGGTCACCAGGTAGTTCATGTAGGAGGCGATCAGCGGCTCGTCGGCCACGCGGGGCTCGGCGTTCTCGTCGATGTCGATGGTGTCGCAGGAGGCCTGGTCCATGTACAGGGGGTTCACCGGCATGGGCAGCTTGTACACCTTCAGCTGGCGGCCCTGGGCGTCGGTGGCGTTGCTCAGGGTCTCGTAGGCCGCGTGGCACTGCTCGTAGAAGGGATAGTCGGGGTCGTCGGTCCAGATGCAGGCCATCACGCCCGGCGCGATGAACGTGGCCACGTCGTCGATGTGCCCGTTGGTCTCCTCGGGGTCGATGCCCTCGCGCACCCAGATGACCTTCTCCACGCCCAGGTAGGCCTTCAGGTGCTCGTCCATGTAGGCGCGCAGCTCCTCGCTCCAGGGCTCGAAGGCGTGAGCGTAGGCCGGCCAGATGCTGTCGGGGCCGGCGACGTCCATCATGTCCATGGTCACCTGGTACTTCGGGTAGAACACGTCCATGTAGCTCTTGCCGGACACCTCCTCGTCGTAGAGGCCGTACCACACGTCGGTGTACACGAAGTCGGCGCCCTCGATGCAGGAGATGTCGTCGGAGATGGTGACGGTGCCGCCGGAGACCCTGCAGTTCTCCTCGGCAATGGTCATGAGCTTCTTGCCGAAGGCCTCGCGCTCCTCGGGCGTGCCCACGTGCAGGGCGCCGTCGGGGATCTGGTGGCCCTTCGGCCCGAACTGCACGAAGTCCATGCCCATCTTGGATGCGATGAACATGAGCGACACGCACACCTGGGTGGCGTCGCCGACGAAGGCCAGCTTGCAATCCTCGATCTTCTTGCCGGCGGGCAGGTTCTCGATCATGGTCATGAGGTCGCCGAGCTCCTGGGTGGGAT
>OFHN01001090.1_pt1 | contig 20732 bp, 21 predicted proteins | sample 1521321 | NCBI WGS metagenome assembly OFHN01 (sample SAMEA3504130, study PRJEB24116) | mouse gut metagenome | biome: mouse gut; feature: mouse-associated habitat; material: faeces | place: Denmark | collected 2011
GGGTAGGGCGTGACGGCGGGGGCACCCCGCAACATCCCGGTGGGATGTTTTTGAGACCGCAAAAAACTGCGCAGTCTGGACACCCCTTTTCCCCAAGATGCAAACGGGCCCCCTAGGGAGCCCGTTTCTACGCTCTTTGTGGCTTTACGGCTGCTGCCATTCCTGGACGGAGACCAGCTCCAGGCGGGGGTTAGCGGGGTCGGTTTCGTCTGCCAGAACAAAACAGAACTGGTTAGCCGCTACCTCCCTGCCCTCCTGGTCGCAATAGATAATGAAAAATTCGATTTTTTTGCTGTCAGCCTCTTCGCTGGAGCCCCGAAACACGGGAGTAAGACCTTCCCTGGGGGCGTATTGGGAGGCTGTCTCCAGGGCTTGCGCTTGGAGGGAACTGGTGCGCCGCTCCCATTCTTCGTCTACCTCGCCCCACCCGATGTCCGGGTTGAGGTCCTGGTCCGGATGGAGCAGCTTCTCTTCGTCACTCTCGTTTAGGGTCGGAGCGTTCTCTGGCTCTTGGCTGGCGTCCTTCTCCTGCTTGGCCGTATCGCTCCCAGCGTCCGGCTCCGGTGAAACCGGGGCACTGGAAGCGCTGGAGGCGCTGGGGGCCATCAGGGGGCTGGGGCGCTGTGCCTCCTCCCCTTCTGCCGGGGCGTCCTCCGTCTTGGAGCTGCGCAGGAGGCTCTTCTGCTCCCCGCTGCTTTCCTCACTCTCGTCGCAGGCGGCTTCCGGGGCATGGGCGGCAGGGGCCGGCTGGTTGGCGGCACCGAAGTTTTTCGCCAGCCCCACCTCCCGGCCCTGGTACACCATCAGCACCAGCGCCAGGCAGGCGGCCAGGGGGATGCCCCGCCGCAGCACCTTCTTCCAGGAAATCACCTTCCCCCCCTGGGACGGGCTCTCGCCGGCCGGCGCTTTCCCGGAAGCGGCTGTCTCCTCCAACGGGTCCTCCTCCGGCAGGGAAAGGCTCCCCTCCTCCATCCGCTGGAACAGGGCGGCGGCGGAAAGGGCGGGGGGCAGCTCCGGCTCCCCCAGGAGGGCCAGCTTTTCCCGCAGGTATTCCAAATCGTGCTCGTTCATTCCGGCTTCCTCCCTTCCTCTTATGTATCCCCCAGCATCCGCCGGAGCTTCTTCAGGGTGCGGTGGAGCTTGGAGCTCACCGTCCCCTGGGGCAGCTCCAGCATCTGGGCAATCTCCCGCATGGTGTACCCCTCCAGCACCGAAAGGAGGACAATCTGCCGCTCCTCCGGGGCAAGGCGGGCCATGGCGTCCCGGACCTCCGCCTGGGGGCCGCTGGAATCGGGGACGCCCTCCTCGATATAATCGTCAATATCGATGTTCCCTTTTTCCTGGACGTAGCGCCCCACCCGCCGCTTGCACCGGATGGAAAGGATGCGCAGCATCCACTGGCGGAAGCGCTCCGGCTCCCGCAGGCCCTGGATGCCCTTCCATGCCTCCAGGAAGGTCTCGGCCACCACGTCCTCGGCGTCCTGGGGGTTCCCCAGGGTATAGAGGGCCACCCGGTAAAGCTCGCGGGCCACCCCGTCGTAAAGGCGGCCAAAGGCCTCCCGGTCTCCCTCTCTGGCCCTTGCAACGTCCTGCGCGCTAATTTCCATTTCCTGTGTCACCGACCTTTTCCCCGGCTCACATCTAATCCGTGTCCGGTTTTTCGTTTTTTATTGCATCCCAAGATAGATTTTCTTCTTTATCTGGGGCGCGGGGGATAGCTACCGGTTCCATAATAGCATAGTTTGCCGGAAAAGGCCAGCGCAATCTGCCCTTTGGCCCCACAGCTTCTTACCCAATAATTTCCGCCCCGCCGCCTCTTTCTTGGCGGTTTCGCAGAAAGTGGCCCCCGCCCCTTGCGAAAACCGGCCGAAAGGCGGAAAATAGAGAGAATGACAGGAAAAGGAGAAACGCTGTATATGATGTTTTCCGCAAAGGAGCTGCGCCGCCTCATCCTCCCCCTGGTGGTGGAGCAGGTCCTGCTGATTACGGTGGGGATGGCGGATACCGTCATGGTCTCCAGCGTGGGGGAGGCGGCCATCTCCGCCATCTCCCTGGTGGATTCCATCAACATCCTGCTTATCAATGTCTTTTCCGCCCTGGGCACCGGCGGGGCCATCGTCACCGCCCAGTACCTGGGGCGGGAGGACGGGGAGAACGCCAGCCGGGCCGCCAAGCAGCTCCTCTATGTGGTGGGGGCCGCCTCCGGGTTCATTATGGCGGTTTGCCTGGTCCTCAACGGCCCCATCCTCCGGGTCCTCTTCGGCGCGGCGGAGGCGGACGTAATGGCGGGGGCCCGCCTCTATTTCTACATCACCGCCCTGTCCTACCCCTTCATCGGCATCTATAACGGCGGCGCGGCCATCTTCCGGGCCATGGGCAATTCCAAGGTCTCCATGTACTGCTCCGTTTTGATGAACCTCATTAACATCGGGGGCAACGCCATTCTCATCTACGGCTTTGGCGTGGGGGTGGCGGGGGCGGCCGTCGCCACCCTCCTTTCCCGCCTCACCGCCGCCCTGGTGATTCTCCGCCTCCTCTGCCAGGGGGGCGGACGGGTGCAGATCCACCAGCTGCTGCGCCCGGAGTACCACCCGGACATGGTGCGGGGCATCCTCCGGGTGGGGGTGCCGGGGGGGCTGGAAAACGGGATGTTCCAAATCGGCAAGGTGCTGGTCCAGGGGCTGGTGGCCTCCTTCGGCACCGCCGTCATCGCCGCCAACGCCATGGCGAACAATGTGGTGATGATCCCCCATGTCTCCGGCAACGCCATCGGCCTTGCCATGGTGACGGTGGTGGGCCAGTGCGTGGGGGCCGGGGAGTTCGGCCAGGCCCGCAGATATATATTCCGCCTCACCGCCCTGGTGTACGGCACCATGGGCACCCTGGAGGTCTTTTTGGGGCTTTCCGCCGGCTTTTGGGTGGGGCTTTTCCACCTCCCGGCGGAGACCACCAGCATCACCCTGGAGCTGATACGCTCCTTTGTGGTGGCGGCCATCCTCTTCTGGCCCGCCTCCTTCGCCCTCCCCAACGGCCTGCGGGCGGCGGGGGACGTGCGCTTCACCATGGTGGTTTCCACCGTCTCCATGTGGGTCTTCCGGGTGGGCCTCAGCTTCTTCCTCTGCGGCCCCGCCGTGGGCATGGGCATTATGGGGGTGTGGGTGGCAATGTACATCGACTGGGTGGCCCGGTGCGCCGCCTTTGTCGCCCGCTTTCTCAGCGGCCGCTGGCAGGGCCGCCAGGTCATCTGACCCAGGGATAACCTCCCCCCTCCCCGCATAGACTGTACCATGAAGAGAACGCGGGGAGGGGCAGGATATGGTAACGATGGCGGTGCGGGTGCGGCGGCGGAGCCTTTTGACGGTGCTGGGGGCGGTGGTGCTGGTGATGGCAGGGGCCATTTTCTTCGGGAACCCGCCCAAGGCGGCGGCGGTTTTCCTGCGCCGCGCCGCGGAGGTGAAGTGCGCCGCCCCGGAGGAGGGCGCCGCCTGGCTGCGCCAGCAGGGCTGGGAGGTGGAGGAGACCCCCACCGGCCAGATGGAGGTGCTGGTCCCCGCCGTCTTTGACCAAATCTACGAAAGCTACAACGATATCCAAAAGGCCCAGGGCTTCGATATCTCCCGGTACAAGGGGGAGACGGTGACCAAATACACCTACCTGGTGAAGAACTACCCCCAGGAGCAGGACGGGGTGGCGGCCAACCTCCTGGTCTACCAGGGGCGGATCATCGGGGCCGACCTGTGCAGCCTGGAGCTGGGCGGCTTTCTAAAAGGGGCAAAGGCAAAGTGAACCGCCTCAGCTTGTCGAAAAAGTCTTTTCAACAAGCTGAGGCCCGCCGCTACGGCAGGGTTATCCGGTCGCTTCGCTCCCTCTACGCGAAAAGAGGGGCTTAACGCCCCCCTTTTCACTCTTTTTCCCCCTCTTGACCAACAGGCCCTGCTTCTGGGGAGAGTTTTTTGATAGCCAAGGGCGGCTTTCTAAAAGGGGCAAAAGCAAAGTGAACCGCCTTCTTTTCTTCTTTCGAAAGAAGAAAAGAAGCAAAAGAAGAACGGCCAAAGGCCCCGCAGCCCAGCAGGCAAATTAAAACGCACCGCTCTCCGGCCAGGGCCGGGGCAGCGGCGCGCTTTGTTTTTTACCGGGATATCAGGCGGCCTCCCCCGCCCGCTTGCGGATGCGCAGCAGCAGGAGGAGGATGCAGACGCCGGTTAGAATATGCCCGATTCCGGAGATGCCGGAGACGGAGGCGTCCAGCCCCCTGCTCAGGGGAGTTCCCCACACCTGGGTCAGCCCCCGCATCAGCAGGCCCAGGGCGGTGATGTTCAGCCCCAGGTGGTAGGCGAAAAGGACCCGCCCGATGTTCTGGCCGGAGAAGGCAAGGGTCTTTTCCGCCAGCATCAGCGCCAGGAAAAAGAACATCCCCAGCATAAAATAGTGGGTGTGCAGAAAGGCCAGGCTGGTCCGGCCGGAAAAGCCGCTGAACTTTGTGAACTCCCGGTAGAACACCCCAAAGGCCATAGCGGCAATGGCGTAAAGAAAGGCCATGTTGGCGTAACGCTTCACCATAAAATTTCCTCCTTTTCTTTTACACAACAATTTAAATTAAACGCCGCTCCCCATCCTCCAAAGGAAAACCAGCACCGCCATATGCACCGGATAGAAGGCGTAGCAGGCAAGGCGCAAGGGGCGGCTGGCCCGGCCCGGCCGGCCGTTATACAGCCAGATGGGAAGGAGGGCCAACAGGGCCAAGCCCTGCTGGGGCAGCTCCCAGACCCGGCCGAAGAGGGAAAGGGAAAACTGCATCCCGCCCATCATCCCCAGGTTGATGACGCCCAGGCCCGCCAGCTGAAGAAGCCAGGGCCAGGGGGAGCGCCGGGCAAAGTAAAACACCAGCACCGTCAGCACCCCGTAGCCGTAGTAGTCCACCATCAGCACCATCCCCAGCAGGTACCCCGCCCCGGCGGCCAGGGGCGCCGCCGCCAAAAAGAGGGGGAAGGAGCGCTCCCGGACCTTCTCCAGCAGGCGGACCAGCAGAAGGGCCAGGCAGAAGGTGAAAAGCACGTTTTGGTGGAAGGGGTAGACGGGGCTGCCGCCGTACATCAGGTTGAAGGGAACCTCCGAAAGAAGGGCAAAGAGAAAGAGCCGCCCCCAATACCTTCGGAAGCTGCGGGTACAGAAGAACCCCTCCACAATCTGGTAGGCAAAGATGGGGAAGGCCAGCCGCCCCAGGCAGGTGAGCCACAGGTTCCCCGGTATAATCGTGGCCCACATGTGGTCACAGAGCATCAGGGCCATGGCCAGGAGCTTCAGGGTAAAGGAATCGATGCACCGGAGCTTTTTCAGCCGTTCCATTTTCTGTTCCCACCTTTCCACTATAGTCTACTATGGTTTGGGGGAATTTGCAAGACAGGGCTTGACTTTTTGGGGGAAAACGGATAATCTGGAGGGAAAGAAACCAATCTGTAAAGGAGCCTTCTGCTATGGAAAAAATTGCCAGCTTCTCCATCGACCACATCCGGCTTCAGCCGGGGGTGTACGTCTCCCGCAAGGACCATGTGGGGGATAGCGTCATCACCACCTTTGACCTGCGCATGACCAGCCCCAACGAGGAGCCGGTGATGAACACCGCCGAGATGCACACCATCGAGCACCTGGGGGCCGTTTTCCTGCGCAGCCATCCCCAGTGGAAGGACCGGGTGATCTATTTTGGGCCGATGGGCTGCCGCACCGGCTGCTATCTGCTGCTGGCCGGGGACCTGTCCTCGGAGGACATCCTGCCCCTGATGGTGGAGATGTTCACCTTCATGCGGGATTACCGGGGGGAGATTCCGGCGGCGGTGGCCAAGGAATGCGGCAACTACCTGGACCATAACCTGGCCATGACCAACTACCTGGCCAAGAAGTACCTGGAGGAGGTGCTGGAGGGCATCGGCCCGGACCGCCTCGTCTATCCGGAATAAGGGAAAGGCGGTTTGGGAATGAAAAAATCCATGGGACAGCAGCTTTTCCAGGCTGCCGTCGTCCTGCTGGGGACCCTCGTCTGCGGGCTGGGCATTCAGCTGGAGCTGTTCAGCGGCGCGGGGGTGGACCCCCTCACCATGTTCGAGGAGGGGCTGGGCCGCACCACCGGCGTCGCCACCGGCACCATCGCCCTGGGGGTCAACTGCGTTATGCTGCTGCTGGCCCTCCTCCTCAACCGGAAGAATATCTGGGCGGGCACCGTCATCACGGTGTTCTGCCTGGGCCCCTCCATCAATCTCTTTGCCGGGCTGATGGCCGGGATGGGGATGCTCCCCCCCGCCGGGTGGCTTGGAAAGCTGGCTATGAACGTGGCGGGGGTGTTCCTCTGCGGGGCGGGCATCGCCATCTATATGCTGCCGGATTACGGCGTGGGGGCAATGGAGGCGGTGATGATCTTCCTGGCGGAAAAGCTCCGCCTCCCCTACGGGCCGGTGCGCATCGCCATGGACTGCACCTGGGGGGTGGCCGGCTTCTTTTTGGGGGGCACCCTGGGGGTAGGCACCATCATCGGGGCCTTCGGCATCGGCATCAGCCTGGACCTTTGCCTGCGGGGTCTGAAAAAGACCCTGGGGAAGGCCATTCCCGCCGGAAAATAAAGAGGCATAAATATCCCGGAAAAAAGGGCCCCGAATTGTGCGGGATTGCCCTTGACAAAGGGCCTCCAGAACACTATAATTATGTTCGTGACACTGTGCGGCAAGGGGCCATTCTGCCCTTTTTCGCGCTTTGTAACGGCAATGGGAGGAGGTTCCATGAGGTTCGATTTGAACAGGCTGCTGGACGGCGCGGGTGTATCCGATGTGGTAACGGATGATGTGGACCTGAGCCAGTACAGCGCCGGGGGAGGATTTCCCCTGGGAGCACCTGTCCGGGTCACCGCCAGGGCCCAGAACCGGGCGGGCGTGGTTTCACTCGACTGCGCCTACCAGCTGCTTCTGGAAACCAGCTGTGGCCGGTGCCTTGCCCCCATCCGCCGGGAAATGACCCTCACAGTCCCCCACACGGTGGTGCGCACCCTCCAGAATTCGGAGGAGGACGACGAATACCTGGTTGCCCCGGACGGCTTCGTGGAGCTCCATGAGCTTGCTGCCAACGACGTCATCCCGGAGCTGCCCAGCCGGTTTCTCTGCCGGGAGGATTGCAAGGGCCTATGCCCTGTCTGCGGCTGCGACCGCAACGTGACCCAGTGCGGGTGCGAGGAAAAACAGCTGGACCCCCGCCTTGCCGCGCTGGACAAGTTCTTTGAGTAAGGGAATTTTAGAACCTGTATTCATAGCCGGATGATGCCGGCAGGACGAGAGATTTTTTCGTCCTGCAAGGCAAAAATCCGCAGGAATACTTGGTGTATTACAAGGATTTTTAACGCAGCAGGGCGGAAAAAGCTCCGGCCTGACGGCGTTAGACGGTTGTGGATACAGGTTCTTAAAGTTCCCGTTCCATCCCAGAAAAGGAGGTGCTGAAAATGGCAGTACCCAAGAGAAAAAGCTCCAAGGCCCGCAAGAACAAGCGCCGCTCCAACGTTTGGAAGCTGGCGGCCCCCGGCTTCTGCAAATGCCCCCAGTGCGGCGAGCTGAAGCTCCCCCACCAGGTGTGCGGCAGCTGTGGCTACTACAAGGGCCGGGAAGTTGTCCCGATGGCGGACTGAGCAAAACGTGAGAGGGAGGGGGTTTGCGCCCCCTCCTTTTTCCATCGCCAAGGGGAGCCACAGAAAGGAGGACGCAAGGGATGGTAGACCGGGACGAGCTGCTGTGCGACACCCTGGAGGAATTCCTGCTGGAATGCACCGGCGACAAGGTGGAGGAGGTTTCGGAGCTGCCCAAAATGCTGGCGGATATCTTCTATCTTTCCGATAAAGAGGAGCTGCTGGAACAAACCACCCGGTGTGAGATACTGGACATCGATGACGGCTTTGTAACCTACGACGAGGTGGTGGGGGATGAAATCCATATCCACTACAGCCTGGACTTCATCCTGCAAACCTCCATCGGCCCGGAGCCCGTCTGGCGGGTGCAGGGCAGCGCCCGTATGGAGCTGTCCATCCCCGACATTACGGTAACGGACTGGTCGGTGTTCGATTCCCCGGACGAGGATTTCTTCGACCTTTACGAGGAGCACAAAAAGCTGGTGCGTTTCCATAGCATTGAATATTCCCAGGTGGAATGTGACACCTTGTAATTTTAAGGGATAAATGATATATGCACGCGGGGGAGGAGAGAGCGCGATGGCGGTTATCATCAAGGGGGTGGAGGCGGGAAGCCTGGCGGCCAGAAAGGGCATCCGCCCCGGCGATACCCTGGAGGCCATCAACGGCGAGGCCATCCGGGACGTGCTGGACTACCGCTTTTATATGACCGATAGCCGCCTGGAGCTTTCCCTCCGGCGGGACGGGGCGGCCTTTTCCGTCCCGGTGCGCAAGGGGGAGTACGACGACCTGGGGCTGGAGTTTGAAACCTACCTGATGGACCGGCAGCACACCTGCCGCAACAAGTGCATCTTCTGCTTTGTGGACCAGCTGCCCAGGGGGCTGCGGGATTCCCTCTATGTAAAGGACGACGACAGCCGTATGTCCTTCCTGTTTGGCAGCTATGTCACCCTCACCAACCTCACCGAGGAGGATATCCGCCGGATTATCAAGATGCGCCTTTCCCCCATCAATATTTCGGTGCATACCACCGACCCGGACCTGCGGGTGGAGATGCTGAAAAACCCCAAGGCCGCCGAGAGCCTGCGGTATATCCCTATGCTCACCCAGGCGGGGATCCGGGTGAACACCCAGCTGGTCCTCTGTCCCGGCGTCAACGACGGCCCCGCCCTGGAAAAGAGCCTTTGGGACCTGGCGGAATACTGGCCGGGGCTGGGGAGCATCGCCCTGGTGCCAGTGGGCCTCACCGGCCACCGGGAGGGGCTTTACCCCCTGCGGCCCTACACAAAAGAGGAGGCCCGGCAGGTGCTGGACGCCGCCGCCCTCTTCCAAGCGGAGATGATCCAAAAGCACGGTTCCCGCATCGCCTACCCCGCCGACGAGTTCTTTCTGCTGGCGGAAAGGCCCATCCCCCCGGCGGAATACTACGAGGACTTTGAACAGCTGGAGGACGGGGTGGGTCTCTGGGCCTTGCTGCGGCAGGAGTTCACCAGCGCCCTGGAGCTGGAGGAGCCCCGTCCCCTTTCCCGGCGGGTATCCATCGCCACCGGCACCGCCGCCGCTCCCCTTCTTTCCAGTCTGGCGGCCCTGGCAGAGGAGCGGTACCCCGGTCTGAGGGTCACGGTCCACGGGGTTCCCAACCGTCTTTTTGGCGGGGCGGTGAACGTGGCGGGACTGCTTTGCGGGGGGGACCTTGTCCAGGGCCTTGGGGGCCGGGAGCTGGGGGAGGAGCTGCTTATCCCCTCGGTGATGCTTCGCCACGAAAGGGACAAGTTCCTGGACGACACCACCGTTCCCTGGCTGGAAGGGCGGCTGGGGGTTCCGGTACGGGTGGTGGACAACGACGGCGGCCAGCTGCTGGACGCAATGATAGGTGTTTAGGCTATTTGGGCATAGCGCTCTTTTGAAAGCGCTGAAGTCCCAGCTTAACAGGGCCGCCGGGGTGCCCCGGTGTCTCGCCCTGCACGGCCTTCGGCCCCTATGGGGAGAAACGAGCCTTTCTCCTAACCTCCGGAGGGCAGGGGGGCATGGGGGACCTCCCCCTGTGAGGCGCAGCGGGGCCGGTGGAGTTATTATTAAACCCGCGTATTATTGAAAGGAGGTAAAACGAAAGATGGCAAAACCGCTTATCGCTGTGGTGGGGCGGCCCAACGTGGGCAAATCCACCCTGTTTAATAAGCTTATCGGCCGGCGTCTTTCCATTGTGGAGGACACCCCCGGCGTCACACGGGACCGCATCTACGCCGAGGGGGAGTGGCTGGGCAAGAGCTTCCGCCTGGTGGATACCGGGGGCATCGAGCCTAAGACCGACGATATGCTGCTGAAAAAAATGCGCAGCCAGGCCCAGCTGGCCATCCAAACCGCCGATGTCATCATCCTGGTCACCGACCTTACCGCCGGGGTCACCGCCAACGACAACGACGTGGCCGCCCTGCTGCGGAAAAGCGGCAAGCCGGTGGTGCTTTGCGTCAACAAGTGCGACCGCATTGGCGCGCCCCCCCCGGAGCTTTACGAGTTCTACAACCTGGGGCTGGGGGACCCCATCCCCGTTTCCTCGGTCCACGGCCACGGCACCGGGGAGCTGCTGGACGCCTGCTTTGCCGAAATCGACTGGGCGGCGGCGGAGGAGGACGAGGGGGAGGTCATCAAGGTGGCGGTGATAGGCAAGCCCAACGTGGGCAAATCCTCCCTGGTAAACTACATCGCCGGGGAGGAGCGGGTCATCGTCTCCAACGTCGCCGGAACCACGCGGGACTGCACCGATACCCCGGTGGAAAATCAGTACGGAAAGTTCCTCTTCATCGACACCGCCGGCATCCGCCGCAAATCCAAGGTGGAGGAGAGCATCGAGCGGTACAGCGTCCTGCGCTCCTACATGGCGGTGGACCGGTGCGACGTGGCGGTGGTGCTCATCGACGCGGCAGAAGGGTTCACCGAGCAGGACAGCAAGATTGCCGGCTACGCCCACGAGCAGGGGAAGGGCTGCATCATCGCCGTCAACAAGTGGGACGCGGTGGAGGGCAAAACCGGCTCCACCATGGACGAGATGCGAAGGAGGCTGGAGGAGGGCTTTTCCTTCATGTCCTATGTCCCCTTCCTCTTTATCTCCGCCAAGACGGGGCAGCGGGTGGACAAGCTTTACAGCCTCATCACCCAGGTGGCGGAAAAGAACGCCATGCGCATCTCCACCGGGCGGCTCAACGACCTTTTGGCCTACGCCACCGCGCGGGTGCAGCCCCCCTCCGATAAGGGCAAGCGCCTGAAGATTTACTACATCACCCAGGCCTCTACCAAGCCCCCCACCTTCGTCTGCTTCTGCAACAGGGCGGAGCTGTTCCACTTCTCCTACCTGCGCTACCTGGAAAACCAGATTCGGGAGCAGTTCGAGATGAGCGGCACCCCCATCCGCATGGTGGTGCGGGAGCGGGGAGAGGGCAAAAAATAGGCCCGGAGCTTCGCGAAAAAATACACCCCATCTATCCGGCAGAGTGTCCCGCCGGATAAACGGGGTGTTTTTCTATGGGGCCCAGGGCCGCTACTTCACCGCCTGCACCGGGCACATCTCCTGGCAGCAGTAGCAGGAGATGCACCCCCGCGGGGCGATTTTCGCCTTGCCCCCGGCGATGGTGATAATCTTTTGGGGGCAGCTTTCGGCGCAGCGGCCGCAGCCGATGCACTTTTCCCGGAGGATTTTGGGGCGGTGGCGGAAAATCCGGCTCATAGCCCCCCGGACGGGAGCCCGGAGGAACCCCGGCAGGTAGCCGGTGAAGTCGGCGCTTTGGGTCCTGGGCCGGGCAAAGGGCGGGATTTTTTCCAGGGCGTCCCCTATAAGGACGGGGGCCTCGCTCCCCCACCCCCGCTCTTTGGCCTGGCGGAGCAGGGGGATCTCCTGCGGCTCCAGCCCCATCACCGCCTCCGCCAGGAAGCGGTCCAGGGCAAAGACGTCCCGGCTGGCAAAGGTGTACCCCAGCTGCCGGGGCGTCCCCCCGGAGGGGCCGTCCCCCTCCATCGCCAGCACCCCGTCCACCAGGGTCACCGCCGGGGCGATAAGGTCCGCCAAATCCAGCAGCATCCCGGCAAAGTCCTCCCAGCCGGGGTGCCGGTAGTGGAGGGCGGGCTTTTCCAGGCCGGGCACCACCCCAAAGAGGTTCTTCACCCCCAGGGAGACCACCGTCATCCCGTGGGTCTTCACCTTGGGGAGATTGATGATAAAATCCGCCTGGCGCACCGGCCCGATGACGTCAAACCGGCGGCAGACTTTTCCCCGCGGCTGCTCCACCGGGGCCGCCTCCAGGCTGTCGTTCAGCTTCACCCCCGTCAGGGTGTCCATGCCGCTGGCGGCATAGACGCTCCGCAGCCGCCCCTCCATATAGGGGCCGCCGGGGCTGTCCGCCAGGGTGATGTCCTGGATGCCCCGCTCCCGGAGCCAGTCTACCACCGCCTGGATAAGGAGGGGGTGGGTGGTCACCGCCTGCTCCGGCTTCCGGGCCGCCAGGAGGTTGGGCTTTAAGAGCACCTTCATGCCGGGGGATAAATCCTTTTCCACCTCCAGGGCGGCGAAGTGCGCCTCCACCGCCTGGCGGAGGAGGGCAGGCTCATAGCGGGGGGTCTTTTGGATGGAAAGCAGGCTCATCTTTTTAAACCTTTCACAAATGCTTCAATGCGGCCCAGGGCCTCGATGAGATGGTCCACGCTGTAGGAGTAGGAGATGCGCACGTGGCCCTCCCCGCTTTGGCCGAAGGCGCCCCCAGGGACCACCGCCACCTTCTGCTCCTCCAAAAGGCGCTGGCAGAACTCATCGGAGGAAAGGCCGGTGGAGCGGATGGAGGGGAAGACATAGAAGGCCCCCAGGGGGTCGGCGCAGGTGAGGCCCATGCGGTTGAGGCTCCCCACCATCAGCCCCCGGCGCATCCCAAACTGCACCGCCATCCGCTCAATCTCGCTGTCGCAGCTCTTCATGGCCTCGATGGCGGCGTACTGGCTGGTGGTGGGGGCGCACATAATGGCGAACTGGTGGAGCTTGGTCATCACCTGGATAACCGCCTTGGGCCCGGCGGCGTACCCCAGCCGCCAGCCGGTCATGGCGTAGGCCTTGGAAAAGCCGTTCACCACCACCGTCCGCTCCGCCATCCCCGGCAGGGAGGCGATGGAGACGTGCCTGCCCTCGAAGGTGAGCTCGGCGTAAATCTCGTCGGAGAGCACCAGTATATTGTGCCGCAGCACCACCGGGATAATCGCCTCCAGGTGCTCCTTTTTCATAATGGCCCCGGTGGGGTTGTTGGGGTAGGGGAGGACCAGGAGCTTGGTGCGGGGGGTGATGGCCGCCTCCAGGGCCTCCGGGGTCAGGCGGAAGCCATCCTCCGGCCGGGTGACAATGGGGACGGGGACGCCCCCCGCCAGCCGGGTGATGGGGTCGTAGCAGACAAAGCAGGGCTCCGGAATAAGCACCTCGTCTCCGGGGTCCAGGCAGGCCCGGACGCACAGGTCGATGGCCTCGCTTCCCCCCACCGTCACCAGCACCTCCCCTTCCTCGTAGGGGAGGTCAAAGCGGCGGGCCAGGTAGGCGGCAATCTGCCGGCGCAGCTCCAAAAGCCCGGCGTTGGCGGTGTACCAGGTGCGGCCCTTTTCCAGGGATTCGATGCCCGCCCGGCGGATGGAGTAGGGGGTCTTGAAGTCCGGCTCCCCCACCCCCAGGGAGATGACCCCCTCCATGGTGGAGGCCAGGTCAAAGAACCTCCGGATGCCGGAGGGCTTCAGCTCCTGGGCCCGCCGGGAAAGGATGTTGGCGTAATCCATCAGCCGCCCTCCCTTTCGTCCTTCTCCCCGCCGCAGGTGAGGATGCCCCCCTGCTTGTAGGTCTTCAGGACAAAGTGGGTGGCGGTGGAGACCACCGAATCCAAGGGCGCCAGCCGCTGGGCCACAAACATGGCCACGTCCTTAAAGGTCTTGCCGGTGACGGTGAGGCCCAGGTCGTACCCGCCGCTCATCAGCTCCACCGATTCCACCTCGTCAAACTGGGCAAGGGTGCTGGCGATTTCGTCAAAGCCCATGCCGCTTTTGGGTGTCACCTTGATTTCGATACGGGCGGTGCAGAAGTCCCGCTGGGTCTTCTCCCAATCCACCACCGCCTTGTAGCCCCGGATGACCCCCGACGCCTGGAGGGCGGCGATTTTTGCCTCCACCCCCTGGGGGGTGTCCCCCGTCATGGCCGCCAGCTGCTCGCTGGTAAGCCGCGCGTTTTCCGCCAGGATTTGAATCAGCTGCTCCATAGAAAAAGCCCTCCCTGCCTGTCCGTTTGTAATGATTTCACCCATTGTAGCATAAGCGCCGGGGAAACGCAACCGCCTGGGGAGCGGGGCCTGTCCTCTTTTTCTTTTCACGAGAAAAGAAAAAGAGGCAAAAAGAAAAGCGGCAAGGGCTATCGAGAAAAGGGTGCAGAACCCTAGTCTCCAGGCACTCGCCGAAGCTCTTTTGCAGGGGCAAGGCAATACCCAGAGAGGAGCCCTGCGCCAGCCACAACGAAGCCCAACTTTTTCGCTTCGGTGCTCTCAAAAACATCCCACCGGGATGTTTTTGATGGGGAGCCCGCGCGTCCCCCTGGCACCGGCCCGTCGGGCTTTTCAGCTCCAAACGGCTGTCCGCCGTTTGTCACCAAAAGACCCGCCGCCCCTCGTCCAGGGTGCCGCCCTCGGCATAGGGCGCAAGGCTTCCACCTTTCTTTTTTCTTTCAAAAAGAATGATTGGCCGTAGGCCACGTTGCCGAAGGCATGTCAAAGTAAAATGCGCCCTTCGGAAAGGAGTTCCGTCTTCTGCGGAAGGCGGCCGGGGCTCTGCCTTTGTCCACTGTAGCCCTAACGGGCCGCTTCGCGTCCCTTCGGGCACCCAGAAGGTCCCTGTGCCTGCCGTGCAGGGCGAGACACCGGGGGCACGCCGGCAGCCTTCGGCCCTACTGCCTAAGACTCCAGGCACCTGCTTTCGCCTTTCAGAGGGTTAAGCCCCCACAGGGGGCGGGTAGGGCGTGACACCGGCGGCACGCCGGAGGGCGAGACACCGGGGGCTCCCCGGTTCTTGACTTCTTCTCCTTTTCGGCTATAATTACAAATGCAAATCATTCGCAATTACAGCCTTTGTATTACATTTAGGAGGTCCCCCTTTGGAACTGCTTTTGGATATTTTCATCGACGCCCTTTTGGATTCCCTCAAGATGCTCCCCTTTCTCTTCGGCGCCTACCTGCTGATGGAGTGGCTGGAGCACCGCTCCGGGGAGGGGATGGAGCGGCTGCTGGCGAAGGCCCGGCGGCTGGGTCCGGTGACCGGGGCGCTGCTGGGCTGTCTGCCCCAGTGCGGCTTTTCGGTGGCTGCCGCCAACCTCTACGCCGGGCGGGTCATCACCATGGGGACGCTGGTGGCGGTGTTCCTCTCCACCTCCGACGAGGCGGTGCCCCTCCTGCTGGGGGCTCCGGAAAAGGCCGGGGCCCTGGCGCCCCTCCTTGCCCTCAAGGTGCTGGTGGGGGCGCTGGCGGGGCTTCTCATCGACCGGGCGCCGCGGAAATCCTCCTCCCCCCAGGAGGGCATCCATGAGCTTTGCCGCCACTGCCATTGCCAGGAGGGGGACATCCTTTCTGCCGCCCTGCGGCACACCGGTGGCATCTTCCTCTTTATTCTGGCGGTGAACCTGGCCCTGGGCGGGGGTGTCGCTTTCCTGGGGGAGGAACGGCTGGCGGCCCTCCTCCTTTCGGAGAGCCTCCTCCAGCCCCTGGCTGCCGCTCTGCTGGGGCTTATCCCCAACTGCGCCGCCTCGGTGCTGCTCACCCGGCTGTACCTTATCGGGGCGGTGAGCTTCGGCTCCCTGGCGGCGGGGCTGCTGGCGGCCTCCGGGGTGGGGCTGCTGGTCCTTTTCCGTCAAAATCCCCGCCTCCGGGAGAACCTGACGGTACTGGGCCTGGTCTGGGGCATTGGCGCCGCCGCCGGGCTTTTATTGCATCTGCTGGGGTAGCCCCTGTCCCCTTGCCCATTTCGCCCCAAAGGACTATACTAAAAAAGGCGAAAACGCCCTTTGTCCAAAACAGATTTTAGGAGGTATGTCTTCATGAAGCAGGAATACCGGGTGGACCCCCGGCTTTTAGGCTGGATTAAAAAGAATATGCAGGGGTGCCCCCAGATCCCCAGTGACCTCATGAAAATCAAAAAGCTGGACAGCGACAAGGTAAACCGCTCCCAAAGCACCGAAGGGTACCGCACCCCCCGGTGGCTTATAGAGGAGCGGGGGAATTTCACCCTCCTGGGGGAGCTGCCCAACCTGGAGTATCTGCGCATCGCCAGGGTGGAGCTGGGGGACTGGTCCTTTCTGGCCCAGTGCAAAAAGCTCCGGAGCCTTATCCTCCCGGACACCGATTTTACCGACTGCCGCCTGCTGCTGGAGCTGCCCCTGCTGGAGAAGGTCGCCCTTCCCCCCAAACGAAAGCTCCAGCACCGGGAAGTCCTGGATACCCTGAAGGCCAAAAGCTGTTCCCCCGCTGTGCAGGAGGAGCAGCCCTTTTACCGGGACGAGGACTACGAGGACATGGCGGTGGTAAAGGGGGAGGACATCCACCCGGACTACCAGGGCAGCCATGAGGTGCGGTGCGTTTCGGCCTCCTTCCACGGCAAGCAGCCTCCCCACTGGCGGGATTTTCCCCACCAGGAGTACCAGGAGGACAACTGGAAAAATCTCTCCCCGGAGGAGCGGGAAATACTGGCCCAGGAGCTGGCCCAGGCGGTGCAGAAGGAGAAGGTGCAGGATTTCATCCTTTCCCTGGAGCCCTGGGGGGAGGGACACTTCCTTTGCGGGGAGTTCGCCCCTGGGTGGGCCGCCCTTTGGTACGATTCGACCGACAGTTTCACCGGCAGCTACAGCTGCTACAACCCCGATTACGACACGGTGGAGGACCTCTGTCCCATCGAGGTTGGCGGCCAGTCCCCGGTGCCGAAGATGTGGGCCCTGGAGGACATGGAGGAGGCCGCCCGCATCGTCCGCCACTTCCTCCTCACCGGGGAGCTGGCCCCTGGCAGCCTGTGGCTCCACGAGGGCGGGGAGGAATAACGAGGCGCGGGGCTTTTTCAGCGCCCCATGTACCGCCGGTTTGGGGATTGCGGAAAAGGATGGAAAAACAGGAAAAGAGGCTTGCAAGAATCCCTCGTTCCCATTATAATAATAGACTGGGTAGTGTCATACATAAACAGCTGTATGCACCTTTTGAAAGACCGCATCCTCCCTGCTCCGAAAATCTTTCGGGGCGGGGGTGAAGCGATCCTCTTTATGTAAGGGCTGGCACGGTTTATGCCAGCAGCTGCGCGCGCTGTTTAAAATGCCTCTGCCCTGGAAGATTTTCTACAATGATTTTGGGAGATGGAGTGAAAGGATTATGGAGAAGATCCGGCTATCCGGAAGCGGAGTGAATGGAAAAAGAAAACGTATCGGTCAGAAGGTAGGCAACGTGGTTGCCATCATGCTAATCGTATCCATCCTTCTGTCAGTGGCTCTCTGCATCGTTATCTTCCGTACGCTGGTTACCGGAATGCTGCGGGACCGCTGCGTCAACGGCACCAATATGCTGGCCTATGAGCTGGAGCGCCTGGAGGAGGGAGAGGACGCGACCCAGCTGCTGGATGAGCTGAAAAACCGGATGCGCTGCGAATTCACAATTTACGAGGGGGACGTCCGCGCTTACACCACCCTGATTCAAAACGGCCAGCGGATGGTGGGTTCCAAGCTGCCCTCCGATTTGAACACCCTGGTCCTGCGCCAGGGCCAGAACTATGTGGGCAAAACTACCATCCAAAACGAAGAATACCTTTGTTCCTACGTCCCCACAAAAAATGCCAATGGACAGATTGACGGCGTTATCTTCGCTGGTATCTCCAGCGCCGAGGCCAACCGCCAAACCCTTCTTGCGGTAATCGTTTCCGCGGCCATCGGCTTTGCCGCCATCCTGGTCTGCATCATGATCCTTTCCGCCTACCTGAAAAAGCGGGTCTCCGCCCCCCTGCGGGAAATTACCCAGATAGCAGAGCGGCTGGAGCAGGGGGACCTGGGCCTTTCCACTGGGGAAGAGGTTCACGTCAGCGTCCATTCCAATGATGAAATCGGCGAGCTGAGCCAGATCTTTGAAGACACGATGCGGCGTTTGGGCAGCTACATTGGGGAGATTTCCGGTGTGCTGGAGGCCATCGCCGGCGGCGACCTGTCCAGCGAGGTGCAGCAGGACTACATAGGGGACTTCGCCTCCATCAAGCGCTCAATGGAAAGCATTGAAAACAAGCTCAACGACACCATGCGCCAGATTCGGGAGAGCGCCGAGCAGGTCTCCTCTGGCTCCGAGCAGGTGTCCACCAGCGCCCAGGCCCTGGCCCAGGGCGCCACCCAGCAGGCCAGCTCGGTCCAGGAGCTCTCCGCCACCATCAGCGAGATTTCCGACAACGCCAAGAGGACCGCCAAGGCCACCGAGGAGGCTGGCAGCTTTGTAAACCAGGCGGGGGCGCAGCTGGGCACCAGCGTGGAGTACGTGGGGCAGCTGAACACCGCTATGGAGCAGATTTCCGCCTCCTCCCAGCAGATTGGCAAAATCATCGCCACCATCGAAAACATCGCCTTCCAGACCAACATCCTGGCCCTCAACGCCGCCGTGGAGGCCGCCAGGGCGGGGGCCGCCGGCAAGGGCTTTGCCGTAGTGGCCGATGAGGTCCGGAACCTGGCTACCAAGTCCGACGAGGCCGCCAAGGCCACCAAGGAGCTTATCGAGGGCTCCATCGCCTCCGTGGAGGAGGGCAGCCGCGTGGTGGAGCGGGTGACCCAGTCCCTGGAGCGCACCAACGAACTGGCGGGAGGGGTCACCTCCCAGATGTCCATTGTGGTGGACGCGGTTGCGGAGCAGACCACCGCCCTGGGGCAGGTTACTGACGGCATCGACCAAATCTCCTCGGTGGTGCAGACAAACTCCGCCACCAGCGAGCAGAGCGCCGCCGCCAGCGAGGAGCTGTCCTCCCAGGCCAACCTGCTGCGGGATCTGGTCAGCACCTTCCGCCTCCGGCAGAACGGCCGCTGGTAATCCCATCCAAACCAACTACAAATTATACAGAAGCCGGGGGAGCCGCTGCTCCTCCGGCTTTTTTCTTTCCCCTGCCGCCGGACGTGGGAGTGGACAAACCACGCAGATTTTTCTATTAAATTTGCTGTGTTATTGAAACCTTTTGTCGTTCTTCTTTTTGCTTCTTTTTCTTCTTTCGCAAGAAGAAAAAGAAGGCGGGGCTGGGCGGCAGCCCAGATTGGCATAAAAGCGCGTTTGGCCACTCCCGCCGGACGTCCCGCCCTTGAAAAAGCCACCCTGCCATAGTATAATAGGTTCATTCAGGGCCCGTTTGGGCAGAGGAAGAAAGGAAGGAACGAGTATGTTTGCAGATATGATGGATACCATCGGCTTTGTCAGCCAGCGGGACCCGGAGGTGGGGGCCGCTATGGAGCGGGAGCTTCAGCGCCAGCGCCGGAACCTGGAGCTTATCGCCTCGGAGAACATCGTCACCCCGGCGGTGCTGGCCGCCATGGGGACGGTGCTCACCAATAAATACGCCGAGGGCTACCCCGGCAAGCGGTATTACGGCGGCTGCCAGCGGGTGGACGAGGTGGAGGAGCTGGCCAGGGAGCGGGCCAAAAAGCTCTTTGGGGCCCAGCACGCCAACGTCCAGCCCCACTCTGGGGCCCAGGCCAACCTGGCGGTGTACTTCGGCCTGCTGGAGGCCGGGGACACCATCATGGGGATGAGCCTGGCGGAGGGGGGACACCTGACCCACGGCAGCCCGGTGAATATGTCCGGCAAGCTGTACCACTTCGTCCCCTACGGGGTTTCGGCGGAGACGGGGCGCATTGATTACGACGCCATGCGGGCCCAGGCCAGGGAGATAAAGCCCAAGATGATTGTGGCCGGGGCCTCCGCCTACCCGCGGGAGATCGATTTTAAGACCATCGGGGAGATTGCCAAAGAGGTGGGGGCCATCTTCATGGTGGACATGGCTCACATTGCCGGGCTGGTGGCGGCGGGCTGCCATATAAGCCCTGTCCCCTACGCCGACGTGGTCACCACCACCACCCACAAGACCCTTCGGGGTCCGCGGGGCGGCATGATTCTTTGCCGGGAGGAGTACGCCAAGGCCATCGACAAGGCCATCTTCCCCGGCACCCAGGGCGGCCCCCTGGAGCATATCATCGCCGCCAAGGCGGTCTGCTTTGGGGAGGCCCTCCAGCCGGAGTTCAGGGCCTACCAGCAGCAGATTGTAAAGAACGCCGCCGCCCTGGCCCAGGGGCTTTTGGACCGGGGGCTGGAGCTGGTCTCCGGCGGCACCGATAACCACCTGATGCTGCTGGACCTGCGCCGCGCCGGGGTCACCGGCAAGGAGCTGGAGCGCCGTCTGGACGAGGTGTATATCACCGTCAACAAAAACGCCATCCCCAACGACCCGGAAAAGCCCTTTGTTACCAGCGGCATCCGGGTGGGCCCCCCCGCCGTCACCACCAGGGGCATGGTTGAAGAGGATATGGCGGTTATCGCCCAGTGCATCGCCCAGGCGGCCACCGATTTTGACGCCAAGGCGGAAAGCATCCGGGAGGCGGTGAGCGCCCTCTGCGCCCGCTACCCCCTGTATCAGTAAGGAGGCGCTATGGAGCAGCCAAAGAAGGAAAAACGCCCCTGGGCCAGAATCTATCTGCTGGGGGTTCGCGTCCTTTGCCTGGGGGTGCTGGCAGGGGCGGTGTGGCTGATGCTTTCCGGCCACTACATCGCCGCGGTGGTGCTGGGCATCTCCAGCCCCATCCTGGAGCAGGGCATCTACCGCTGTCCCTACTGCCGCACCCGCCTCAACCCCCGCCAAAGGAAGCTGCCCCCCCACTGCCTCTGTCCGGAGTGCAAGCGGGAGCTGTAGGCGTGGGGAGGGCACCTGGCGCAGCCAAAAAGTGAAACCCCGAAACGAGCCCTGCGCTCTGTTCGCTGCTCTCAAAAACATCCCACCGGGATGTTTTTGATGGGCAGCCCGTGCGGCCCCTGGC
>OFHN01001096.1_pt1 | contig 20643 bp, 12 predicted proteins | sample 1521321 | NCBI WGS metagenome assembly OFHN01 (sample SAMEA3504130, study PRJEB24116) | mouse gut metagenome | biome: mouse gut; feature: mouse-associated habitat; material: faeces | place: Denmark | collected 2011
AAATCAATTTCCTTAAAAAATTCTCCAATCTTAGGATTTCTGTATCTTCTTGCCCTGACTTTCCCCGCCGCAAACTTTTCCATATCAATATAATAATCCGGTCCGGGAAAATTGATAATTTGAATCTGGTCTAAATAAATCCGAATCTCTACCGGCACATCCTCTTTGTAATTTTTGTGCAAAACCGCATTTACAAGTGCTTCTTCCAATGCATTATACGGATAATTGAAAAAACGGTCTGCTTCCGCCCTTCCATCAACCTTTACCACCTTTTCCTCAATCACGTTTGTCTTAATGTAGTCCAGTGCGTCTCTTACCTGCTTCCATATCGGACCGTAAAATGTTTTCTCTGTAAAATCAGACGCCTCCGCCTCCTTATCATGAAACCTCACCAACTCAATCTTAGTTCCTGCAATCAGTTTGTCCGGTCTTTCTCCAAACATAAGCAGTCCGATATTTTTAATTGCAATTCCCTCATCTTTTTCCTCTGCCACTTCTTCAGAAATCAACAAATCCTCCAAAGAACGCACATTCAGTTCCTCTATTAATGAACTGTTGCTTTCTCTGATAAAATCCTCCAAGTATCCTCTGCGTATATGTTCCATAGATGCCCGATTATTAATACGATCCACAAAAGGTGCTGAGGCAAATTTTTCAAAAAGCTCCGCTAATTCACCTTGTTTCGCTTCTGTTGTAAGCGATGCCGGACGAATCCAATACTTCATAGTACGGTTCTGCTCTTTACCTGATTCTTTTTTGGAATAAACATCGACAGGCGCCTGATAAGGTCCTGCATCGCCTGCCGCACATTTCAGATAGACCAAATTCACCCCTTTATATTCCACCACGTCAATTTTGGGGATATAACGCGGCTCAATTTTGTTACAGTATTGAAAGATTTTCAGTTGAATATCATCAAGTAATTCATGCGGCAAACCTACTGGCGGTAAAACGGGAATTCCATTTTCTGCTTTTACACCAATTACAAGATATCCTCCATCCACTCCTGCAATATCGTTTGCATAGGCGCATATCGTATGCACAATATCCGCAGGATTAAAACCCTCCTTGTATTCTATCCGGTTTTGCTCTACTTTTCGCCCTTCCAGCAGGGTTTCTATTTTTATAGGAATCATAAAATTATCTCCATTTCCTTACATCGTCTCACCCTGACATTTTTCATTTCCAAATGTCATTTCAAGCAATTCGTTTGCAACCTTCCCATCCACAATACGCATCAGATTATCTTCTGCATCTTCTTTCCCCAGAAAATTCATGCTTCCGTACCAGACTACCTGACGGTCTATCATGCAATAATGTTCACAGTAATCCTCCACAAGATTCATTTCAAACCCTTCTTTTCGCATCCGCTCCTGCAGTTCCTGCCAGTATGCACTGTCTCCATATCCATAACAGTCCGGTTTCCATGTGACAATGACTATCTTAATTCCCCCCTCCTGTTTTTCCCTGAGCAAATGAATCATGTCATATACTTTTTTGCCGCTGATAGCCGGACTTGAAATGATAATTTCTTTCTCTGCGGTAAGCATATCATTCTGGTAAATGTCGGTGTAATTATCTATGTCAAAAATTGCGCTGACCGTTTGTTTCTGCGCTCCAGTCCCGGAAAAAATATTGTATCCAATCTGTTTGTATGCCTTGAGCCTTTTATGGTACATCCTGTCAAACATAGATATATGGCTGTCCACATAATCATAAATGATCACGCTTTTCTTTCCAACATAATCCCTGTTTAAACGTCCGGCATACTGCTCCACGACTCCCTTCCACGCCACTGGTGTTGCCATGATCAGTGTATCCAGCCTTGGATAATCAAATCCTTCTCCGATCAGTTTGCCTGTCGCGACAAGAATCATACTTTCCTCCGGCGCAACCTGATTCATCTGTTTCAAAATTTCTTTATGCTCTTTCTTTGAATTTCTGCCGGACAGTAGAAAAACTTTGTCTGCATAATTTATCAATTGCTGATACAACCGCAGTGAATGATCCACATATTTGGAAAGAATTATCGGCGTTCTTCCACTATCCACACATTGCTTTACATCCCTTATGATTAATTCATCTCTGTCTTCATTATTGCGGATAATTTCATATGCCTCATTTGGATGCATTTTATCCTGTGAAAATCTCGGAGCAACTGCCCTTGTAAAACGTGGATAAACAAGATGCTCTATTCCCTGCTCCTTTGCCCTGTCTTTTGACGTGTACTTGTAACAGATCGGCCCAAGAAGCATGTAATTTATTTTTTCAAGGCCGTCTCCTCTAAATGGCGTAGCCGTTACTCCATATACATATTTTGCATTTGCTTCCTGTAAAATATCCACGATAGTATCTGAAGCAGCGTGGTGGCACTCATCCACCAATAAAAGCCCATACTCCTTTAACCGCCTGTGGTATTCACCATTTTTACAGAGCGAACCAACCATCGCAAGATCAATAATACCCGTAGTCGAATCATGAACTCCCTGTAATTTTCCAATGACACTTTTTCGTTTCTTTTTACGCCCTGTGGGCGTTTCATACTCCGGCAGTTCCTCATCAATATGTAAAAACTTCTCCAACGCTTCCCGCCATTGTTCCATCAAGGCTGACGACTGAAGAAGAATGAGCGTATTGACCTGTTTTTTTGCTATCACATTACAACACACAACCGTCTTTCCAAATGCTGTAGCGGCATTCAGAATTCCATTATCATTTTGAAGAAGCTTTTCTGCAGCGGATATTTGTGATTCTTTCAGTTCACCAATAAATTCCACATGAATCGGACGCCCTTTACCCCGATTATCTTCTATTTCATATTCGATACCCGCTTTTTCACACTCTTCGGTTATATGTTCCAAAATACCTCTTGGAACTTTAATGAATTCACCTTCATCACTTCCAAGATAAATATATCTGTAATTTTCAAAATTAGACAATCCCATAGCCTGATTTTTATAAAAGACAGGATTGGAAAATGCAGCCATCCTCCTGATCTGATTCTGTATTCTTGGCTGTAAATTTTCTATATTCACATATACGCCATTTGACAATGTAATCTGCAATATTCCCTCTACATCTTCCTTATGAAAATGCTTTGTTTTATCCCACGGCTTTTCGTTATCATTTTCAAAAATATCTTTGCAACCTGTAGCAATATCAAGACTTTCCTCAGTCCATTCTTTTATCTTTTCCTCGATAAACTCTTTTGAAAGTTTTTTCTTGCTTAACAACACTTCCCACTGGTCAGGATATGCATTCCAGTATTCATCTATAAACGCGCTGTTCCCCTCTTTTAACGCCTGCCCCTGTAATGGCAACGCAATCAGATTGCCTACTCCGCCTTCCTGAAGATGATCTTGCATTGGCAGCATACGGTCATAAAAACGAAAAGACTTTAAATTTACTGACTCTGCCCCTTTATTTAACAACGCACTGCCAAATTTTCTTGCCAGCCCGGCTTCTATCGGTTTTTGAAAAAATATCCAGAGATGCGCGCCTCTCCCCGAACGCGAACGCTCTGCCAGTGCATCAATTCCGTTAATATTACATATTTTTCTCAGGCTGTCTACTTCCTCTTTCCACAGATCGTCAATGTTGGCAAAATCATTTTTTTCCGCATCTTTTTCATGATTATCAAAATCAAAGACGATAAATCTGCAGGTATCATCTGTGAAAAGCGGGAAAACACCTATGACGTCTGTGGCATCCTCTGAATTTCCCTTTAAATGGTCAATGATCTGCTCTTTCTTCAACTCTTTATATGCCTGTCTCTGACAATCACGGCATTTTATCTTACTTCCTGTAATCCTTGGACAGCCATTTTTCCAAAAGTTATGGCACTGTGTATAATAATTTACTTCCCCGGTAGATTTCTTTATGGTGCGCTTGCTGTATACATCCGTGCGTCCCCAAAACATGCTAAAAAATACTTTTGCATCTGTTTCTGTAATGTCTCTTGGTAGGATCCTTGAACCCTGATTGGGATCATATTCATTACCGCTGCCATTTATCTCTTTTTCAGAATAGGAAATCCCCGCATCTGACAACAGCTTTTTCAGGTATTGATTTTCCTTTTCCAAATAGTGTATTCTTTTTTCCAGTTCTGCTGCACTTCTCATCTAGAACTCCTTAATTCATTTACGATATACTCGCTCAGCCTTTGCTCTAATTCTAGCGCCACTGAAACTCCTAATTGTGATATTGTCATCATTGCTTTTTAACCCTTTGTCCATTTCCAATATTATCACCAATATATGTACCAAAAGCATTTATAACTCTTTCTCTATGCCTGTTCCACTCCAAAAGCACAACCTCTTTTATCCTATCCACAAGAATCTATATTCAGTCCACTATTTTCAGTCTGTGCCATCTTGACTTCCTGTGTTTGATGGCTTATTAATACATCTCTATATAGGATATAAGCACTCAATACACCCAAGAACCCTGCCGGCATACCACTCAAAACATGTTTATTGGTAATTAAGTAAAATTTATCTTTTGATGATTAAAAACCCAACCCCCGGGCAACCTCAATTAGTTTGGAAATCCATTTTGTCAGCTCATCTATATCTGTTTTTGCTCCCCAACTGATCCGTATAGCGGATGATATCCTTTCCTCATCTAATCCCATAGCCGTAAGCACATAACTAGAACTATAATCATGGGATGTACAAGCTGAGCCATTAGATATTCCACAATATTGCTTTGATAAAAGCATTAGTGCTTCCGATTCAATTCCTTGAAAGCTTATATTCAAAGTATTTGGCATACAAAAATTCTGATTTCCATTGATTTCATACTTAAGCCCAGAATTCTGAATAAGTTTAAGTACTATTTCCTTATTTTCTTTATACCTGTCCATATTGACTTCATATTCCTGTTCTGCCAATTCACATGCTTTTCCTAAGCCTGCAACCAACGCAACCGGTATAGTTCCTGGTCTAATGCCATGCTCCTGTTGACCACCATATATTACAGCCTTAACCGGTGGCAGCTTATAACGCTTTTTTCTTAAAATTAATGCACCAATTCCCTGCGGTCCACTAAATTTATGCGCACTAAGCGAAAGCATATTATATTTTATATTTTGTAATTCTGACACTAGCTTTCCACAACTTTGAGTCGCATCTATATGGAATAAGATGCTTTTTTCAAATAAAGCGCTTCCTATTTCTTTAACAGGCTGAATCACTCCTGTTTCATTATTTGCATGCATAAGGCTTAAAAGAAGTGTATCAGTTCTTACCAAAGCTAAAATCTTTTCAGCATCTACTCTTCCGTCTTCTTCTGGATCAATTATATCTACATCAAATCCATCTTCTTTTAGACTTTTTACTGTCTCTAATACTGCTTTATGTTCAATAGAAGAAGTTATAATGTGCTTTTTACCTGATTCCTCCGCGTATTTTATCAATCCTCTAATGGCAATATTATTACTTTCCGTTGAACCACTTGTGAAAAAAACCTCTCCTTTGTCAATTCCCAACAAATGGGCTACCTGCCCCCTTGCATCTTCAACAACTTTTCTTGCGCTATTACCAAAATCATGTGTTCTACTGTCGGCATTGCCATATACATTTTTATATACGTCTATCATAACATCTAACACTCTTTCATCTATAGGGGCAGAAGCATTGTAATCCAAATAAATTCCCATAACTTATTCCTCTATTGCTAAATTAATGAGATCATCTAAACTCTTTATAAAATTGGTTCCTGACAAATGCGCAATTCCTCTTTCAATATTTAATTTAAAATATTTGGACAGCGTTTCTTCGTCTATTGGCAAACTCATTTTTTTACACCATGCAATCATTAATGCCTCATAAATGTCACTATACTCTCCACCAAATGTATACCATGACATCTCAACATTGCTATCCGCTACAATAGGAACATCTGTTGGCATAGTATTTTCTGCTAACGAATAACACAGTGCCCATCTGCATAAAACATTCCAATTTTTAATTCCTGTTTTACCCTTTAACCTGCCAAGACGATCCTTCGATACACTAGACAATTTTATTTGCTTAACTATCATGGCTCAATGCCTCCCATCCAAAATATCCTGCCTTTATCGTTGTACTTTTTGTCTTATCACTATATTCCAAAGTAAATTCATCTCCAATGCTCTTTTTCATCAACGCATAATAACTCTCATTGATTTCCGAATCTGTCGACAAAATTATCGTCTGGTCACTCGCTTTAGGAAAATATGTTTTTATAAGAGCTTGTCTATGAGATAAATCAAGTCGTGATAATGGTGTATCTATAATTACAGGAAGTTTCTTTTTTGAACAGATTGCTAAAGCCCAAAGCAGTGAAATTACCATCAACTGCTTTTCGCCTGCAGACAGCCTTTTTTTTATGATCTCCTCACCTTCTCTATTAATATAATGTAAATCCAATGTCCCTGAATCCATTTTTATATAATCAATAAGATTCTTTTTATTTGCCAGCTTCTTGTAACATTCTGTCATTGTTTGGGCTAATACCTCTGTTTTTCGTTCCTGAAGACGAATTCTATACAGCTTTATAATCTCAATGGCCATATGGGCATACTTCACTGTTCTCTCATTCACATCAACTGACTCAAGAACAGATAAAAGATTTTCTGCAAATTTGCTAAATTCAGACTCAGCCGCAATTAACGTACCATGTAGAGTTGTTCTTTCTTTCTCAAGATTCTCTATTTCAACCTTCTTTGTGATAATTTCACGCTCTTTTTCACGGATCTTCTCAAATAACTCACTTAACGATTTTTCATCAATATCTACTGACAATGCATTATCAATATCTTCTACTTCCTTTTGGCGAGCATTCCTTTTCATGAACAACTCTTTTGCCTTTTCAGCACTCTGTTTTAGGCCAGAATTCTTTAATGCTTCAACTTGATACAAACTCAAATCTGATAATCCGTATAACGCTTCTTTTTGAGATGTGCCTATTTCCGATTTCATAAAATCGATAAATCCATTTACAACTTCAGACTTCATATTAAATTTTTCATATGAGATACAAATCTTTTTTAATGCCATAGAGTTAATCTTTTGCTCGTGTTCTTCCTTACTCTTTTCTAATATATCCTTTAATAAATCAGCTACCAAGATTAAGGGCATTTCTCCTGCTACAAGTTCAAGTAATTGTTCTTGACTACTGGTAATAGTCGCTAAGCTTTCACTTCTCTGCTTCATCAGCTGATTTTTCTGCTTAAGTATTCCGCCACCCTTTACAGAATATTCAACATTTAGTTTTTCTAAATCAAATCGCAATTCTTCTAACTCTTTGTTTGCAGTGCCAATAGCAACATCTGCATCTTTCAAAGCTGTCTCTGCATTATCCTTTTTAGCTCTGAGCTCCTCAAGTTTTTGCAAATCTTGCTTATCTTCACTATTCTTACTAATCTTACCGATAAGTTTTCCAACATCACCTTGAAGCACATCTAAAACTGTAATTCCGAGCATTTCTTTAATAGATTCTTTCATCTGTTCACTTGTATCTTCAACCGCAAGTTCAGCAATTTTCTCTCCATCAAAAAAGAAGAAATTAGACAATGCACTTGGGAGAATGTTTTCTACAAACATTGCCCAATTTTCCGTCAAAAATTCATTTTCCTCCCCATTTTTTTTAACAAGGATTTTCTCTCTCACTCTTTGACCTTTTCCAGCCCAATCCCTGCGAACACAATATACTTCTTCATCTGCTGCATCCATGGAAAATTCAATTTCAACATACGTTTCTAATGTACCATCAACCTTATTGACATATGATTTTAAATACTGACCATAAGTCATGTATTTACTTTCCGTATATGCAAAAGAATTAGAACCATATAATCCTAACAGTATAGCTTCAAGAATAGTTGTTTTTCCGCGGCCGTTCATTCCCCCAATAAGGACTATGGGTTTGTTTCCCTTTAATTCCAAGATATTTGTTGATGCATAAACTCCAAAATTATGCATTATTAATTTTTTAATTTTCATCTTTCACAGTCCTCGTCAATATCGTCTTCCTCATCTCCCATTAGATCATCATATGAACTGTCCAACGCCTTTTCATTATATTTACCACCAAGTTCTTTCTTACGACTTACCTGGTTTAAATAGAATTCTGTTGCATCGTCTTCGTTCTTATAAAATGTTCTTTGAATGCATCGCTCTAAAGAATCAGATATGCCCTTTCTTTGATTGAGGCTATTTGAATGATTCTCTATATCAATCAAACTATATGCCATCTCAAATGCAAGTTCTTCGTCTGGATATAATTCTTCCACAACCTCTCTCAAAATGTTCCATTCTTCTGATTTAAAAGTTTCTAGTGTTATCCACTCTGGATCATCAAATTTCTTTCCTGTCACCTCTTGATAAATTCTTGGCAACGAATCATCAAATTCATGCTTGTCCAACACCCAAATACGTCTTATATTTCTCAACTCAGGAATTGTTATTAATTCCAGATTTGCAAACTCCTCCGGTCCATTTTCATTTATTTCTTTTTGAATTCCTAAGAGTTCGCAAAGCCATCCTTCTCTTACTTCTTTTTTATAAGGACCATGATGCAGTTGTTTGTAACTTCCCTCAAGATATCCCGCCATCTTTCTGAAAGATCTTCGCTCCCTATCATGTTCTTCGTCTCCGAATTTATTACGGAATTCAAGCAAGGGAGTCATCCATGCTTTTTCCTCATCATTGGAAATCATAGCCTCCATAGATTTATCTTGGGCAACCATAGTGCATACCCAACATCCAAATCTGCTTTTACCACAACTCGGAAGCCCTTTTTCCACCATCATAGGGCATTCATTATCAGCCGTTGCTCCTCTATAAAGTGTAAGTAATTCTTTATTTGAATATCCCCATGGATTTTTATACTGCATCAAGAAAGCCCATACATCATTGTCACTCCAATCTTCCAAAGGGGAAAATACTAATTCATTAACCATAGATTGATTAGGACTTAACAATTCTCTTACTCTTTTTTTCTCATAATACGCCATAGTTTTTGCTCTTCTTGCACTTTCAGCCTTTCGTGTACCTAGAACCATGATAATCTCACCGTGTTCGGCTATCTTTTCTTTAACAAAAGTATTAACTGGCTGAATTTTAAGGCGATCTGTGCACCACCTTAATTTTTTACGAGGAAATGGATAGCCTCTACCTATGAAATTAACCCAAAAAGTATTATCCATTGCCGGTGTCAATCGATGTGTTACAAATGGCAATTCCTGCTCTACAGCTGCATCATTCATTGTCTGCAAGGAAGTTTGAACCCACTTAGAAATCACAGGTGATTCCACCATCGTATCTGTATTAATAATATGTACTTGTTTATTTAATTGTTCTTTTGGAAGTTCTGATATAGCCAACCACACTAATTGCAATGTTGCTGTACTATCTTTACCACCCGAATATCCTATAACCCAGGGTATGTCGTCACATAAGTATAGATTCCGCACAGTCTCCATTAATCCATCTATTATTTCTTTTGTTATAGTCACACTTTGCTCATTAACTTCACAGCTTACGTATTTTTCTGCCATGGCTAAATCTCCTAAAAATTTATCGAATCAATAAATTGTTTTTCTCTTAATTCTTCTTCTTCGGAAAGTTCTATTCCAATTTTCTTTTTTATTTCTATTGCAGTAAGATTTATTGCCTTATTACTTGTAATAATTTTTCCATCTGCCCTTATAACCCTAAGTTTCCATTGTGATGCATTTCTCTTCCAATCAATCTCTTTTAATTTTTTCATACACATACTAAAATCTATTTCCTGATTCTTATAAAAATATGAACCAATCACTCCAAAAGCTTGTATTACTACTCCTTGTGTTACAATATATTTTTCCCTTAAATCAACCTTAGATATTTCATGTCTGATCAGTTCATTCCACTGATTAATATTATCAGCAACACAATTCCAATACTTTATTAGAAATGCCTCCGCATCTTCTGCGATTTCAGACGTACCAACAATTCTCTTATTTGCAGTATAGAAAGTATTTAATGTAAACAGATTCGATGAAAATTTTCCCAATATATCCTTTTCTTTATCTGTATACTCATTAAGAAATGCAACTTGAGTAATTACATTCCTATTTATGACCGTCAGTTCATCTCTGGAATCATATAATTCTGCAATAGAATTAGAAATTTTTACTGCATGTTTATTTAAATCTGTGAAAATCTGCTGACTCCTTGCCAAGCCCTTATCTTCATATAAAACAACTGCTATTGTTTCATCCCCCAGAGATTCATCTTCCTTTATTGCCTCAAGTATAGCAGCTTTTCTATGTTGCCCATCGTTAATTAAAAAGCGGGCATCCATAGAAACTTCCAAAATCCCTACATCAGCTGAGATATTACTCTTCTTATATTCAAAGTGCCCATCAATAGATGCAGCTAATGCCGAAAACACATAATTTTGTTTATTTTCAACAATATATTTACTAATAACCGGAATTCTGGATTCATTCAATCTACGTTGTGCCCTAAATTCCGGTGGAACATATTCATCCTCACCTGGAAATAATTTAGCAAGCATCTTCAACGGTACCATAGCAATATAATATACTCTTTCCGCCTGAATCCCCTTTACAACAGGAAATTTATATACAAATTCCATAATTCCCTCCAAAATGCCATCAATTAAAAAATGTGTTCATTTAACAAAATCGAGCAGCCAATTGTAAATCAATCTAAATAAGAAGCATCTAGTTTATATATGCTAAACGATTGTTGGGCTTTGACTCCCACCTCATATTTAACCATCAATTCCACAAGTAACTTTCCATCTATGACTTTCAAATTTTTTTGCTGTTGTTCTTCTACATACTTCATCGCATCTCTTGTAAAAGAAGATGTTGTAATAAAAACACCTTTTTGCACACTTTTCATCGCTCCAACAAAAGCTTGTAAATCTTTGCTTCCTATCTTTTGACTCTCTTTGAATCGTTTTGCTTGCAGATAAATTAAATCAAGCCCTAATTTATCTTCACTTATAATCCCATCAATTCCTCCGTCATGAGGTCCTCCTACAGTTATACCCGAATTTGAATCATATCCATACCCCATTTTCAAAAGCAAATCTACTATCAACTGTTCAAAAAAACTAGGATGCTTTTCTAAAATTAAAGAAAGTAATGATGAATACAATTCATTCAAATGTTCCTGATAAACATTTACGATCTTTTCCTCTGGTAACATCTCACACTGTATATGAGACTTTGACGCATTGTCATTGCTCTCAATCTTTTGTTTTCCCTCCAATAAACAGTACTTTAACTTTTTTCCATCTTTAGAAGCTATTCTAAAATATTTTATGGGACTTGATGTCGGAAAGTTAAGTTCTAAACAGTGTCTCCTAATCATTCCATTAACAACTGCTTGGGGATTCTTCGCAGGAAACTCATACAAATTATTTTCAATAATTTTATCATATATTTCCTTACTGCTCATTGCTTTATTATCGGCAAGAACATTTTTTACAGCTTCAATTATAGTCATTTTCTCGTCATCACCCTTCACATTTCATTCTGAACGCATTCAATGTCGGTGAATAAATTTTATTTGTATGCGTAATCCATAGTGCCACCATAAAAGATGCTATACTTAAGTAGTATACTTAAGTATAGCATCTTTATATTTCACAGTCAATTCAATTCTTTATACAATTCCCAAAATGCTTTGTCGTGAACATATACTGGTTTATTGTTTCCAATCTTCACAATACTATGATGCTTCGTCAGTCCCCTTATCGCATTGAATAACACTTGGCTTTCCTGACTCTTTGATTCGGTTTTAAACACAAACTCTACATCTGAAGTTTTCAAATCAGAAACATTATGAACCACCCATGTCAAAATATATTTAGCATAGTCATCGTCTCCGTTTCCAAAATGTTTGAGAAACTGCGTAGAAAGAATCGTGCCCACTCCAAATTCCCGACCTTCTTTTAAAATTTTCTTTAATGCCTGGAACCCTTCACTCATAAAGTTATCAGCCTCATCTACCAAAATCAATTTTGTAAGTTGTCTGTAATTTCCCTCCATCTTACTTGACCCTGCTGCCTGCATTTGTGAATAAAACAAATTCAATGTTATTGCAACAATCAAACTCTGAATATCTGAATCATATCCAGATAAGTCTATTACAACAACTCCCTGTAACAAATCAAATAAAGATTTTGTTGCACTTGGATTAGACTCAAATATCTGAAATAAATGAAGCTTTTCTAATGCTGCTGCTAAAGAATCGCCCTTTTTTATTTTCTCGTCATTTGCATATCGCTGATATACCTGATCAAATGTTGGCGCTTCCTCGTCCCATGTATCTGGATTTCCCGAATTAATTCCGCATGACTGATACGTCTCCATTATACATTGTAATAATACAGCTTGCTGTTTTGGACCAAGATTATATACCTTAGAAATCGTATCTTTAAATGCATTGGCAGTATGTGTAGGTAATAATGGTTTAAACACAGCTGCCTTTACTAATGCCAGAGGATTAAATGGCAAATGATAAGGTTTTAAAATTGTAGCATTTGTAGCTTCAACAAAATCCGCTTTGCTCTCATTATAATCGCCCTTGTAGTCAAATATTAATATTCCAAGATTCATTCCATCTATATTGTTCTTTTTCTCACGATATAGCTGCGCAATAAGAGATTTCGTAAACTGCGTTTTACCAGTACCCATTGTTCCAATAATACCAGTATTTGTATGAAACAACTGCGTTGTATCATTTGGCATCCAAATGACAGCTTTGCCATCTTGATCGTTTATTCCAAAAAGAATCTTCATTCCTTCAGAAGCATCTTCTTCTGATCTATCATATTGATTATTATCTGTCTTAACCGTTATATCAGCATTAGCATCACCTTTTGATTCTGCATGTACTGTCTTGTACTCTTTCGATTTATTTTCATCCTTCTCTGTATTCTGCCCAGATACTTGCTTCAGTTCTTGTCCCACACCATCCTCGCTAACTTTATCATTCAGCTTTGAAATTTCAAGCTTCGACAAATCTCCTGTCAAGTTCTCCACACTGTATTGATCCAGTATCATAAACCCGCTATCCTTACGATTATGTATATCATCATAAATTTCAGATACATTCTTAAGAATGAGTCCAAACTCATCCACTTCTGGCACTTCTATAAAATTAACCGCATCTTCCTTAAAGGAAGTCTTTCTTTCAATTAATCCCTTACGAAAAGATAGCACTGCTCCTTTTCCTAATAACTCCTGTATATCCTCTGACATAGAATACTGTTCATTAAGTATTGCCTCACGAAATGTATCCAACACAACGCTCCAATCCTGAGAGTCATCCACATGATATACCTGCATTTTCTTACAACTTGTAACAAGCATCTGCATCAAGAAATTGCGATTTACTTTATATAGTATCGTATTCATAATTTCTCCACCTGGATTGAATGCATTGCGCAAACCATTCGCCGTTGATGCTACCTGCTCAAATGCTTTTTTTATCACACTGTTGTCATTATTTCCAGTCTTTACTTCTGTTGGATATAAATAAATCTTTGGCATTTCACCGCTCTGATCTAATCCTATAAACAAAAGGTCATCACTTGTAGGACCTTTTTCAAATCCAAGATTTTTAGCAGACAACACCCCATCATCTTTTGATAATCCTGTGCCTCCTGATACTCTTAGCATTTCTTCAAGTGACATTGGAATCCAAATAATATCCTTATGTTTAAGAAATGCCAACATAAATTTGATGGCAGCAACAATACTTATCTTTTCTCTGCTGAACGTAGAATCCTTATTTCCTGTTTTTGAAGAAACCAATCTAAGTAGCCAATCACCATTTACTGCATTGAATAAATTTATGATCTTACGTACATCTTTGATGTCCGCAAAAACACCTTTTGTTTTAAGGTATTCCTGAATAACAAGCACATACTGCTGTGATTTCTTTGTTACCGTTATTGCATCATATCCACTGCTTGATGTGTATTGATCACTATAATGGATAATCAGCAAATCACTTGTTGCTTCCTTTTCACTAAAGAAATCCAAGTCAACTTTCGGTTCAACGAACACTATCCAATTTGAACTGGTATAAATGTGATCCATTTTTTCCTCTACCAATCCATCAATCTGTGTCGATATTGAGGTTCCCATATAATATGGATTACCGGATGACTCCACTTGCATAAGGGCATTATACAGAGATGCCATTTCAACCACCGACGTTTTACTTGCATAACGCGTACCATAACCCGTTCTATACTTATGCCCATACTTACTGGACGGAATTCCGGACAAAATACCTCCCATCGAAATCCCGGTTTCTATTCTATTCATCGTTGCCTGTTCAGATGTTATTTCCGATTCCATCTCATAGAACGATATATGGGAATACTCATAATCTCTTCCGCTGTCCTTATGAAAATAACACTGAATATTTTTAGACATTATTCCTTCCAGACTGCTCATCGTTGTTCCATTTGCTATAGATAATCTCTGTTCTGCAAGATACTTTTTCAGCAAAAAATATTCCTTAATATTGGAAAAAACATTTCCTGAAATTTCATTCGTATAAATATGAATGTCAAACTGCGCCAACCGACTAATATCTGCATTTCGATTAATTGCATGAATAAAAAACCTTGCTAATCCAATGAACACCTCTCTGCAATCACCCATATTGATTAGGTTTATCCTGATAGTCTTATTATTGATATCGTCAAAAATATATCTGAAATGAGATAAAAACTCAAATATCTTTTCCTCTACCAATTTGGGGACATACCTTCTACTGCCTCGATATTTCTTATTCTCTACAGGTGCATAATACTTCCACTCCTGTGAATATAACTGATCAGATACTTTATAAATCCTCTTTGCTTTCTGAAGGTATGGTAATAGATTAATAGAGTTCAATCTGCCCACAACAACATCTGTAGCATATTCGATACCTTTTTCTTCTAATAGCATCAATTGGTATTTTAAATTAAGCGGATGAAATGGTGTTAACAATATTTCTTCCGCATTTCTTCCTACAAAAACCGTTCCAAGCAATAAGGTGTCTTCCTGCTCTTGTGATAGATTTTCTCCATCCTTTAAATTAGCAAAACATTTTTCAAATGCTTCAATAAATTTAAACACCGAAGAACCCAATTCTTCTCCCAGATACGCCAACGTAGGAATCGTTTTTTTCTTTTTAAACATAGATAACATATTAAGATACGCATCTCTCAATTCATTTGGAAGAATAAGATTTCTTTTATCTATTTTTACGGAATCTGTAATATAAAAATTCTTAACATTGCCACAGAATATACTTTCATCTATAAATTTCTGTTCTAATCTCAACTCCCTTAGAAGATTTGCTTTTGCAAAATACTCCTGTGTATCGCTTAATATAGCATCGTTATCAAACTCAAAGCTTTTCTTTGCAGAAAACTTATCTCTGAATATATTCCTACCTATTATTTCTATGCTTTTCACTTCATCTGGATACAATGTAAACGGAACAACAACACCAGAGAAATCAACATCAATCTTGATTCCACTGCCAAAATTTGCGAGTTCTTCCTCTGATGAATAAATTAGTAATCGTTCACCATATTTGCAGCTATATATTTCGTTATCTTCCAATCTATACGAAGATACTTTTCCCCCATCTTTATTGAAAATAAGATTTATACCCACACCAGTAAGCTTAATACGACTATTTTTCTTTGTTTTCTTATAATCAATAGAAAAGCTGTGCATTACCGTTTGGTACATGTATTCTGACAAAAGATCTATAATGCAGACTTTAAAAATGTATGTAATATTATTAGCAACATCTCTAATTTCCAGCCTATGGAAAGTCAGTCCTTCTCTATTAAATGCAAATATTATATCTTTACCTATTTTAGACATTTCAGAATCATCTGCCGAGATTCCACTATTCAATATTTTGGCATTGCAAACAAACTGAATATGTATCTTAGAATATCTTCCAGAATTAAAAATCAAAATATTTTTTGTACGCTTCTTTGCTGTTTGTGATCCCTCATTCCTAATTATAAAATCTTCTTCTGGATTCATTACATTTAATGGCAAATCTCCATAGACAGTAACATCTTCTTTTTCTATCTTAAGAGGATTTTCCATTTTGGCTTGTTTGCTTTCCATAGCAGCTAGCAATTCAGCATATGTAAAAAGTCGGCTCCAATTTTCGCCCTCGCCCTTATGAGCCTTTTCAATTCTAATGATTATATTGTCCTCAAAGATTCTTCCCAGCTCCATCTCAAGATTTCCAAATCTAATGCCACGATCAATTTTCTCAAACAGCTCATTATTGTTTTTTATTTCCTTATCAATCTGACTATTTCCGTATGTTTGATAATCTGTTTTACCATCCACAGCGAATAAACGGAATCCCGGAAAATTGCTGGTTTCAATCTTCCCACTACTCATTATTGATAATAAATCCTTGTATTCATAGATGGAGTCCTTGTCACTAAACACATCTGAATCACGTCTTTTTAATTCAAATTGCAAAATCCGCTTCTCAGCATTTGTAAGCTGAGTACTCTCATTTACCATACTTCGGATTTCAATCATTAATTGTTCTGCATAGAATGGCATTCCACTGGCAGACATGTCCCTGGCTCCACTTTTTGCACTATCTATTAGGTTAGCAGAAATCATTAACAATGGCTTCTGTGCACTGTTCGCAGCATTTCTTAACGTCGCACACAAGAAGTCATTCGTCATGCCATTGATCTGAGCAGCAATTATCACGTCATCATCAACTACCTTAAGGGTATATGTTTTATATTCACTCCCATCTCCACATGGGTATGTATACTCTCCAATTGCCTGATTACTTGTGGCATATTCCTTCAACGCATTTGTAACTTGAATAACCATTTCCTCGTTATCCAATTTCAAACAAAAGCTTTCACCCTTAAGCAAAGTTCTATCAGATGCTGTAGTCTGAAAGAAACTATATATTTTTTTTGCAATAAAATCATAAAATTCGTTTAACATACTGTGCATCCCCACTATCGCTCTTCTGATCAATGAGATTCAACCTCGTAAAGAATTGCTGAAGATATTCCTTTGAAGTATTATCCAAATAGATTCCTCTATACTCATACTCTTTATACAAATCATTCAGTCTTATTTTATCAGCATCTCTAAGACAAATTTTTGTAAGAAATATAATATCTCGCTCTGTTAAGTTTAGTACTAAACCGGATTTCTTTCTATTCTTAACCCATCTGCTTTTACTGAATTCGGAAAACTTTTCATTATAAAACTGATTTGCCCTTTTTCTCTCTGTGGCCAAAAATTGCGCCTCTACGCATTTATACAAATGCCGGATTGCCTTTTCTGTCTTGGTCGCTCCCTGTTGGAATGGAATCTTATCAAATTCCTTATAATCACCTACATAAGAGCAATATATCCGCTCTGCTTTTTCAACTTCGTCAGCAATTCTTACATCAACATCATCACTTTCACAAGCCCTTTTTCCAAATGCAATGTAATCACACATCTGCTCATCTGGCGTTTGATTCAAAATTTCCAATGTAATAGCATGACTGAACATGTGAGATATACTTCCCTGAAGTTTTTCCCATCCCTGTATACAACACAGCCGATTCTTTGACACCTTCTCCCAATCTAATGCATAGTAAAATTTAACTTCATCATCCCTCTTAGCTGAGCAAAAACGATCCAATATAATGCATGTCTGTGATACATAAAAGAAATAATATACTGCAAATAAATTCGCCAAATCTTCCAATGATGTCATACCAGATTCAAGCATAAAATAAAAATCTTTTCTAAACTTTTCCTGAATATCAGTCTTTATACAATTATAGGGTATTCTTTGCCCCGAAACAAAAACCTTTTTCTCCTCAATTGCTTTTATAACCATTTCTTCTAATACATTGAAACGATATCGATCTTTAGCTTTCTCAATAATCTTGCAATCTGCCTCATTTACACCAAATACCGAAAACAAAAACTTAGCCAAATTATTAACACTTTTGTTGTTTGTTAATGTTTGATATGGATATAAACCAAGATTATTCGCCACAAAATCATTTTCAACAAAGAACAAATTTTGAATCAAGTCCTTGAAATATTCTATATCCTCTTCTTCAATTTCTACTTCATCAAGCAAAGATGTACATAAGTCTTCGTAATCAATTGGCTCTGTTTTTTTATTTAATGCCTCTCTAAAAAATCCACTAACTACATCCTCTAAATCTGTTACAATTGGTGCCTGTGTTTTGCCAGACGCCTTGTATGGAAACAACTTAAACAGATTATCTGCTTTATGAGTAAGCCTCATGGAGTCAGCAGATTTTTTCTCACTTGATTTGGCATTAAAACTTTCTATAAACTTTTCTTCATCAAATTTGTATTCCATCATCTCACCACTCTAAACTTATATCCAAACATACTTTGAGATATACTAGCTTTCTTACCATCTTTAGATACTATCGAAATAGTCTCGGTAAGCAAACCTGTATGTAATATCCTATTTACAAAACTAATAAAATCTGCATGATTATTCCTATCCTCTGCTGTTTGAATATATCCTTGATTGAGTCTGTAAATCAGTTCATATAAAGAATAATCTATATCCAAATAAATCATTTCGCCATCAGGATCTTTAAATGCTATAACTATCGTTGAGACAAATCTTTGTAGTTCTTCCGTCTCTTCTGGATGCTGAATATGTTCAATACTTTCCTTAAACTTTACTTTCTCATACAGCGAAAAATCCGAATACCTATTTTCCAGACAAAGATTTCCCTCCCCGTCACTTCCACACCAGTGAGCAACACTTTTCTCAACCATATTATAAAGTTGTCCAAGCTTTTTACCCTTTCCCGCATTGAACATATATAAATCCGAAAGATATCTTTTATAAACCTCATTTTCAGACTTACCTTCATCAATATGTTGCACTCTCACAACGAGATTAAACAACCCAGGTTTCAATTGTCTATCATCATTAATTTTCGCAGTCATTCCAGAAGCACATATGATTTCTTTGTATGGAGATGACATAAACGCATTATTAATTTCATTTGTTACATCCGAACTTACATAATAAGAAATTGCTTTCAAATCCGCTTTTTCAGATCTTATCAATAGAGGGTCATATTTTTGAAGCATATTCATTAACACTGTCACATCCGCAGAATCAAAAATTAATGCTGGTGTAATCTGCTTTATAAATTCCTTAAGATAAGCGACATCATTACTTAAAAGCCTTTGGAATTTTGTAAAACTAAAATTTTGAGAAACCAAAATATCATATATAAAATTTAAAAGTTCTCTAGTAGTTAAAATAACCTTATCTTGTATAGTTGCTTTTACCAACAACTCTGCTACATACTTCTGCCGCTTTTGATCCATCAGATATTCATAATTCTTTTTTACTGGACACTTCTGTGCTAATGGGCAATCAGTGCAAGCTTTTTGATAGGATTTATAAAAAACATTCTCATCCTCCCGACTAAAAACTTTCTCAAAAATTTTTTCTATATACCCAGCATGTATTCCTTTCTCGACAAGGCTGTACATATGATAATCAGAAAAATTTATGTATTGAAAATAACTTTCTTCATCAAAAACTTTTACATTGATTTTTGTTGTTAAAATATTACTGCTTTTAACATATTTTTTTAATATGCTAAATCCATCGCCATATTCTGACTCAATAAAATTGCTAAGAACACCCAAGTTAATCGCAAGTATTACATTTTGTCCTGGCATATTCAGATTGTAATCTTTAAAACTATCCAAAAAATTATTCAATGTCTGGATAGCAGTCATTGATGGTGCAATGCTTTCGGTCGCATCATTATAAACTACATAGTTATCAATTAACCGTTCTTCATCTGAATTTTTCAAATATGACAAAAGATGAGATTTACCATCTCCAGCACTTCCACACAAAAGTACTAATGTTTTTTTCTCTGATGCATTAACTCTTCGAAGAATATCTTTTAAATCTTCTTCCGCAGTCCTAGTAACATGCATATATTTTTTAAATCCGTCAAATTTTTCAACATGATCTATAGAATCGCTTGAGGACTTACGCAATCTATTTAACTCATTTGTAAACTTACAGCTTCCCATATTGTACCCCACTGTCTCTTCTTAATTTTACAAAACCACATCTTTATAATTAAAATCTAATATTTCACATATTTTAATAACGGCAAAGCAGAACTCCAGAATTTTTTTAGTTTATTAACATTCTTTATCTTCATCAGTTTCATCATATTCCGCTATTTTTATTATAAATATATAATTAGTACTACACAACTATTTTTTCGATTTCTTGCAAATTTTGTTGCAAGTCTGCAAAGCACAAATAAGATTTAAGAAATATATTAAAATATCAAGCAGAATATCTGCCCCCATTCGTTCCAATTACTATGAAAATTTTGCAACCACTACAATCAAAGCGTTCATATCCACACTCAAAATATTATTTTTTTAATCAAAACTTTTCTTTCATCTGATGAAGCATAGTTTCTCGCTCTGTAAGCAGGAATATCCGTCTTCTTAATCCAATTTCTAATTGTATCTTTATTCACTCCAAGATACTTAGCGGCTTCATTTAATCCAATCCAATA
>OFHN01001097.1_pt1 | contig 20637 bp, 13 predicted proteins | sample 1521321 | NCBI WGS metagenome assembly OFHN01 (sample SAMEA3504130, study PRJEB24116) | mouse gut metagenome | biome: mouse gut; feature: mouse-associated habitat; material: faeces | place: Denmark | collected 2011
GCCGGGGAGAGGAGACACGATGGAGTTTCAACTGAAGGACGGTATGCTTCTGGGGGCGGCTTCCGCGGCTACTCAGATCGAGGGCGGAGACGATAACAGCAACTGGTACGACTGGTACCGCAGAGGGTATGTCAAAGACGACAGCAATCCCTCCTGCGCCGTGGACCACTACGAGCGGTGGCGGGAGGATCTGGAGCTCATGAAGGATATGGGCATCCAGTGCTACCGCATGGGGGTGGAATGGAGCCGGGTGGAGCCTCAGGACGGGGTCTTTGATGAGAAGGCTATCGCCCACTACCGGGAGGAGATCCAGGCGCTGAAAGAGGCGGGGATCCCTGTGCTGCTGACCCTCCACCACTTCAACAACCCCCTGTGGCTGGAGGAGCGGGGCGGATTCGCTCAGAGGGACAACATTACCTGCTATCTTCGCTTCGTGCGGAAAATGGTGGAGAGCGTGGGCGATCTGGTCAGCGAGTATATTACCATCAACGAGCCTAACGTCTATGCTTACAACGGGTATCTGGAGGGGGCGTGGCCTCCGGGACGGAAGAGCTTTCTGGAAATGAGCCGGGTCATGACCAATATGGCGGCGGCACACATCGAGGCTTACGGGCTTATCAGGAAGACGCGGCTGCAAATGGGATACAAGGATACGCGGGTGGGGGTGGCCAACCATCTGCGGGCGTTCGCGCCTAAGGACCCGAAAAATCCGCTTCAGCGGTTTTGGGCCGAGCGGGTGGAGGAGCTGTTCCAGGGGAGCCTCACCAAGGCTATGTGTACCGGGCGGACGGCGTTTCCGATCGGGAAGCATCCCAGCATCGTGCCGGGGGAGTTCTGCGACTTCCACGGGGTCAACTACTACACGCGCTCTACCGTCAGCGGTCCGGCGGACGGGGTGGCGGAGAACCGCCCGGTGAACGATCTGGGATGGGAAATTTATCCCGAGGGGATCGGGGAGGTCTGCCGGAAGGTATACGGCGTGTTGAAAAAGCCCATTTATATTACGGAAAACGGCACCTGCGACAACGGGGACCGGTTCAGAGCCAGGTATATTGCGGAGCATCTGCGGGTGCTTTGCGAGAGCGGGCTGCCGGTGGAGAGGTACTATCACTGGTGCTTCTGCGACAACTGGGAATGGGTGGAGGGCACCTCCGCCCGGTTCGGGCTGGTGCATGTGGACTTTGAGGCCCAGGCGCGGACGGTGAAGGACAGCGGGGAATTTTACAAGCGGGTCATTCAGGAGCGGGGCGTCAGCGAGGCGCTGTATGAGGCGTTCTGCGGCGGGGAGTATCCGAAAAACGGGGAGGATCAGGGCTGATGGAATGGTGGAAGGACGCGATCGTCTACCAGATCTATCCCAGAAGCTTTCAGGACTCCAACGGGGACGGGATTGGGGATATCCCGGGCATCATCAGCAGGCTGGACCACTTGCAGCAGCTGGGGGTGGGGGCTATCTGGCTCAGTCCGGTGTATAAGTCCCCTAATGCGGACAATGGGTACGATATCAGCGATTACAGGGAGATCAATCCGGAGTACGGCACCATGGAGGACATGGAGCGGCTCATCAGCGAGGCGAAGAAGCGGGGTATCCGGATCATTATGGATCTGGTCATCAATCACACCTCTACGGAACACTACTGGTTCCGGCAGAGCCGGGACCGGACCAGTGAATATGCGGATTACTACTACTGGCAGCACGGTATGGCGGACGGAGGTCTGCCGAACAACTGGACAGGGTTCTTTGGGGAGGACTGCTGGGAATTTGACGCGGAGAGGTGCGAGTATTATCTGCATCTGTTCGCGAAAAGTCAGGCGGACCTCAACTACCACAATCCGGCGGTGCTGGAGGAGGTGAAGGATATCCTCCGGTTCTGGCTGCGCAAGGGCGTGGCGGGGTTCCGGTGCGATGTTATCAATATCCTGTGGAAGGACAGCCTGGAGAATGGGAAGAAGAAGCTGGCTCTCACGGGGAGCGAGCACTATCTGTCCCTGGAGGGGACCCATGAGATCCTGCGGCAGTTAAGGGAGGTACTGGACGAGTATGGGGCCATGACGGTGGGTGAGACTGTCTTTGTGTCGCCCCGGCAGGCCCGGGACCTGTGCGGCAGGGACCGGGGAGAGCTGAACATGGTGTTCTCCTTCGAGCATATGGAGTGCGACCAGTACTTTATTAAATGGTTTAAGAGGAAATTCAGGCCCAAGGTGTTTTTCGAGTGCCTGGTGAAGTGGCAGAAGGAATTGGAGTGGAACGCGCTCTATCTGGAGAATCACGACCAGCCGCGGTCTATTCCCAGGTTTGGGAGCGAGGCGTACTGGAAGGAGAGCGGGAAGCTGCTGGCCACGCTGCTGCTGACGCTGAGGGGGACGCCCTTTATTTATCAGGGGCAGGAGATCGGGATGGTGGATTTCGATTTTGACCGGATGCGGCAGCTCAACGATGTGGAGAGCAAGAACGTGGAGCGGGTGCTGCGGCGGTTCCATGTGCCTCAGCGGCTGCGGTGGAAGATCATCAGGCGGACCAGCCGGGACAACGCGCGGACGCCTTTTCAATGGAATGAGGAGAAGGGGGCCGGGTTTACCGACGGGAAGCCCTGGCTGGGGATCAACCGGAACAGTGAGCAGATCAATCTGTCACGGCAGGAGAAGGACCCGGAGTCTATCTGGCAGTGGTATAAGGATCTTTCCCGCCTGCGGCGGGACAGCGCGGTCCTCCGGCAGGGGGAGTTCGTACCTCTGGAGGTGGGGGAGCAGGTGTTTGCCTACCGGAGAGTTCTGGGGGATGAGGCGCTGACGGTGGTGCTGAATTTCAGCGAGAAGGAGGCTGTGGTTTCCCACAGGGGGGAGGTTATTCGCTCCAATGTGGGGAGAGAGAGGTTTGATGGAAGGATGGGGGCCTGGGAGGCTGTCATTCTGGGGTGATTGCCGCCCCTGCGGGGCGGCGGCCGCTTCCTTCTAACAGTTAGATTCGCCCCTGCCGTGGCGGGGGCATTCTTTTCGTGTGAACGAAAAGAACCAAAAGGTCACTTAAGGAACTACGTTCCTTAAGAATCCTCCTTCATTACGGGGGTGATTATTTACGCTACGACCTTTAGATTTTCGGTCTATCGTCGGTGCTTGGGGCCGATGCCGGTGCTTACTTCTGCGCACAGTCCTATCGGAAGTGCTGGTTGCCTCGCGGCACTCGGCACGCGGGTCTGGCGTTTTGGGGTGCGGGGGGTCAGTTGGGGGTGTTTTGGGAGAAAAGTTCTTCGACTAGCTCTTGCGCGGCGGGGAGATGGGGGGAGGGGACGTAGAAACGGATCAATTCTGACATGGAGCCTGTTTTGATGGCAAGACCAGCGCCTAAAGTGCTCTCCTTTACATAGGGAATGGCGTGCTGCTCCAATATGTCCGCTAACATTCCCGCCCATACGGGAGGCTTTTCGGTTAAAAAGCGCAGTCCCTCCGCATTGCCAGAGGGTTGGGGCGCTGGAACGGGGGAGGTCAGGGCTTCGTAGGTCTCCATACTCATGATCACAAGGTCGCCATAGCCGTTCTTCGTGATGAAGATCGGCTCATTCTTCGCGTGGCACAGCTCGGATATCTCGGTGGTGTTCCGCAGGTCTGTGATCGGTCTGATCTGTGGCATATACAGCCCTCCTTTCAATGTGCAAAATTATAGCATAATTCTGCACATTTGGCAAGAGGGTCAGCGGTTTATCTCTGGGCGGTCAGTACGGCCTACCAGATAGTCGATGGAACAATTTAGATAGTCTGCAATTAGAACCAGTTTTTCGGAGGAAATCTTGGAGGTGGGGCGGGCTTTCCATTTGCCAAAGAGAAGTGATTTGTCAAGGGGAAATTCACCTTAAAATAATCTAGCCAGCCGAGTCGCGGCTGGCTAGATTATTGGACGGAGGATTCTTTGGATGTTTCTTCGAGGAAAGAATTAATGTGTGGTTGAACAAATTCAGCCAACAAACGACAAATAATTTTATACAAATTCCACATTGCGCAGAAAATTGTTTGCTAAAGTTTATAGAAATCAATTAGCTCGGTTTCACGCTTATCCATACGTTTGTCATGCCGGTATTCCAGAAATTCTAGCTGTGCGGCATGCCGTTTCGATATAACATCTTCAGTGTATCCTAGCATTTTCCCTAGCGATAAAATATCTTTCCACATTTCCTGCACATTTTTATTGTTAGCACCCAATATTTGTCTATAAATGGTATGGGACTGTATGAGATATTCTAGCGCCCTTTCTGCATTACCAGAACCTGCGATATGCTTCAAACTATTCCCGATTTTCCAGTATAGATCAGCGGTAAAAATGTCATCTGCGAAATGCAGATATTTCCTGTGTTGCAGAGCCTTCTGATACTCTATATATGCACCCTGATGATTGCCACAAGCTGTCAAAACATCTCCGTGATCAGACAAAATGCGGCGCTCAGAGTCATGCAAATCCTTTCGACCTACTAAAGCACTACGCTCGTCTTGAAAGGCATTAAACTCTTCCTCTGCTTCATCCGTTTGCCCTTCTTCTAAGTAAATATGTATCTTATTTGAATGTGTATTAATTATGTGGACAGGTATAACTCGAGTCGCAACATCATTGAAGTCTCTCTCCTCATTTAACTCTTTTCTTAAGGTCAGTGCAACATTCAACATATCAAGAGCTTCTTTGCTATCTTTCAGTATGATATAATAATAGCGGTGCAGGCCATTATATAAGAAAGCCTTTTGCGACTTATGCAATTCGTGCTCATGATGCCGGCGCAACTCGTCTGCTTTTTGATACCAAATCTTCGCTTTGTCGTGATCATTATTCTCTAAATATGCATACCCTAAGCTGATATAAATACCTGCTGCAGCATTGAGAAAGTCAGTGTGCTTTCCAGGAATATTTTCAGATTTTTCTAATATTTCACGACTCCTCAGCATCGCCCTGAGCATTAGTTTGTAATACAAATATCTCTCATATGTATACCCGATTTCATGATAGCACCTTGCAAGCTCAATGCTTTCGGGTGAGTATATTTGCTCAGTCAACACCAAAATCTGCTTTATAATTTCTCCACTCTCAAATATATATCCATTTGACTCGTAGAATGATCTTATCTTTCGCAACTCACCCAGTCTTTTTTCGGGTTCAAATACATCGGGATTCTTTTTGATTATCTCGGCAGCATTAGCATAGCACTGAAATGCCTGCTCAATATCCTTGGCCTTGTTTAATACTTCTCCGTTCGCAAGCAAATCATTTAACCGCCCTCGGATTACAGTGGTACTAAAATTGTACTCTGAATTAGTCTGATGGGAGATTGCCTTTAAAAAACATTTCAATGCAGCATGTTCTCCGTGTGGATACCATATTGGAATGATGTTATGAGCATTGAAAAACGATTTTCTTTCTGTAAATACTTGAAATTCTATTTTATTCTCATCTGCGCTATTGCAAAGCTTTGGATGCCATGGATCAGTATTGTTTACAGTACACTCAGGAAGCTCTACCAGCGCAAATGAAAGGCTGCCTTCAATCTGTGCCTGCTCAATCACGCGAAGCGTTCTGTCATCCTCTAAGCTACACCCTAAAAAAAGGATAGTTTTCGACAAAAGTACATCGTGTAAAAAGGCGGGGAGGGGAAGCTTAGTATCTAATGAATACTCACCGTATGTTTTGTTATATTCATCTTCTGTAAATACAAACTCTCTTAAATCTACATCTCCATGTAGCTTAATTAAGGTTGAATCACCGCAGGCAATTCGTTTATGGATTAGCGTAACATCTGTTAAAGAATTTGGTGTCACTGTTTTAATGCGCTCACCATTTACTTTAGCGTACAACATTTCAATTACTATATCGAAGTTGGTGGTCAATATTAAATTGCTAAATATTTTCGTAAGCTCTTCTAATTCAGGGGATGCATTTGAATTCTTGTAGAAGTATTCTCCGAAGGTATTTATAAGCACACTCTTCAGGCCGTCACCAAGTTTGATTTTTAGGATGCTGGCCGCTTTTTCGTATTCTTTTGATTTTATAGCGGCCTCTACGCCTTCAACGTTGTAGGCTGTAGCCTGCTCTTGCAAAAATGCCATCCATGTAGGATATCCATAGTTGGCGGAGAAGCCAGCGCCAACAAAGGGTACGACTACATTTTTGCGCATTAAATGAATTAGGCAATCGAAATTTTTCCTATTGTCAGGATGGCACTCCATCAAGGACTTAAAACTTATTGGGGCTTTCCGAATCTGATCATTCATTTTTCTCTCGTCCATACGATTCACCTTACATTGCAAATTGTTGTTGGATTCTACGTTTCAAAAAGCAATCTCTACTTATGGGTCAAGTATCGTAGAATGGTAGTTATTGCATACGTAGTGACCATGTACTTCTATTTGATGTCTTTGGCAATACCAATCGGAACCTTCTTTGTCCGAGCGGATGCTTTGATCACAATTTGAGCATCTCAGCATACTGCCACATGGTCTATACGCATCAGGGCGTGTAGGATTTTTATATCTATCCTCATACCGTTCTTTTTTGACATGATTTAAATGAAGCATATTCCAATAAAATCCGCAAAAAGAAGCAGACCAAGCCAATAATAGTAATAGGTATAGCAATAATTCCGATAAGCGAAAGAAGTGGTCCGAGCAATGCTCTAATGATGTCAAATAATATTTCAAAAAGCATTTTGCACCCCCTTGCAGATTAGCTCTATAGCTTCACCTGCTACTATGGCTTTAAAACAAAACCTATGACAGTATTACATAATCAATCCATAGATTTTTAAATTGCCAGTAATGGCTTTTGAAATGACACATAATAATTTGGATATTTCATGACCTTGTGTGCTATAGAGATGAAAAATACCCGTATCTATTTTTGTTGTATCAAATCCTTTCATCTTATTTAAAATCCCAGTACCTGCAACTTTTCCATAGCACTCTTTCATGGTCCACATCATAGTAAACAGCTTGTCCCGATCTGCACTGTCCTCAAGTTCTATCAGTTCCCGTTCACAGCATACCCGCTTTGCCACCTTCCAAGAAAAAGGTCTGATATCCTGAATGTCCACTCCAACAGAGCAATCTGCCACAACAACAGCGCACCCGGTATCACAATGACTGATATTAAAATGCACATCGGGAAATTGGGAAAGATAGGGTTTTCCATACTTTCCAAATGCAATTTCAAAAGGAGTAATGCCGAAATACTCCCTCAGACCATACTGGAGCATTAAATAAGTGATCACACAATTCCATCTGTCAATCGTTCGTCGGTACCTCATTGCACGGATACGGCGATTCTCCGGAAGAAATTGCAGAGCATGAAGAATAAATTCTTCAGATAGGTGCTCATATTCATCAAATAGGTATAGCTTATGCATGTGCCTCAAGATATTTTACAATATCCTCTACAGTTGTCAGATCTCTGATTGCCTTATCTGGAATCTCAATTTCAAATTCGTCCTCAAAGGCTACCACAATATTCACCACATCCAACGAATTGAAATCCAGATCATTTACCAAATCAGTCTTTAGTGTAATCTCGCCAACGGGAACCTCGGTATAATCCAGCAGAATTTCCTTGACTTTTTCCAGCATTTTAGAATCTCTCCTATCGTTTGATTTTCTGTGTCGTTGTTTTGGGGAACTCTGATTGGCGAATCTTCAGCTGTTGGACTCGTTTGTATGCAGGAAGTTTTTGGTTGCAGACATCTATAATATCTTGAAGCTGTTTCTGCATATCCTCAGATGGTGCTTCCAAGTTTGGAAAAATCTCTGCTGTGATAGCCTCATTTTCGGCATAGACCAAAACTTCCTTTACAAGTTCATAATCCAGCAGTAGATTCTCCAATTCCTCTGGCGAAACATTCTCACCATTCGAAAGTATAATCAGGTTCTTTGCCCGCCCAGTTACAAAGAGAAATCCATCTGCGTCAATATGCCCCAGATCCCCGGTTCGGAACCAATTTCCCTCAAACGCATCCTGTGTAGCTGCCTCGTCCTGATAGTAGCCCAGCATAACATTTTTCCCCTGAACTTGAATCTCACCATTTTGAATCCGAACCCGACATCCTTTCAGAATTTGCCCCACGCTGCCGTCCCGATGGTAAAGGTTGCGGTTGGTGGCTACAACCGGGGAGCATTCGGTAATGCCATACCCATTCAGAACCTCAATGCCCATCGACCGAAACTCTTGAACATATTTCTCCTGGAGCGGCGCACCCCCGCAGATGATATATTCCAGCTTGCCGCCAAAGGCAGACAGCACAGATCGGAACAGCATTTTCCGGATATCAATACCCAGTCGAAGCAAGAAATTACTGATGGTGATCCCAAGGCGCAGTTTTCTTTCTGCCCCCTGCTTCTTTGCTGTCTGCCAAATGGTTTTGTAGAAGGTTTCCACGAATAGCGGTACCAGCATCATCATTTGCGGTCTGGCCTGCAACATATCCCGTTTTACATTTTTCAAGTTGGAATTGATGAATACCGTATGCTCGTAATTGAAAGGAGCGAACACCGAAGTCAGCAATCCAAAGGCGTGGTAAAATGGCAAAACCGCCAGTGTATCTCCGCTCAGAAAGAAGTTTTTACAGGCAAAGTTGATATCAGCTATCATGTTTTCCTGACTCAGCATCACGCCCTTGCTCTTGCCGCTAGTGCCGGAAGTGAAGAACAGTGCGGCCAAATCGCTGGTGCTGACACCACTCCACTTTTTCAGCATAGTGAAGTCCGCATTCATAGATTTTTGCACCTGTTCCAGAGAGCGCATGGAAAGAAATTTCACTGTGCTATGTTCCGCTAATTCCTGCGCGATATCGCTGTACGAATCAGAGTAGACACAGATTGTAGAATGACTGCGCAGCAACAAATCTTGTATGCCGGCAGCATCCAGTTCTTTATCCAGTGGCACAGCCACATTTCCACTCGTGACAATTGCCATAAAGGCAACCAACCACTGATAGGAGTTTTGACCCAAAATTGCGATGTGGCTCCCCTCGCTGCAATACGCTGAGAGATATTTGCCAGTAATCAGTATATCGTTAAAATATTGCTGGTAAGTTACGTTATGGATTGTTTTGCCGCGCATATACTGAAAAGCAAGTTCATCTCCACACTTTTGCGCTTTCCGGCACACCATTTGATTGAAGCTCTCATATTCCTCCCGCTCATAAAGAGGATAGTCCCTATTCTTTACCATGTTCCGCCCCTTCCCAATAGCCGAGCTGCTCAAAATAGTCCAGATAGCCTTTTACATACGTATAATCAATTTCTGGCCATTCAAAACCGATACTGCGGAGATATTGCACGGTGAAGCTATTTTCAATGCGGATATTGGAATCGTATTGCAGCAGATCGTCCTGGTTCAAATCGTTGGACAGCGCTTCAAAGATATATTTCTGCGAGGAATTGATCGTACCCCGAATGCACTCGGCAAATTCTACGTTGGACAGGATTTCTAACGGACGTCCCGCTCGTTCCAAATACTCCAGCATTTTATCAAAATATAGGTTCTGATTGGAATTCACATGGAAGACAGTATATCTGTCGTTCATATGCTCCACAATCTTTGCGATAGCCTCCGCAGCAGCATCTACAGGCGTAAACTCCGCATAAATTGATGTCAAGTAATCCGGTAGGCAGCCCAAATCCAGAACCGCTTTGATTCGCTTCAAAAAGGCGTTTTCCGTGTAGTTTGGCTGGAATTTCAAATCAGATGCGCGGTTTGTCAGGTTGCCCATACGAATAATGTTGGCCCGCAGTCCCCCGCGCATGGCATCCAGGACAAGTGTTTCCGCCTCAAACTTACTTCTGGCGTACACGTTATCCAGAGGCTGTCCGATGTAGAGCGAACTTTCGTAGAAGTGCTTTTCATCCTCAGAAACATACCCGTCAAACTGGTCGGCCATGCTGTTGCCGGATACGCTTGTGGTTGAGATATAGACCAGCTTTGCGTTAATCCTTAGTGCATAGGAAACGATATGTTCAGTTGAGTCAACATTTGCCCGCTTGAAGTATTGCCAAGAACCATAATGCTTGACTGAAGCTGCGGCATGGATGACATAATCCACTTGCTCCGGCAGAACGCTTCCAACGGCCTCGGATTCCAAATCCCCGACAATAGGGATAATCATTTTCCCAATATCGTTTGTATATTGATCTCCAAAGTAATATTGCAGACGCTGGGCCAGCCGTTCTTCGCTGCCGCGAACCAGACAGTAAATTTTCTGAACACCGTGTTTCATCAGAGCATCAAGGATATGTGCGCCCAGAAAGCCTGTCCCACCAGTCAGAAGAACGGTTCCTAGATTGTGCCGCTCAGGTGTAAATTCTGCATCCCATACATTCCGCTCCAATATGGGCGCATTTTTTTCGAACTGTTTCGGCGAGAGAATACCGCCTTTCTCTGGCTTGTCTTGCAAATAGCCGCACAAAGCCTCCACCGTAGGATAATCAAATACATTCTGCAAAGCGAAGTAGATTCCCTCGCCATGGGCTTTGGTGACAAATTCAATGGCCTTCAAGCTGTCACCGCCTAACTCAAAGAAATCATCTTGAATACCCACCTGCTCATAATGTAAAATCTCACCGATTATCCCACAGAGAATTCGCTCCTCGTCATTACGCGGCGATACATATTCCTCTATGTGTGCTGCAAAATCAGGTGATGGCAGGTTTTTGCGGTCAATTTTCCCACTGGGCGTCATGGGCAGCTTTTCTAGACGCAGGAAATAATTCGGCACCATGTACTTAGGCAGCTTCTCGGAAAGATGCTGCCGCAGAGTTGGTTCGTCAACAAAATCATCTGCCATGTAGTATCCCACCAGATACTGACGGCCGCTTTCATCCCGTCGATCTGCTGCGGCAGCCAGAGAAATACCAGAGAACTGGCTCATGACGCTCTCGATTTCGCCCAGTTCAATCCGCAGTCCACGGATTTTGACCTGTGTGTCAATACGGCCAAGATATTCGATTTCTCCTCGCTCATTCCACCGGGCAAGATCGCTGGTGCAGTACATGCGGGTTCCCTTGATGAACGGATTCGGTATAAATCTTTCAGCAGTCAGTTCCGGACGGTTCAGGTATCCGTTCCCAACGCCATCCCCGGAGATGCAGAGTTCACCCGCTACGCCAACAGGCAGGGGATTGTGATCCCGATCCAGAATATAAATCTGCGTATTAGCAATGGGTTTGCCGATGGTGATATCACTAGAGGCTGCTTCACCGTCAGTTAAGTGTAGTTCTCCGCCAGCAATCCATACGCTACACTCGCTGGGGCCAAGAGGATTGAAGATTTTTGCACTGCTGTTTTTGTGGAATGTGTTCAGCAGTTCCAGCGGCAGAGCCTCACCAGAAGTGACGATCACATCAAACTGCCGCATATAGGACAAATCCCACTTTTCATCAAAATATAGTTTAAATCTGGTGGGCGTGGTTTGGATGATATTTGCCTGCGTAGATACTACCAAACTGACAAACTGCTCTTGGTTAACACTCTCCTCCTCGCTGGCAAGGACAACAGTATAACCATTTGTCAGCGGCAGAAGCGACTCCGCAATGAAGTAATCAAACGAGATCGTGTTGACGCTGATGCAAATTTGCCGGTCCAGCCTATTGCAGGTTTCAAGGATATTATTGTTCCGGCAGAAATTTACAAGGCCCCGGTTCGTCAGGGTGCATCCTTTGGGCTTTCCTGTGCTTCCAGACGTGAAAATGATGTAGCAGATGTCCCCGGCATCAACGGGCGGGTGTTCAATAGAGGCCGTTGGCGTTATACTCAAATCTTCAATATTCCGTGCCTGGGGAACCGCAAGATCATTGTCCGCATTCTTGATAACGACCTTCGCGCCGCTCTCGGAGAGGATATACTTGATCCGTTCTTCCGGATACCGGCTGTCAATAGGAATGAACACCGCGCCTATTTTCAGCACGGCCAATTGTGCCAGAACCACTTTTTCGTCCCTGTTGAGCAGGACCGCCACCATATCGCCCTGCCGGATGCCAAGGCCGCGCATGGAAACAGCCAATCCGTTGGACAGTTCGTCCAGTTGTCGGTAGGTATAGCGTTTCTCTGCGAATATCAGTGCGGCTTTATCCGGGGTACGCCGTGCCTGCCGCTCAAAAAGCTCATACACGCATTGGCTCCGGGGATAGTCCACGGCGGTGTCGTTGAAATCATAGACTGCCTTTTGGTATTCCGTCTCAGAGAGCACCGAAATACAGGAGATCGTTTCCTTTGTTAGCTGCGCAAGGACCTTTTCATATGCAGAGAACAAGTTTTCCATCAATTCCCTGCTGAATTTGGAACAATCATATTCTATTCTGACCGTGCAGCCATCATGGACGGGAGTTACCTCGAACAGCAGATCAAACTTGGTGGATTTCGTGTCCAGCCATTCCGGGGTAAACGCCTCGCCATCCAATTCCAGGCGTTTTTCTCCATCTGCCTGATAAACGAAGGATGTGTTGACCACCGTTTTATCGCTCATCCCAACTGCATCCGCAATCTCCAGGAACGGCAGCTCCTGGTACTGGAACAGATTCAGCACCAGGTCTTTGATCTTGCCAAAATATGCACCCAAATCCCCTGCTACGGGCAGGTAGATTGGTAAGGTGTTGACGAACATACCTACAACATCGGCGATTTCACTGTGCGCCCGATTGGACAGGACGATGCTGCTGAGAATATCTGCACGTCCCGTATATTTGGACAGCATAATCCCATACACACCAAGGAACAGCATCGTGTCCGTCAGGCCATTGGCCCTGGCAAATTTGCGCCCCTGGTCCACCGCATCTGCGGGCAGATGAAACAGCAGGGAGGCTCCGCCCGTTCCATTGCCGTCTCTCCGCCTGGGCAGGTCCACTGGCTCAAAATCGCAGCGCAACATATTTTTGAAATACTCCCTATGTGCGGAGAAGTCCGTCCGCTGGAAATAGTCCGCATAGTCGGCATAGGTTATATCGGTCATAGGCGAGGTGTCGCCAGTGTACAGAGTCACGATTTCCCGCAGGATGATGTTCAGCGAGTCCCCATCCGCAATAATGTGGTGCATATCAAAGAGCAGGGAGTCCCCTGTAAATCCCACCCGCATTAGAGGAGCGGTTTCCAACGCAAAGGGCCGCAAAAACGCGCTGTAGTCCTCATTTGCATAGTTTTCTACAGTCAGACGGGCATTTTCATCATAAAATCCATAGACTTCGCTGCCCTCAGAAATAATACGGTTTTTCAATGAATCATGGCGGTTGACAACCTCCTCCAGGCAGCCAATCAGTTTGTCGCGATTTACTTGTTCCGAAAGAGGTACTTTGACCGGCATATTGTAGGCCAGGGACTGGGGATTCTTCTGACAGGCAGCATAGATGGCTTTCTGCTGGGGCAAAAGGATATACTTGCCCCTGTGCCCGGGCGTAATGACCGCGCCGGTGCGCTCCGCGATGTCGATCACAGCCGCCAGCCGTTCCAGGACAGAATTTTCCATGACATCGCGGATGGAAAGTTCGGTCTGGAATACGGTTTTGATCTTGCTCAGCACGGAAATAGCCATCAGGCTGTCCCCACCCAACTCGAAGAAATCGTCCGTCTTGCCAGCCCGTTCCATATGCAGCAACTCAGCCCATATATCGCATAGTTGCTTTTCTGTTTCTGTCTCAGGCGGCACATACTCCGTGGCTTGCGCCGCAAAATGGGGCAGCGGCAGATTTTTGCGGTCGATTTTCCCGCTGGGCGTCATGGGAAGCTTTTCCAGATGCACAAAATAGTTGGGAACCATATACTTGGGCAGTTTTGCGGAAAGATGTTGGCGCAGAACTGTTTCATCTACGGTTGTTTCCGCAATGTAGTATCCGACCAGATATTGACGTCCACTTTCATCCCGCTTATCGGCTGCAACCGCTATACTGATGCCTGGGAACTGCGCCATGACGCTCTCAATTTCGCCCAGCTCAATGCGCAGGCCACGGATTTTCACCTGCGTGTCAATTCTGCCAAGAAATTCAATTTCTCCATCTGCCCGCCAGCGGGCGAGATCGCCGGTACGGTACATGGTTTTTCCAGGGATAAACGGATTGGGGACAAACTTTTCAGCCGTTAACTCCGGACGGTTCAGGTATCCTTTGCCTACACCATCGCCTGAGATGCATAGTTCTCCAGCAATACCGATAGGGAGAGACTTACAATCATTGTTTAAAATATAAATTTGTGTGTTAGCAAGTGGTTTCCCGATTGTGACACCATTCAAATGAGCAACACTTTTTTCAGTAACCCACATTGTGGTTTCTGTTGGACCATATATATTATAGATTGCGGGCATATTCTGGCCGCGAGTTATTTCCCCATATAATTCATTTGAGAACACTTCGCCGCCAACACAAATATGGTTAAAATTCTGCAAAAAAGCTTTGTCCACACATCCATCCAACAGCCGCCGGAACTTTGTCGGAGTAATAAATATATTTGCGTTGCAGTGATTTTGTATCAGAGCAGAAAAAGAGCTCCCTTCAAATTGCTCTTTTGAATCTGCCAAAACACATGTAATTCCTCGAATTAGCGGGCAAATTGTATCCAAAAAGAATGCATCAAATGTAATAATTGCTGTAGCAATAACACAGTCACATTCTGTGTATAGCGCATCATTTGCAAATGCAAAGTTTACTGCACCTTGGTGGCATAGGATACTACCCTTGGGACGACCAGTTGATCCTGATGTAAAAATGATTCCAAAGCTATCCATTACATCATTTGTGTTGCTAATAGGAGCTATGTTTCTACAAAAGTCAAAAGCACCAAGATCTATTGAGTTTTCTGCTATATCCAAACTGCACCCGTAATTCAGGACAGCTTTAGAGGCCACTTCAGACAGCATATACTTTATTCTGTCTTCCGGATAGTCCGGGTCAACCGGCATATAGGCTCCGCCTGCTTTGAATATGCCTAGCATCGCCACAACGATGTGCCAACTGCGCTTTGCAATGATCGGCACAATGTCGTTCCGGCCTACGCCTATTTCGCGCAAAGTATGGGCCAGAGAGTTGGACATTTCATCTACTTGCCGGTAAGTAAAAACTTGATCTTCAAATATGAGGGCAGGACTGTCTGGGGTACGGACGGCCTGCTCACAGAACAGCTCATGGATGCACTTATCCTTCGGGTATTCCGCCGCAGTGTCATTGAAATCAAAAATCATTCGCTGATACTCGGCGTCTGGAATAATGCTGATTTCGCCCACTGCAATTTTGTGATTGGTCAGAATTTGCTGGAGAATATGTTCCAGCCTATCTATAACGAGCCAGACCTCTGTTTCCTGGCGAAACACCTCTGTCTGATAGTCAATCGTCCATGTATAGTTGCTACCATTATCCCGGTTGTCAATATGTAATACAAAGGGAGTTTCGCTGTATCCATTGGAGAACCATTCCGTCTCCGCTTCTACGCCAGTCTGGGCGTTTTGGTAGCTGACCATTACATCGTATAGATTGCCTGCAAAATCATGCTTTTCCCGGAGCTGCCGCAGAATGCTACTATATGGATACCGTTGGTGGCGGAATATCTCTCTATGACTGTCCGTGATGCGGTTTACGAGATCTTCCACCGTGTCAGACGCAGAGACCGGAATCGTGAGCGGCATTGTGGATATAAACATGCCCGCAGTATTCTTTTCACGTGCATTGTGTCGTCCTAACACAGGCGTGCCAATTGTGACAGTCCGGTTTTCCGGATTGATTTTTGCCAAGTAGAGTATGACCGCAGTTTCAAATAGAACTGCTGGTGTTATAGCTGTTTCTTTACAAAATTGCCCGATACGCTCTGTCAATTCGATGCCAAGCGTGCTTGTGATTCGCTTGGACGAGATAGCCGTGGTCGCAGCAGTACACAGCTTAATCGTAGTCGGCTCTGGCTTATTCGGATACTTCTCCTGCCAATAGTCGGTATCTTTTTCATAGCGGCTTGAAGCAAAATACTCTTCCTCGGCATGAAGATGATCCAAGTAGTCCCAGGTCTTGTTATCGCAGGGATCACCTTGAGCCAGCTCCCAATAGGCATCCGAAATTTGCTTGGCAATCAGACTCAGTGTCCATGCATCCGATACCAAGTGGCTCAAGGCAGTCACTATACCAGTTTGCCCGTTTAGTTGGAAGATGGCGAAATGATATAGGGGAATGTCCGTCAGACTGGTCAGTTTTTGGGCGCATTGGAGTACATATTGGCGCAGTGACTCCTTGTCCGAAAATTGCAGGACGGGAATCTCCTCGTATTGGTACTCGTCTACCTGCTGCATGGGCTTACCGTTCACTTCATAAAAGCGCAATTGTAAGCCGCTCTGGTGCTCGATTACATGGTTGATTGCCTTTTTCAAAATTTCTGTGTCAATTTCATCTTTAAAGTAGATTGCACCGCAAATTGCGGATATTGTGGTCCCTTCGTAATATTTTTGAAGGTTCCAGATGTTTTGCTGAGATGATGTTAAGTTGTACATTGGATTTCTCCCCTTTGAACGTTGCAGTGAGGCTGAAACCATTGCAGTACACAGCCTATTTAACATTTTTGCGCAGAAGAACCACAATTCGATCCAACATCTGCCGGATAATATAATTAAGCTTGTTCATATCTTTCAGTTTTCTGGCCATAGGTGGGCTTATGCAATAGTAGACTTTAATAAATAATTTACCCCACCAATGTCTTTGAAGGACTTCATCCCGGAACCCACGTAGAACCATAACCTCTGGAGCCTCATATGAGCCATATATAGCTGTTGCTATATAACACCCCTCTGCATTTGAGGAATTCGCAGAAGATGGTGTACCATTCGGGCTAGGCGGTGTTATCCCATATTCCTGTATGTATTCTATCCGATGCTGTACAAAAATGTCCACACCATGCATACTTCCAATAAACTCGTTGAGTCTATCAGTGGCTTCTTTGTTTCCGTTTAGATGAGCACAGCACATCCAGTGTATTGCTTCAAGAGCGTCCCCCCGATCTTGTGTAATAGTTTGGGCAAGGGTTAACTGTGCATTTGCTTGATTGTTGAGTGCAGCTTCCCGTAAGAATGAGATCCCTGCTGAATGATCTTTCTCTATACCAAGTCCATCTAAATAGCATAGGCCGGCCCAGTATTGCGCATCTGCATATCCTGCACTTGCGCTTTTAAGGATGTACTGAAATCCTTGAGTTTCATTATCACCTTTCAAAAGGCAAAGCCCTACTTTGCAGGCACATATTGCGTCACCGTAATTTGCGGCCAACTGCCAGTAGGGAAGTGCGTCGGAAAGATTTTCATCATTGCCAGATATACCTTGATAATACGTGTCACCAAGCATCCGCATTGCCTCGACATCCTCGGCTGCGACTTGTTCCTTTAGTGTCTCAATGAGTTTGTTATACTCAGCCTGTTCCATCAGCTAAAACCTCCTATAGTTTTCCGTTCCTTTTGGGGATGCATACTTGGCAACAAAAGTACAGGTTAGTCACCATAGATGGAATACCTTGAAAATGCGCTAAAATTTGATTTTTTCTCCTAAATGATACCAGATTCACAGCGGGATTGCAATACTTGATATGGATATTAACCTGTACTTTTTTCATCAGTCAACATTATCTTCCGTCGCCCATATGAGAAATGTCCGGTGCGTGATGCCGAGTTGGATTGCCGCTTTTCGTGCTGACATGTGTCCAGCCTCCCATTCTCTGCGCACAGATTCAAATTCAGCAGGCCGTTCCATCGGTTTACGGCCAAACTTTACGCCCCGCGCCTTTGCGGCAGCAATCCCCTCCGCCTGCCGCTGCCGGATAAATTCCCGCTCTGTTTGAGCAACATAAGAAAGAAGTTGGAGGACAATGTCTGCGATTAGCGTGCCGGTCAAATCCCGGCCCTGCCGGGTGTCCAGCAAGGGCATATCCAGTACCACAATAGCAGCCTGCTTCTCTTTTGTGATGAACCGCCACTGTGCCAGGATTTCTTCATAGTTGCGGCCAAGCCGGTCGATACTTTTGATGACAAGGGTATCGGTCGGCTTTATTTTCCGCATAAGCCGTTTGTATCCTGGCCGCTCAAAATCTTTGCCTGATTGCTTGTCCATAAACACGAGTTCATCCGGGATGCCGAATTCCCGCATAGCGATTATCTGTCTATCCTCGTTTTGATCTCTGGACGATACACGAATATAGCCATAAGTCTTTCCGTTCATGTTGGTCCCTCCCATCATTGATAGAATGATTGTAGAGGAAACCTTGATTGCGCTCAAATGATATTTGGCCTGCGTCAAACATCGTACCTTACATTATATATTGTCTCAATTCACATATCAAGTGCTACTTTTCAAACAATTTAATAAAACCACCTCTTTCGGTAAAATTAGAAAGAGGTGGTTGGAGATGGGTAATAATATTAATGTAATTTTTGACAATTCAGAGCGATATCGGGATTTAGGGTGTGCCATAGCCTACTATAGAAAGCGTAAAAAATTGACTCAGGAACAGGTTGCAGATCGCATCGGAATTAGCAGGCAACACATGGGGGCCATTGAAGCGCCGAACATGGTTCGAGCTATTTCGCTTGAGGTGGTTTTCAATATTGCTACGGTCTTAGAAATAGAACCATATGTTCTGTTTAAGTTCAATCCCGAGAAATAGAGCGCACACAGTGCCGAATGGTTTTTGCCATTTACCGCTCTTGGTCATATCCTTTTGTAAGGTGCGGTTTATCCTGCTGATTATATGACTGCTGGAGTTTCTGTCGAATAGATACCGGTTCCGAAGGTTCATCCAGCAACCCAGCAACATCCTTTTGGCTCTGCGCCAGTGTCCCGGAATCAAACTTCTTGCCATGGGCAGCTTGCAGGCGCTGGGCTGTTTCCCGCTCCTTATCAGGTCGAATGGCGTGACAGGTGGTATCCAGCTCTAGTACATCCATATCTGCCGCCTCCTGTTGCAGCTCGGTATACTGTGCCAGTGCCGACTCCAGTTCACTGGCATACTTTATCTCCTGTTGGTCCAGCTTGCCCAAAGAGTTTTCCATAAATGTAATGCGTTGCTTAAGCTCCGCTATACCATGATCGTCTGCACAATTAAGCTGATTGAGCAGCAAAGCCTTTTCACTTTTCAATTCCTCAATATCTTCTGTCAGACCAGCGATTTTCTGCGCCAATTCCCGATGCCGGAACACCTGGATTGCGGGCATCGTTTTCTTTTCTTCTAGCAACCCCCGGCGCTCCTTGATCTTAGCCTTGAGCTGCTTAACAATATCCTCATACCGCTTGATGTCTGGCTGAACAGCACGGAGCGTATCGGCAATCTGTTTTTTTCCGGTCCCAATATGCAAAAGCTGATATCGGAAAACGATCATCTTTTGCCGAACGGTTTCCATCGCCTCTGCTATCGCTGGAACAGAGTTCTTTACCGCGTCCATCAATTTCTTGACCAATGATTTCAACTCCCGTAGCAGGGCATTGTCCGCCTTAATTTGCCGGTTCAGTTCGCATCGGTCGGAAATGATTCCCTTCTTCTCCAACGCACGGGCAACTACCCCTTCGTGAATGGTAGGCTGTTCATCCAAACCGCGCTCCGCATGGCTTCGGTGATCGACGCGCTCCTCATGCCCGGAGCGTTCCAGACAGCGGTTCACTGCGTCGGCCCATGCCGCCCGCCAGAGGACGAGCTGCTCCTCGCTGTTCCAGCAAGCGGTGATGGGATTCTGCCGCCCGTACTTGGTGCTTTTCGGATATTTGGATACTCGTTCCAACCCCTGTGCTTCAGCCGCTGAGGGTGCCATATAGACCTTTTTCTTCCCAGCCTTATACTGATACTGCTTCTCCCAACCCTCGCCCTGTGATGTGTTGAACTCCGCCGCTGTAAAGCCCCGTTCCTCACCATTGCGGATACACAAATATTCCTTCTCGGTTTTATGCTGCCATTTGCCATCCTTGGTCAAAGGCCGCACGGTCAGCATGATATGAGCGTGGGGATTGTGACCGTCCGTATCATGGATACAGACATCGGCGCACATCCCCTCCACCACAAAATTGGCATGGATAAAATCAGCCAGAAGGGCAATCCACTCGTCCCGGTTCAGTTCAACGGGGAGCGCCACCACGAACTCACGGGCAAGGCGGCTGTCCTTTGTTTTCTCCGCTTCCTCCACAGCGTTCCAAAGGACTTCCCGATCTGACCACTCTGCTGGTGCCATATCTGGCAGAAAGACCTGCTGCCAGACAAGCCCCTGTTTCCGGGTGTAGTCATGCTGAACACCATCGTAATCATTGTACATCCGGGAACAGCTCATGTATGCCGCTGCCGCGACAGCGGAGCGACCCGTTCCCCGGCTGATGACCTTTGCCTCTAAATGATAAATTGCCAGTTTTTTATTACCTCCGTCTCTCGTCCCTCGTCCTATGTCCCCCGTAAACAGCGAAAAGCTGCCAGCAGTAGGTTTTCGCTGGCGTATGGAACAGGGCGGCGCACCGACCTGTTCCATACGCACCGGGAATGACCGCAGTCATTCCCGGCAGGCCCCCGCAGGGGCCGCATCCCCCTCGGAGAGCGCACGGTCCCGCGAAGCGGGATACCACCGCCCACGTAGTGGGTGGTGAGTAAGTGCGCCCTTCGGGCCGGAAAAGCGGAGCGCCCCGGCGAACCGGGACGCTCCT
>OFHN01001102.1_pt1 | contig 20557 bp, 20 predicted proteins | sample 1521321 | NCBI WGS metagenome assembly OFHN01 (sample SAMEA3504130, study PRJEB24116) | mouse gut metagenome | biome: mouse gut; feature: mouse-associated habitat; material: faeces | place: Denmark | collected 2011
GGATGTTAATACAGGATGTTTCGGGCATTGCCCTGCTTATTGTGATATCTGTATGTGTATCGGGTATTGCCATAATGAAAAGGAATCCCAGGGATATCCTGCAGGCTCTGTAAACAGTTTATATGTGCAGGTATTAAGGGAAACGCTGAGGAAAGGGTTTCTCTGGAAATAAGTTAAGGAGGACAGCTGAAATGATATTAGAAGCAAAAAATGTGGAATATGCATATAAATCCCAAAAGGAAAGGAAAGTTTTAGACAATATTTCTGTTCGGTTTGAAGAAAAAAAGTTTTATACCATCATTGGAGCCAGCGGAGCCGGAAAAACAACTCTTTTGTCTTTGTTGGCAGGGCTTGACAGTCCAACAGGAGGGACTGTTCTATATGAAGGGGAAGATATCCTTACGAAAGGCTTGAATTATCACAGAAAGAATCATGTATCCTTAGTTTTTCAGGAATATAATTTGATTGATTATCTTACTACGGAGGAAAATGTAAAATTGGGAGGGATAGATCAGCCGGAGGAACTGCTTTCAAAAGTGAATATTCCGCAGGAGGCATGGAAAAGAAATGTAATGAAGCTGTCCGGCGGGCAACAGCAGCGGGTAGCGATTGCAAGAGCACTGGCAAGCAATGCAAAAGTTTTATTGGCGGATGAGCCGACTGGAAATCTGGATGAACAGACCGCAGAGGGGATTATTGAGTTATTGAAGCGGACGGCCCATGAGCTGGGTAAATGTGTAATTGTGGTTACACATAGTAAATATTTAGCAAATGAAGCAGATGAAATTGTGCAGATTAGGAATGGAATGATTGATTTATAGAATGAAGGAACTCTGCAAAAGACAACCGCCGCACTATGGTTTACCACCATATGCGGCGGTCTGCCATTTACGCAGGCAGCAAATCGTCTATTCATGCTGACGGAGTTAAAAATATTCTTATTTTTCCGATACACAAAAGGTATAATAGAAGTGAAAAAACCAGTGGCGTTCTATTTAGGAAGCAGGGAAGAAGAATGATCGATCTATATTATGTGGAAGATGATGAAATTATAGCCCAGGCGGTAAAAGATTTTCTTGGACAGCGTGGCTATAAGGTTTCGGTTTTTCCTACAGTTACCGGCGCAAAAGAGGCATTGCTCCATATGTGCCCAACGATTGTTTTGGTGGATTGGAATATGCCGGATGGGAATGGAAATCTGCTTGTACAGTGGATTCGTTCAAAATGGAAGGAACTGCCTGTTATTTTTCTTACGGTTCGTGGAGATTGCAGTGATATTGTTGCCGGCTTTGAGAACGGTGCGGATGATTATGTGGTAAAACCTTTTGAACTGGATGTTTTGCTTTCACGTATCAAGGCCCTGCTGCGGAGGACGGGGGATGCCTCAAAACAATACTTATCCTGCGGTTCCATATCCCTTGACATGAAAAAAATGCTGGTCCGTGACGGTGTGGAGGAAATAAGTCTGAGCCCGTCAGAATATCAGTTGCTTTTATATCTTTTGCGGAACAAGGGAAAAACAGTCACAAGGACAAAATTATTGGAAGAGATCTGGGACAGCAGCGGGAACTATGTGAATGACAACACACTCACTGTTACCATGAAGCGTCTACGGGAAAAGCTGCATCAGCCGGTCTGCCTGAAAACGGTCAGAAGTGTAGGCTATCGAATGGAGGAATTGGAATGATCAGAAGAAATAATATTGTGATTCTTGCAGGTTTTGTCTTTTCTGTAAGTCTGCTTGCGGTTTCGATCACAGCGATGCTCTTGATAAATCACTACAACCATGCACATATGCAGGCGCTGGGTGAAATTTGCCAGAAAGTCATAGAAAAGCAGCCGGAGGCAGAGCAGAATATATTGGAGGCGTTAAAAGAATATAAATATGAACCGGCCAGCCTGCCGACAGAAAACATTATTTTGTCATATGGCTACAGACCGTCAGACTTTTGGAAGTCAGCCGAAAAGTACAGTATATTTTTTTCGGCTGTTGGTTTTCTGGCAGGGGGGCTGTTATTTTTTATTACATGTTTGCTTTGGCGGCAAAAGGAGAACATGTGTATAAGAATGCTGACAGAATATTTGGAAAAGGTACACACAGGAGAAAGCGATGTCCTCTTTCAAACGGACGAAGGTGACTTTTCTAAATTGCAGGATGAAATCTATAAGATAGTGACGGAATTGCAGCAGACAAGGGATGCGGCAGTTAAAGCGAAAAAAAATTATGCCGAAAATCTTTATAATATCGCACATCAGATCAAAACACCAATCACTTCTATTTCTCTGTCCCTGCAGATGCTGCAGGAAAAACCATCTTCAAAGCATTTTGGACAAATACGCAGGCAGCTCTCCCGCATGACTTATTTTGAAGAGGCGCTGCTGCTGTTATCACGCATTGATGCCGGGACTTTGCCGCTGAAACAGGAAGATGTTGATATCTTTACGGTTCTGGTGCTCGCTGCGGACAATCTGCAGGAAATGCTTTTAAGGGCTGATGTTTCTGTCGACATACCGGAATTGGGCGAAATGCTGATTCGCGCGGATCTGGAGTGGACAATGGAGGCGATCATGAATGTTCTGAAAGATTGTATGGAGCATACGCCGCCGGGAGGAACTGTCCACTGTTCCTACGAACAGAATCCGCTTTATACACAAATCAAGATTTGGGATACAGGAGCCGGATTTGCGAAAGAGGATATCCCCCACCTTTTTGAACGGTTTTATCGTGGGCAGAAGAGTGAAGGAGACGGCATAGGGATTGGCCTGGCACTTTCCAAGGCGATTATAGAGGAGCAGAATGGAACCATTACAGCGCGAAACCTTACAAAATCCGGGGCGTGTTTTGAAATCCGTTTTTACAGTCACTGAGTTGTCACTTAAATTTGCTATAATAGAATTTAGATCATAGAAAATACGAAGTGATTTCTATGATCGGATTATAAGCAATGTACAATTCAGGACAGGAGGAGATAAAAGCATGGAGATTTTAAGGTGCGAAGGGATTAAAAAGGTGTACGGCACTGGAAACAGCCGGGTTGCGGCTTTGCAAAAGATAGATCTGTCAGTGGAAAAGGGGGAGTTTGTGGCAATCGTAGGGGCTTCCGGATCTGGAAAATCTACATTGCTGCACATACTTGGCTCTGTGGATAAGCCTACAGAGGGAAAGGTCATTGTTGAAGGAACCGATATTTCTACATTGAATCAAACCGAGGCAGCTATTTTCAGACGCAGGAAGGTGGGACTGGTCTATCAGTTTTATAATCTGATACCGACACTTACTATCCGGAAAAATATCCTCATGCCACTGCTGCTGGATAAGAAAAAGCCAAACCAGGAATATTTTGAACAGGTAGTCGGTTCTTTGGGAATCGCTGATAAGTTGGAATCGCTCCCGAACCAGTTATCGGGAGGCCAGCAGCAGCGGGCGGCGATCGCCAGATCTCTGATCTACCGTCCGGCGCTTCTCCTGGCGGACGAGCCCACCGGAAATCTGGATCAGAAAAATTCAAGAGAGATCATGGATATGCTGATATTATCAAACCGCAATCTGGAGCAGACCATTCTGCTGATCACTCATGATGAAAATATTGCGCTGGAGGCAGACCGCATTGTAACCATAGAGGATGGGCAGATCATCAGCGATGAGAAGCGGGGGTGAGCAGTATGTGGAAAAACTATTCAACTGATTATATAAAAAATAACCGGGCTTCCGGTATTTCCATTATGGCAGCATCTTTCATTGCCGCATTGTTTCTCTCCTTTCTTTGCTGCCTGTTTTATAATTTCTGGCTGGACAACATTGAGGGGACAAAATTGGAGGATGGTAGTTGGCATGGCCGTATTACAGGAGAAATCAGTGAGGACAATCTGGCAGTTATCAATCATTTTGCCAATGTAGAAAAGGCGGTAGTCAATGAGGAACTGTCCGGGGAAAAAAGAACGGTAGTAGATGTGTATTTTTATAATAAAAGGACAGTGTATCAGGATATGTCTGCCCTGGCAAATATTCTGGATCTGACAGAAGATGCGGTTTCCTATAATTATCAGCTTTTATCCCTGTATTTTGTCCGTATTCCCGGTGACAATATGCCGAGGCTGCTGATGCCGGCGTATTTGGCGGTAGTGGTAATTGTGTGCTTTTCTTTGATACTGGTAATCCATAATTCATTTGCTGTATCCATGAACAGCAGGGTCCATCAGTTTGGCATTTTTTCAAGCATCGGGGCTACGCCGGGACAGATCCGGGCATGTCTGGTACAGGAGGCCCTCTTTCTGTCTGTTGCACCGATTATGGCGGGGATTTTGTCAGGAATTGTTTTCAGTTTTTGCACGGTTTGTGGGATGAGTGCCTTTGCAGCAAATCTTGCGGGAGGACGGCAGATGTCCTTTAGCTGTCATCCGGTTATTCTGATTCTTGTGCTTATCTTATCTATCCTTACAGTGCTTGTTTCTGCATGGCTTCCGGCGCGAAAGCTGAGCAGGCTGACTCCACTTGAATCAATCCGGGGTACGGATGAATTGCAGCTGAAAAAGAAAAAACATTCCCCTGTTTTGTCTGCGCTGTTCGGAATGGAGGGGGAATTGGCCGGAAATGCGTTAAAGGCCCAGAAAAAGGCTCTGCGTACCACATCTCTGTCATTGACGCTGGCATTTCTGGGCTTTATGACAATGCAGTGTTTTTGGACACTTTCCGGTATCAGCACAAATCATACCTATTTTGAAAAATATCAGGATGCATGGGATGTTATGCTGACTGTGAAAGATACCCGAATAGAGGATTTTACGCTGGCGGAGGAACTTCGGGGACTGCCGGAAGTGGAAAGCAGTGTTGTATATCAAAAGGCAGATGCAGTATGCATATTGCCGCAGCAGGCACAAAGCCTGGAATTGTTGGCATTGGGAGGTTTGGAAGGGCTTTCAGGAGATTTGGTATTTTTTGATGAGGCTTTGTTTCGGATAGAAGCCCCCATCTTTATTTTGGACGATGAGAGTTTTGGTGAGTTCTGCGGACAGATCGGGATAGCCTCCCGTTTTGACGGGGCAATCATCTTAAATCGGTTATGGGACAGCGTTAACAGTAACTTCCGTTATCCGGAATACATTCCTTATGTGAAAGAAGATATGGATACAGTTGTTTTGTATGGCACTGCTGAAAAAGGGGACATGGCATCTGTAAACATGGCAGAGATTCCGGTGCTGGCCTGTACACAGGAATCTCCGCTTCTACGGGAAGAATACGGAAAGTCTGGCTATCCTCTGGTACAGTTTCTCCCTCTGTCTCTGTGGAAGGAAATCAATGGACAGATAGGAGGTGGGGCCGGGCAGGATACTTATGTCCGGGTATTGGCAAACGACAGGGCAGAACGGGAAACATTGAATGCATTGGAAGATAAAATAGGGCAGATAATCCGTTCGGAATATGAATTGGATAGCGAGAACCGTATCCGGGAGAGAGAAGACAATGATAAAATGATAGAGGGGTATGAACTGATATTAGGTGCGTTCTGTGTCCTGCTTGCAATGATCGGGATTGCTCATGTTTTTTCCCATACTTTGGGTTTCCTGCGCCAAAGAAAGCGGGAATTCGCCCGGTATATGTCTGTTGGGCTTACACCGGAAGGGATACGCAAAATGTTCTGCATTGAGGCTTTGGTGATTGCAGGGCGTCCGGTGCTTGTCACATTGGTGCTCACAATAGGGGCTGTGGCATTCATGATAAAGGCGAGCTACCTGGATCCTATGGAATTTATCGAAGCGGCTCCGATAGTGCCGATTCTGGTCTTTGTCTTAGCCGTCTTTGGGTTTGTAGCATTGGCATATTATCTGGGTGGAAAAAAGATACTTAAAGCCGGCCTGGTGGATACTTTGCGTGATGATACTATGATGTAAAATGAGCAATATCCTGGAAGTGCAGATTCATACGAAAAAATGCATCTGTTTTTCCCGAAATATATTTTTTAATATCAGCAGTCCTTTTTTCAAATCATCTTCCGTATTGGGTGAGGCAATAGACAACCTGACGTAAGATGATTTGTTTTCGTTCTGCATTGCAAAACGGTGGGAGCCAAGCACATGAATCCCTTTCCGCAATGCCAGCAGTTCCAATTCCTCGCTTGTCAGATGCGCCGGGAGCGGCAGCCAGTGGAAGAAATGCTCAATCTTATCTGTATGGGATGAGGGGAAGACAGACCTGAATATCTGGTTTCTTTTCCGGGCAGAAAGGATTTTCTGCTTTACAATGTTTTGCGCTTCTCCGCTCTCAATCAGTTCTGTAATGATCTCACTGTTAAGGGAAACCGTTTTCAGATTGATGCCAAGCATACCGGAGACAAGCAGTTCACGGTATCGGTCTGGAAAGGCAATAAAGGCTACCCGCAGACCTGCACAAAGTGATTTTGAAATGCTGCAGATGTGGACTGTCTGCTCCGGCACCAGCGAAAAAAGAGGTTTTGCATCGGGAGCATTTTGTCCATAAGCGGACAGGAAGGAATATATGTCATCCTCTATCACAAGCAGGCGGAAACGCCGGATAATCTCTGTCAGCTCCTCCCTGCGGGATTGCGGCATAAAAATACTTGTGGGATTGCTGCAGGTCGGCATGAGGTAAATGCCTCTTATTTCCGTATTCTTACAAATGTTCAGGAGCCCATCGGGGGACATCCCATATCCGTCTGCGGGGACGGCAATCAACTGTATATGAAGGAAATTAGCAAGTCCTTTAAAATTTGTATAGGTAAAATTGTCTACGACTATTTTATCCCCGGCCCTGAAAAGAGAAATAAGGATGACGGATAAGGCGTTTTGCGCCCCGGCAGAGAGCAGGACATTTTCTTCTCCCGCATCCACTCCAATGCGGCGCAGCCATTTCCGGGCGGCGTTTATCTGCCGTTTTGTTCCAAGAGGATTGCTGTATTCAAAAAGCCGGATGGACTCCTCCCGGTCAAGGACAAGCCGTGCGGCGTTTCGGACGGCTTGGTTGCTTTCATAAAACGGCTTGATCATTCCCATTTCTATGACCCCTTCATCTTTTTCAAGAAAGGTATTCTGCGTGGAAGTGCCGGGGGAGACAAAGGTTCCCCTGCCGGTGACAGCATATAGGAGCCCTTTCAGTTCGCACAGTTTATACGCCCTTGTGACCGTGCTTAAATTCAGGTCGAGGAAGTCGGCGAGTTCCCGCTGGGGCGGCAACTTCGTATTTTCCGGCAGTTTGCCGGACAGGATATCCGCTTCAAGACTGGCTGCTATGGAAAGATAGTAAGGCTTTTCCAGCTTGGATTTCTGCGGCTTCCATGACATGGGATAATCTTCAAAGGAATTGACAGGCATATGGTTACCCTCCTCAAAATTGTATGCAACACAATTCTAACATTGTATGCATACAATTTCAAGTTTATAATGGGTTGCAGAAAGCCATTGTTACCTGTCTGGTGGCAGTTTCCCTTGGTTTGGCACTGCGCCCTGTGACAGTGAAGAGGATATAAGAACTATGGAAATAGATATGACAACAGGAAAGCCCGTTAAGGCCATACTGAGATTTTTCCTCCCGCTGTTTGCGGGAAATATCATGCAGAATCTTTACAATGTTTTTGATACGGCGGTTGTAGGGCATATATTAGGCAAAAATGCTTTAGCCGCTGTGGGGAACTCTTATGTACCCGCGCTGATCATAAACAGCATTATTTTAGGGATTTCCTCTGGCATTTTGATCTTGCTGGCACAGGTTTATGGCGCAGGAGAGATAGAAAAGGCACAGAATTGTATGGGTTCCATCCAGATGTTGGTATTCCTGATTGGCGGCGGGCTGGCCTGTATTTTCTTTTTGGCAGCCAGAGGAATATTTACGGCAATGGATGTGCCGGCAGAATCTATCGGCTATGCTACAGAATATTTGAGGATTACAGCATTGGGAATTCCATTCCTGTCGGCATACAATTTTTATTCTGCTGTGATAAAAGCCGGAGGGGATTCCAAGATGCCGGTAAAGTATATGTCCGTTTCCTGCTTTATGAATATCGTGCTTGACTATGTGTTTGTTGCAGCCTTAAGACTGGGGATAAGAGGGGCGGCATTTGCAACGGTGCTATCACAGATTGTGGCCGCAGGGCTGGTTGTTTTCTATTTAGATCGGAAGGACAAAGGGGCGCTGCTGTTTCGGCCGAATTTTAAATATGTGCGGCCAATCTTCCGGCTTGGCATAACGGGAGTAGTCCAGAATGGCGCCTCCGCTGTCAGTATGTTTTTTATCCAGGGGGCGGTCAACCGGTTTGGTGTCAATGAGATTTCTGCTTACACATCAGCCTACAAGATTGAATCGGTATTGACGATCCCGGCTGTTAATCTGGGTACAGCACTAAGTGTTTTCATAGCCCAAAATACAGGGGCTGAAAATTATGAGAGGGTCCGCAGGGGATTAAGGGACAGCTTCAAAATTTCAGCAGCTATTACAGCCGTGGCGGTGATTATTTTATGGACTGTCTCACCATGGCTCATGTACCTGTTGGTGGGGAGTGAAAAGGAGATTATCCGCATTGGGGTGCAATACCTGCACATCATTTCCCTGACATTCCCTTTATGTGTCAGCCTTTATTTATTGACGAACTTCCTACGCGGGGCCGGGGAGATTGGCTATCCGCTTTTTAATACGCTGCTTGAACTGAGCTTCCGAACAGCCTTTGCTTTTGTTTCAGTGCAGTATATCGGGTTTTGCGGGATCATGTTTTGCAGGCCTTTAAGTTTTGTTATAAGTACAGTCAGTTTATCCTGCCGATATTTTACAAAGAAGTGGCAGAAGTAGATGCAGAATAGCATATCACCGAAACAACACTGCATATATGGCGGATGGAAAGGAAATACCTGTGTCGCGCCTTAGAAGTACGGAATTCTCAAAAGTGATTTTACAGTATATAAGGTACAGCATATGAGGGATTGGAGATTGTGAAATGAAGGATAAATAGTGCTTATTTTTGGAATAATAAGCATTATTTTTACTATGAGCCGGATTCCGGAGCACGACAGCGTTTGGTGGAGATAAGCATATGTATAATAATTTCTTTTATGGCTGGTATTTTAAGTGCCAGTCTGATACCCAGACTTTAGCGGTAATACCTGCCGTTCATAACGCAAGAAACAAACGCACCTGTTCTATTCAGGTTATTACGGATCAGGATGCATGGACAGTTACGTTCCCAGCAGATTTATTTAAGCGCACAAAAGGGAATATTTTTATCGGGGAGAATCGATTTGGTGAAAATGGTATTTGTCTGGCAATACACAACCCTCAGCTGACCATCAGGGGGAATTTAGATTTTGGGCGGTTATTTCCATTAAAATATGATATTATGGGACCGTTTATGCTGGTGCCATTTATGGAATGCCGTCACAGCGTGTGGAGCATGCGGCATTTGGTCACGGGGAATGTGTGTATCAATGGGCAGGAATATTCTTTTCAGAATGCAAGGGGATATTGGGAAGGAGACAGGGGGCGATCATTTCCCAAAGAGTATATATGGACGCAGTGTTGCTTTGAGGGCGGGGCTTTAATGCTGTCAGTGGCGGATATTCCTATGGCAGGCATTCACTTTACCGGTATTATAGGCGCTGTTTTATGGCGTGGAAAAGAGTATAGAATTGCCACTTATCTGGGAGCCAGAGTCGTTCGGATTCAAAACAAAACAGTTCGGGTCATACAGGGAAATCTGGAATTGGAGGTACGGCTGCTGGAAGCAGCAAAACAGCCCCTAAAGGCGCCGACGAAGGGGAATATGGTAAGGACAATTCACGAAAGCGCCTCCTGCAGGGCGTTTTACCGATTTCGTAAAAAGGGCTGCATTCTCTTTGCTTTTGAAACAGATAAGGCTTCATTTGAATTTGAATATTTTTCAAGATACTAAAACTATATGTTGTATGCAATGAGGTTACGGCAGAAGGAAGCCAAATGTGGAGAACATCGCAGAGAGGATTTTATCTGCCTGCGGGGAGCCGATCTGCTTTGAGCGTATTTTGCAGGAAGTGTTCAAAGGATAGGGGCTTTCCATGAATTTTGAGCAGTATACATTAGTGGGAAGTACGGTGCGTTCTTATCTTTCATGGCTGAAAGATACCGGGAAGGTGGCGGCTGAATTTCAAGATAATAATATTGTTTCATGGAATATGTTTGGCAGTAGACTGAAATTTACTTGACAAATGAGTTTAAATCGGATATGCTGATATAAGTGACCATGTGGTCACTTATATTAAATGCAAAGAGTGACCATATGGTCATTTTGAGGGAGATTATAATGCCAACACCCTTATTTTTTGGACTGCGTACTGAAAAACGGCAAAATATTTTTGCGGCAGGAATATCCGAGTTTGCCGATTATGGTTATGAAAACAGTTCTACAAACCGAATTGTCAAAAAGGCTGGGATCAGTAAAGGAAGTCTGTTCAAATATTTTCCGACAAAAGAGGATTTTTATTTTTTTGTTCTTGATACTATTACAGCGGAACTTATTTCCGGCTTAGAAGAAAAAATAAATACCCTTTCCCCGGATTTATTTCAACGGATAATAGAATACTCTGTTTTGGAGTTTTCATGGTATATTTTGTATCCCCAAAAGGCCAAAATGATTGTCAGGGCGTTCACTAAAAGCGATACCGATATTTACAGAAAAACCGTATTAAAATATGGCAATAGAGAACAGGATATATTTTTTTGGTTTTTACAGGATATTGATACAACTCAGTTTCGGTGGGAAAGGCAAAAAACGATTGATCTAATAAAGTGGTTACTCAAAGGTTTTAATGATGATTTCTTGACAAGAATACAAAAACAGGCTTATCTAGATTTTGAAATGTTAGAAAAAGAATATGTAAAAAATTTGTCAGAGTATATAGAAATCCTAAAGGCTGGAATCATAAAATAAAGGAGGCTAATATGTTTTATCATGCCCATAATGGAAGCGTTCGTGTTGGAAATTCTGAAATGGATTACATATCTTTTGGATATGGAAATAGAAATCTCATTATGCTGCCCGGATTGGGAGACGGACTGTCTACGGTAAGAGGAATGGCTCTTCTTTTTTCGATGATGTATAGGATATATGCCAAAGAATTTACCGTATATGTTTTCAGTCGGAAAAATCATTTGCAAGAGGGATATTCTACAAGGGAAATGGCAAAAGATCATGCAGAAGCCATGGCCGTCCTTGGTATTGCAAAAGCAGATGTTTTAGGCATATCTCAAGGTGGTATGATAGCACAATATCTTGCAATTGATTATCCCGATTTGGTCAGCAGACTCATCTTGGCGGTAACAAGTGCAAAACCCAATGAAATAATAAAAAGCGTAGTTGGCGTTTGGACTGAGATGGCAATGCAAGGAAACTATAAGGATTTAATAATAGATACAGCAGAAAAATCATATTCAGAGAGATACTTAAAAAAGTATCGGCCAATTTATCCGTTCATTGGAAGAATAGGAAAGCCCAAAAGTTTTAAGCGTTTTCTCATACAGGCAGCTTCTTGTATCAGCCACAATGCTTATACGGAATTGAACAAAATAGTATGTCCTACATTAGTGATTGGCGGGGACTGCGATAAAATTGTTGGAACAACTGCGGCGGCTGCAATAGCCGAAAAAATTAGTCATAGCGAATTGTTTATTTATAATGGTCTTGGTCATGCAGCGTATGAAGAAGCAAAAGATTTTAATGAACGGGTTTTAGATTTTCTGATGAGATAAGAGCAATCCCAGTCAGAGCAGTCAACAATGTGAAAATGGATTAAGCGCGAAAAAATATATTTCATTTTGGGGAATAAAGGACTATAATAAGGATATCGAAAGATCAGAGCGTTTGTATTCTATTGTTTGCTGTATTGTGTGGATTTCACAGGGGAAAGAGGTATGCAATTTCTGGATAAAAGGATTCCGGTAAATACATATATTATTCGGAGACTGAACGATATCCTTCTGGTCACCAGCCGTAATAGGGGCGGTTCCGAGTGACAGAGGAGCTGCCGTATAAATAAAATTGGAGGAACGGAAAGATGAGAGGTCATGTCTACCCGATGGCAGGAGACACAGCGGAAAAGGCAGAGAGAAGTGCGGAATGCAAGCCTGGGGGATTTATGGAGGATACTGAAAAAAATTTTGGAAGAGAAATCAGAGCAACATGGGAAAAGCAGCCGGATAGTTTTCCGGATTTCCTGATGAAAAACGCCCATCTTTTTCCTGTCAATGAACCCTGGCAAAAAAAAGAAAATGAGGCATTTGTACAGGAATTCTCCAAGAGAGTCCAAAAGAAATTGCGTCAGAAACCAAAAGACAGAGAGCTTCAGAATGAGTGGGAGCAGGAAATTGAACAAGAGTTCACAGAGTTTTTGGAAAGAGAAAAGATTCTTAATCTTTCCGAATGGATGAGCCCTGTATTACTTAACGCATTTAAATGTGAGACAAAGCATTTTGTACACAGGGTTAGATCTTTTGATGATACACTGACCCCGGCGCAGATTTGGCAGACTTTGCGAAATTACTTTATCTATGCCATGATCGTAGATCTGCAGGGAGAGGAACAGCATGCGGGGGACCCGATTCTGGCATACAGTCTTCTCTATCCTTATACCGACAATTATATTGACGATCACCAGATATCAATACAGGACAAAGAACAATATAATCGGATGATAGCCTTGAAGTTAAAAGGAGAATCCGCAGCACCCCAAAATGCATTGGAAGAGAAAACCTGTCGTCTTCTGGATATGATTTTGGAGTCATATGAAGGCTCCGCAAAAAAGAAAATCGCGGGAACGCTGCTGGAATTGCTGGAAGCACAGAATAACAGTATCAGACAACAGAAAACAGATATAGCAGAAGAACAAATCCTGGAGATTTCAATGTGGAAAGGAAGCACTTCCGTATTGGCGGATTATCTTTTTGCAACCACAAAATGGACAGAATATGAGGAAAATTTCTATTTGAAATTCGGGTTTATACTACAGTTAGTAGACGATCTTCAGGATATAGATGAGGATCGAAAGTCTGGAAGCCGCACGCTGATGACAGAAGCAGAAAAACAGCAGAAGTTAGAACAATGCACCAACCGTCTGCTTTGGTTTACATGGAATGTGATTCGGGAATTTAATCCAATCAATTCGTTACTAAAAGGATTTGTATTGAAATACTGCGTGGAAATCTCCCTCATGACAGCAGCTGTGAATCAACAATTGTTTTCCGAAAAATACTTAAAAGCGCTGGAGCCATATCTGCCGTTTTCGAATGATTTTCTAAAAAAGATGAAGAAGCAGAAGAAGTAGATATTATGGAGAAGATGTCACTGCAGGTCGATTGATTTGGGATTAGACTGTGAAGCAAATGTAATTACGGGTACTGCGGAAGGCGGCGACTTGCCGTCAAATTGACATAAGAGCCCTACCATGCTATACTATTTTGCGTGAAAGACAAATCGGGGAGGTGGAAAAATGCTTTGCCATTTAATAATTGATTTAAGCAAAGAACTCTGTACAAAGTCTGGTGCATGGACGAAATTTGTGCAGAGGTAAGACCATCGTCCACATTGGATTTTGTACTTTTTATTCGCTGAAATTATGAATAGAATGGAGAAAATTCAATGGAAGAAAAAACATTAAAAAAATATATTATTTTATGGCTGAGCCAAAGCGTTTCCGGGCTTGGCAGTTCCATGACCGGGTTTGCGCTGGTTTTATGGGCATATGGGCGGAGCCAATCGGCAATGTCTGTATCAATGATGTCCTTCTGCAATTATGTGCCCTATGTCATTTTAAGCCTGTTTGTGGGCAGTTTCATAGACCGGCATAGTAAGAAAACAATCATGCTGGTTTCGGACAGCATTGCGGCGCTTGGCTCACTGGCTGTAATGGCTTTTTGGCTTGGGGGGCATCTGGCGGTCTGGAATATTTATATTATAAATGCGGTAATCGGCATAACGAACGCTTTTCAGCAGCCTGCGTCCGCAGTGGCTACGGGGTGTCTCGTGCCGAAGGAGAAGATTTCAAATGTGAGCGGGATGAACTCTTTTTCCAATAACCTGATCGTGGTATTCAGTCCCATGCTGGCGGCGTTTCTGTATGCGGCTGGCGGACTTCCGCTTATCTTGTTGATTGATCTGGCGAGTTTTACATTTGCTTTCTGCGTGTTGCTGCTCTTTATCTCCATTCCGGAACAGGCGCGGGAAAAAACATATCCTTCTCCTTTTGCGGGGATAGCGGAGGGCTTTGCCTTTTTGAAAAGCGAAAAAGGCATTTTATATATGATGCTGACAATGGCGTTGATTAACTTTTTTTCAAGGCTGACCTATGAAAATATTCTCTCTCCCATGATCCTGTCGAGAAGCGACGGGGACAGCATGGCGCTGGGAATTGTAAATGCCTGTATGGGGGCCGGAGGGATTGTAGGAGGTATCATTGTTTCCGTGAAAAAGGAGAGCCGCCATAAGGCAGCGGCAATTTATGTTTCGGCAGCACTGTCATTTCTGTTCGGCGATCTGATGATGGCCGCCGGCCGAAATGTATTCTGGTGGTCAGCGGCTGCGGTTGCGGCCAGTCTGCCTATTCCCTTTATACAGGCGAATCAGAATACCATACTGTACCGTAAGGTTCCTGCAGCCATGCAGGGGAGGGTATTCGCAGTCAGGAATGCCATTCAGTACAGCACAATCCCATTTGGCATTATTCTGGGCGGCTATTTGGCAGATTACATTTTTGAACCGTTTATGGCTTCTGGGAACAGAATTGCCGGGATATTGGGAACAATAGTGGGAAATGGCGCGGGAAGCGGCATGGCAGCTATGTTTTTGTGTACCGGGCTATGTGGTTTTACGGTTAGTATGGCATCCTGCTTTAAACGGGAAATAAAGAAATTGAATTGATTTGCGTCAATGTGGAGGGGCGGGTATCCTGCCCCTCCGATCTTTTCTCTGTAAATTAAGAGTCTGCGTTAAGTTCTATTATTTATCATATGGATTCCGATAATCCGGGCAGAGGTATGCTTCGCTCCATGCTACCATGGTCTGCAGGACGGGGATGAAACTTTCCCCGAACTGGGTGAGAGAATATTCCACCTTGGGCGGGATTTCCCTGTAAATTTCCCGGTGGAGGAAACCGTCACTTTCCAATTCCCGGAGCTGTTTTGTCAGCGAGGACTGCGTGATTCCGTCAAGGCGGCGCATCAGTTCCCCAAAACGCTGGACTTTGTAAAAGGACACATACCATAAGATCAGGATTTTCCATTTACCCCCGATCACGGACTGGAGCCTGCCCATGGGGACGCAGCGGGCGATGGTTTTCTCATTGTTGAATTTATTGTCAGCCATTTTATTTTACCTCTTTTCTCTATGAGTATAAACCCACAGACAAGCATAACCAGGGGCGCACGGACAGACTTTGTGGGCAGGTAAAAGCCGCATTACATGGTTAAGAGAAATTACATCCTATAGATTCACGGGAACAATCCTCCCTGCTGAAAATTCAAAAACAGAATCCGACAATTCCTCAATATCACCGGCAATATGGCTTGTAAGCAAAATAAGTCTGTCAGGCGCTTTTAATTCTAAAAGCAGTTGTTTTATTAGCACCACGCCCTGTTTATCTAAGCCGTTAAAAGGCTCGTCCAAAATAATAATCTTTTGTTTCTCCATAATTGCCTGGGCTATGGCAAGTCTCTGACGCATACCTAATGAAAAGTTCTTGACTTTTTCATGATTGCCAGGATCCAATCCCACCATTTCCAATGTGGCTTTTATATCCTCATCATGAATGGTGTTGTTTATTTGTGCCAGATATTTCAAATTCTCAAATTGAGTGTAATTTTCAATAAAGCCCGGCTTTTCAATGAGAACTCCCAACTCTGGCAAAAAATCAATATCCTTTCCAATCACTTTGTCATTTAAGGCCACTGTTCCGCCATCGGCTTTTAGAAAGCCACATATCGTCTTAAAAAATACCGATTTCCCGGAACCGTTTGCTCCTATAAAACCATAAATATTGCCAAAAGCCAATTCCAGATTTATATCATCCAGAATCATTCGTTTCTTAAATTTTTTTGATAAATTCGTTATTTTCAGCATATATTTACGCTCCTTCTTTTAATCAGCACATAATAAAAAGATGCCGCCACCAGATTCATGCCCACAAGCAAGAGAAACAGAGGGGCGGCTGCAATCCGGCTTTTGAGAATGATAAATCTCACGGTTGACATTGCAAATAAAATGGGCACCGGTAAAACGGTATTTAATGCATAAACAGCAAGAATATACAGGTAACTGTTTTCTAATGAATAACAGTTATTCAAAATAATATATAATAACATTATGCCGAAAAAGCCCAGGGCATCCATGAACAAATAAAGAAGATTCGTTACGGCTTGCTCTAAGCAGAATCCCGCAACACAATAATATACTATGTGGGAGGCACAGAGAAGTATTTCCCCCAACGCAATTACAACGATTGAATATGCGCATATAAACTTACTGTAATCAGTTATTCTGGCAAGAATATATATCATGATGTCATCGGATAATTTATCAGCAATTTTTCCCACTGTGACCAACACAATGGAGATATTCGAACACTTTAATAAAAAGGTGCTTAAACCCCCAAAATATATATCATTTCCGCCTTGCCAGAGAATGCCGCTGATCTAACCATTTAACCGGATACCAGTAAAATTTGCATATATAAAATCTATTAAAACAAACAGCAAAATGGAACGGATGAGATCCCTCCCATACTCTTTCGCAATTATTTTAAAGAGCTTCGACACTTTCATTCTCCCAAAACTCCCATCGCTTAGATAAAAAACACACTGTTATCCAGATATGTAATGCCAGGCAGCCAACCAGGTGAATATTATAAGAGAAAATTGAACCCCATAAAACAACACCATCCATTACTAAAACATAATTTCTACCCGCCGAGAAGTCTAAAATGGGCAGATATTGTCCTTCTGCCACCAGAAACTCCATAGGAGCCGTCAATACAAAGTAAAGGAGAAACGGCAGCACACAAATACTGCCTCCTCTTTTTTGAATGCCCGGAAAAGCATACATAATGGAATAAATAATGTACTGAACCAATAATCCAAGCAATAGGTACCGCGCCAACAGAAAGAAAAAAGCCAACAACATTTCCGGGCTGACAATGGTTGTATCTTTTCTCAATAAAAAAAGCGGAGCGGATAATACGATACAAGTGAATATGCAGGTAGATACCGCCAAGGTAACATAATCCGCAAAAATCATCCTGTGTTTACTGCCGATTCTTGAAATACAGCTATAATACGTTGAATAAACGCTTACCTTATGCTGAACCACCATGACTGGAATATAAATAATCCACAAAAAGAGATCCTTCTTCAGAAGATTAAAATAACCGGAAACAGCCGTGACTTTATAAGCGTATATGTAAATAACCGGAAAAGAAATCTGAAAAAGCATCATCAAATATGTGAATGGCGACGCATAAATCAGTCTTATCTTACTTTTTACCAAATGAGACGGTTTCATGGATATCAATTTCCTTTTTTTTGATAGATTATTTCTGATATCATCAATAAGACAACCCCCGTTATAACATAGATTCCGATTAAAACACCATATCCGCCAATACAAAATGACCTCCGGTATGGCTGCATTACCACATTTGGCTGTAATGCTGTGGGTAATATCATATCCAACGCGCTCGCGATGATAAAGGGTGCTGCGATAACTGCAATTTTATTTTTTAAAAATGACGTTATCCCTGTTGCAAATATTAAAAAGCAAAAATAGTATACAATGTGCGACACATAAATTAATACAAAATACAGCAAGGGATTATCTAGGAAGAAAGCCTCTTTGAAAGACACGATTCCCTGTATGAATTCTATAGAGGTATCATGCTGTGTTAATAATCCGGTAAGAACCGCAAGAAGAATCTCGGAAAAAGCTAATACAATGGTACCTGACAGCGCGATGGCAAATGCTTTTTGGCAGACATATTTCAGATTTCCCTTTCTGCTGACACAAAAGAACCTAAAACGATTTGTTTTCTCCAATAAATAGGTAATTAAGTAGGGAGCAGCAAGAATCAACGGCGCCAATGCCTGAACTATGTAGTAGGAGTCTTTCCACACCCGATACATATTTCCATAATATTTTTTAAAGAAAATAACATCCTCTATGTTTAGCAGGTCTTTAGCAGAATCTGCTCTCAAAGCATTTTTCCAACCGCCATAATATGCATTAATAATCATTAAACCGACAACAGCAATGATAAGGACAAAGTTTGATTTTTTCAGCAATGACCTTTTCAACTCACTTTTCATGTTATCCCACCATTTCTTTAAATAATCCAATTTATTGAATTGTTTATTTTTATTGTAGCACAAGCATATGCTTATTTCAATTAAGATTTGTTTAAGGTTTAAAGAGGCGTCGTCATTTCTTCTGCATTGCTGTACCTCTCAACTGGCTTTAAGAAACGCGCGGCGGATTTACGGTCATTTTCATACTGTGCCTGTTCCGTCTTGTAACCGTCTGACTCACTCTGTAACTGTTCCTGCTCGCCCTCATATTGGTTATAGAGCATGGTATAACGCTTGTCTGACAGCTTTCCCAATGCGTTATCGTTATCCTCATATAGTATATTGGTACGAAAAAGTGTACTGTCAACAAAAAAAGACAGTACTTGAATACATGGAGTTTTTAGCGGTAATTTAGTGCAGAAGAGGATATCCGATTTGTAAAAATGCGAGGAGGAATACATGATGCACTATACAGGAACCATATGGAGACCGCCCTATGAGGCGTCTTCCCTGCTGTTGGAAGTTACCGCGGGCTGCACCCACCACAGATGCAAGTTCTGTACGCTTTACGCGGATCTGCCCTTCCGGTTCAGGATGTCGCCCCTGGAGGATATAGAGGCGGATTTGAAAGAGGCACAGAAGATGTACCGCCGTTTTGTCGGGAGAAAGGTTTCCCGGATTTTTCTCACGGGGGCAAATCCTTTCGTGCTGAAATATGACAGGCTGATGGAAATCGCGGGACTGGCGCACAGATATTTTCCGGAGGCGGAGACCATCGGCAGCTTTGCCAGGGTGACGGATGTTGCACTGAAATCGGACGGGGAACTGGCGACATTGCGGGGAGCGGGTTATGACGGGCTGACCATCGGCGTCGAAACAGCGGATGAGGAGGCGCTGCGGTTCATGGAGAAAGGATATTCGGCGGCTGACATACTGGAGCAGTGCGGCAGGTTGGACAGGGCAGGCATCCGTTACAGCTTTTTCTATCTCACGGGCATATCCGGCGCAGGCCGGGGGGAGGACGGCGCAAGGGCCACCGCCGCTGTATGCAATAAGCTTCATCCGACTTTGATCGGTGTAAATATGCTGACCATCTACCCGGATGCAAAGCTGTATGAGGAAATCCGGCAGGGGAACTGGAGGGAGGAAAGCGAGACAGAGAAGTACAGGGAAGTCCGGGCATTGGCGGAAGGACTGGAAATTCCCACGGATTTTGCCGCATATGGGGCTTCCAATGCATTTCAGTTCCATGGTGTTTTGCCGGAAGATCGGGAGAAGCTGCTTGCCTTTCTTGATGATGTGATTAAAAACGTGGGTGAGGACGAACTGCGGCGTTACCGTGAGAGCGTCCGCCATCTGTAGGAGGTGATTCAGATTGCACTTTACAGGAAGAACGTGGAGGCCGCCCTATGAGGCGCATTCCGTTATCATACAGGCAACCTCCGGCTGCACCTATCAGAAATGCCGTTTCTGCAGCCTTTATCAAGACGAGTGTTTCCGTATGTCTCCGATGGAGGAATTCGAGGAAGACCTGGCGGAGATCAAAAGCTATCAGCCCTATGCAAGGCGTATCTTCTGGACTGGAGCAAACCCCTTTGCTATGAGCTATGAGAACCTGAAACTCCGTGCGCTGACAGTGCGGGATTACCTGATTAAATGCCGGACCATGGCTATGTTTGCCAGTATCAGGGATATTCGGGATAAGGAAGTATGGCAGCTGAAAAAGCTTCGGGCAATGGGAATAAACGGGCTGACCATCGGGACGGAGAGCGGTGACGATGATACACTTGTTCTGGCAGGCAAAGGATACACGGCGGCTGACATACTGGAGCAGTGCCGGAAACTGGACCAGGCAGGGATAGAATATTATTTTGTCTATATGACCGGGCTTGCGGGGAAGGGCAGGGGATATTGGAATGGGGTGAACAGCGCAAAGTTATTTAGCAGGCTCAATCCGTATTTTATTTCCGTGGATTCCCTTACGCTGTTTGCGGATACGGAGCTGTACCGCATGGAGCAGGAGGGGCGGTTTACTCCGGCCGGGGAGAAGGAGCGCCTGCAGGAATTGATGGTGTTTATCAAAAATCTGCAGATCAGGACACATCTGTTTGCCAATTCCAGTTCAAATTTTTACCCGGTTACCGCCTGGCTGCCGAAGGAGCGGGGTTATGTAATCAGGGAATTGCAGCATGTCTTAGATACGGATAACTTCTCGGAATCTCAATGAATGAGATTCCAACCGAAGATTGACAACTGAAT
>OFHN01001113.1_pt1 | contig 20354 bp, 22 predicted proteins | sample 1521321 | NCBI WGS metagenome assembly OFHN01 (sample SAMEA3504130, study PRJEB24116) | mouse gut metagenome | biome: mouse gut; feature: mouse-associated habitat; material: faeces | place: Denmark | collected 2011
TTTTGTTAATTCTTTATACTTTTGTGATGTATAATGCACTCCCCGATCACTTTGTATTACTACTGGATTCGCTGTTTTTCTTCTTCTCTTTGCTGTTTCCAGACATTTTAAAACCTCTTCCACCTCTAGTGTTTTACTTAATGTCCAGGCTATTATTTTTCTTGAATACAGATCCATTATACTGCTTAGATATACAAATCCTTCATCTTCAGTATATATATAAGTTATATCTGTACACCATGCTTCATTTGGTGCTTTTGGATTAAAATTCCTTTTTAGAATATTATGTAATCTGCTGGAAAAGTCACAGTCTTTTGTTGTTTTAGTATACGGCTTGATATAGTGGGCTTTGATGTTGTTTTCTTTCATCAGTTTTCCTACAAATCTTTCACTAACCTTATGTCCTTCTCTTTGAAGTATCCTGGTTATTTTAGGTGCTCCATATATTTCTTTTGATTCTCTGTGGATTTCCTTAATTCTAATAACAAGTTTTGCTCTTCTTATCTTTTGATTACATGGTTTCCTTTTAAGATAGTCATAATATCCTGATTTACTGATATTCAGTTTTTCAAGCATACTGGTAACTGAAGCTTTAGGATCAGTATCAGATTTTTTCTTAATCTGATCATAAAGTTCCTGCTTAGTTAATTCCCCAGTATGCCAATAGCCTTTTTTAGAACATCTAATGCATCCTTTGTATCCTTAAGTTCTTTTTTAAGTCTGGCAATTTCTTTAGCTTCATCACTGGAATAATTGCCGCTGCCTCTGGAATTAATTGTACCGTTATTATTTTTAGCTTCCTTAAGCCACTTGTGAACAGTGCTGTCAGCAACACCAAACTTTTTAGAAACAGCTACTTTAGATTCATTAGGATGATCTAATACATAGTCAACAACTCCCTGTTTAAATTCATCTGTAAATGTTGGTTTACTCATAATCATATACCTCTTTTATTTCTTATAATCAACTCATGACATTGTACCACATGACTGCTAATTCTTCCATTTACCTGGTACAGTTTTTATTCTAACATCATTATTTCCGATTTAAGAAACAGGAAACAGGGTTTCCGAATAAAATTCAAAATGAATAAAAACCAGATCAAGATGTATGATAAAGGGAATAATCTTAGAATTGAAATTACAATAAACAATCCTGCTGAATTTAAAGTCCTAAAGAATGATGATGAAACCGGCAGCAGGAGATGGAAACCGATGGGCAAGAGTATTGCCAATCTCTACCGCTACAGTGAAGTTAGTGAATCAATTACTAAAAGATTTATAGAAGCACTGCCGACAGTAGACAGCGATATTGTCACATTAAAGGAAATCAAAGAAGTATCGAAACCTAAAGAAGTAAACGGCAGAAGATATTCTGGATTTAATCTGCTTAATGAAAGTGACCTTAAACTGTTTAAAGAGATATCAGACGGGAGTTATCTGATAAGCGGATTTAATAACAAACTGCTCAGAAAAAAACTATATGAAGACAGCAGAAATCAAAAGAATATCAGCAAGATGACAAGGACATTAGCGAAACTAAGGAAACATGGAATAATAAAGAAAGCAGCCAGAAAAAATAATTATTATCTTACAGCCAAGGGCAGAAGAATAACCACCAGTCTCCAGCTGTATACAGGTAAAGAAATACTTGCTTAAAACCTGTCAAAGCTGGGGGTAAGGGGGCACTATGTCTTCATATACCAAAAACTTGTTATTTTTTATTGCATTTTCAATGCAATAGCATATAAGTGCACTCCTTTTTTATGATTTTAGACATTTATATTATATCATAAGGAGTGCTTTTATATTGAAAAAACAGCAATAAAATCATATGATTTTGATTTTTTCATACTGCATTTCATTTGGTTATAGTCTTTCTACGAAATACTAATCAGATGAAATCTGAACTGCGAAACTTGAGTAATTTAATTTTAGAAATCTGAAAGTTATTTTAATGGAGGTGATATATAGAAAGATTACTTATTATTACAAGTACTATAAATCGTACAATAGATTAGATTATTACAAAATATAATATGGTTTATGATACTTTTTACAACAATATTTATTTCATCGCCAATTATCAAACAGAGGTAGATAAAGCATTAGATAAAGCTAATACAGGAAAGGGTCAGAAATATATTTCACCTGATACACATATATATTTATTAGAAAATGACAAGTTAAAGAAAATTTATTCTTCTAATCGTAAACTTATATATAGATTGTTGCCTGAAGAAAATGGGAATTTAACTTTTACTGAGAGTGAAAGTATACCTGCTTGGGATCCTGAATACTTTTCATATTCATTTAATTCAAAAGAAAATAAAAAAACTCCTACAATTAATATAGATAAAATTACTAATGTAACACAATTTGCATTCTTTATATCTTCTGATGAAATTGTATTTCTAGCAACGCAAGAGGATACAGATAATAAAGAGCATACACATAGAGGAATATATTTATACAATGCAAAATCTAAGAACATTGAGTTATTATTTGAAACTGATGAAGAATATATAAATAATTTTGTTGTCTTGAATGAGTAATGTTTTATAAATATAATTCAATTGTAAGCGTCAAAACATGATCGTAAAATTAAAACAAATACTCAATAAAGTTTACTTATAAAAGTAAGCTTTTTTCATTTATTAAAATTTTAAATCATATACTTATATTGGAGGTAAGTATATGAAAAGTAGAAGAGTAGTCATCTCAGTGTTAATAATTGTTATAATAGGCTTAATGATGGTATATAGTGCTTCTAATATTTGGGCCGGATATAAATTTAATGATTCATTGTATTACATTAAACGACAAGGAATATTTGCGGTAATTGGTATAATTGCGATGTTTATCTTTTCTAAGATAGATTATCATATTTATCAAAAGAATGCTAATAAGCTTTTGATAGGAGCCTTTATTTTGATGGTTTTGGTTTTGATTCCAGGAATTGGTGCGGTTCGTGGAGGATCTCGAAGCTGGTTTAATTTGGGGATAATATCTTTACAACCTTCAGAGTTATTTAAGATAGCAATGATTATTTATAGTGCTGATTATATTGGAAATCATTATCATGAATTGAAGAAATTAAAAGCTAGTTTTAAATTATTATTTATATTAGGTTTAGGGTTTGGATTGATTATGTTACAGCCAGATTTTGGTAGTGGGGTAGTTATGGCATGTTCAATTATTGTAATGTTGATTGTAAGTCCTTTTCCTTTTAAATATTTTGTTATGCTGGGGATCTTAGGTATAATTGGAATTATATTGATGATTGCTTCTGCACCTTATCGATTAGCGAGAATAGTTGCTTTTTTAAATCCGTTTGCTGATCCCTTAGGAAGTGGTTTTCAAATTATTCAATCATTATATGCAATAGCACCTGGAGGAATTTTAGGAGTTGGATTTAATAATAGTGTTCAAAAACATTTTTATTTACCAGAGCCGCAAACAGATTTTATTTTTGCGATATATTTAGAGGAATTTGGTTTGATTGGAGGAATATTACTAGTTGGGTTATATGGTTATATGTTTATTACTGTATTTAATCAGGCAACAAGGGTGAAAGATTTATTTGGCAGTTTTTTAATGATTGGAATTATTTCAATGATTGGAATTCAGACTTTAATTAATCTTGGAGTTGTGGTAGGATTATTCCCAGTAACAGGTGTTACACTTCCATTGATATCATATGGGGGGTCTTCATTGACAATAACGCTTATTGCTATTGGAATTGTATTAAATATTTCAAAATCAATGTATTAATGATATACTATTGCATAGAGGTGAGATGATGAGAGTAATTGTTGGAGCCGGAGGAACAGGAGGACACCTTTATCCTGCCTTGGCTTTAGTTGAATATATAAAAGAAAAAGAACCTGACAGTGAGTTTTTATTTGTTGGGACTAAAGATCGTTTAGAATCAACAGTAGTTCCTAAACAAGGATATAATTATGTTGGATTAAATGTTCAAGGATTGGTAGGAAATCCAATCAAAAAAGGTATTGCGATGGCAATATTTGTAAAATCTATTTTTACAGCTAAAAAAATAGTTAAAAAATTTAATCCTGATATTGTAATTGGATTTGGTGGTTATCCAAGTGCTAGTGTTGTAGAAGCAGCTAGTAGATTAGGTTATAAAACAATGATTCATGAACAAAATTCAATTATTGGTTTAACAAATAAGATTTTAATTAAACATGTTGATAAAATTGTTTGTTGCTATGATTTAGCTTATGAGCATTTTCCTAAGGAAAAAACTTATAAATTAGGGAATCCTCGAGCAAGTGTTATTGCTTCAATCAAACCAAAAGATATTTTTCATAAATATGATTTAGATAAAAATAAGCCTTTAGTAACTATTGTAATGGGTTCTCTTGGTTCAAAATCAGTTAATGAAAAGATGTTAGAATCATTAAGAAGCTTTGAAAAAAAGGATTACCAGGTATTATATGTAACAGGTAAGAATAACTTTGAAGAAATGAGTACTAAATTAGGAAAGCTAAAACAAAATGTAAAATTAGTACCCTATATTGATGATATGCCATCAGTATTAAAAAATACGTCATTAGTAGTATCAAGAGCTGGGGCTTCAACAATTGCTGAGATTACAGCAATTGGAATACCTGCTATTTTAATTCCTAGTCCTTATGTAGCAGCGAATCATCAAGAGTATAATGCTCGTGAATTAGTAGAGCGTGATGCAGCTAAAATGATTCTTGAAACTGATTTGAATAGTAAGGATTTTGTTAAAGAAGTTGATTATATTTTAAGCAATCAAATAATTCAAGAAAGTATGAAAAAAAATGCCAAAGCATTAGGAAAGCCTAATGCACTTAATGATATTTATAAATTGATCAAAAAAATGTTAGGAGCTTAAGATGAAGTTTTCACAAATAAAAGATGATTTAACAGATTTAGATGTTGGAAAAATTATAGAAGATGAACCGCTTTATAAACATACAACATATAAAGTAGGGGGACCAGCAAGAATATATTTAATGGTAAAAGATACTGATAGTTTAGTAAAGGCAATTAAATATTGTCGTAAACATCGAATCATGCATATGGTGATTGGACGTGGGTCTAACTTATTGTTTTCAGATAAAGAATATGAAGGGGTTATTATTTCTTTAAATGAATGTTTTAGAGAAATAAAGATAAATGGTTCGATTGTTAAAGCCCAGGCAGGAGTACCAATGATTACACTAGCGTATCAGACAGCTAAGATTGGATTAAGTGGTTTTGAATTCATGGGTGGAATTCCTGGTACGATAGGTGGGGGCATTTATATGAATGCTGGCGCTTATAAATATGATATTGCAGGTGCTGTTAAAACTGTGACTCTTTTGAATGAAAAATGTGAAGTAGTAACTTTTAATAGGGAACAAATGGATTTTTCTTATCGTCATTCAATTTGTCAAGATAATCATAAATTGATAATTCTTGAAGCAGAGTTTGAATTAACAGCTAAAGATCCAAATGAGATAAAAATTATTTTAGATAAACGTAAAGAACGGAGAATGTCAAGTCAACCGTGGAATATGCCTAGTGCAGGAAGTGTATTTAGAAATCCTGAAAATAAAGCAGCATGGCAGTATATTGATGAATGTGGTTTAAGAGGATATGAAATAGGCGGGGCACAAATTTCACCTAAACATTCTAATTTTATTGTTAATAATGGTTATGCTAGTGCTAAGGATATATATGATTTAATCATGCTGGTACAAGAAACAGTGGCTGAAAAGTTTAATGTAAAGTTAAAGCGTGAGGTTGATTTGATTAATTGGGAGTAGAGTATGGCAAGGAAGCAGCGAACTGTTTATAATGATTATGATCGTGATCAAGTAAAAGTGATATTAAAAAAAAGAAAAGCGAAACGAAGAAAAAAAAGAATTAAAATTTTGCTTGTTATTTTGATGATTATTTTAATTATTGCTTTTTTCATTAGTGATTATAGCCGTTTAAAATCAATTACTGTTAATGGAATTAATCGGATAGAACGTCAGGAAATTGTTGATGCTGCTAAAATTAATTTACATCAAGATTACATTTTTTTCACTAATACAGATGCTATTGCATCAAGGATAAAAAAGGTATCATTAGTTAAAGATGTGAAAGTTTCAAAAAATCTGTTTGGGGATATAACGATTAAAGTGGTTGAAGCTGATCCGATTGGTCAATGTATGATAGGTAATATTTTATATGTAATTGATGAAACAGGACGAATTGCAATAGATAATAATGGTCTGCTTATTAATTATGTTCAACGTTGTCCACGTTTGAATAATTTTGATTATGATCGTTTAGTAGAATTTAGTAAAGAGTTTGCAAAGATTCCATCACAAGTTATTAATCAGATTTCTGATATTAACTATGTTCCTCAAACTGCAGATGAAACAAGATGTGAATTTATTATGGATGATGGAAAAATTCTTTATCTAAGATATGATGATATGGCAGAACAATTAAAAGGAAATTATTATGCTTTATTAATGGAGAAATATCCTGATGATAAATATTATGATTTTTTAGGAAAATATGTATATAGAAGTAAGTAATTTATAATTAAAGGAGTTTAAAAACTGTCGTTTTTATGCTAGAATTGTATATATTAAGAAAAGGAGATACGTGATGAAAAATATTTACGCTGTTTTGGACATCGGTAGTGCAACACTAAAGTTTCTTGTTGCAGAGATAAGTAACATTAATGTAAATGTATTATTTGTTAAAACAATTCCTAGTCATGGCGTGAAAAAAGGAATTATTGAAGATGACCGTATCTTAACAAGAGATATACGAAAGGTGATTGATGAAGCGGAAACATTTTTAGAAACAAAAATTACTAGTGTTGCTTTAACAATCCCAACTATAAAAGCTAAATTATATCAAAGTGATAGTAGTATTAGTCTTTCAGAAACTGGTTCTAAGATAACTAGTGATGATATTGTTAGGGTTTTGCGTTTATCGTCTAAGTTTAAGCGCTCTAAAGATGAAGAAGTAGTATCAATTATTCCGGTTAGATATCATAGTGATAAAGGGGCTACTATTGAAGCACCAATTGGAGAGGTTTCAAGAAATTTAATTGTTGATTCATTAGTTATTACAACTAGTAAAGAATTACTTTATCCATATATTTCAGTTGTTGAAAAATGTGGTATAGAGGTACTTGATATTACTATTAATGCTTTTGCATGTGCTAAAGAGGCTTTTGATGCAGTTTACCTTCAAGAAGGAGCTGTATTAATTGATATGGGATATAAAACTTCTACAGTTTCATTTTATAAAGATGGGTATTTACAATATTTGACTGTTTGTCAAGTTGGAGGTTATGATTTTACTAGAAATATTGCACAGAATATGCAAATTTCTATGAATCAGGCAGAGGCTTACAAAATTAAGTATGGTTCATTAGATGTTACTAAGGGTCAAAATGATATTATCCATACTACTGTTGTTGAGGGACAAAAACGAGATTATACACAACAGGATCTGGCGGATTTATTAAATGAAACTGCTTATGAAGTAATGAATAAAATTAAAGAGAAGATTGATGTGATTGACAATGGAGGTAAATATGAAACTTTGATTGTTGGTGGTGGTGGAGAGTTAGAAAGACTTGATACGATTGCTAGTGAAGTACTGGAATGTCCAGTTAGAATTTATCGTCCTGAAACAATTGGAGCACGAGATATGTCATTGGTTGCTTCAATTGGAATGATTTATTATTTATTAGAAAGAAAACAAATCGTTGGTGAATATACGCCATCATTAGTTTTACCAGATATCACAAGTACTATGTCAATTCGATTTAAGGGGCTAACTAAATCAACACCTAAAAATCAAAGTGGCAAGGTATCTAAATTATTGGATACATTTTTTAGTGAAGATTAATATAAAAAGAGAGGAAACAAGTTATCATGAGTGAAGAATTAGGATTTGAACAAGTAGCACGAATTAAAGTAATTGGTGTTGGCGGTGGTGGTAACAACGCTGTAAATCGAATGGTAGAAGAAGGGGTAGAAGGAGTGGAATTCTATGTCGCAAATACTGATTTACAAGTATTAAAACGTTCACCAGTAAAAAATAAAATTGAATTAGGTCGTGACTTGACTAAAGGATTGGGAGCTGGTGGAGAACCAGAAATCGGAAAAAAAGCTGCTCTTGAATCTGAAGCGGATATTCGACAGGTTTTAGAAGGTGCTGATATGGTTTTTATCGCTGCTGGTATGGGTGGTGGAACTGGAACTGGTGCTGCTCCTGTTTTTGCTAAGATTGCTCGTGAATTAGGGGCGTTAACTGTAGGGGTAATTACTAAGCCGTTTACTTTTGAAGGAATGAAAAGAAAAAAACAGGCTATTTCTGGAATAGAGGAATTGCGTTCTAATGTTGATTCAATTATTACTGTGTCAAATGACCGTCTTTTACAATTGATTGGTGGTCGTCCAATGCAGGAAGCATTTAGAGAAGCTGATAATGTTTTACGACAAGGTGTACAAACTATTACTGATTTGATTGCAATTCCAGCATTTATCAATCTTGATTTTGCTGATGTTTCAGCTGTTATGAAAAATCGTGGGAATGCTTTAATTGGTATTGGTATGGCTTCTGGAGATGATAAAGCTAAAGAAGCTGCTAAGCGAGCAATATCTTCACCATTGTTAGAAGTTTCAGTAGCAGGAGCGAAAGATGCAATTATTAATGTAACAGGTGGTCCAAATATATCATTATTTGATGCTAATATTGCTTTAGAAACTATTTCTCAAGAAGTTGGTGATGATATTAATACATATCTAGGAATTGCAATTAATGAAAATTTAGATGATGATATTATTGTTACTGTTATTGCAACCGGCTTTGAAGAAGATAAAGAAGATGAATTTGAACAACGTGCTAATATGTTAAAGTCACGTACTAATGAAGATGTAGTTCCATTATCTGCACGTTTTGAGATGGATGATGATGAGGAAGATAGTGATTTTCCACCAGCATTCATTAAGAATAGAAGAATTTAAAAGCTAACCTCGTTAGCTTTTTTTATAAAGGAGGATCTAGTTGTGAAAAAAATCGGATTTATTGGTATGGGAAATATGGCTAGTGCAATAGCCGGGGGAATAATTAAAAGTAATTTTATCGAAGGGAATAGGGTCTATGCTTTTGATATTGATCAAGAAAAATTGATGAAAATGAATCATGAATTTAATCTTATAAGTTGTGAAAGTGAAATTGATTTAGTAGAAAAAGTAGATTTAGTAGTACTTGCGATAAAACCTAATATTGTTGATGAAGTAATTGTTAAAATCAAAGATAAATTAGATGATAAAGCAGTTATTTCAATTGTTGCAGGTTATGATAATGAAAAGTTTAATCAATTATTATTACCTTCTACACGACATTTATCAGTTATGCCAAATACACCAGCTTTAGTATTAAAAGGAATGACTTTATTAGAAAAGGAAAACTCTTTAACTGTAACAGAGCTGGAATTTGTAGTAGAGATGTTTTCAAGTATTGGAGAAGTTTTAATACTGCCTAGTTATCAAATGAAAGCAGGAGGAAGTATTAGTGGATGTGGTCCAGCATTTGTTTATATGTTTATTGAAGCTATGGCAGATGGTGGGGTAAGTTTAGGTTTACCACGTGATGTAGCTTATAAACTTGCTAGTCAAACATTAATTGGTTCGGGAATGATGCAAAAAGAAACTGCAATGCATCCAGGAATTTTAAAGGATCAAGTTTGTTCGCCAGGTGGAATTACTATTAAGGGTGTTGAAGCTCTTGAGGAAAATGGTTTTAGAAATGCTGTTATTAAAGCGGTAAAAGAATCTAATTAGTATCCTATTGATTTAGGATACTTTTTTATTTACAAATTTTTTTTTCTTTTACTGACATATTTTTAATTCTGAAAGCGATATGATAACAAGGGGTGAAGAAGAGATGGAGGTTTATATTGAGTTTACTTATTTAAGCAATTTTTTAATTATTTTGGTTTCATTAGAAATGATGGGAATATTACTAAGTAAGGAGATGACATATATGCAGGTGCTTAAACATAGTTTTATTTTAAGTTTAGGGACTTTATTGTTATATGTTGATAAATATAGTTGGATTATTCTTATTGTTTGGATGATTATGTTTTATTATTTATACCATAACCAAATATTCTTATATTATCCAATTTTTATATTTATTTATTTTTGTTTTACAGGTGTGTGTTTTGTTTGCATGTATTTTTCAACTTTATTTTTCACTAGTTCACTTATTCCTGAAGCTTTTATTTATAATGGAATTTTAATTACACCATTGAATACTAGTAGTATGATGTTATTTGTAATTGGTTTATTAGTAGTTTTAATTCAAGTAATGTTTATTATTTATTTGAAGAGGAAGGTTAGAATTGATACTTATTTGTATCCACTTGAATTAGAGTATAATGGTAAGAAGTATTTGATTGAGGGTTTTTTAGATAGTGGAAATGAAGTTTATTATGAGGGATTTCCACTAATTTTAATTAAGTCAGGAATAATTGAGGATTATGATGTTATTGATATTATGGAATTAAATGATTTAAGAAGTGAATATATTGAAATCGTTAAAGTAAATCAAATAATTGTAAATAAACAGTTATTACAAGATGTTTATATTGGGGTTATTAAAGGAATCCAATATGAATGTCTATTAAATAAAGCCTTAATGGGAGGAGTTTTATAATGATAAAATTTATTTTAAAATTATTAAATAAGACTAAATATCTTTATTATATTGGTAGGCATGATATATTGCCACCACCATTGAAAGCCATTGAAGAAAAAGTGGCGTTAGAAAGATTAGCTAATGGTGATAGTGATGCTCGTGATTTGTTGATTGAACATAATTTGCGTTTAGTGGTTTATGTTGCAAAACGTTATGATACAGCACAAAATGGTGGTATAGAAGATTTGATTAGTATTGGAACAATTGGTCTAGTAAAAGCAATTAATACTTTTAAATCTGATAAAAATATAAAATTAGCAACTTATGCTTCACGTTGTATTGAAAATGAAATATTAATGTTTTTAAGAAAGAATAATAAATTGAGACATGAGATTTCATTAGATGAACCTTTAAATATAGATTATGATGGTAATGAGTTATTGTTATCAGATATTATTGGAACTGATAGTGATATTGTTAAAAATGAATTAGAACAAAGTGACCAAAAAACAATGTTTTATGAAGCTTTTAAAGATTTATCGAAGCGTGAAAAAGAGATTTTGATGTTCAGGTATGGTTTAATGAATTATGATGAATTAACACAAAAAGATGTTGCTAAAATGATGGGAATATCACAATCCTATATATCAAGACTTGAAAAAAAAATTATAAAAAAATTACGAAATAAATTAAATTATAATGAAATAAAGTAAGTATAAATTTGTCATATTTGCTAAAAATAAGGATGAAAGAAGGCAAATATGAATAATTATCAAGTTATTATAAATGGTTATCATGAACCTAAAAAGAGACTAACAACTAAAGAAACTTATGTGTTAATAGATCAATATCAAGCAACTAAAGATCCTGAAATTAAAGAGAAATTAGTTAATGATAATGCGAAATTAGTTATCTCAATGACTAAGCGTTTTTATGGTCGAAGCGATAGTAGTGAAGACTTGTTTCAAGTTGGAATGATTGGTTTGCTAAAAGCGATTGAAAACTTTGATACTAGTTATGGCTTGAAGTTTTCAACTTATGCTGTTCCTTTAATTATTGGTGAGATGAAGCGGTATTTACGTGATAATCACCAAATTAAAATATCACGCTCAATTCGTGATTTGGCTTATAAAGTATTAAAAGTCAAGGATCATTATTTAGCTAAATTTCAACGTGAACCAACAATAAAAGAACTAGCTAATGAATTAGAGACTGATCAAAGTGCAATAATTGAGGCGCTATTATCAACAAATAGTGTTTCTTCATTACAAGAAGAAGTAAAAAATGATGATGGTAATAATTTAAAGATGATTGATTCCTTAAGTGATGATAAAACAGTTGTATCAAGAACTAATGAAAAGATAGATTTATATGATGCATTAAAATTACTTGATCAAAAAGAACATCAAGTAATTAAACAAAGATATTTTGAAGGATTATCCCAAAGTGAAATAGCTAAAGAATTATTTATTTCTCAGGCTCAAGTATCAAGAATTGAAAGAAAGGCATTAAACAATCTACATAATTACCTAAAATAGGCATATATATTAATGGTGATTTGATGAGATTTGTAAAATTGCAATCTAAAGATGTTGTAAATGTGGTAGATGGTTGTAAAGTAGGTTTTATAAGTGATATTGAAATTGACTGGTGTACTAGAAGTATTCAAGCGATAGTTGTAGAAAAGTATAGTTTCTTTAAATTGTTTTGTTTTTTTAAAGAAGCACCCTGTATAATTATTCCGTTTGAATGTGTTGTTAGTATTGGCGGTGATGTGATTCTTGTTTCAATAGAGCCATAAATATCGTAAGGCAATATAATTCTATTTAGATTTATGTTGTCTTTTTGAGTTTTATGTTTAAATATAATGTGAATTTAAGGATTTTTAGAAGAGAGAGGTTAAATATGCTTTTATGATAGTATTTTTTGTGCTATAATAAGCTGGTAATAAAATAAGGAGGATCACTTCATGGGATACGGACAAAAAGTTAAAAAATGGTTCTTTGACGAAGACGGTGATGAAGTTGAAGAATATGAAGAAGTAGAAATTGATACTGAGCCAAAAACCAGTTTATTTGAACAAGCTAAATTTTCAAAAACTAGTGATGCCATTAAAGCATTAAATGCTAATAAAGATAGTCAATTGATTTTATTTGAACCTAGAGCTTTTGCTGAAACACAGGATATTGCAAATTATTTAAAACAGAAGAAAGCAGCTGTAATTAATTTACATCGTTTACAAAAGGAACAATCTAAGCGTGTTGTAGATTTTCTAAGTGGAGTAATTTTTGCAATTGAAGGAGATATCCAAAGAATTGGACCAAGAATTTTCTTATGTACTCCAAAAAATATTGGTGTTTCAGGTAGTATCGCTCTAGATGAAGAAGAATCAGAAGAATAAATGAGTATTAGTTTAACTAATACTTTTTAATTATGTTTGAACATTTTAAAGGTGAGGAAGTATTTGTTAAAAAGGTTTTAGAGTTTAAAGATCAAGCTTTATATAAACAAAGAATCGTTTTAACAAAGTTTTTAAATCCATATCATCAATCAATTGTCTATAGTATTATTGGTAATTCAGGTGATTTAATTGTTTTAGAGGATGGTGGTTTAGTTAATAGTGAGTCTAAAAGATTAATTATTGCACCATCATTTTATCAAATTGAAAAAGAGGATTTTGAAATAGTACTAGTTAAAATTATATATGCTAAACCTTTTGGAAAATTAACTCATCGGGATATTTTAGGAGCATTAATGTCTTTAGGGGTTAAAAGGGAATTATTTGGGGATATTTATGAATATAATGATAATTTTTATGTTGCCATGGATTTAAAAATCTATGATTATGTTAGAGATAATTTAACAATAATTAAACGTAGTAAAGTAAAACTGTCAATAACTGATGAAAAGATTGAAATAATTCATGAGTATATTAGTAAAACATTTATAGTTTCTTCTTTTCGTCTTGATAAGATAGTTAGCAGTTTTTATAAGCTGTCTCGAAGTAAAGCAGTTAGCTATATTCAGGCAGGTTTTGTAAAAGTTAATCATAAAGAAGTTGAAGAAATAAGTTATTTGTGTAATAATAGTGATATGATATCGCTTCGACGTTATGGTCGAGTTAAGTTTGTTGATACAAAGAGAAAAACTAAACAAGATAATTTTGTCGTAGAAGGATATTTTTATAAGTAAGGGAGTGAGACGATGAGTGAAATAAAAAAGCAGTTTAGAGGATATGATATGCAGATAGTTGATAATCTAATTGTTGATTATGAAAGTCAGATTGGTAAGTTAAAACGAGAAGTTGCTGCTTTGACTGATGAACTTGAACATACTAAGGAACAAAACTCTTTATTACAGCATCGTGTCAATATTACTGAAAAGACAAATGAAGAAATAGCTCGCCTGGCGTTAAAAGAAGCTAGTGCTTTGATTGATAAAGCTAAGCGTAATGCTAATATGATTTTGAAGGAGTCATTGGATTATGTTCGTTCACTTTCAAGTGAGATGAATGATTTTAAAGATCAAGCAATTAAATTCCGTTCATCTGTTCAAAAGATGTCACAGGATATCTTGGATACAATTGATAATTCGGAAGTCTTTAATCTTATCAATGATGAAGATGAAAATGATTAAATACAATGAAAGAGACTGTTTATAATAAGATGTTTATAGAGAGCTGATGGGTGGTGTGAATCAGTAACTATTATTATAATGAATCACTCTGGAGTAGCGCCTTGAAATTAGTAGAGGTTGCCGTTAATCGCGTTAAGATTTTAAAGTGCGTATTGTAAAATACGAATTAAGGTGGTACCGCGATATATTCGTCCTTTTTAAGGGCGTTTTTTTATTTTATGGAGGAGAAAAAATGAATTACAAAGACACATTATTAATGCCAAAAACAGACTTTGAAATGCGAGGGAATCTTCCTAAAAAAGAACCTGGATATGTAAGTCGTTGGCAAGAAACAAACATGTATGAAAAAGTTATTAAGCAAAATGAAGACAAAGATGCTTTTGTTTTCCATGATGGACCACCATATGCTAATGGTAATATGCATATGGGACATATGTTAAACAAAGTTATTAAAGATGTAATTTGCCGTTACAACAACATGGAAGGACGTTATACACCATATATTCCTGGTTGGGATACTCATGGTTTGCCAATTGAAAATGCGATTCAAAAATTAGGGGTCAATCGTAAAGAAATGTCAACAGCAGCGTTTAGAGAAAAATGCGATGAATATGCTCATGAACAAGTTAATAAACAAATGGAACAATTAATCAGAATGGGAACATTTGCAGACTATGAGCATCCATATTTAACTTTGACTCCAGAATTTGAGGCTAATCAAATTGATGTATTTGCTAAGATGGCTATGGATGGATTGATTTTTAAAGGATTAAAACCAGTTTATTGGTCACCATCAAGTGAATCTGCTTTAGCTGAAGCAGAAATTGAATATCATGATATTAAAAGCCCGACTATTTTTGTGAAATTCCAAGTCAAAGATGGTAAAGGTGTTTTAGATAATGATACATATTTTGTTATTTGGACAACAACACCTTGGACTATTCCTGCAAATCTTGCAATCTGTTTAAATGAAGCATATAACTATGCTTTAGTTGAAACACCTAAGGGGAAATTAGTTGTTTTAGATGAATTAGTTGATTCTTTAATGGAAAAATTTGAGATCACTGAATATAAAGTAGTAAATCATTTTAAAGGAAAAGAATTAGAAATGATAACTTGTAAACATCCTTTATATGATCGTGAATCGTTAGTTATTTTAGGAGACCATGTTACTGCAGAAGCTGGAACAGGATGCGTTCATACAGCACCAGGATTTGGGGCTGATGACTTCTTTGTTGGGCAAAAATATGGATTACCAGCTTATTGTAATGTAGATGAACATGGCTGCATGATGGCTGATTGTGGTGACTGGTTAGAAGGGCAATATGTTGATGATGCTAATAAAACAGTAACAATGAGACTTGATGAACTTGGAGTTTTATTAAAATTAGAATTTATAACACATAGCTATCCTCATGACTGGCGAACTAAAAAACCAATTATTTTTAGAGCAACAGATCAATGGTTCTGCTCATTGGATAAAATTAGAGATAAATTATTAAATGAGATTGATAAAGTTAACTGGTTGAATGAGTGGGGTCATATTCGTATTTATAATATGATTAAAGAACGTGGTGACTGGTGTATTTCTCGTCAAAGATCTTGGGGAGTACCTATTCCAATTATCTACTGTGAAGATGGAACCCCAATTATGGAAGAAAGTGTTTTCAAACATATTTCTGATTTATTTAGAAAATATGGTTCAAATGTATGGTTTGAACGTGATGAAAAAGATTTATTGCCAGAAGGATATACTAATGAACATTCACCAAATGGTATCTTTAAAAAAGAAAAGGATATTATGGATGTTTGGTTTGATTCGGGATCAAGTCATACTGGATGTATGAAAGAACGAGGATATCCATATCCAGTAGATTTATATTTTGAAGGTAGCGATCAATATCGTGGCTGGTTTAACTCTTCATTAATTGTTGGAACAGCTGCTCATGGTGTAGCACCGTATAAAACAGTTTTATCACATGGTTTTGTTTTAGATGGTAAAGGTAATAAGATGTCTAAATCTTTAGGAAATACTGTTGATCCAATTAAATTAGTAAATCAGTATGGAGCTGATATTGTAAGATTATGGGCTACATCGGTAGCTTATCAACAGGATGTTCGTATCAGTGATGAAATTATGAAACAAATTTCTGAAAACTATCGTAAAATTAGAAATACAATGCGTTTTGTGCTTGGAAATTTAAATGATTTTAAACAAACTAATTTAGTAGCTGTAGAGGATTTAGCTGATGTTGATAAATATATGTTAGTTGAATTGAATAACTTGATTGATGGATATCATCAAGCTTATGATAATTATGATTTTGCTGATGCAAATCAACAAATCTTAAATTATTTTACTAACTTATTAAGTTCATTCTATATGGACTTTACTAAAGATATTCTTTATATTGAAAAAGCTGATAGCTTACGTAGAAGACAAGTTCAAACAGTATTATATTATCATGCTAAAGTAATGATGAAGTTAATTTCTCCAGTTTTAGTATTTACAGCTGAAGAATTACATGATCATTTCCATTGTGATGATAATAAGGCTGAATCTGTTTTCTTGGAACCAAATGTTGAAAAGATAACAGTTGAAAATAGTAATGAATTAAAAGAATATTTTGATCGTTTCTTGTTATTACGTAAAGATGTATTAAAAGCATTAGAGGGATTACGTAATGAAAAAGTAATTAAATCTAATATGGAAGCAAAAGTAACAATTTCTTTAAAAGATGAATATAAAGATATTGCATCAATGTTAGGTGATTTAAAACAGTTATTTATTGTAGCTAAAGTTGAATTAGTTGAGGATAATTCACTAGAAGAATATGATAGTGCATATATTAAGGTTGAAAAATTCACTGGTCATCAATGTCCACGTTGTTGGAACTACTTTGATGAAGATGAAATGGAAGGCGAATTATGCCAACGTTGTCATGATGTTATTAATGGATAAAGATTGTAAAAATTGAATTATTTAAAGAGGCGTGATTTGTGCCTCTTTTTTTTAATATAAAAACGATTACATTGATAAATTAGATTTTTAACTAATAATTTCTTTTTTGTTTTAAGAAAAGCTATGATAAAATAGATCATGTATATTTAAGCATGTATAATTAGAGAGTAAATAAAATTTATAATAAAGTAAAAAGCAAATATTGGGAGGTATCTATGATTGATATAAAAGACCGTAATTATTGTCCAACGTTGGATGAAATAGGTGAGTATATTAAAAATCCTGTTTTTAATAAATTATGTGCAGAAATTGAAACTAAATATAATAGTAAAGCAAAAATAGAATATAGTTCTTGTAGTCTTGAAAGAGGTTGGAATATCAAATATAAAAAATCTGGAAAATCTCTTTGTACTATATATCTTAGAGAATTATATTTTACAGTAATGATTGTTGTGGGTAGAAAAGAAAAAGAACAAGTTGAATCGATATTACCAGACTGTACTGTGGAATTACAGGAAATTTATAATCAAACCAAAGAAGGAAATGGTCAAAAATGGTTAATGATTGATTTAGAGGATAGTGAAAATATGTATCGTGATATACTTCGTCTTATAGAAATTAGAAATATGCACTAATGATTGTAATAAGTATTTGGAAAGAAAAATATTTATTATTACAGTTTAAACTTGGAGGATTCCAGGTTTTTTTATTAGTGATAAAGGATATGATTATTAGATATTGTTTATGTAGATTAAAAATATAAAGTTTATAGTGAGTTATAGAAAAATTAAAGAAAATAAATATTGTTGAAATATGTCGAAAGTGTTAAAATAAACAAGTATGTTGGAGGATTAATTGTGAGTGATAAGATTAAAGGTTCGTTGTTGCTGACAACGGCAGCAATGATTTGGGGCAGTTCTTTTATCGTGATGAAGAGTGCTGTGGATTTTTTAACACCAAATGTATTACTTTTTGTTAGGTTTTCTTTAGCTACAGTGATTATGTCAATCATATTTTATAAATATGTTAAAGATATAAATATTAAAGATTTAAAAGGTGGAATGATTACTGGGACCTGTCTATTTTTAGCTTATTTGATTCAAACAATTGGTTTGACTATGACAACACCAGGAAAAAATGCCTTTTTAACAGCTGTATATTGTGCAATTGTACCATTCTTAGTTTGGTTTTTTTATCGCAGAAGACCTGACAGTTATAACTTTTTTGCAGCGTTATTGTGTATTGTGGGTGTCGGTTTTGTTTCATTAGATGGTAATTTGGGTATGAATATGGGAGATTTATTAACTCTTATAGGAGGACTTTTTTATGCATTTCATATTCTAGCAATTAAAAAGTATTCTAATACAATGCATCCAATTAAGTTAACAACTTTACAGTTTGCAATGACAGCTGTTTTAGCGTTTTTTGGTTCATTGTTATTTGAAGATATGTCGGTTATTAAGCAAATTGATAGTAGCGTTGTTTTACAGATTGCTTATTTAGCATTTTTTGCGACTACTATAACATTGCTTTGTCAAAATGTTGGACAGAATTTAGTTAGTGAATGTAATGCAGCAATCTTACTTAGTTTAGAATCGGTGTTTGGGGTAGTTTTTTCAGTTTTATTATATGGTGAAATCTTAACTATAAAAGTATTTTGTGGATTTGCTTTAATTTTTGTTGCGATTATTATTTCAGAAACAAAACTTTCTTTTTTTAAATAAAGGCTAGGGAAGGAGAATTAGATGTTTAAAAAGGTTTTTAGTTTTATTCTTACAAGTATATGTCTATTTGCTTTAATTACCCCGATACAGGCTCAAGAAAATAGTGAAAATATTGGTTTAACGGCTCAATATGCAGTTGCTATTGATGCTAAAAGCGGTTTAGTTCTTTATAATAAAAATATGGATGAAAGAATGTATCCAGCTAGTATGACAAAAGTTATGACTGTAATTGTCGCAATTGAGATGATGGAAAGTCTTGATACAGCAACTACAATTACCCAAAGTGATATTGATACAGTTTGGGAAACTGGAGCTTCATCAGCAAATTTTGAAGTAGGTGAAGCAGTTACATATTATGATTTGCTTTTAGGTGCAATTTTGCCAAGTGGTGCTGATGCAACTAGAGCTCTTGCTAATAATTTATGTGGTGGTCAAGAAGCGTTTGTTGATAAAATGAATGAAACAGTAAAGAAATTAAAATTAAAAGATACTAATTTTGTTAATACTACAGGAATTCATGATCCTAATCATTATACAACTGTTCATGATATGGCTCTAATCGTTAAATATGCTGTTCAAAATGAACAGTTTAGAGAAGTCTATTCAAAACGCTTTGCAACATCTTCAAATGGATTACATCAATGGGTCAACAAGTCGATGTATAACGCAGGTAGAAGTCATATTGATACAAGTAATATTATTGGGTGTAAAAGCGGTTATACAGATGTTGCAAAAAACTGTTTAGCTAGTTTAGATAAAGTTGAGGAAAATGAGATCATTACAGTTGTAGGTAAATCAATAAATGATGATGTTAAGCCAAGAGCAGCTGTACAAGATACTTTAGATATTGTTAATTATGTTAGTCAAAATTATTCACTTCAACCTATCATAGATAAGGATACAGAGGTCAAAAAATTAAATATAAAAGTAGCAAAAGATAATCAAAAGATTGTAATTAAAAATCAGCATGATGTTACAGCCTTTTTACCAAATAATGTCAATAAAGATGATTTAGAGTATAAATATTCATTTGAAGAACTTGAAGCACCAGTAAAAAAGGGAGCTAAGATTGGTAGGCTTGATATTTATTATGGTGATTGTTTATTGTATCAAGAAGAGTATGTTAATGATAAAGTTATTGAACGTGATTCGTTTAGTGATTTAATGACAAGTCTGATGAATTTTATGTTTCCTTATGGTTTGTCAATAATTTTGGTAATTATTTATTTTCTAATTTCAAAAATGAAAAAACATAGAGTAAATAACGGATAATTTATCAATGTCATTAAGTTAAGAAGATAAGAAAGAAGTCATAAGTATAGAATATAAAAA
>OFHN01001116.1_pt1 | contig 20341 bp, 17 predicted proteins | sample 1521321 | NCBI WGS metagenome assembly OFHN01 (sample SAMEA3504130, study PRJEB24116) | mouse gut metagenome | biome: mouse gut; feature: mouse-associated habitat; material: faeces | place: Denmark | collected 2011
TTGTCCACGTATGCCAGAGAAAACCAATGCCGGGTTTTTGTGAGTATTGTGGATGGAAACGGCCTTACACTGGCGCAGACGGAACTATCCGGGGTGGAAATCATGGACAATGCTGTCCGTACAGTCTCCTTTGCCCAGCCTGTCCAGGTGACGCCGGGGGCGCGGTACGCGCTGGTGCTGGCCAGTCCGGACGGCGCGCCGGGTAGCGCGGTTACCGCCTGGCAGGGCAGCACGATTGCTGCCGCCCGGGCGGAAATCCCTGTAGAAATCCAGGACCGGCTGCTGGTGAACGGCGAGGCCCGGGAGGGACTGCTGCACTACAGCTTCCACAACCGGAGCTATTTCTGGTTCGGCACATTGTACTGGTACTTCATTCTGGGGGCGGGACTTATGGCGGCAGGATACTGCGTCTGGCTTTGCTGCGCCGCGCGGCAGGGCAGGAACTGCCTGTCCCTGCGGCTGATTTCCGCTTTCCAGCGGTATGGATATTTAATGCGCCAACTGGTGGCGCGGGACTTCAAAACCAAGTACAAGCGCTCTGTACTGGGCATACTGTGGAGTTTCCTCAACCCACTGCTGACCATGATGGTCCAGTATATTGTGTTCTCCACCCTGTTCAAGTCGGACATCCCCAACTTCCGGCTGTATCTGCTCTCCGGTATCGTGTGCTTCAACTTCTTCAGCGAGGCCACTACCATGGGTCTGCAGGCCATCGTGGGCAACGCCGCGCTGATTACCAAGGTATATGTGCCCAAGTATATATACCCGGTGTCCAGGGTATTTTCCTCTGCCATCAATCTGTTGCTGTCCCTCATCCCCCTGCTGGCGGTGATGCTGCTGACGGGTACGCCCATTCGGCCGGCCATCCTGTTGCTGCCCTTTGGACTGATCTGTCTGGTGGGTTTCTGCATCGGGATGGGCTTCATCCTGTCCACATTGATGGTGTTCTTCCGGGACACCCAGTTTTTGTGGGGCGTGGTCAGTATGCTGTGGATGTACGCCACGCCGATTTTCTACCCGGAGAGCATCATCCCGGCCCAGTACATGGCGGTCTACAAGTGCAATCCCATGTACCACATCATCCGGTTTGTCCGTATTGTGCTGATTGACGGCGTATCGCCGGAGCCGAAGGCCTACGCGCTGTGCCTGATTGCGTCCTTTGTGCCCCTGATATTCGGCGCAATCATCTTTAAGAAAAACCAGGATAAGTTCATTTTGAACCTGTGAGGAAGACATGATAAAAGCGAAAAATGTATCGGTAAAGTACCTGATGACCTACGATCGGATCAAGAGCATGAAGGAATATCTGGTGCAGCTGGTGAAGGGGAAGATCCAGTATGAGGAGTTCTGGGCGCTGAAGGGTGTGAGCTTCGAGGTAAAGAAGGGGGAAGTTCTGGGGATCATCGGGCACAACGGCGCGGGGAAGTCCACGCTGTTGAAAGTGATCTCTGGGATACTCAAGCCCACCACCGGGAGCGTGCAGGTGAACGGGGCGATTGTGCCTATGCTGGAGCTGGGGAGTGGGTTTGACTTTGACCTGACAGGCCGGGAGAATGTGTTCCTCAACGGGGCGATTCTGGGGTATTCTGAGCAGTTCCTCAAGGAGAAATATGAGGAGATTGTGGCGTTTTCGGAGCTGGGGCAGTTCATTGACGTGCCGCTGCGGAACTACTCCTCCGGTATGGTGATGCGGCTGGCGTTCTCCATTGCCACGGTGGTGCAGCCGGATATCCTCATTGTGGATGAGATTTTGGCTGTGGGGGATGCGGAGTTTCAGGAAAAAAGCAAACGCAGGATGCTGCAACTCATGGGCGGCGGGACTACCGTGCTGTTTGTGTCGCATAGTATCCAGCAGATTCGGGAGATGTGCAATCGGGTGATTTGGCTGGAGCGCGGCGAGGTAGTTATGACTGGAGATACTAAAAGCGGTTGCGACGCATATGAGGCGTCAGCAAATTGATGTTGGAGGGAACGAGATATGGGGCGGGCGAAGATGCTGTGGGAAAAGAGCATAGCAACCCTGAAAAACGATGGACTGCGGGCGTTTGCCCTAAAGTCGATGAATTATGTGAAGAAAAACGTGAAGAAGGAGGATAACGCCAATTCTCCGGAAACGATGTTTATGGATGTCCTGTTCATCAATGGTTGTTTTCTGCCTCATCCGTCCAGGTACCGGGTGACCCACCAGCGCGAGCAGCTTTTTGCCAATGGTGTGAGCAGCAACGAGGTTTTCTACGAAAAATTGAGCCTTGATTTGGTTAAAAGGTACCGCGTGTTCATCTTTTTCCGCTGCCCTTATACGGATGTGGTGGGCGAGTTCATTCAACTGGCGAAGTCAATGAATAAGCGAGTTCTCTTTGACATTGATGATCTGGTCATTGATAGAAAATATACGGATCAGATTCCCTATGTTCAGAACATGCCGCCGGAAGAAAAGGCAAATTATGACAGCGGCGTGGAAAGGATGCAGCGGACGTTGCGCCTCTGCGATGGTGCGATTACAACAACAGAGGGACTGGCAGATGAACTGCGAAACTATGTTCCGGAGGTGTATATCAACCGAAACGTAGTCTCCGACCGGATGATTGAACTGTCTAAATGGGCGGTATTTGACCGGGATCAACTGCCATATTTATCTCCCGATCAGGCAGATTCCCGCAGAGATCGGAAAAAAATCCTTAAAGCGAAAAAGGAGATGGAGAATCGCAAGGCCAGCAGAGTTGTGCGAATTGGATATTTCAGCGGGAGTATAACACACAACGATGATATCCAGATGATCCTGCCTGTCTTGGCAAAAATTATGAGGCAGTTCCCAAATGTTGAACTGCATATCGTGGGTGAGTTAGATATCCCGGAAGAGCTGAACCATGTCCAAGAGAGAATTACAGCAAAGCCGTTTGTCTCTTGGGAGGAACTTCCCAGACTGATTGCATCTGTTGATATCAATATTGCTCCGCTCTGTAACACAATCTTTAATGCGGCTAAGTCAGAGAATAAGTGGACGGAGGCATCCTTGGTGAAGGTCCCCACAGTTGCTAGCAAGGTTGGCGCGATGACGCGGATGATAGAAAACGGGATAACGGGATTCCTCTGCGAAAACAATGAGGAATGGCTTATGACTCTGGAAAAGCTGATCCTTGATTCCACGCTACGCAAGCAAGTGGGGGAACGGGCCTACCAGTATGTAAGTAAGCATGGTGTTACGCTCTACACGGGGTATTCCTTTTCAAAATACATCAAGGGGAAAATGACAAAGAATATTGCCTTCGTACTGCCATCTACACAGATAAGCGGGGGTATCCTTGTCGCCTTAAAGCACGCGTCTGTTTTAAGAAACGCTGGCTATGACGTCCTGATTTTAAGCGAGGGATTTTCAGAGAAAGATGTTACATATTTAGGCGAAACTTTCCCTGTTATATCTACCAATATGTCACAAATACACGGCAGCTTTGACCAAGCTGTGGCAACACTGTGGTCCACCACCAATTTTATCCGGATGTATCCTGCAATCTCAACAAGAAGCTATTTAGTACAAGGCTTTGAGACTGATTTTTCTGCACCTGGGAGTATTTTTCGCTTCAGCGCAAATCAAACATATTCTTTAGATGATATACGGTACCTCACAATTTCCAAATGGTGTGAGAAATGGCTACACGATGATTTCGGTCGCCGTTCTACATACATTCCGAATGGAATCGAGCTCTCGCGCTTTAAATCTCAGAAACGAATATTCGGAAAAAAGAAGATACGCATTTTGATAGAGGGCAATAGCGATGACTACTATAAAAATGTAGACGAGGCATTTAAAGTAGTCGGGAGGCTCAATAGACAAAAATACGAAATCTGGTTTATGTCTTACCAAGGAAAGCCAAAGGAATGGTATCAACTGGACAAGTTCCTACATCAAGTGGCTTACGATGATGTGCCGGATATCTATTTACAATGCGACATACTCCTGAAAACAACTATTTTGGAGAGCTTCTCCTATCCTCCCCTGGAGATGATGGCCACAGGCGGATATGTGGTGGCCGTATCAAATGATGGAAATGCGGAGTATTTGAAAGACGGCGAAAATTGTTTGCTTTATGAACAAGGCGATATTGACGCGGCTGTAAAGGCGATTGAGAGAATTTGCTCTGATTGTGAACTAAGGGAAAAACTTTATTGCAGTGGCCTATATACAGCGGATAGTAGAAATTGGCGGAGTATAGAGTCTAAGATCCTGGAGATATATGGCGGATAATACGGAGAGGTATATATGGAGAGAGCAGAACGGATTGGGTGGGTGGATGTAGCCAAGGGATTTGCAATGGTTTTCGTCTATTTAGGCCATTGGAGTACCGCCAGAGTAACCACGCTGGCGTATAGTTTTCATTTACAGCTGTTTTTTATCATTGCAGGATTCTTTTGTATACAGCCTCAAAAAAAACTTACCCGTTTTACGAGAGAAAAAGTATGTGCGATTGCTGTCCCAATGCTTATGTGGGGGTGCATTAGCTTTGTTATAAGCAGATTAGATGCGGAGACTTTTGAGATTAGCGAATTAGCGGTATTAGTTCAGAATCCGGCCTCTATTCAGCCCAATTATTGGTTTTTTCCGGCTATGTTCAGTGCCATTTTGCTGGGAATTTTTTGGGTAACGCATCTGCTGTTTGGTGAGAATCCTGTTATCCCAGAGAGGTATAATGCGATTTTGAAATTCAGTCAATTACCGGGTATAAAAATAGTCAATAATTGGTTTAGTTTAGGCGGAGCGGCGCAGTACCTGTTTTGGTATGCTTTAGGTGCGCTCGTATATGATTATTTAAATAAATATGCGTCTTTGCGGAAGATACATCCAATCCATTTCCACACATGTGGTCTGTTGGCAACCGTCACATCATTGATTTTGTTCTTGGGCAAGGTGACAGAAATCGGGAACATCTCCCATATTATTTATTCCAACATCGTTATATTGGAGTTTTACCGCACAATTACCACAATAATCATTTGTTTTGGCGTGATATATCTAAGTATTTTACTCGAGAGATCGTCTTTTCTTAGTGGGATTGGTAGGAACGGCGTGTCATTGATGGGGTTGGAATTTATTACCCACAGTTTTATTCCACTTAGTCTCCTGCCTATGCTCAACATGGGAATACCTTCGATTGCTTCGACTGTTGACGTGATAACAATCACACTTGCCACACTATGGTTAAACTGTAGAATTGCACGCGATATAGACCGGTATTTCCCGGTTTTAAATGGAAGATGGAGAGTGAAAGAGCACCACAGCCATACGGAAACGGGGCTTAAGGGATAGACGCTTGGATATACAGAGCCGGCATAATGGAGCCTTCCCAATAATTAGGAACTGGAGAAATTTAAAACTATGAAAAGTAAGCAGAAGGTTGGAAAATATATTATCCCTGTATTACTAGCGACGTGGTTGCTTATCTCTCTTTTATTCTCGGAGAAACTGGGCACCTATCTTGCCAGCTTCTCGCCTCAGATATCAGAGGGGGAGGCATCTATCGACTATTACAGCGAAGATAACAACCAGCGCTATGCGCTAAATTCGGGGGAGATTTTGTCCCTACCTGTCCAGCTGGAAAAGCGGCTGGCGCGGATTGGTATATATATTGGTGCGCAGAGCGATAGCACTGGAAACTATATTTTCCAGCTTGAGGATGACTTCGGTTCCATCTTAGGAAAGACCTCTGTAGCTCTTGCAGATATCAAAGAGAACCAATTTGTGTATATCACATCAAGGAGCATTATTAGCAATGAGGGTGTCTATTATATAAAGATTTTTTCTGAAACATCCACCCAAAGTCCGCTCTATCTGAATACATCTTTGGCCAGTGCTTTCCAGACAGCACCATTCCAAATTGAGGGAATACCGGGGGAGAATACTCTGATTCTGGATAAAAGATATGAAGGCATTAATAGTAAACGGATTATCCTATACGTGGATTTAGTACTTATTGGGGCGGTGCTCCTCGTTTGGATTATAGGGACTGCTAGAGCTCGGGCTTCAAGGGGCGAAAAGAAGCGGGCCTGGGATGTAGTAAAAAGGTTGCCCTGGAAAAGAGTCCTTTTGCTATTTATGATTGCGATGACTATAGCAGAAATTGTGGCAATTTGTGCGAAAAAGACGGAATATCTAATACAATTTGGAAATGGAAGAACCAGAGATATAAATGAGTTTTCAGTTCCTTTGCAAAGGGGAACGGTCCTTGAGCAATATTTGGCAACCAATGAGGGAACAGTAGACTCTTTTTCCCTTTTTTTTGCCACATACAAACAGAACACAGAAGATGGTGTGGTCTGTGTGGAGCTGTGGAATGATACAGATGCAACTAAGATTTACAGTGGGCACCTGAACACAGAATCGTTGCTAGACAACACGTATCAATATTTTCAGCTTGATACCCCCCAGCAGCTGAGTGGAAAAGCGCTTCGGATTCGGGTATGGGCTGAATATGCTGGAGAAGAGGACTGTATTGCTGTATACGCGAATAAAAACGTTACCCAAACTATGTTTGCAGAAGAGAATGGCAAAAGACTGGATGGGAGTTTGATTTTTGATCTTTCCAGGCGAGTGAGATCATACCGTACAGGCATCGCTATAGTGCTCAATAGTTTGTTGCTGGCAGCAAGCATTCTGTATATTTGGAGGTTTGCCCAATTTAAGAAGGAAATTTTCCGATATAGTGTGAGCGCTATTTTGGCATCAGTCCTATTCCTTGCTCCGGTATTATCCTTCGTAAATTACCGAGAAGTATCTGTGAATAGTATGAAATCGTCCCTGATGGATCTTAGCAAATGGGAGAGCAACTTAAAGTTTGGCGAAAGCGAACTTTCAAACCGTGTATCCCGAGAAACAGAATATGATTTTAAGGGGGATCCGCTCATCGCCTATGAACGAACAGAGCTTCCGATCAATGGGGCAGTGTCAAATATTGAGATGCACTTCCGTGGAAGCGACATGGTTAAAAAGGATTATGATATTCAAATATATTGGAATACAGGCGGCGGCTATAGTGATTCGCAGTCTTATACCTATAAGTATGTTCATCAGGACAAAAATAAACTAACCTTTCCAATTCCATGCAGCCAGCCGGTGCGGAGCATTATGCTCAATGTTGGTATGACGGGAGATCGTTTTACTGGAGTTGAGCTGCCTGATCGGATTCTGCCGTTGACAAGTGCAGAGATAAATACCCATACACAAGATACATCTCCTTTCTCAGCGAAGATTTTAACTGTGTTTCTTGGTATTTTCTGTTTTTTCATGGTGGCTCATCTGTGGAAATATTTTGATTTGGACAAGAAGTTATCGTCCTTTTGCGTCCGAAAGAGGATATCTATTTCCACTGTCTTTGCGGTGATTGCACTGATAATGGGTACAAGCATGTCTTTCCTAATTCCCACTTTGCAGGTGCCTGATGAAAGGGCCCACATTAATGGCGTATACAGTGATAGTGGAAATAGCGGCACAGAGCAACGATTACTGGATGCATTAGGAAATCAAGGGCTTCAGGGGGTTATGCTCAATGCCGGGGAGATTGTCGATGTTTCAGCTTATATTGACGCTTCTTCACGCCGATTGGATGATTACCATTTTGGCGGAGGGAGTCCGTCACTCCGCATGATAAGACGGCCCGGCCAAGTATTAGGCGTCACGATAGGGCAGTTGCTGCATCTACCTGCCTATTGGATATTGCAGTTAGGAGAACTGGGGGCCCTTGCGCTCTATATTGCAATTGGTGCGCTTACACTAAAGGTAATTCCATTTAAGAAGAATTTGATGATGATGATTATGCTCCTCCCAGTCGCGATGCAGGAGGCAGGCTCGTTATCATATGATAGCTTTAATAATGCGCTGTCTTTCTTTACAATTGCGTATATTCTTCATCTGAAAGTAAGGGCAGAAAAAGTATCATGGAAGCAGCTAGCGGTCTTAGCAATATTGGCCATAGGACTTTTGATCGGAAAGGTAATTTATGTATTGTTACTGGGATTGGTATTTATTATACCGATCCATAAGTTGGAAATAAAACTAGGTGGAGTCAAACAGATTACCATCAATGCAGCATGGATTAAACATCATCGCGTTGCTGTGATTTCATTTGTATTAGCCGGTATCTGCGCCTGTGCAGCAGTTAGTTTTACACTTCTTGACAACCTAGGATATGGGGAAATCAATAAAATGCTGTGGGGATATATTATGTCCTTGCCGCAATTAATCAGGCTCTGCGTGTCAACTTGTGCTGTGCATTGGCAGGGTTGGCTGCGTGGGCTGGCTGCAGCTTTGGGGAATTATGATGTTCCCGTGAATGAGATTATTACGTGGATCGGTTTGATATCTTTGTTTGTAATAGCAATGATACATCATGAAAAATCTTCAGTTCAAAAGGTACCTTCCAAGCATATAGCAGTTGTTTCTTTTTCGCGCAGAGATCTGCTGGTTTGGTACGGGGTATTGGTTATTCTCTTTATTTCGGTACTTATGACTATGATCAGTTGGGGATTCTTTATTTACGGCATTGATAGCAGCTTGCCTTACTCAGTGAGTATGCGGCTTCTACCGAGAATTGAGGGTGTGCAGGGACGTTATTTTTACCCGATATTGCCGTTGCTGTTTATTCCCATGCATACAAAGAAAGATTTCCTCGGGTTTATTCCTGCTGGGCTTTATAAAATTTGTTATTATGCCATAATGACTATTTATCCAATATTTCTTCTTTTGGTGCGATATTGGGGGATCGGAAGCTGGTGATAAGCAGGAGAGCACGAGATAATCGCATTAGAGAGGATGTGGAAAAGTGAAAAAAGTTGCCGTATTAATCCCATGCTACAATGAGGCGCAGACAATAGGCAAGGTGGTAGCAGACTATAGAAACGCATTACCTGAGGCAGATATCTATGTCTATGACAACAATTCTACAGATGGGACTGCGAAGATTGCGCGTGAAGCTGGTGCGATTGTTCGTATGGAACGAAAGCAGGGAAAAGGAAATGTCATACGAACAATGTTCAGGGAGATAGAGGCGGACTGCTATTTGATGATTGATGGCGATGATACATATCCCGCATCAGACGCAAAGAAAATGATAGCTAAAGTTCTGGATGAAGGATATGAGATGGTCATTGGAGACCGGCTCTCGTCTACATACTTTACAGAGAATAAACGCCGTTTCCATAATACTGGAAATATATTGGTAAGAAAGCTGGTGAACAATTTTTTTAAAGGTAACGTAACGGATATTATGACCGGGTATCGAGCCTTCAGCCGAATATTTGTAAAAAGCTTTCCTGTATTATCTAAAGGCTTCGAGATTGAGACGGAAATGACCATTCATGCCTTAGATAAGAACTTTTCTATTACTTCTGTACCGGTGGGATACCGGGACCGTCCGCAGGGAAGTGTGTCAAAATTAAATACCCTTTCAGATGGGTTTAAAGTACTCCTTACCATCGCGCGTTTATTCAAGGACTATAAGCCGTTTGCCTTTTTTGGAAGTTTATCCATAGTTATGATGGCAATTGCTTTCATATTGCTATTTCCCATCATCGGAGAATACCAGCGTAGTGGTATGGTCCCGCGGCTGCCAACTTTCATCGCGGCTTGTTTTATGGCACTGTTCTCACTACAAACATTTGTCTGTGGATTAATTTTGGATACAGAGGGAAAGAAGAGCCGGCAGAGTTTTGAAATACAGATGAATATGCTCCAGAAGCAAGTGGATAAGCATTAGAGTACGTTTCATCAAAGAGGCAGTTGCAAGAGAAATTATGGACAATAAAACGGTTGGGCGCAATATCATATGGAATACAACTGGCAACATTTTTTATTTAGGCTGCCAGTGGCTTTTAAGCGTTGCAGTTGTGCGTATCTCCGGGAGCTATGCGGATGCAGGTGTCCTGACCCTGGCGATCTCCGCAACGAACATCTTTGCAACCCTTGCAGCCTTTAGTGTGAGAAACTATCAGGTATCGGACCTGTCGGAGAAATACAGCCAGTCGGACTATATATCCCATAGGTTCATCACATGCTCTGTTGCCTTCATTCTATGTATCGCTTTTACTATGATAAGTAGCTATCGTCTAGACGTTGCCATAAGCATTGTTGCTTATATGCTTATGAAAACAGTAGAAGCGTTTGCGGATGTTTTCCATGGCATCCTGCAAAAGCAGTGGCGGCTGGATATTGTTGGGCGGTCATGCATCTACAGAGGGGTTATCCTGATCGCATCGTTTACTTTGGTATACAAACTCTCGGGCCAACTTCCTTTTGCACTGCTTATCATGGCTATACTGACAGCAGTGATATTTTTCTTGTATGACTTCCGCACGGTTCGCAAACTTACGGATATTTCATGTGAGGTTAATAGACACAGTTTGTTCTATCTCTCCAAAGACTGCCTGCCAGTCCTAGGCTATAGTCTGCTTCTCAACTCCATTGTCCTCACCGCCCGTTTTTTTATCGAACGGTACCTCGGGGAGGAGATGCTGGGATACTATGGAAGCGTATCTACGATTGCGGTTATTGTTCAGATGGCCTCAAATCTCATCCTAACGCCATTAAATGGAGCAATCAGTGACTATTATACACATGGGAAGTACCGAAAGATTTTAACCCTGTTTGGAAAGGTTGTCCTACTTCTAGCAACCTTGACAGGTGTGGCGCTTGCGGGGGCGTTTTTGCTGGGTAAATTCGTATTGATGTTGCTGTTTGGAGAGTCTATAGAACCATACACATACCTACTTATCCCCACCATATTTGCCAGTTGTCTGACAGGCTTTGTATGTTTCTTATGGATGAGTTTTAATAGGAACACTGTAATATCAAGGCTTTTCGGAGCCAGCAATCACAAAAAAATATTATTTGAGCTATCACATTACGCAAAAAGCCGTCCGGCAAGAAAGGGCAGGGGCCGTAAAACAGTATTTTTGAAAAAGCTGAAAACGTAGTATTTTCAAGGGACGGCGTGGCTTCGGTCACGCCGTTTCCCCTTTCATCAATTCATCCAGAGGGATAAATCCCAAGCCGTCATACTTGATGTGGATATTCTGCCGCCGCTTGCCGCTGGACTTGTCCGGGACCTCCACATAGATCGCCTGCACCAGTTCCCGGAGGGCGTACGGGTCAAGCGTATCAATAGATACATACTTCTGCGCCGTCTGGATGAACTTTTCAATATTCTCGCTCTGTCTCGCCTGTACCTCAATCTCCTGCCGCAGACTGACAACCTCAGCCTCAAGCTGCTTCTGCTCCGTCTCGTAGCTTTGACTCAACATATCAAACCGCTCGTCACTCAGGCGTCCGCTGGCGTTGTCCTCGTAAATCTTGATGAACAGCCGATTCAGCTCGGCAATACGTTTTTCGTCCCGGTTGAGTTTCTTCCTGCTGGTCAAAATTTTCTCGGCGCTTTCCAGCTTCATTTGCTGTTCCATGACCATACGGAAGTGGGTCTCGTACCGCAGAATGTAACCCGCCACCAGTTGGATATGCTTCAAAACCATACGTTCCAGAACCTTGGTCCGGATGAAGTGCCCGCCGCATTTCTCCCTGTTCTTCTTGTGAAGGGAACAGTCAAAGAAATCCTGGTCGAAGTCGCCGTTGTTGGAAGAACCGTACTGCATCTTGGAGCCGCAGTCGGCGCAGTAGACCAGACCGGAAAAAATACTGCTTCTGCCAGTGCGGGTCATGCGGTGTCTTTGCTGACGGATCACTTGAACCTTCTCAAACACATCATCTTCAATGATACGCTCATGAGTGCCGGGGAAGATTGCCTGCTTCTCTACCGGATTTTTCCTCTGCTTCTTGTCCCAGATGGAGTTGGAGTAGGACTTGAAGTTGACAGTACAGCCCGTGTACTCCCGGCGTTCCAGAATTTTGACAACTGAGCTGTCACCCCAGCCATAGGGATTTTCCGGGTCCGGGTTCGGAGTGCTGCGGCCCTGCTGCTTTTTGTAGGCGGTCGGAGTCAACACCTTGTCGGCCCGAAGCTGATTGGCAATTTGCTGGGGGCCTCGCCCCTCCATGCACATCTGGAAAATGCGCTGTACTACCTGAGCGGCCTCCGGGTCAATCAGCCAGCGTCTTGGATTCTCCGGGTCCTTCACGTAGCCATAAGGGACATTGACCGTCAGCGGTACACCCCGTTCCCCCTTCGCTTTCTGAACGGCCCGGATTTTGCGGCTGGTATCCCTGGCATAAAATTCGTTGAACCAGTTCTTTATCCCGGCAAAATCATTGTTTACGCTGTTGGGGTCAATGGTATCATAGTTGTCGTTGATGGCGATAAACCGGACGCCGTTCTGCGGGAAGGTGAAGTTAGTGTAGAGCCCGGTCAATGCGGAGTTCCGGCCCAGCCGGGAGAGGTCCTTGGTGATAGCGACAGCCACATTCCCCGCTTCAATCTCCGCCAACATTGCCTGGAAGCCGGGGCGGTCATAGGTCACACCACTTACACCGTCATCCACAAAAAACACCGGGTTTGGAAAATGGTGGTCTTTAACGTATTGGAGTAAGATGGCCTTTTGATTCTCAATCGACAAGGATTCCCCTGACCGCTCATCCTCTTGAGACAGCCGGCAGTAGAGGGCGGTGATTTTATTCGTTGCTCCAAACATTTCTGTATCCTCCTTCAAGGGAGCAACTGTCAGTACAGGATTGGTTGACTTCATTATAGCAGAGGCAGGGGCGTTTGTCATTCAGAATCCTCCAGCTTTTTGGCAAAATTTTTGGTGGTAATGCGCTCCAGCTTGCGCAGAAAGCTCTCGGTCCCCTCATAGCTACCCGTGACCGTATAGAGCGTTCCGGCGATGACCTCTGCGGCGGTTAGTTCAGGAATCCAATAGGCTGAAAGGTTTTTCACATGAATATGTCCGTTTTTATTGATTTTTAAAGCGTCATTGCTCATAGGCTCTCCTTTCAAATCTTCAAAATTGTTGTGAAATCAAAAGTGCATTTTGCACTTTTGATTTCATGGATACAAACGTGGGGTGCAAAATGAACTTGGCGTTAAAATCAGAATTGCAAAGTGCAAGTCTGATTGAAATTTTGGCGGTGACGTTAATGCGACCCGGTGGCCGGCGGCATTCTGACGCAGACCAGAACGAAAAGTTTTCGTTCTGGTTTCAAGATTGCAAAATGCAATCTTGAAATTGACTGTATCAGCATACGCAAAATCAAAGGCGCATTTCGCCTTTGATTTCTCAGGGAGGTGGCGGACATTTTGACCACCACCAGAGCTGCTAAAGTCAAACTGCGCCCTGCGCAGTTTGATTTGGCGAGCCGCAAAATGCGGTTTACCTACTGTTTTAACGTGGCGGAAAATTTTTCCGCCACGTTAAAAAGGATAATGTCAGCGGTCATGCTCTGCCTCCCGCCATTTCTGCTTTGTCTGCTCCTGCTGGCGCAGAGCGGTGTCCACACAGCTTTTCACCTGCCGTAGCTTTTTCAGATCGTCACGCAGAGGCTTGTACCTCTCATACTCAGCGGGATAGTTCCGCTGTATCTCCGACAACTCCTGCCGCCACGCCTGGACGGGGATTTTATCCTCTGGGGAACGGTGCTTGTCCAGCTTCCGGCGGGCCATGTGGAATGTCCGCAGCTCGCCCTCATGCTCCAACTCGAATTTCTCCCGCTGGCCCTTCCACTTGATGGCTTTCCACTTGTCGTAGATGGGTTTGGTTTCCCGGTAGAGGTCAACCAAATGAAGCAAATCCGCTACCTCCTTCTTCCGGGCCAACATAGCTTTCAGAGAATCGTTGACGGCCTCCGTCTGCTCGTTACGGAGAACGAGGCGGGTCTCCAAATCTTCCAGGGTAAGCAGATCATTCTCCGTCAGATAATTGACCACCTCGGCAAAACTTTTGAGATTTCCAATCCGGGCGTTGCGGCTCCACGCTCCGGCGTTCCTGCCCTCATAGTAGCCAGTCAGCAGGGCGGCAAGAGTCGGGGCCTGGGGCTTGCTCAATTCGTCCTTCACGGCTTTAATCCAGTCGGTCAGTCCAGCGATTTTCTTCCGAAGATCGCTCAGCATTTTCCGGGCCGCTTTCACCCAGCGGTTCCAATCGCCTTTGTCGGTGGTGATGCCCTTGGCCTCCATCTGGCGGACGGCCACGCCCTCATGGACGGTGGGCAGCAGGTCAAGCCCCTGCCGCTCATAGGAGCGGTGGTCGATGCGGCACGTCAGCCCCTTTTCCTCAAACTTGGCATTGACCATAGCGGCCCACGCCTCCCGCCAATGTTCCAGCGTTTCCGGGCTTCCCCAGTCGGTAGTGGGAACAGCGTCAAAGAGGGGCTTACCGTCCTCGCCCATGATGCGGTTTCCGTTCTCGTCCAGACGGTAGACGCGCCTCTGCTTAAAGCCCCATTTTCCGCTTTCCTCGATAGGCCGGATAGGACAGAGAACATGAAAATGCGGGTTCGGGATGCCGCCGTCCTCCTTGTCCGGCTGATGGATGGCGAAGTCAGCAGTCATGCCCCGGCCCACAAGCTGCTCGGACACAAATTGCCTTGCAAGAGCGATGTTTTCTTCCAGAGAAAATTCGTTCTGCAAGGCAATGTCAAAGCTGTATGCAAGCTGGGCTTTCTTGCCACGCTCGCCGATCTTTTTCTTTCCGTCATAGACTTCGGCAATGACGGAACCGTCGGCAACCGCCGGCAGACCGTCAAAGATGGTAAAGTCCTCCCCCCGCACCCATGTAGTCACACGAATCGTCCCGCTCTCTGAAACCGTGACCTCAGTGTCGGTAAAGGAAAGGTGCTTGATGACTTTCGTGCCTGGCATATCGGAAACCAGCTTCACGCGCACCGTTTCGAGGCCGGCACCCGCCCAGACTAGTCTGTCCCCAGCAGACGTCGCTGCAAACGCCGCCATCCCATTTAGGGACTGGTTATATTCCCGCATTTGTGCGTTGCGCTGCGCCGTGGCGGACAGGGACATCAACGCGGGAACGGTCCCGCCGATGCCGGAGGCTATACCCGCCAGGACCGCGCCGTCGGATTCCTTGGGAACGGGCATAGAATTCGCTCTTTCTATGTTGCGGTGACAGTCTTTAATTAAATCCTTGAACATGGCGATTGGCTTGTCCCGGCCATGCAGGCCGGTGTAAACCTGGAGCAGTCTGGCCCTTTCCGTTTCCTCTGACTTAAGTTTCGCCAGGGATTTCTGTTGGGTGGCCTGCTTCTCCCCCTCCACGAGTCTTTTGCCCTCCGTAAAGATACGATGAAGTTTCTTCTCATCCGCGTGAGTAAGATGATGCGCGCTTACAATCGCCTTCAGGCGTTCACGCTTTTCCGGCGAGTTAATCCGGGACAAATCTGTAATGCCATGTTTTTTGCAGTCCGTATAAAAAGTTTTTTTATTCTCACGCTTTTGGTCCACTTTTATCCATATCATGAGAAAAGACATTACGCACAACGTTATGCAAAGGCCCATAAAAACTGATGTCATATATTGTGTCCTCCTGTTCCGCTACTTCACTTGCTGGTTGTGAGCTTCTACAAAACTATGCGCTTGTTCATCGGGCTTCAGGCGGCGATTGCAGCAACTCACCTTCTTCGGGTAGCCCTCCAGCACTTCGTCGATCCGAAATGCCTTTTTCGAATGAAACGCTTCTTTTACAAGGAAGCAGGTTTCCTTGTGCAGTTTTCCGCTGCCGTGATTCAGAGCATATTTTCCCATTGCAGCATACACTCCTTTCTTTGTCTACAGAAAAGCGTACGTTCCTGCAAGGATATTTTAGCCGGGAATTTTTCTCAGAAGGTATTGAAAACAGCTAGATTTTATGCTATCCTTTCCATAGACTAGGCAAGGGGGGCAATTTACAGGAACGTACACGTTCCTGTAAAAACACCCCACTTACAACAACTTGGCCTTTTCGTAAATCTCCGCACGGTAGCGGAAGGTGGACAGCGGCATCCCACACTCTTTCGCCGCAGCTGTGCCAGTGATTGCCCCTAACTTCCATCGCTGGTAGGCACTGTGATAGTTCTCCGGGAGCGGCCTGGGCGGTCTGCCGAACCTCACGCCCCTGGCCTTTGCCGCCGCGATGCCCTCCGCCTGCCGCTGGCGGATGTTAGTGCGCTCGTTCTCCGCCACAAAGGACAGCACTTGCAGGACAATATCGCTGAGAAAGGTCCCCATCAGGTCCTTGCCCCTGCGGGTATCCAAAAGCGGCATGTCCAGCACCACAATGTCGATCTTCTTTTCCTTCGTGAGAATCCGCCATTGATTTTGAATTTCTTCATAGTTACGTCCCAGCCGGTCGATGCTCTTGATGTAAAGCAAATCGTCCGGTTTTAACTTTTTGACCAGCTTCTTGTACTGAGGCCGCTCAAAATCCTTGCCGGACTGCTTATCCATGAAGATGTTTCCCTCCGGAACAGCCATTTCCCGCAGAGCGATGAACTGCCGGTCCTCGTTCTGATCGCGGGTACTCACCCGGATGTAGCCGTATGTATTGGGAATGGTTATCGTACCTCCCTCCGGCGCTGCCAGACAATATCATATCCCAGCGCGTCAGCCAGCTCCACGGCCTCCCGGTAGCGCAGGGAATCCCGGCGTAGTTTGCCGGAGAGATTGGGGACGCTGGCGCTCCATCCGTACTGGTCGGCCAGCTTCTCTACAAGGTCGGCCATGGTCATACCCTCCCGGACAATGTACGACTTGATTTGGTTTCTGGTGTCCATATTCATCCTCCTTCAAATTGAAATATTTTGGTATTCGCCCGTCAGTGTATCCTGTTTTCAAAACAGCGGATATGATGCGCTGGCGGGTGCGATTGATTGATGTGCGTCCATCCGACAGAGCCGCCTCCTGTGAAGCCCTGTCCACGGGGACGTACTTCGCATTTCACGGTTTGGCGGAACTTCATACTGAACCGTGAAAACTCAAACGGAACTGCGTACTGTGTTCGCCGTTGGGCGCGTCGCTGTTTCGTATGAATTGCAATACAAAAAGTTCCGTTTGTTCGTTGTTTTCACATGGATTGAAAACAAGTCTCGATTTTAAGGCTGATTCTTCTGCCGTTCTCCCCGAAAGCCGTTCCTGCCCCCATTTGCGGCGGCGTGCGGTCCCCTCTGGTGCGCTCGTGCCTTGCGGCAGTCGCGGCGCACTTCGTCGGGGGACATATCCCATTCGGACGGTCATGCACTTGTCAATGTTCACGTCTCTACCAGACACTTAAAATTATAGCGGTTTTATGCCCCTTTTCCCGTATATCCAAGAGGTAGGAAATCGGCCCCGAAACGGACAAATTTCCGCGCTCTTGGAAATGCCGTCTTTCTTCGACAGAACATTACTGGAAACTGTTGTAAAATGACGAAAGAGACGGTATAATTGCAGAGGAGGGAATGATATGGATGACGCTAAGCAGAGCATGCACGAGCGTTTTTGGGAATTGCGGAAGGATTGGAAGCTGACGCTGGAACAGCTTGAGAAGCAGACCGGCATTTCAAAATCCGCGCTGGGCAGCTATGAAGCAGAAGGCACAAAAGACATCAGCCACTGGGCTGTTGTCAGACTGGCGGAGTTCTATGGTGTGACTACGGACTACCTGCTGGGCTTGTCAGTTATGAAAAATCACCCAAACGCAGATTTGAATGATCTGCGTTTGAGTGATGAAATGATCGAGCTATTAAAAAGCGGCAGGATTAACAACCGGCTGCTCTGTGAGCTTGCCGCCCACGGTGACTTCCGGCGGTTTATGCTTGACTTGGAAATATATGTTGACCGGATTGCCAGCATGCACATCCGCAATAACAACACAGTTCTCAAAACCGAGCGCAAAGTATTGATGGAACGTGCGGGGCTGGATGACAATGATTTGAATATGCGCACGTTGGAGTTGGCCCAGATAGATGAGGATGATTACTTCACTCATGTGATTTTTGAGGATCTGCGGCCCATCATTCGGGATATTCGAGAGGCGCACAAATCCGATGCCACTACCGCTGACGCTGATACGGAGTCACCGGCAGAGAAAGCAGTACGTCAACTGGAAGCGGCTCTCAACTGTGAAGGGAGTAAGGAGGAAAAAATAGTAAGAGCACTCCTGTCGCAGCTTGAGATTGACTATGATTCATTGACGAAAGAAGAATTTGTGACTTTGATAGGAATTCTGAACAAGTCCGAGCACATGAAGAAGCATATCAGCAGGCGGGGCAAGGTTCCTGCCCCGCAGAGGCGGAAGCGAAAAAAGAGGTAAACAGGCGGCCTAAATGTAAAAAGAGGGCGGAGAATGGAGGAAATTCCACTCTCCGCCTATCTTTTGCGCCCAATCCCGTCTGACAGATGCCGTGAATGTAATTTTCTCGGATTACTGTTTTACGGACACCTACCTAAAAACCAGCGGGCCTTTTTTATTTTCAGGATAATTTTCCGTCCTTACTGCAAGTCAAAGTGATAGTTTTAGAAACAGGAGCGAGTCCCTTTTTAAATGTTCCGCTAGCACTTACAGACGCACCGGAGCAGTACGCATTGGCGGAAACAAAAGACCAAAACGAGACATAAACGGATTGCGAATAATCTGCATCAATAGCTTCTGCACTATTGCCATCATATTCAAAACTCCCGTGAACCCGGAATGTCCATAGCGGTTGGTCGTCGCTGTTATAATAAATATATTCCTTTGTTCCGCCCGTCTTTTTGGCAGTATATCTTTCAGAGATAGTGCGTGCTCTATCATATGTAATGGTAGCCACCGCATACGAACCATCTTCGTAATAGATAATCTGCTTCTCACTTCCCGTTGTATCTGCTGCAAGCACCGGGGTGCAGAATACGTTTGTAAAAATAAAAAATGCCAGCAGTAGAGAAATCCCTTTCTTTTTGGTATTCATATCACAAATCTAAACTCCTTCTTTTGTGTTATTCAATTTCATATTGAATGATTCTGACTTCGGCATGGTCAATTTCGTACTGAGCCGAATAGAAGTAATATACAATTGCTATAGCTGCCAATACAGTCAAACCGAGAATCAACAATCTTGTCAGCAGTTTCTGCCGAGACTGGTGCCGCGCCCGCTCCTCCTCATCCACGCCTTCCATCAACTCTGCTGCAGATTTCTCCGGAGATCCCGCGTCTCTGCAAAGCGTTTCCAGTGTTAATCCAGTCTTATCGGAAAACCGTTCCTCCAACTCCCTTTCCAGGCCGTCTAATAGATGCCGCTTATGTGTTTTTGGTAATTCCAACGCCCTCCCCACCTGTCGGCAGTAGGCGCGGATTGCCGGATTATGAGACATTATTCATCCCCCCCTCCATCAGTTGTACGAAGACGTTTGAAATTTCCTGGTATTCTTTCCAAGTATCCTCCAAATAAGCCTGCCCTGCCGGTGTAATGCCGTAGTAACTGCGAGCACGACCATCCACCACTTCATTTCGCACAACGGAGACATAACCTTGCTCCTCCAGCCGGTAGATTACGGGATAGAGGACGGAGATGGTATAGGTGTTCCCACTGCGCTGCTTCATAGTCTGGGTCAACTCATAGCCGTACATAGGTTTTTCCGTCAGTAGCCGGAGAACCGCCAGTGGGCTGGTTGCCCGTTTAAAGTAGGCAAGGAAAGAGTGCCCGGATTGATCTGCTCCTATTTTCATATACTCCTCCACTTCGTTTCTATGTTATTGTATACTCAATAAACAGGAAAGTCAATATATAGCATTGACAAATATTAATTAGTGGATTATACTGGCATTATTCGATGGAGCCACTGCCGTTTAGGAAAGGATGCGAGGCCCATGCGCTAAATTTGGTTTCCAGACCATTTCTGGGAGCGGATTATGTGGACCCGCTTAAAACAATTCACAAAAAACATTATGTACGAAAGGTTTTGAACTATGAAGAAGACTCTGTTCCGTAGGTTTATCTGTTTGCTGGCCGTTATGCTGCTGGCCGTGTCTATGATTCCCACCGCTGCTGCTGTGGATCATGAACATAACCATTCTGACTATGCTTCTGAGAGCATTATGCCCCGATCTCCTATTTGTATGAACTGTGGAGGCCGCGGACGCATAACCGAGAGAGTCACAGAAAATGCTGACGGTTACGGTGAGTGTCCTTATGGAAACTCGGCACATCACAAGGAAGTTATGAGGGGTTATTACTACTGTGAAAGTTGTAATGAACCCATGGGAAGTACTATTGTAGCGAGGAGAATCGTCTGCGCTGATTGCAATTTTGGCAATCACTGGACATATCTTTAATATTTCCTAGGTAGTGTTCACATAAGGGCATCAACAATAAGTGCAAAATAGACAAAAGTCAAAAAGATAACATCAAGCTTGTCATAGCGGGTAAAAATACGGCGAAAACGCTTGATGCGGCGAAAAAGTCTCT
>OFHN01001125.1_pt1 | contig 20288 bp, 18 predicted proteins | sample 1521321 | NCBI WGS metagenome assembly OFHN01 (sample SAMEA3504130, study PRJEB24116) | mouse gut metagenome | biome: mouse gut; feature: mouse-associated habitat; material: faeces | place: Denmark | collected 2011
CCGTCCACCGGGATGGACTGGCCCGGCCGGACCGCCACTCGGTCGCCCACCTGAACGTCCTCTACGGGAATTTCAGTCTCCACACCGTCCCGGATGACGGTGGCCGTCTTGGGGGCCAGGTCCATCAGGCGGGAAATGGCCTCGCTGGTCCTACCCTTGGACCGGGTCTCCAGAAACTTGCCCAGGGTAATGAGCGCAAGAATCATGCCGGCGGACTCAAAGTACAGGTCCATGTGGTACTTGGCCACCCGGTCCATATCCCCGTGGCCCAGGCCGTATCCCATCTGGTAGATGGCGAACACGCCGTAGATGACGGCGGCGGAGGAGCCCACGGCGATGAGACTGTCCATGTTGGGAGCCCGATTCCAAAGAGTTTTGAAACCCACCTTATAATACTTATCGTTAATATACATGATAGGTAAAGTGAGCAGAAGCTGGGTCAGACCGAAAGCTACCGCGTTCTCATGCCCCACCAGGAAGGCGGGCAGTGGGGCGCCCATCATGTGGCCCATGGAGATATAGAACAGCGGAACCAGGAACACGAAGGACCAGACCATGCGGCGCTTCATAAAAGCCAGCTCCTGGGCCACGGCGTCCTCCCGGGGAGCAGCCTGGGCTTTCGACCCCGCCTTCTCCGGCAAGGAGGCCCCGTATCCCGATTGAACCACCGCGTCGATAATATCCCCGGGGGAGACGGCCCCCTCGTCATATTCGGCCACCATGGAGTTGGCCAGCAAGTTGACCGAGGCGGTTTTTACCCCTTCCAGCTTATTGACCGCCTTCTCCACATGGGCGGAACAGGCGGAGCAGGTCATGCCTGTAATGTTGAACTTCTGTTTTGCCAATTTCTTCACCTGACTTTCCGTGGGCTTCTTTTAAATACCCCACCCCAGAGGGGTGTATTCATTGTATCTCCGCTTTCCTCTCCTGTCAAGTGGAAGTTTGCTCTTTTTTTCTTAGTTTATGCTCGCGTCCTGCCTGGGCCGCACCTTGTCCTCCACCCAATAGGCGGTGTAGGGGCGGTCCAGCCGGTAGCCCAGCTTCTCCGCCAGAGCCAGGGAGCGCTTGTCATGGGCGTCCCAGCCAGGATACAGCCCACAATCCAGACACTCCAAAATCAGCCGGGCTCCGCAGGCGGCAGCCAGTCCCAACCGCCGAAAATCCGGGCGGGTATCAATCTCGATTTCTATGGCTCCGTCGCAGACGGCGTAGGAGGAAGCCCCGGCCACCGGAACGCCCTCCCGCAGAACGGCAAAGCCTGCGCCCCGGCTGGCAAAGTCGGAGCCATCCGCAAAATTGCCGCACAGGTCCCGGGACCACTCCTCCTCCATCAGCGCGGCGTACATCTCCCGGCCAATGGGCCAGATCGTAAACCCATGGGGCAGAGACCCTGTAAAGCGAATCAGCCTTCTCTGGTCGAAGCACTCCGGCCGGACGGCATAGCGGGTAAAGGGGACGGCCCGCTCTCCCAGCCGCTCCCGAATCAGGCGCTCCCAGCCGCTCCCCGGCACCAGAATGGGTGCGTCCGCCAGCTCCAGAAGCTCCGGGGACGGCTCCCCCGCCAGAAAGCAGAAATCTCCGATGGAAGCCAGGGCGCTGTCCTCCCCTTGGGCATGGACGCGGCCCATGTGTCCCTGGAGACAAGCCCGCACCATCGGGGTCTCCCAGGCGGCGAAAAGGTCCTCCGCTTTTTTCACAATATCCTCTCCTCACTTCTCCCGACAACGCAAAGCGGCGTGAGATCAACTCTCACGCCGCCTGTTTGCTGGAACGTCCGAAGGGGTTACGCCCACACGTCAAAGTTATACTGGGCGGGGGCAGGCACAGCGGCCATCATGTCGTTAATCAGGGACATAGCCTGACTTTCGGCATCGTTCATGGCCCGTTTCATCAGGCCGTAGCTGTAGTTGGTCTGCAGCTGAGCCATCTGCATGCCCATGATATCCTCTACCATAAACGTCCACTCCCTTCCAAGTAATGTGGGGTATCGCTCCATTTGAAATATCGGCCAGGCCGCCTCGTTTCTTAAGGCCAAGCCTTAAATTACGTTACCAGTTCGGTAATAATCAGCTTGCCGTTCTCATCCGTCTCCTGCTGGAACATATGCTGCTGATCGCCGCTGAAGTAGACCACCTTGACAATGTCGCCCCGCTTGTCATCGCCGGTCTTTTCATAGATGGTAAACCGGCGGCAGAGGATATCGTCTACCTTGACAAATCCAGTGGTAGACAGCACCTCATACTGGTCCATGGAGCGGCCCGACAGCCCCAGCTCAGAGGGGTGCATCGTCTGAATGGTGTCCAGCTGTTCGGACAGGCTGGCCGGCTTGGGCGGCTCCACCTTTTCGGGCTTGCGCAGCTGGGCCTCGGGGACGGAGATGCGGACGGCCAGCATATTATTCTCCAGGGACCATCCAATGGCCATCTGGAACACCTTGCCCTCCACGGCGGAGGCCTTGGCGACCATCAGCGCGCCCTCCTCGTCCACCAGCTCCGGGCGCTCCTCCTGGATCACATAGTTCTCATCCACCAGGCTGAATCCAACTTCGCCGCTCAGGACCAGATCCAGATAGCGGTTCACGATGGCGGCGTTTCCGTTCACCTCGTAGATATAGGTGTGCCGGCCTTCCTCCTCGGCCTTGGACTGCTCCGGAGTGGTCCGCAGCGCCAGCAGCTCGCCCTCGCCCTCCTCCAGAATGGTATCCAGCGAGGCGACGGTATCCTCTCCAACCGTGTAGGCCTCCACGCCCTTCTTGGGAATGGGCTCCTCAATCTGCGGCTCCTGATCCTTATCGCCCAGCAGGTTGATCCCAAACCGGGGCAGAATCAACAAAATCACTGCCGCCGCCACGGCGGCCACCAAAATCAGCGCAACAGGAATCAGAAGCAGTTTCTTTTTGCCTTTTTTCTTCTTTTTCCCCTCCTGGGGCTCCTCGCCTTCCGCGGCTGTTTTCTTCTTCTTTTTAGGCATAATCCATTCACTCCATTACTTTTCCAGATATCGGATGACTACGTCGTCCTGCGGGTGAAGCTCCTGACTGAAGGCGCACTCCCGCCCATTGACCTGCAGCTCCACACCCCGGTCCAGATGTTCAAAATCAATCCCGGAAAACTCCAGCAGGTCCATCAAATAGTACGCCGAGCCGTCCTCCTTGCCCGGCAGCTTCAACTGCTTGCCGTTAAGCGTCAGCTGAATGGGCCGTCCCAAGAGCTTGGGCGGCTCAGGAGCTTTCTCCTCCGGCTGAGCGGGCGGTGTCTCCGCCGACAACTTGGGCGAGGCAACGGGCTCGCGGGCCGCCTCAGTCCGGGGCTCCATCGGACGCTTCTCCCAGGGATTGGCCCGAGGCGCCGGCGCCCGGGAAGGCTCCCGCCGCTCATCCCGAGCCGGCTCAGGCTGCTCCCGCAAGGGCCCGGGGGCAGCCTCCGCTCTAAACGGCTCCGCCTGGGTTCTCATAGCGGGCTCAGTCAGAAAGCTCTCCCGCCGCACGGACTCAGTCCGGAACTCCTCCGGCTTGGGTCTCTCCTGAGGAGGAGCAGGCGGCTCGGGCTCTGTCCGCGCCGGGGCAGGAACAGGCCGGACCGGGTGGAGGGAGGTCACAATCTGATCTCCGGTACTCAGCAAGGTGTCCAGATCGGCCATCCGTCCGTTAATGGTAACGCCGCCCGTAAAATCAGCTCCCAGCAGATCTTTCAGTATCCGCCGGGCGGGGTCGCCGGAGATGGCAGGGACAAATTCGATGCTGTCGCCCGCATAGACCAGAGCGGAGGGAGGCGCCTCCTCCCCGTTCAGCTTCAGCATACAGGGCTGGGCCGGCTGGCCCCGAAAGACCATCCGCTGGCCGTCCACCATCACGCTCAGGTTCTTGCCTGTCCGTCCCAGCAGGTCCACCGAGCTGTAGCCGTTCATCATCAGCAGCTCCAGCACGGTCAGGGCGCCGCTGCGGAAGAGCTTGGCGGGATTTCCGTTGAGCATGATGCGGTAGCTGTCGCTGATGAGGCCCAGCCCGGCGGAAACGGCGATGCCCAGGGGGGTTGCCAGCTCCGGGTCGTTGAGGTCGTAGTCCTCCGAGAAAGCGCTGATCTCATAGTTGTTGCCCGCCAGCGCCACCCGGCTCTCGTCCATATCCAGGGCCTCGGCCACCATCTCCCGCAGGTCCTCCAGCTTACTGCCCCCTCCCGCCAGAAACAGGGCGGAGGGAGAACCGCCGTTCAGAGCGAGCACCCGCTGGGCGATCTCCTGGGCCAGTATCTGGGCGGGTGCCCGGACCGCTTCCCGAAGCTGGCTGCCAGAGACCTTCTGTTCCATGCCCAGCACGTCCCGGTAGGTGATAAAATCCTCGCCCAGCTGGGTTTTCATCCGCTCCGCCGTGGCGAAGGGGATCAGGTAGCGCCGCATCAGCTCTTCGGTGATCTCATCCCCGGCAACGGTAGCCATGGTGTATCCCACCACAGCGCCGTCCCGGCACACCGCGATATCGGAGGTGCCCGCGCCAATATCGGCCAACACCAGATTTAAAAGGCGCAGGTCGGCGGGGATGACTGCGTTGAGGGCCGCAATCGGCTCCAGCGTCAGGCTGGCCACCTCCAGTCCGGAGGCTTCCACTACGGCGTAGAGGCTCTCCACCACCTCCCGGGGCAGGAAGGTGGCCACCACAGTGGCCTCCAGCAGTTGGCCGTTGTGGTTGCGCAAGGTGGTCATGGGGTAGTGGTCCAGGTGGTAGCCGGAAACCGTATAGCCCACCAGATAGAAACGGCGCTGCCCGTCCTGGCCCTGCCCCAGGGCAGCCTCGGCATCGGATACAGCGGAACTCTCCAGCCGGCCGATGATATCGTTGTTGACGCGGGTAATTTCAGGAAACTCCAGCGTGCTGCTGCCCGTCTCCGTACGCAGGGCGCGGCCGGCCGCCGCCACACATACGCGGGACAAAGTACAGTCCAGCCTCTCCTCCAGCCGGTCGGTCACCCGGCGGGCCACCTTGGCCACCTGAGCGATATCCTCAATCTGCCCGTCCAGCATGGCACGCTTGCCGTGCTCCTCCCTCTCGATGGCCAGTACCTGGAAGCGCTCGTCCGTTACCTGGCCCACAACCCCGATAATGCTGCGGGTACCGATATCCAGGGCAAATATCATATCGCTGTCCTGAGGCCTTCTCTTTGCCATCTGCGCCACCCCCATGGTCTGTTTTCAAATGAGAGAATATGGCGTCCCGATCTCGGGACGCCATATTCGTTGCAGGTCGGAATATCCGCGCCCGTGCTTCAGTATTTAATATTTGGCGCCGCCAAAGGAAGCGGACTCGGCGCTGTCGTCGCCCACGCCGACGGAGGAGCCGTGGGAAGGCTGGGACTGGTAGCCGCCGCTGTAGCTCTCCTGGCGCAGCTTGAACCGGGACAGCAGCTCCTTCATCAGGGTCGCCTGGCTGGACAGCTCCTCGCTGGCCGCAGCGGACTCCTCGCTGGTGGCGGAGTTGGTCTGGACCACGGCGGAAATCTGGTCGATGCCCTCAGTGACCTGCATGATAGCCTGGGTCTGGCTGTCCACAGCCTCCACCACGGTAGCCATCATGGTGGTCACGCTGCCGGTCGTCTCTGCGGTACGGGCCATAGCCTCCGTAACCTTACTCACGGCCTCGGTGCCCTCGCTGACGGCGGCGATAGAACCGTCGATCAGGTCCTTGGTGGCCTTGGCGGCCTCATCGGACTTGGTAGCCAGGTTGCGCACCTCGTCAGCCACCACGGCGAAGCCCTTGCCGGCGGAACCGGCCCGGGCGGCCTCGACGGCGGCGTTCAGGGCCAGAATGTTGGTCTGGAAAGCAATGTTCTCGATGGTGGCGATGATCTTGCCGATCTCCTGAGAGGAGCTGGAGATGTTCTCCATGGCGGCGTTCAGCTGCTTGACATACTCCATGCTCATGTTCAGCTGGCTGCCGGCCTCGTTGACGGACTCGCCGGCCTTCTCAGCGGCCTCGGCGGTCTTCTTGGCGTTCTCGGAGATGTCGGCGATGGTGGCGGACAGCTCCTCCACGGCGCTGGCCTGCTCGGTGGCGCCCTGAGCCAGGGCCTGGGCGCTGTTGGACACCTGATCGGCGCCGGCGGCCACCTGGTCGGAGCTCTGGCTGATCTGGCTCAGATCATCGCTCATGCTGCTGTTGATGACCCGCAAAGAGCCCAGAATCTTACTCAGGGAACCGACATACAGATTGGCGTCCTTGGACTTCACATTGAAGTTGCCGGCGCCCATCTCCTCCAGCAGGTGGCAGATATCGCCGATGACCTCGCTGAGAACATTCTGGCTGGTACGCAGCGCGTTGCACATCTCGCCAAGCTCGTTCTTGCCCTGGAACTCCACGGGAATGGTCAGGTTGCCCTGGCTGAAGCCCACCAGAGCCTTCTCCACCTGAGCGGTGGGCTCTGCGATGCTCTTGATAATCTTGAAGGCCATCATCAGCACGATAACCGTCGCGACAACCATCACTACAATAATAGTAACCAGAGCAATGTTGGAGGTCATGTTCTGATTTTTGATAATCTTGTCCTGCTCATCCTTCAGGTGCTCAGCCAGCTTGGTGCCGGCCTCAGCAGCCTTATCCAGGGCGGGAGTACACTCACTGACGATCATCTCCGACGCCCGGAGCCGGTCTGTCCGCACAACGGTGGCAATCTCCTTGGCCTCTGCAGACCAGCTCTCCAGCGTATTGACAAAGTCGTTAAGCAAGGTGCGGTCGGTCAATTCCGCAGGATAGGCGTTCTCCATATCCTTTATCCCCGTGCTCAGCTCATCCAGCTTGGAAGTAACCGCGGTGAGCTTGTTTATATCGCCGGACAGAGCCACGTCCCGCAGGTTACGGGCGGCCATGTTATAGTCGATCCGGCAGTCAGCAATCAGCGTATTGGTTTTGACATAGTGATCAATGACGTCTTTTGTATAGGCATTCTTCTGGATGTTCATCATAATCAGCGAGGCGACGATGATGATAGCCGAGACCACAATGGTGGTGCCGAAACCAACGATCAGGCTCTTCTTAATGGACATGTTCTTGAAGTTCATGATGTATTCCTCCCATTTTCTTCCCGCGCACGCGCGGCGTGGGCATCTTGACGTTATTATACACCACTTTCCCTTGGGACGCAAGGAAAAGTCTCAATTTTTGTTTATTTTCCAAAGTTTTCACCTTTTCCAAGAAAGTCCCCAGGAAAAGTTTCAATTTTTGTCCGATTTCAAACGATATCGCCATATTTTCCGTTTCTTACGTCTCCAGCCACTTTCCCATCCACCAGTGTAATCACCCGGCGGCGCATAATATTGACATACTGGCTGGCGTGGGTGGCCATCACAATGGTGGTCCCTTTGTTGTTCAGTTCGTTGAGCAGATGAAAGATGTCCCATATGGTGTCATCGTCCAGATTGGCGGTCAGCTCATCCAGAACCAGGATGGGCGGGCTGCTGATCAGCGCCCTTGCCAGCTCCACCCGGCGGACCTCGCCGATGGACAGCTGGGCCGGATAACAGCTCCCCACATTGGGCAGCCCCACCAAACCCAGGGTCTTTTCCGCCGCCGCCTGACTCTTGCGGCCCATTCCGCTGGCCCGGCCCGCCATCATCAGGTTTTCCATAATTGTCCGCTTCCGGATCAGCATGGTCTGCTGGCTGACCACTCCAAAGGTGCGGGCCAGCCGCACCTTCCAAGGCCCGAAAAAGCGGGCGATGTTTACGTCATCCAGCAGGACCGTCCCCTTGTCCGGCGGCAGCTCGCCGCTCATCAGCTTGAGCATGGTGGTCTTGCCGGCGCCGCTGCTGCCAATCAGAAAGACAAATTCCCCCTGTTCAACGCTCACATTCAGCTCCTGTACCGCTACATATCTGCGTTTGTCCTTCTTATCCTCGGACTTATAGAATTTTGAAACGTCTTCCAAGCGTATTACTGGCATTGATCAGGGCTCCCTCACGGCCGTCCCTCCTTTGGAAGGACCTTCGCCAAAAATTTTTGGTTCAAAAAATCCGCATGTTGTAGTATAATCTTTTTCATAGCAGTTGGAAAGAGTTATTTTCAATTTTTTGGGGGTAACCGTGAAAAATTTTTTAGGGCCGCGCAAAAAGAAAAAATTCCCGTTTCTGATCTCAGTTCTGATCCTGGCCGTGCTGTGCGTCGGCGGAGTGGAGCTGCTGGTCTGTTCCTACCAGGACCCGACCCTCTACGCACGGGTCACCGCCCCGGTCCGGGCCGGCGTCCAGCGGGCGGCGGAGGCGGGGCAGAGCGCCTGGAACCATCTCAGCCGCGCCGCCGGTGATCTGACCCAACAGGCCGCGGCAGCGGCCGGTCGGGCTTCGGACCGCCTCCGGGCGTTTCTGACGCCGCCGGAGGAGAAGCCCGCGGAGGAGGTTCAGCTGGTGGATGACACCGAAATCGCTCCGCCGCCCAGGCCCCGGGCCGTGTATACCGTCACCGCCCTGGAGATTCGGGACGGGCGGGAGTATCTCACCGGCGGGACTCAGGAATTTGTCTACTATAACCAGACCGACGAGGCCTGGGCCGAGAAGAAGTACGGCTCCGACCGGCTGGGCGGCTACGGCTGCGGACCCGCCGCCATGGCCATGGTGGTGTCCAGCCTCACCGGGTCTGACATGGACCCGGCCCTGATGGCCCAGCACTGTGTGGACCACGGCTATTGGGCGCGGAAGCACGGCTCCTACCTCTCCATCGTCCCGGGGACGGCGGAGGACTTCGGCCTGACCTGCACCTCCCTTGTCCCGGAGGAGACGGACGGGGACCTCATCTCCCAATACCTGCTCAGCGGCTCCCTGGTCGTTGCCCTGATGGGCCCTGGCCACTTCACCAACGGCGGCCACTTCATCGTGCTCCACGGGGCGACTCTGGACGGCAGCGTCCTGGTGGCTGATCCGGCTGACCGGGATCGCAGCCTCACCACCTGGGACCCGCAGCTGATTCTGGACGAGCTCTCCGCCTCCCGGAGCAGCGGCGGCCCGCTCTGGGTTATCTCCTCCGATCCTCTGCAATGAAGAGTTCCCCCTGAAGGACAGGGGGAACTTCTTTTATTTTTCCTGGGCGTAAAAGGAGTTTTCACCGGCCAGCCGCCGATTCAGTCTCCGGTCCAGCTCCAGCACCCGCTCCAGCAGGCGGCGGGCGTTGCCGGCCTGGGTACAGTAGGCCTCCTCATCCGCCCCCTGGGGGTCGGCGCCCTCTCTCAGCGCCCCGACCCGCTCCCGGTCCTCCGCAGCCATGCTCTCCAGCCTGGCCGTAGCCGCCTGTCTGACCTCCTCCAGGTGGAGGATAGGCTCCTGACGCATGGCGACCAGCATTCGCACGGACACGTCATCGCCGCGGTCCAGCGCCTCTCCCATCTGCTGGCTCACGTCCATAACCTCAGAAAGAAGATTATATTTCTTCCGCTCCAGCACTGTCAGATCCAGCCACTCGCTCTTCGTCATGCCTGCTTCTCCTGGACGCTCCCGGACCGTTCCGCAGCCCGGAAGGCGTCACGCATATCGGTGAGCATGGGGCGCAGCCGGTCCAATTCCGCCTTGTTCCGGCCGATCTTGATTCGGCTCATCTCATAGGTGAAGTAGTCGTACATCCGGCTCAGGTCCTGACTGATGGGGTACTGCCGGTCCAGGGTCTCGTCCAGATAATTGACGATGTCGATGCATCGGTCCAGGGCGCCCTCAAACCGGGGCCAGTCCGCCTTATCCAGAGCCAGGGACGCCAGGGTGCTGCGCTTGACCAGCTCGTCATAGAGAAGCATCAGCAGCTCCCCGGGCGTCATGGAGTTAATGGACTGCTGCTTATACTGCTGGTAGCCTTTTGTATCCATATCAGCTAACCCTTTCTCAGTAGGAGCCGCCGCCCATCATCCCCGCCAGGGCGGAGCTCTGGGAATTCATCTGCTGAATCAGCTGCTCCAGGCGGCTGAACTGCTGGGTGTAGCGGTCCACCTGGCTGGACAGCTTATCCTGCCACTTCTCGATCTGCTTGTTGTAGTTGTCAATCTGCTTCTGCCAGGTGTTGTTCATCAGGGACAGGGGGCTCAGGGGGCTGCCCGCCTTCTGAATGAGGATTCCCTTGGGCTCGCCGCTGGTCTTGGCGTAGGCATCCAGGGTATTCTTCAGGTTCTGCATCACGCCGCCGTTGCCGCTGGTCTTGGTGAAGGCGTCGGCCACCATGTCCGGGTCGCTGTCCAGCATGGAGCGCAGCTTATTCTCGTCCAGGGTGATAGTCAGCGCGCCGGTGCTGATATCGTAGCTGCTGGTAATGCCCATGCCCCGGAGAATGGCGCCGTCCTGCCCGGCGGGGGAGAACATGTTCTGCAGCTTATTGTACAGGCTGGACAGGTCCCGGTCGGCAAAGAGGATGCCCTGTTTGGCCTTCTCCTCGTAGTTCTTCAGCTCCGATTCGGACAAACTGCTGGCCTGGTCGGAGGTGAGGGGCTCGTAGCTGCTGCCGTCGGTCTTCTTGGCGGGCAAGGTGGAGTAGGCCCCCTTGACCTCGCTGAGCATGGCGTTGTAGTCCTCGAGCATGGCTTTCACCGCGTCCACAATCTTGTCGGAGTCGGTGGTGCTCTTGAAGGTGACAGAGTTCTCCGCCCGTTTGGCGGCCGAGACCTTGTTTCCATCCTCGTCCAAGCTGGCATCGAAGGTCTCCTTCATATTGATGGTCAGCCCATCAATGCTCACGCTGTTGGAGCTGCGGGTCATCTCCATCTCCTTGCCGTTGATGGTGGCGGTGAACTTGGCGTCCTGGCCGACCGTATAATCGATAGAGGGCGCGTATTTTTTGTCAAACTCAAGGTCATAACTTCCAAAATCCGGGTCCGGATGATTGGCCTTCATCTTAAAATCTACCGACGAACCGTTCTTGTCAACAAGTTCCAGCTCGCCTGAGTATTTATTGTAGGAAGCGGTATAGCCGTGATTGAAAATCATTCCGTTCAGCTTTTCGGCAACATCTTCAATGGTGTCGTCTTTCGACACCTTGATGTCGTATGTGCCGCTGACGCCAGGGATCGTAAACTGAACGTCGCTGCCGTCCAGCCAGCTCACACCATAAGCCTCGCCAAAGGCGACTGTGCTGTGCTCCGGAATATCGGTGGAACCGAACATGGCCTCCGCCAGACCGCCGCCCATGACGATCTCACTGTCGGCGCCGGTCTCCTTGGCGGAGAACACAAACTCCTTGGTGGTTTGGGAGTAGCTCACCTTCACGCCGGCTTCCTTGTTGCTGTTGATGTCGTTGAGGATTTCGGACAGCTTGGAGTCCTTGCTGTACTTGCCCACGGTCACGCCGTTAATCTCAAAGGCATACAGGTCGTTGCCCTTGTCGTCCTTGCCGACGGAGGTCAGCTTGCTCAGGTCCATCAGGTCGCCCAGGGTCTTGCTGGTATTCAGATAGGTGGTGGCGGTCTGGCCGATGCCCAGGGCCTCGCCCACATCGGAGGTAATGCGCAGGTCGGAGCCGTCCTCCTTGACGTTGAAGTTCAGCTTGAGCTTTCCGTCGGCGCCGGTGTTGGTGACCTCGATCTTCTTCTTAAAGACCTTGCCCACCTCTGCGTTCACGGCCTTGGCGTACTCATCGGCCAGCTTATCCTTTTCGACTTCTTTCCCGTTGATCTTATACTTATCGGGATTGCCGTCCGCACCGGCAATCTTCTCCATCTCGGGCAGGTAGATGGTCTTGGTGGAGCCGTTCAGGGTCAGGCTCATGGCCTTGCCGGAGAGGTATTCCAGGTTATCTTCCTTCCGGGTCAGGCCGTCTTTCAGGCCGCTCATGCTGAAGGACTTGATATCCTTGTTCTCATCGGCCTTATCCAGGTCCAGACCCAGGGTCTTGGCCACGTTTCCGCTGGCCTGGGAGATATACAGGGCGTTGCCGGCAGTGGCTTTCAGGTCCTTGAATACGATGGAGCCGCCGCTCACCACGGCCTGCACCCGGTCCTCGGCGTTCTCGCTCTTACCGTTGCTGAAGGTAATCTTCTGTCCCTCCAGCTTCTGGTTAATCAGCCCGGCCAGCACGTCGGCGTCGGTGGCGCCCGCTCCCAGCTTTGTCCGAATCTCCTCCATGGCCTTCTTGTCGGCCACCTCGTCAAAGTTGATGTTCAGCTTCTGGCTGCCGTAGACTATGGTCATGCTGCCGTTCAGGGCGCCCAGCTCGGTGGTACCAAACAGGTCGACATCCGAGGCGGACTGGATGTTCTTGCCGTCGCTGCTGTTCAGGAGGCCGTCGCCCACCCGGTACTGGGCGGCGGTGGCCAGCTGGTGCACCGCGTTGATGGCAATGTCGCTGCTGGTCTTGCCGCTGGCGGTCACCTTGTCCTTGTACAGGCCCTGGGTGACCACCTTTACCGCGTTGTTGAAAAAGCTGGGGGACAGCAGGTTGGCGGTGGAGCTGTAGGAGGTATACTTGTTGGTAAAGCCCACCATTTTGCTGATGATGCTCCGGTATGCCTCCTGCTTCCACTCCGTCTTGGTCGCCTGCTGGTTCAGGGAATTGATCTTGGCCTGGTAGCTCTTTACCAGATTTTCGATCATGCCCTCAGTGTCCAGGCCGCTGGCCAGACCGCTGATTACGTTGCCGCTGTTGTACAGGCTGCTGGTCATATTGCTGCTGCTTACTCCGCTAAGAGACGCCATAAAAATCGCTCCTTCCGTGTCATATCTGTATTTCCAATGATTTTCTGAATTTGGACACAAAAATACTCTGTACTTTTTTATCGTCCTGGTGTATGATAAAGTTAATAGTTCCCGCAAGAAAGATTTTAGAACTTATTTTAACCAAAGTTCTTTCACAGGAGGAGTTTACTTGGCGGCTATTATTGCGATTACGAACCAGAAGGGCGGCGTGGGCAAGACCACCACGGCCAGCTCTCTGATGGACGGTCTGCACCAACGGGGAGCCCGGGTGCTGGGCGTGGACCTGGACCCCCAGGGAAGTCTGGGCTTTTGCCTGGGCTTGGACATCGAAAACTGCGCCACCATCTACGATGTACTGAAGGGACACCGACATATACGGGATGTTATCCTCTCTTCCGAGTGCGGAGATATCCTGCCCTCCAACATCCTGCTGTCCGCCGCCGAGCTGGAGTTCAACCGGCCCGGCCGGGAGTTTCTTCTGAAGAATTCCCTGGACGAGATACAGGACGAGTACGACTACATCATCATCGACACCCCGCCCGCCCTCAACGTACTCACGGTAAACGCCTATGTGGCCGCCGATGGTCTGGTGGTCCCCATGGCCCCCGAGATTCTCAGCCTGCTGGGCGTCTCCCAGATTCGGGAAACCATTGACACCGTCCGCCGGTGCTACAACAGCCGGCTTCGGGTGCTGGGCATTGTCCTGAACAAGTACAACCAGCGTTTCACCCTCAACCGGGACGTGCTGGATATGACCGAACAGATCGCCAACCAGTTGGAGACCCAGGTGTTCCAGTCCAAGATCCGCACCGGCGTGGCCGTGGCGGAGGCCCCCGCCCACGGGGAGAGCGTGCTGTCCTACGCTCCCACCTCCCACCCAGCCCGGGATTTCCGCCTGCTGATTAACGAAATTCTCAAGCAGTACGCTTTCGTCACGGACGATGTATATTAAGCCGGGCCATGAGGTCCTCTGATGACTCTTTGGAAAGGAGAAAGCTGTCATGGCTTCCAGCAAAAAAAGCGCGAAGGGCAATAAAACCGCCCATGTGTTAAATCTGCTCACCGCCCCGGCGCCCTCCGCCGCGGAGGATGAGTCCGCCGCGGAGTATACTCCCGAGCCTCCCGCCAACCCCTTGGTCTCCCCCATTCTGGAGGTGGCCCAGGCCGACGACGACGCTCTGTCCCAACAGATCCAGCAGGCCCTGGAGGAGGAGTTCTCCCAGACTGAGGAGCCGGCCTATGGGGAGGAACAGTGGGACCCCAGCCAGCTCCCCGAGGGCGTTCTGGGCTGGGACGAGAACGGCCAGCCTATCTGGGACCCCAACGCCCTCCCCGAGGGCGTCCTGGGCTGGGACGAGAACGGCCAGCCCATCTGGGACCCCAACGTCCTTCCCGAGGGCGTGGTCGGCTGGGATGAGAACGGCCAACCCATTTACGCCGAGCAGCCCGAGTGGGAGCTGCCCGAGGGGGCCGTCGGCTGGGACGAGAACGGCCAGCCCGTCTACCCCGAGCAGCCCGAGTGGGAGCTGCCCGAGGGGGCTGTCGGCTGGGACGAGAACGGCCAGCCCGTCTACCCGGAACAGGCGGAGGGGGAACCAGAAGCTGAATACGAGACGGAGCCAGAACTTGAGCCCGAATCAGAATCAGAGCCCGAGCCTGAGTCTGAGCCTGCACCTGAACCTGAACCTGAATCAGAGCCAGAGCCTGAACCAGAGCCTGAACCAGAGCCTGAACCAGAGCCTGAGCCTGAGCCTGAACCAGAATCTGAGCCCGAGCCTGAACCGCAACCGGAGCCGGAATCTCCTGCTCCCTCCACCCCCTCCGGCGGCAAGATGAGCCAGGAGGACATTGAGAAAATGCTGGCAGGCTTGGACACCGCAGAGCCCGAGCCGCCCAAGCCCGTCGAACCCGCCCCCGCTCCCTCCGGCGGCAAGATGAGCCAGGAGGACATTGAGAAGATGCTGGCAGGCACGGGCACCGCGGAACCAGAGCCGCCCACCCCCGCCGAGCCGGAGCCCGCCGACGCCTCTGGCTTCCCGCCCCCTGCTCCGGAGGACATGGAGGACATAACCTATGTCAATGTCATACAAACTCTGGTGGAGGAAAAGGCCCCCCGGTACATCAAAATGTTTGGCCTGTGTACCTGCAAGCACTGCGCGGCGGATGTCAAGGCCCTGACCCTGAACAATCTGGTGCCCAAGTACGTTGTGCTCTCCAAGCGGGACACCATCCCCATGCTGACCGTCTACGAGGGTCGGTACAGCTCTACCGTCACCGCCCAGCTTACCCGCGCCTGCAAGGTCGTTATGGATAACCCCCACCACGGTCGTCTGAATAAATAATAAAAGCCCGCCTTATGGCGGGCTTTTATTATTTGTATTAGCCTTTTCCTCCCAGCAGATGGTCCATTACATCCACCAAGTGGCCGATCTCCGGCTTGCTCATCTGCTCGTCGGCGCCCAACTGGCGACCCTTGATCCGCATCTCCTCACTGATGAGGGAGGAGAAAATAATCAGCGGAATGGGCTGGAACCGGGAGTCGCTCTTTACCAGCTTTGTCAGCCGGTGTCCGTCCATCTGAGGCATCTCAATATCGGTGATAATCAGCGCCACCTGGTCAAACAGACGCTTGTCCTTAGGCAAGGCGTTCAGCGACTCCCACAGCTCCTTGCCGTTGGAGAACATGTGCAAATTGACATACCCGGCCTTGTGCAGGCAGTCCTCAATCATTTTGGACAGGAGAATCGAGTCCTCGGCAATCCAGATGGGGGCATTGCTCCGACCCCGAGGGCCCATCTGGTCAATCTCTTCCATCTGGATGGTGGTCTCGGGGGCGATCTCAGCCACGATACGCTCAAAGTCCAGAATGGTGACCAGATCTGAACCGCACTGGGCGATACCGGTGGCCACACCCTCGGACCCGCCGGACACCGTCTTATCCGGCTTGTGGATATCCGTCCAGGATATCCGGTTAATACCTACCACGGTGTGTACCCGGAAAGCAATAAACATCTTGTTGAAATTGGTGATGATAAACAGGTCCTTGGGCGTCTTTTCCCGTTCCACGCCCAGGTATTTGGGCAGGTCCACCACAGTAATCACAGTATCCCGGGGCTTAAAGATACCCTCCACCGAGGGGTGGGCATGGGGCATGGACTTAACCGGCGCGGACAGGATAATCTCCCTCACCTTGGCCACATTGATGCCATACAAGTTATCATCAATGGTAAATTCCATGATCTCAATCTCATTGGTGCCTGACTCCAAAAGGATACCGTTGTTATGTACCTCCGCCATTGCTGACACTCCTCACTCTATTTAGGATGCGCCCCTTCGCGCTCTTGGGATCAACTGTCAAAATATGATGTCCTTCAACCCGTAGGACCGGATACAGCCCTGGCCGGTGCCCACATTGAACAGCAAAGTCCTGGCCACCGTTCCCCCCACGTTCTCCGCCACAAGGCGGACATTTTCCCGCTTGAGGATCGTACGCACGCTTTCTATATTGCGCTGGCCTATATTGCCCAGCCCGGCTCCTGAGACCTCGAACATCTTTGCGCCGCCGGCAATCTTCACCGTCATCCGGCTGCGTAGGGCCCCTTTGGCCTCCATATGCTTCAGCGTCTCCTTAATGCCGGTATCCGCATATTTCAGCGGGTGGGTCCGTCCAGCTTCCATATTCAGCGGGAGCATGATGTGGAGCAATGCCCCCAGCCGCAGCTTCGGATCGTGGAAGCACAGGCCGATACAGGAGCCCAGCGCGTAGGTTATCAGAGTTCCCTCTCCTTGGAGCATCTTCATGTCCGCGATACCAACCGTGAGTTTTTGCTCAATCATTGCTAACGCCCAGCTTCCTTAATAAGAAATCCAAAGAGCGCAGATCGGGAGAAAGGATCAGATGACAGGGGACCTCTTTCCCGTCGCACACAAAATTTCCGCCGATGGCCATCAGGTAATCGGACATTCCACCGTACTCCGCCATGGGTACCGTCAGGATGGCGCCTTGCATATCCACCGCGAAAGCGGGCACGGTCAGTTTGATATTCACATCGGCCAAACCGGACAGCGCGTTAATAAAGGTGGAAATCATAATGTTGCCAATCTCAATCATGGCGGAGCGCTCCAGCTCCGTCAGATTCTCATAGTTGTCGATATTCTCCCCCAGCATGGCGTTCAGCACCACGTTGACCAGTTCCAGCTTCTGCACCGAAAGCATGATCCCGCCGATGTCGCCGCTCATTTTGACCAGCACCCCGGCGGTGACCTCCTCCGGGCCGCCAATCCACTCGATAGCCTCATTATACTCCATGATGCGCACTTCTGGCAAGGTAATTCTTACAGGTTTATTCATCATTTGGGACAGGGCTGTAGCAGCGTTTCCCGTTCCGATGCTGCCAATCTCCCGCAGCGTATCAATCTCCAGGGATGACAACTGATCGTAATTCTTAATCATATCCTGACTACCCCCTTATGCTCAGCCCGGCAGACCGTTGATGGTCTGCTCGATCTCGTCTGTGGTCTGTACCATCCGCAGCGCGTAGCTGTAAGCCCGCTGGGACTCGATCACCTTCACCATCTCCTGGGCCAGATCCACATTGGAGCGCTCCAAAAACTTACGCTTCACCTGGCCGGTGCCCAGATACAGGTCGCCGTTCTTCTCAATGGGAACAAACCGGCCGCTGTCGGCGTGGAGCATCCCGTCATAAACGCGGTAATCAAAGACGCCCACATCCAGATCTGCCTGGCGGTTCTGGGGATCAATGACGATAAAGTTGCCCATGGGGTCCAGCACGCAGCGCCCCTCGTTATCGCTGAGCCGCCACTCCACGGTGTTCTCCAGAGGCAGCTCCTCTCCGGTGTCCGGGTCGATCTCAGGCTCGGCGTCCTCTGCGGGAGGAATCTCAAACTGGGCCATCATGAAAGCGCCGTCCCGAGTGAAGGATATCTCCTGGGTGGACAGGTCGTACAGCCCGAAGAACCCGTCCCCGGTGATGGCGAAGTCGAACAGGCGGCCAGTCTCCACATAGCCGGCACTGCTGAAGTCGGTGCTGGCTTTGGCCATCTTGGTGCCTGAGCCCTTGGGCAGCTGCTCCTGGTCGATACCCGTCACGTTGCCGTACATCAGGTGGTGGAAGGTGGCCCGCTCCGCTTTAAAGCCGTAGTTGTTCACATTGGCGATGTTGTTGGCCTGGACGTTCATCCGCTTGTTCTGCATATACGCGCCCACGGCTCCGGTATAAAAGGACATATTCATATTCGGTCACGCCTCTCTTTTTCGCGGGCGCAGGAGTGCCAGCGTCCGTATTCGTTGCTGCTTACGCCATCCGGCCGATGTCATTGACGGCCCGCTTGATGATCTCATCATAAATCTGGCTCATCTGGGCGGCGCTCTGAAGGGCCCGCTGGGTGGTCATCATGCTGACCATCTCCTTCACCAGCTCCACGTTTGACCGCTCCACATACTTGTTTCGGATGGTCACGTTCTCGTTCACCTGGGCGCCCTGGCCGATAAACAGGCCGTAGGGGTTGCGCTCCAGCTCCTGATTGTCCTCAAAGGTAAATACCCCCAGCGTACCCAGATACTCCCCTCCCTGGGTGTACAGGTTGCCCCGGGTGTCCGGGTCCAGCTTGTCGGTGGGCAGTTGGATGGGGTTGCCCTCCCGGTCCAGCACCCGGCCCAGCTCGGACAGGCACAGGTAGCCCTCGTTGTCCAGGGTGAAGGAACCCGCACGGGTGTAGGCGGTAGAGCCGTCCGCCATCTGAATGGCGAAGAAGCCCTCGCCCTGGATGCAGAAGTCCAGGGGCAGATTGGTCTCCTCCGGAGCGCCCTGAGTGAAGTCGGTATACAGGTGATCCGGAGCCAGAATATGGGCCTGATAGGTGGGCAGCTCCTGATAGGGGGTCTTAATCTTGTTGCCGATGCGCACCGCCATCACCTCATCGAAGGTGCGGTCGGTGTACTGCTCCGCCTTATAACCGGCCGTGGCCACGTTGGTCATGTTGTTGGCCACCACGTCCAGCCGCCGCCCCTGGGACAGCATCCCGGAGGTCAGGTTGTAAAACCCCTTCATCATAGCGCAAAACTCCTCTCGTCTCCGGCCTCATTTTCTGCCGGTCAAGTACTGGTTCATATACAGCTTCAGCTTCTGAATGGCCCGGGAGTGGAGCTGGGAGATGCGAGGCTCGCTGACCTCCATCACCTGGGCAATCTCCTTCATGCTGAGATTTTTATGGTAGTAAAGGGAGATGACTGTCTGCTCGTTCTCCCGCAGAGAGGCCACCGCCTTTGTCAGAGTGTCCAACAGCTCCTGCTGGAGCATGGCGTCCTCCGGGCGGCCGTCCTGGCTGCTGTCGGGCAGCTCCGCTCCGCCGTTCAGCTCCCGGTCCTCGAACAGGGCGTCCAGAGAGAGGACATTGCACATGGAGGAGCTGGCCAGGTCCTCCTGATACTGCCCCTGAGACACCCCCAGCCGGTCGGCCATCTCCTGATCGGTGGGGTAGCGCCCCAGCTCGGCGAACAGTTCGCCGCTGGCCTGGTCGATGTCCCGGGCCTTCCGCCGCACGCTGCGGGGCACCCAGTCCTGCCGCCGGGCCAGGTCGATAACCGCGCCCCGGATGCGTTTGGACACATAAGTCTCGAATTTGATTCCCTTGTCCGGGTCAAATTTGTCCACCGCGCCGGCCAGGGTGAGCAGGCCCTCGTTGATGATATCGTCCACCTGGGCGAAGCTGGAGTACACTCCCCGCACCTGGAGGGCAATGGTCTTTACCAGCCCCGCATAGCGCATGACCAGAGGCCACTTCAGCTCCTCATTGCCGGTGCGCTTATACGTCCGCAGCAGCTCTTCGGTGGTCATGGCGTCCAGTTCCTCCGGGCTCCAGGTCAGCTTCTCCCGCCTGGCGGAGACCGCTCCCCCGGTCATACGGGGGCCGCCCTTCTCTCAGGCCTGGAGGACGCTGGGCTCATTGTGATATTACCCAGGGACTGGATCTGCACGTCACTGGTGATCTCATTAAAGGAGAGCACATAGACGCTGGGATAGAACTGTGACAGCATCCGGCTGAGATAGATCCGGATGACCTGACTGGTGAGCACGATGGGGGTTTGGGACAAATCGCTGAACTTTTTCAGGTAGTCGGCCAGCTGGTTGACGATGGACTGCATAAGATCGGGGCCCATAGCCAGGTAGATGCCCTGCTCGTTCTTGCTCAGCGAGGAGATAACCCGCTTCTCCACCTCGGCGTCCAATGTAACCACACGGAGCTGGCCGTGCTCGCAGAAGCGGCGGGTGATGGTACGGCTCAGGGCCACACGGATGTTTTCGCACACCATATCCAGGTCCTTGGTGGTCATCAGGGAATCGATGGCGGTCTCCAGAATGGTGCCCAGGTCCCGGATGGGGACGCCCTCCTTCAGCAGGTTTTTCAAGATACGCTCCAAATTGGCGTAGGACAGCACGTTGGGAATGGCCTCGTCCACCAGCTCGGGGGCGGTCTTCTTCAGATTCTCCACCAGTTGGATGACCTCCGCCCGGCCCAGCAGCTCATAGGCGTGGCGGCGGACCACCTCGGACATATGGGTCTGCATGACGGACAGGGGGTCGATTACGGTGTAGCCGTAAATTTCGGCCATCTCCTTGTTCTCC
>OFHN01001128.1_pt1 | contig 20268 bp, 19 predicted proteins | sample 1521321 | NCBI WGS metagenome assembly OFHN01 (sample SAMEA3504130, study PRJEB24116) | mouse gut metagenome | biome: mouse gut; feature: mouse-associated habitat; material: faeces | place: Denmark | collected 2011
GCCCCCCGCGCTTCGGCGCGGGGGCCTTCCTCTTTGCCTACTGCTCCAGTCTGACGAACAGACCCCTGGAGGCCAGACCGATGGCGGCGGCGATGAGGGCGGTGGCGATGAGAGGCACATACAGGCTCCCGGCAAACCGGTCAAACAGAACGCCGTAGAGCGCCTGCCCCACCGGCTGGGCGCACATGGTCAGGGTCATGATGTAGGCGGTCATCTTCCCCAGCAGATGGCTGGGAGTCCGGCTCTGGGCCAGGGAGAGCATGAAGATGGAAAATAACGCAATGAGTAACTGCATTGCCATAATACAAATTGTAATCACAATATAGCAGGTCATGGGGCCGCAGTCCAGCAGAAACGCCGTCCCCACCGGAACAAGGGCCGCCCCCGACAGCACCAGCAGCCAGTACAGCCGGCTGGTTTTCAGCCGGTCCGCCAGAAAGCCGCTGGCGATGCCGCCGGCAATGCCTGCGGCGGCCATGAGCCCCTGGGCGGCTCCGTAGAGCTGACTGCTCAGCCCCAGCACGGTCCGGATCATGTAGGGCAGGCCCACCATAATGGTGGAGACGATAAATAGGCTGTACACGGCGATCATTAGGGTGATGCGCAGAATGTCCGGCTGTTCCCTGGTCATGAACCGGATGCTTTCCCGGAGGTCATCCTTTACGATCTGGAGGATACTGGTCTTTGCGTCCAGGGGCTGGAAGGGGATGTGGATGAACAGCTCCAGCAGGGCGGACAGGAAAAAGCACACGCCGCTGACCAGGATGATGGGCATGGCCCCGAAAAGGCCGTAGAGCACGCCGCCCAGCACCGGGCCGATGAGATTGGCCAGCATGGCCACCTGACTGACCACCGCGTTTGCCTTCACCAGATTCCCCTCCGTCTGGAGCAGGGGGACGCTGGAGTTGACGGAGGGGGTGTAGCAGGCCTGGATGACCGAGAGCAGGAGCAGCGTGACCGTGATGAGGGCCACGGCGTTCTCCTCCGAGAGCAGCAGGCCGAGGCCCAGCGCCAGGGCGGCCGTGGCGAAGTCCAGGACAACCATGATGTTCCTGCGGTTCACCCGGTCCGAGAGGATTCCGCCGAAGGGGGAGAGGAGGATGGTGGGGATCACGGCAATAGCCGTCACGGAGCCAAAGACCGCTGCGGACCCGGTGGCGTCCAGGACGTACAGGGCCAGGGCGAAGCGGAGAATGGCGTTTCCGAACAGGGAGATGAGCTGCCCGATGGCAACCAGGGTGAAATCGCGGTTGAAAAGCTTCTGGGACATGGTGGGCCTCCTTTAATACATTTGGTTGGTATGTAATTGAGAACATGATAAGCGGCCGCCAGAGCCGTTTATCATACATAATGCACGAATGTATCCTCTCCGGAAAAAAGCCGTCCCTTTGGGCGGCTCTATTCCGCTTGCATCTGCTCCAGCTTCAGGAAAAAGTCCTCCGCCAGAGCCAGGATCTCGTCGTCAACCAGGGGCAGTCCCATGTGGGCCAGCATCTCCCCCAGGCACCGGAACCGGCGCAGGATGTCCTCACGGGTCCCGGGGTACACCGACGGGGCCAGCCACAGGTTGGGCAGCAGCGTCAGCAGCTCCGCCAGCTCCCGGGGATACCGGGTGGTGATGGAGCCGTCCGCCAGCCCCTCCTCCATCAGCTCCATGAACAGGGGCGTGGCCAGCTTCTGGTTGTTCTGGATGTTCTCCGCCAGAATCCGGGGATTGCGCAGCAGGGGCACGGACTGGCGGCTCAGCTGGGACCAGTCCGGGGACTGGGTGATCCGGACCACCTCCCGCATCTTCTCCAGGCCCGTCAGATCCCGCCGGTTCCGCACCGCCTCGAAGGGGTTGTGGTCTGCGAACATCCGGTTCCCCAGGGCGTCCATGATGTCCTCCTTGGACTTGAAGTGGTGGTAGATGGCCCCCTTGGTCAGGCCCCCCAGCTGGTCCACAATGTCCTGGATGGTGGTCTGCTCATAGCCCTTCTCCAGAAACAGGCGTCCGGACACCTGGAGGATCCTCTCCACCGTCTCCTCCGGGTACTTGTTTCGGGCCATAGCCCACCTCCTTCCAGCGGGGGGATCGAATACATTCTTATGGTATGTTATGAAGTATAACAGAAAAAGCCCGGTCTGTCAAGCCCGCCGGCGGCGGGATCTTCCCGCTACGCCCCCTGCCGGCCGATATGGCCCGCGATGCGCTGCATAATCATGTCCAGGGCCACCAGATTGTGGCCGCCCTCCAGGACGATGATGTCCGCGAAGCGCTTGGAGGGCTCGATGAACTGCTCGTGCATGGGCTTGACCGTGGTGAGGTACTGCTCCACCACCGAATCCAGATTCCGGCCGCGCTCCTTCACGTCCCGGAGGATGCGGCGGAGAATGCGCACATCCGCGTCCGTGTCCACGAAGATCTTGATATCCATCAGATCCCGCAGCTCCGGGTTCTGGAAGATCAGCAGCCCCTCCACGATGATGACGCTGGCGGGCTTGATCTCCACGGTTTTGTCCGTGCGGTTGTGGTCCGTGTAGGAGTAGACCGGACACTGAATGCTCACCCCGGCCCTCAGGGCCTTCAGGTGGCGGACCATCAGATCGGTTTCAAAGGCGTCCGGGTGGTCATAGTTCTGGCGGCAGCGGACCTCGAAGGGCATTCCGCTCTGGTCCTTGTAGTAGTTGTCGTGGTAGATGACGCCCACCGCGTCACCGAACCGCTTCTTGATGTGCTCGGTCAGCGTGGTCTTGCCGCTGCCGGTGCCGCCGGCGATGCCGATAAAAATTGTGTCTGTCATAGCGCGTCCTCCCCTAAATTCCCGGGATTTCGACCGGGTTTCTCCTTTATTATAGAGTCAGCGGCAGGGAAAAGCAAGGCGGCAGGGGAACATTTTTTCCCAGATCCCGTCAAAACTGAAAAATGGCGGTTGACTACCGCCGAAAAACTGGGTATTATGTAAAATGCCAGCATATACATAAGGAGGAACCACTCTATGAGCAATCGCCAGTGCCCCAAGTGCGGCGAAGAATATTCGGATACATACCGGACCTGCCCCTTCTGTGAGGAGGAGGCGGCCATTCAGAAGGGCAAGCCCCTGCGCCGCCGGAGCGGCAAGCGGGTGGAGAAGCGCCAGCGGGACAGCAGCGGCGGCGCGGGCGGCGTCATGCTGCTGCTGACGGGGCTCATCATCCTGGGCGTGGTGGGCTACGTCTTTTTCGGCGAGCAGGTGGCGGACGCCATGGGCATCCGCTCGGACCCGGTTCAGGTGGACGAGGACCCGGCCGCAGACCCGGACCCCGCCGGACCCTCGGAGGACGAGCCCGCTGAGCCGGACCCGGCCCCCGGCAGCACGGACCAGCCCCCGGCCCCCGCAGAGGGGGACCAGACCAATCCGTCCGGCGAGGACGCACCCGCTCAGCCGGATGTCCCGCCGGAGCCCGCCGGTCCCCTGACTCTCTCCCAGTCCTCCTTCTCCATTGCCGCCGGGGAGACCGCCCTGCTCACCACCAGCGGCGGCACAGGCGAGGTGAGCTGGTCCTCCTCCAATGAGAACATCGCAACCGTGGAGGGGGGCTCCGTCACCGGCAAGGCCGGCGGCACGGTCACCATCACCGCCGCGGCCGGGGAGGAGAGCGCGGCCTGCACGGTCACCATCACCGGCGATCCCTGGGTCAGCAGCGCCAAGCTGAGCCTGAACAAGACCGACTTCACCTTCGGCTCCTCGGAGACCGTGCAGCTGAAGGTCAAGGGCACCGACAGCCCCGCCGTCTGGTCCAGCGCCAACACCGCCGTGGCCACGGTCAGCGAGAGCGGCGTGGTCAAGTGGGCCGGCAAGGGCACCACCACCGTCACCGCCACTGTGGACGGCCAGACCCTGGAGTGCATTGTCCGAGGAAAATAAGACGAGAAAAAGCGCCCGTCCGGGCGCTTTTTCCGCAGGTACCACGCCCCTTTGGGGGAGGCGTCTGCGCAAGGCAGACAATTCCTGCCGTTTTCATGGAACTATATTGGGTTGGCGCTTCCGATTTCCAGCAGATTGCCCTCCGGGTCCGCCACATAAAAGTTGCGGATGCCAAAGGGGTAGGTGATGGGCGCCCCTGTTGGAAACGCCACGTCCAGCTTAGACAGCCGCTCATACTCCGCGTCCACATCGGCAAAGCTGGGCAGCCAGAGCGCGATTTCAAAGGTCTGGTTAATCCCCGCCGGCGGAACATAGTCCACGCCGATTGACTTGACAAATTCCTCCCGGCTGTACATAAACAGGGACAATTCGCCGCTTGCCGTTTCAAAGTCCGCAAACGCGCCGCCGTCCCACTGGGTGTGAAGGCCCAGGACGTCTCTGTAGAATCGGACCATGTTCTCCATGTTCCCGGCCAGCAGACCGACGCCGGCGCGCACATCCTTCCCCTTTATTGTCATGACCTCCTCGTGTAATTATAACAGAAAGGTGAGCCGCCGGGGGATGTTCCGGATCTCCACCTCCTCCGCCCCGGCCCCGTACTCCCCGTCCAGGGTCCAGGGGAAGCCCTCGGGGGTGGCCACGGTGACGGAGGACACGTGGCGGAACACCACGCCCCCGCCGCCGAAGTCCTGGAGCACCAGACTGCGGACAAGGGCCTGGAGCTCCGCGGCGCTGGTGGGGTTGGGGATGAGGAGCATCTCAAAGAGGCCGTCGTCCAGCACCACCTTCTCCTTTTGCAGCTTCATGAGCCCGCCCACGCTGGTGGCATTGGTGACCGCGCCGAAGAGGAAGCTGCCGTCGAAGATCTCCTCCTCCGTGGTCACCGTGGCCCGGTAGGGCCGCAGGGTGGAGAGATCCTTCACACCCTCCAGCAGGTAGGCCAGGTGTCCCAGATCGTTCTTGATGGACTGGGGCGCGCTGTAGGAGGCCCGGGTAAAGGCCCCGAAGGAGGCCACGTAGACAAAGGGGCGGCCGTTGAAGGACCCCACGTCCAGGGCGCGGCCCTGGCTGGCGGTGATGCGTCGGGCGGTCTGGGCCGGGTCCGGGGAGAGCTCCAGGCTGGCGGCGAAGTCGTTGGTGCTGCCGCCGGGGATGTACCCCAGGGGCGGGGGATCGGGGAGGCGCATGAGGCCGCTGACCGTCTCGTTGAGGGTGCCGTCCCCGCCGCAGCAGACAATGCGGTCAAACTGGGCCCCCTCCGCCTCCGCCAGCTCCGCGGCGTGGCCCGGGTGGGTGGTCTGGCGCACGGAGACCAGATAGCCCTCCTGGCCGAAGTGGGCCACCGCCTCGAACAGGGGGCCCATGGACCGGGTGCGGCCGGCCCGGGGGTTGACAATGAGCAAGAGCGTCTTTGCCATAGCGAAACTGCCTTTCCAAACCAAAACATGAAGTTTTTGTTAAATCTTTCCACGCTCCAGTATAACATACTCAAGAGAGTATTGCAATCTCGGAAAAAGTTGAGTATGATGGGATGAGAACGAAACAAGTCGAGGAGGCATACAGACGACTATGAAGAAGGACAACCACTATTTTGCTTGGGGACTGACAGCGGTGGCCGTGGTGTGCGCGGTGATGCTCATCTACGATCTGGTCTTCCGGGACAGCATCGTCATGGCCTATACCAAGAAGATGATCTCCATCCTGGCCCCTATTCTCTATGGCTTCGCCATGGCCTACCTGCTGGCCCCCATTGTCAACTGGTTTGAGCGGGCCATCTTCCGCCGGGGCGGCAGCAAGGCCACGCCCACGGCCCTGCGCTTTTTGTCCATCCTGCTGACGTGGCTGGTGGTGCTGACGCTGCTCTACGGCCTGATGAGCATCCTGCTGCCGGAGCTGGTGGGCAGCATCAAGCAGCTGGCCGCCAACGCCAAAGGCTACTACGACACCATTGAGGAGTGGAGCATCCGCCTGCTCAACAACAACCCGGAGCTGGCCCAGCAGGCCCAGGAGCTGTTCAACCAGTACTACCAGGACGCGCTGCTGTGGATCAACCGGAACGTAGTGCCCCAGCTCCAGGTGGCGGTCCAGGCCGTCACCGGCGGCGTGCTGGGGGTGCTGACCTTCTTCAAGAACCTGTTCATCGGCGTGATGGTCTCCCTGTACCTGCTGGGGGCCAAGGAGAACTTCTCCGCCATCAGCTGCCGGCTGTGCTACACCCTGCTCAGCGAGGACCGGGCCTCCTGGTTCATCCGGGGCGTGAAGGCCACGGACCGGATCTTCTCCGGCTTTGTCCGGGGCAAGCTGCTGGACTCCCTGATTATCGGCATTCTCTGCTTCTTTTTCTCCAGCCTCTTCAAATTCCCATACGCGCCGCTGGTCAGCGTGGTGGTGGGCGTGACCAACATCATCCCCTTCTTCGGGCCCTTCCTGGGGGCCATCCCCAGCGCGTTCCTCATCCTGCTGGACAGCCCCATCAAGTGCCTGTATTTCATCGTATTCATTCTGGCTCTCCAGCAGTTTGACGGCAACATCCTGGGGCCCAAGATCCTGGGGGACAGCACGGGCATCTCCGGGTTCTGGGTCATTGTGGCCATTCTGGTGGGCGGCGGCCTGTGGGGCGTGGCCGGCATGTTCCTGGGCGTGCCCATTTTCGCCTGCATCTACGCGGGGGTGAAGTCCTACTCCGCCTACCGGCTGAGCAGGAAGGGTCTGCCGGTGTCCACGGCCAGCTACGCCACCCATCAGCCGGTGTGGCCGGAGGACCGGACCGAGCAGCCCCCGGCGGACGGGCAGTAACCGCCCGGCAGGAGGAATCGAAGCGGGAGCGTCTGGGGAGGACCTGGGCGCTCCTTTCCCTGAAAGCTGCCGGCTGTATACTTTGCTTGCAGTAAACTGAAAATTGGGTTTTGATAAGGGGGGAAAACCGATGGATGCGTTTGGTAGGCGCTGTTGTGCGCAGATAAGAGCCCCATCATTCCTGCGGAGGATGACTGGTATGCCCCGCTGCTTGGCGACTGGCAGTTTGATTATTCCGAACCTGACGGCAGAAAATTGAAGGGCGAGTGGTTTTTCAGACGGATTTTGGAGGGTACGGCCATTGAGGATATTTTTATCTGCCCCTCCAGAGAGACAAAGACGCTGCATCCGCAGCCGGATGGAGAATACGGCGTGGCGGTCAGAATGTATCATCCAGCAAAACGCTGCTATGACATGACCGATGTCTGCACCAAGTATACAAAGCGGCTGGAGGTTCGGAAGGAACAGGGGAAAATTGTCTGTACGGTTCAAGAGGATCCCACAGAAAAGTGGGTGTTTTTGAAGGTGACAGAGACTGCGTTTCATTGGCAGAATATTCGCGTCTTGGAGGATGGAACATGGCGTGTTAACTGTGAGGTGTTTGCCTCGCGGATGGGTTGATTCCGGTTTGTCGGGGAGATTTCATCTCTGGGTGAGATCCCCCAAATCCCTTTTCAGATTGGTGTTACGAAAAGCCGCTTCGTCAAACCGCGCGTCAAAATATCCAAAGCGGGCAATCCCCTGTTGATGGATGACTGTCCGACAAATCGGAATTTATTGAACTGTAATTCTTAAAAGGCAAAAATCAAATCCTTGCCGTATGCTTTGCACAATTTCTACATAGACAGGTTTTTCAAAAACAATCTCAAATAATTTTTTGTTATATCCAGCAGTGCAGTGACACCATGTTAATGAATTTGAATTTTTTGCTTTTTCTAACATAGGACATTCACAAGAAAACATTTTTGTATACAATTGATTATCTTTAATAAACCAACCGGCACCATTTTCATTCAAAGCATTGACAAATTTATGCAAATCCTTATCTACAGAGAGATAGAGCTGTTTCAAGCTATTTGCTGTATCTTCTAACCTGCCATTTTCATTACAATAGCACTCTCGGCGAATGTTTTTTACCGTTTCCTTATCAAATCTATTTTCAAGAATAGCAGATAGCTTTTCTACCCACTCAGCTCGAATGTCCGGCGTTGAATTTACAGATAATGGAATTTCTTTTAGTATGCTTTCTGCAACTTCACTTGATATATTCTTTTCCAAACTATGTTTCAACCTCATCAATTCATCTATTTCTAATGTCGGTGAAACTTGCTCTGGCATAGAAAAGTTTTTCATATTCTTTCTCCTTAAATCCCAATTTGCCGAATTGATTATAGCGGATAGTTTCTACAATATCAATGTGCTTTTGTAGAGACTACCGAAGTTATATCCCAGCAACACTTTCCTTACAAGGGACTCCCCCAATGCTCTCTTGGCAAACCCTTGCAGGGCGTGTATACTGTATGTCAGAAAATTTCTCGCAGGGGGACCATTGACAGCGGACGTGGGGCCGGAGGAGGCCGCAGAACAGATTTATCAGGACGTGACGGCGGAGTGGGAGGACAGGCCATGAGGGCATTTTTCAAGCGACATCTGGGGGTGCATATCTGGCTTCTGGGCGTACTGGCCCTGTTCGCCCTGTACTGGGCGGGCGTCAGCAGCCCGGCGGCGGCCAACGCGGTCTGCGCTGTCACCCAGCGCCTCAAGGACGGCTGCGCGGGGCTGTGGTACCTGTTCCCCTTCTCGGTGGTGGAGTGGTTCTATGCTGCCTTTATCCTGGGCTCCCTGGCGTGGCTGGCGGTTCTCCTCCGCCGCCTGCGGGTCCGGCGGGAGGGCCGGGGCCATGCCGCCTACGGCGGCCTGCTGGGTCTGGCCTGCCTGTTTCTCACCGCCTACGGGTTCTACTGCGTCATGTGGGGGGTCAACTACTACGCCGACGGCTTCCAGGTCAAGAGCGGCGTGTACGCCCGGCCGGTGGCGGTGGAGGAGCTGGAGCAGGTGACGGCCCGCTTTGTCCGGGGGCTGGAGGAGACGGCGGACCAGGTGGCCCGGGACGGGGACGGCCTGTTCGCCGTGGACCGGGAGGACATCTTCGAGGCCAGCCCGGGGATCTATGAGAACCTCTCCCGGGAGTTCCCCTTCCTGGCCCGGCGGGACCGGATACCCAAGAAGATGTTCTTCTCCCGGCTGTTCTCGGCCATGAACTTCACCGGCTTCTACAGCCCCTACACCGGGGAGTCCAGCCTGAACGTGGACAGCCCCGCCTGCCTGCTGCCGGCCAACATCGCCCACGAGCTGGCCCACCAGCGGGGCATTGCCTCGGAGCAGGAGTGCAACTTCCTGGCCATCGCCGCCGCCACGTCCTCGGAGGACCCGGTCTATCAGTACTCCGGCTATCTCATGGGGTACATCCACCTGTCCAACGCCCTCTACCGGGCGGACCCGGCCCGGTGGGAGCGGACATGCGGGGACCTGCCGGAGACGGTGCGGGCGGACCTGCGCTACCACAGCGCCTACTGGGACCAGTTCGAGGGCCTCACCGCCACGGTGAGTAAAGCGGTCTATGACAGCGCCCTGAAGTCCTACGGCCAGGCCGACGGTATCCAGAGCTACGGCACGGTGGTGGACCTGCTGACTGCGTACTACTAAAAGGAGGCGTTCCATGTCTGACCAGCACACCATCCAGACCATCGCCCGCATCCGCAGCGACTTCCCCACCAAGTTCGGCATTCCCCGCCAGAGCGGGCTGGTATCGGAGCTGCGGGCCCGGGTGGTCTTTGAGCCGGCCTACCGCAGCCCCGAGGCGGTGCGGGGGCTGGAGGACTTCTCCCACATCTGGCTCATCTGGCAGTTCTCCCAGGCCCTGCGGGAGGACTGGTCCCCCACGGTCCGGCCGCCCCGGCTGGGGGGCAACCGGCGGCTGGGGGTGTTCGCCTCCCGGTCCCCCTTCCGGCCCAACGCCCTGGGTCTGTCCTGCGTGCGCCTGGAGGGCGTGGATCTGGACGGAACCTTGGGGCCGGTGCTCCACGTGTCCGGCGCGGACCTCATGGACGGCACGCCCATCTATGATATCAAGCCCTACGTCCCCTACGCCGACGCCCGCCCGGAGGCCCGGGGGGGCTTTGTGGATCAGGTGGCCCGGCGGCGGCTGGAGGTGGACTGCCCGCCGGACCTGCTGGAGCGGGCGCCGGAGGAGAAGCGGGCCGCCCTGCTGGGGGTGCTGGCGGAGGACCCCCGGCCCGCCTACCAGGGGGATCCGGACCGGGTGTACGGCATGGCCTTCGCGGGCCTGGAGGTCCGCTTCACCGTGGCAGGGGAGCGGCTTACCGTCCTGTCCCTGGACAGGCAGAGCCCGTCTTCATAAAATCTTAATACTTTTCTTTGAGAAATACCTTGACAGATGATGTATATCCTGCTATGATTATCCCACCACACAAACGCGGCCCGGAGGGGCCGCCGGAAAGGAGTGTTTGGATTGTCCATTTCATCGGACACCCTGCGGGGGCACACGGATACCATCATCCTCACCCAGCTCATGCGGGGGGATAACTACGGCTACGAGATCAACAAGACTATCCAGCAGAGGACGGGAGGGCAGTACGGCTTCAAGGAAGCCACCCTCTACACCGCCTTCAAGCGCCTGGAGAGCGGCGGACTGATTACCTCCTACTGGGGGGAGGAGGGCCCCGGGGCCCGGCGGCGGTACTACGCCATCACGGAGGAGGGCCGCCGTCAATGGGAGGAGAACTGCCGGGAGTGGCAGAACACAAGGGCCCTGCTGGACGCCCTGATTTCTTTGGAGGAGTGAACGTCATGGACAAAATGAAGACAAGGTTCATTATCGCTGTCACCGGCCGTCTGGCCCAGGCGGAGGAGACCACCGCCAAGGTGGAGCTCATTGAGGAGCTCAGCGACAATCTGTACAGCCGCTGGCAGGATCTGATTGCCTCCGGCGTGCCGGAGGAGGAGGCCTATGCCAAGGCCTTGGAGGATCTGGGCAATGTGGACGAGCTGCTGGCCTACCTGGCCGGTCTGGGCCCGGAGGAGGCGCTGCCGGACCGGGAGGGCTCTGTGAGGGAGTTCACCAACGAGCTGCTGCGGGGGCTGGAGGACGTGGTCCGGGAGACCGTCAGCCAGACCAGGGACGCGGTGGATCAGGCCGGCATCATTGTCCGCAATGTGGCGGAGCGGATCCGGGAGAAGTACCCCAACGGCGTCCAGGGCAGGATCTGCGTCCAGGTGGACAAGGAGGGCTGTGAGGAGGCGCCGCCCCGGGATACGGAGAGCGGCGGGGAGACGCCGTCCCAGGATGAGGAGAAGGCGGGCTGGTCCTTTGCCGTCGGCTACGACAAGGAGCGGGGCTTCTTCTGCGGCTCCAATTCCGGCCGCGCCGCCAGCCGCCGGGTCACCGGCACCACCCTGCCCTCCCAGGAGGTGAAGGGCGTGGACGTGCAGGTGGTCAACGGCGACGTGACGGTCCATCTCTCCGACGATCCCCAGGGGGACATCCTCCTGGACGGGGACGTGGACCACCTGGAGGTGCGCATGAGCGAGGAGGGCGTGCTCTCCATCCGCCAGGGCAACACCGCCAGCAGCGCCTTCTTCTTCCTGCGGGGACTGGCGGCGGCGGACGTGGAGCTGACCCTGCCCCGGCGGTACTGGGAGTTCATCCAGCTCTCCACGGTCAACGGCGATCTGGAGCTGGACGACGGCCTGGAGGCCGGCCGGCTGGCGGTGAAGGCCACCAGCGGGGACGTGCGGTTCCGGGAGGCCCGGTGCGGGGAGGTGTGCTTCAAGTCCGCCAGCGGAGACCTGGACGCCAGCGGGGAGATCGGCTCCATCCAGGCGGAGACCGCCAGCGGAGACGTAACCCTCTCCGGCAGCTTCGGCGCGGTGCGGGCCGCCACGGCCAGCGGCGACGTGGAGATGCAGGGCAGCGTCCGGGAGCTCCGGTGCTCCAGCGCCAGCGGGGACGCCAAGGTGCGCACCCAGATCCTGCCTGAAAAGCTGGAGGTTTCCACCAAGTCCGGGGACTGCCGGCTGTACCTGCCCGCCGGGGAGGGGTTCGCCCTCCAGTTCAGCACGGTCAGCGGCGATCTGGACACGGAATTTGAGCTGGTGGGCCCGGTGGGGGCCCGGTCCGGCGAGGCCGTGTATCTGGACGGCGGCGGGCGCAGCTATCGCATTAACAGCATCAGCGGGGACATCTCCCTGCGTCAGAACTGAGGGAAAGGAGGGAGAGGACATGAACAAACAGACCACTGACATTGTCGCCTACCTCACCTGGGTGGGACTGATTATCGCCCTGGTGGCCGGGGACCGGGACGCCAGCCGGTTCCACCTCAACCAGTCCCTGGTGATCTGGGTGGCGGGCACGGTCATCGGCTTTGTGGCCCGGGTGCCCCTCTTCGGCTGGATCATCGGAGCCGTGGGCGGCGTGTTCTGCGCCGTGTGCTGGTTCATCGGCATCGTCAACGCCATTCAGGGCGTGGAGAAGGAAGTGCCCGTGCTGGGCCAGATCCACCTGCTGTAAGAGCGCCGCCCCCAGGGGCGCGCTGTGAATAAGGACGATCCCCCCGACGCGGACAGTGAGCCGCGTTGGGGGGATTTTGCGTCCGGCTCCGGCTCTCCGCCGGGCAGGGGAATGCCTGGGCCCTGATTTGTCCTTATGTCGTATTCTGCCAAAAAAAGGGTGGACTTTTGCCTGTTTACGGGGTAAAATGAAAGAAAGTATTGTTTATCCACAGGAGGTACCCCATGTCACAGGCATCCAAGGCCGCGCTGCTGGCTTTCTGCACATTTTGGGCTCTGGCGCTTCCCGCGCCGGCGGCCGCCGCCTCTGCGGAGCGGCCCCCTGTCCGCCTCGCCCTCCAGACCTCCGACGGCAGGGATGAGGAGCCCGCCGGGGACGAGGAGTCCGCCGAGGAGCCCGCGCCGGTGGAGGAGAAGCAGCCCCCGGAGGGGGCCCTGTCCGCCCCGGACATCCTCTCCAACACCACGATAATCGCCCACGGCATGGGGGCGGTGGGGAATCTGAACACCCTCAACTGTCTGGAGGGCTTTCTCACCCAGTACGAGGCGGGGGTGCGGGTGTTTGAGGCGGATCTGCGCCTGACCCGGGACTGCCAGGTGGTGCTGCGCCACGACTGGTGGCACGCCGACTGGCAGGAGGGCATCAGCTGGGCCAGGATCCCCACCCGGGAGAAATTCGTCAATTCCCCCATCCTGGGCAGATATACCCCCCTGTCCTTCCGGGACCTGCTGCTGCTCATGGAGGAGTACCCGGATATCTGCATCATCACGGACACCAAGTTCACGGACTCGGACGTGTTCACCATACAGTTTGACGCCATGCTGGCCGACGCCCGGGAGCTGGGCCTCACCTATCTCTTTGACCGCATCGCGGTGCAGATCTACAACACCAACATGCTCTCCGCCCTGAATAACATCTACCGCTTCCCCCACTATATCTACACCCTCTACCAGGACGACTTCAACCGCACGGAGAACGCCCTGCGGGAGCGGGCCGCCTTCTGCGCCCAGTGGGGCATCGAGGGCATCACCATGGAGAGCAGCCTGTACAAAAGCGCCTATGGGGACATCGCCCGGGAGTACGGCGTCCGTATCTACGTCCACACGGTCAACGACAAGGAAAAGGCCCGCGCTCTGCTGGAGAACGGGGTGGACGGCATCTACTCCGACAGCCTCACCCCGGAGGGCCTGGAGCGGAAAAAGGCCCGGGGAGACACGTCCGTCAGGTTCTAAGTGTTTGTTGCGCGAAAGCGCGGGAAGGGGAAAGTTTTATGCAGTCATTTCAGATCTATTTCCAGCAGCGGGTGGAGGAGCTCCTCTCATCCGCTGCCGCCCATACGGCGTTTTTCTTTCGCGGCCTTCTGCCCGAACAGCTCCAGTACCTGATCGGCCACCCCAGCAGCCTCCTGCCCTGTGACAGCCTCCTCTCCAACGGGACCCTGGATCTGGCGGCCCTGGAGGAGAACCGGCGGGCCCTGGCCCGCGCCCTCTCCCAGGCCCAGGGCAGCGTGGTGGGGTTCTACGAGGAGCTGATCGCCCTGGACGCGGCGGCCAATGATCTGACCCTGCTCTACGACGGGGAGATCGTGGTGGTGAACAACGATCTCTTTGACCAGAATGTCCCCAACTGCCTGACCCACGGGGCGGCGGCGGACCTCTTTGACGGGATGCAGTCCGACGAGGGCCCGGCGGACCCCATTGTTCCCCAGTACTACTGCGACGCAGTGATTCTGGACGGGGAGCGGGCCCTTCTCACCCCCCGGAATATCCACCAGGACCAGCCCTTCCTCTGGCGGAGCCTCTTCCCGGAGGCCGAGACCCCGGGCCAGGAGGAGCCGGCGGGGGAGCCGCTGCTGGCGGGGTCCGCGGAGGACCTTCTCTTCCGTCTGGAGCTGATGCGCGGCGGCGGCCGGGGCGTGGAGCTGTCCATTGACCGGAACCAGGAGCACGCCGCCGACGGCCTGTGCCGCGCCCTGTCCGCCCTGGGCGTGCCCTTCTTCCGCAGCCTCACCGACACCCTGGCCCCGGATATGGACTATGCCCCCGGTCAGTTCCTTCCCCTGCTGCGGGAGCACTGGGGCGCGTCGGCGGACTTCCGGGAGCTCCAGTTCTACGACAACCCCAGCCTCTCCAAGGAGACGGTCCCCGTGTCCCAGGGCTCCCTCATCGGGGAGATCGTGGACCAGTGCGAGCAGGCTATGGAGGGGGAGACCGGCTTCCGGGATATCTTTATCACCGCCCCCACCGGCGCGGGCAAGTCCCTGCTCTTCCAGCTGCCCGCCCTGTATCTGGCGGAGAAGTACGCTCTGGTCACCATCGTGGTCACGCCCCTCATCGCCCTGATGCACGATCAGGTGGCCCAGCTTGAGTCGGAGCGGGGCGTCACCTGCGCCACCTACCTGGACTCCAAGCTCACCTTTGAGGAGCGGCAGCGCCGCATTGAGCAGATCCGCGCCGGGGAGAAGTCCATCCTGTACCTGGCCCCGGAGCTGCTGCTGGCCACCGGCCTCCGCCCCATCATCGGGGACCGGCCGGTGGGCCTGATGGTCATCGACGAGGCCCACACCGTCACCACCTGGGGCAGGGATTTCCGGCCGGACTACTGGTTTTTGGGGGACTTCCTCCGCTCCGCCAAGCGGGAGGGTCGCTGCTTCCCCGTGCTGTGCCTCACCGCCACGGCGGTGTACACCGGCGCGGACGACGTGGTCAACGAGACCATCTCCGAGCTGGGCCTCCACCACCCGGCGCTCCACCTGGGCTGCGTGAAACGGGAGAACATCCTCTTTGACATCAACCTCCGGGAGCGGGCGGACCAGGAGCGGACCTCCGAGGAGCTGAAGATCGAGGCCATTGTCCGCCGGATCCAGACCTATGTGGCCAAGCGGCAGCGGTTTCTGGTGTACTGCCCCTTCAAGCCCCACGTGGACGCGGTGTACGCCGCCCTGCCCGCCCAGACCAAGAACTGGGTCCGCCGCTACTACTCCGGGGACCGGATCAGCGACGCGGAGCGGAAGCTGGCCGAGGCGGACTACCGCTGCGGCCGGGCCCTGGGCCTGGTATGCACCAAGGCCTTCGGCATGGGGGTGGACGTCAGCGACATCCAGCACGTCATCCACTTCGCCCCCTCCGGGTCCCTGGCGGACTACGTCCAGGAGATCGGACGCGCCGCCCGGGACCAGACCCTGGTGGGCGTGGCCCACATGGACTTCTACTTCGGGGACATCCGCTACGCCCGGGCCCTGAGCAGCATAAGCGAGACCAAGCAGTACCAGCTCAAGGGGATGCTCAAGAAGCTGTGCGACCTCTACGACGTGCGCAGAAAGAGAAACCTGCTGGTGTCCTCCGAGTCCTTCGCCTACCTCTTCAAGGAGCAGGACCTGGACAACAAGGTGAAAAACGGCCTGCTGATGCTGGCCAAGGACCTGAAGTACAAATACGGCTTCCCGGTGCTCATCGTCCGGCCCCAGGCCATGCTGACCACCAACTATGTCAACGTCCCACCGGCCCTGGAGAAGGAGTTTCTCCGGCAGTTCGGGGACTATGCCCAGCCCATGGGCACGGTGCCGGACCGGGTCATCTCCAGCCGGCGGCAGGGCGCGTCCGACACCCGGGTACATAACGTGGGCTCCATCTATCGGGTACGGATCGGGGATCTGTGGCAGAGCCGGTTTGCCGATCAGACCTTTGCCGCCTTCAAATTCCGCTTCTTCCAGGAGGGGATTCTCAAGGGGGGCTCCGACAGCCGCCTCTCCCCCCGCATCCGGGCCGCAGTCAACTACCACGGGCCCTTCCAGGAGATCGTGGAGCTGGTCACGGGGCTCCTGGAGAACATCCAGACCGTGCTGGACGGCTTTGAGCAGGCGGAGAAAAAGAGCTTTGACGAGAAGTCCTTCCGAGACAGCCTCAACGCCCTCCGGCCCGGCCGGGAGCTGGGCAAGACCCAGACGGACCTTCTCCTGGATATGTTCACCCTGACCGCCAGCGAGAAGGCCAAATACACCACCTCCCGCCGGCTGGTCAAGATCCTCCAGCTGCGCAGCAAGCCCGGCGAGGGGGGACACGAGTACATCATCCGGGGCACGCTGATGAAGGACTATCTCCTGCGCCTGCTCCACCAGTGCACCCCCAACTATGAGGACCGCTATCAGGCCTTTGTCCCCATCGGGCAGACGGACGCCATCTCCATTCTCCCCATCCTCAAGCTGCTGGAGATCCTGGAGCTGGCCTCCTATGAGCTCCGGGGCGGGGAGAAGGCGGAGATCTTCATCCGCATCAACGATCCCAGCAAGCTTCGCCGTCTGGCGGAGGGGAACTACAGCAACGCCATTCTGCAGGAGGTGGTGCGCCGCCACCGGGCCAGCCAGAAGCTGCTCCAGGACTTTTTCACCATCGATCTCAGCGACGACGAGCGCTGGGAGCTCATTGAGGACCACTTCCTGGGACGGGAGGAGGACGTGGAGAACCTTCTGAATCAGGGGTAGGAGAGAGATATTTCGTAAAAAACCTGTATGCACAGCCGTTGGACGGGCCTTGGCGGCTCTCTTGCCGCCGCGCTTTGTCATGGATTCCGCCAAGTCCGCATCCCCGGCTGTGCATACGGGTTCAAATCATTTGGAGGAGGAAAACGATCATGGAGAGAGGAAAAGAGAAGGGGGAGATCCGGAGAGGCTGGGGAATTACGGGGAAGCTGGCGTCGTCCATTGTGGTGAGCGTGATGATCGCGGTGGCCATCCTGTTCGGCGTGGTGTACTTCCAGATGTCCCACGCGCTGCTGGAGAAGAGCGAGGACCTGCTGGCCACCACCACAGACCGGACAATCCAGGAGACCAGGGCCTGGATGAACAACACCCTGACCATGCTGGAGACCCAGCGGGATACCATGGAGTACGAGGATATGGACGTGCCCGCCATGATGGCGTACGTCCGGCACACGGCCAATCAGAACGCGGCCTACCCCGCGGGGATCTACGCCGCCCTGACGAACGGCTCCTTCTGCCACGCCTCCTTTGTGCCGGGGCCGGACTATGACCCCACAGTCAAGAGCTGGTATCAGGACGGCCTCCAGTCGGAGCAGTTCATTCTGGGGGACGTGTACGTTGACGAGGACACGGGGACCTACGTGGTGGGCGCCTCCGGCGTGCTGCGCACGAAGAGCGGGGAGGTGCGGGGCGTGGCCGCGGCGGACGTGTCCCTGGATTCCATCTCCACCATTGTCAGTCAGGTGCGGGTGGAGGACACGGGGGGCATCTTCCTGGTGGACACCCGGACGGACACCATCATCGGCCACCGGGACAGGGAGATCACCGGGCAGCGGCTGAACGGGCTGAGCGACGGCATGTACGCCTATGCCAGCGGGCAGATCCGCGCCGGACGGACGGGACTGTCCCTCTATGAGAACACCTACCTCCAGATCGAAAAGGTCCCGGGCAGCGACTGGATGGCCGTGGCCTACGTCTCCAGGGGGGAGGTGCTGGAGGAGCTGGGCCAGCTGACGGGGAACATGCTGCTGGTGGCGGCGCTGGCCATTCTGGTGCTGATCCTCCTGGTGGTGATCCAGGTCCGGCGGGTGATCGGGCGTCCGGTGAAGGAGCTGAGCCTTGTGGCCACGCGGATCGCCGGAGGCGAGCTGGACCAGGAGATCCACTATCGGTCCAGGGACGAGCTGGGGGTGCTGGCCCACAACTTCAACCAGGTGACCCTGCGGCTCCGGGACTATGTGATCTACATCAAGGAGATCTCCGAGAAGCTGCGGGAGATCGCGGCGGGGAATCTGGCCTTTACCCTGGAGAACCAGTACACCGGCGAGTTTGAGAAGATCAAGATTGCCCTGGACGAGATCTCCAGCTCCATGAACGACACCATGGGGCAGCTCCACACCGCCTCCCGGGACGTGGCGGCGGGTGCGGAGCTGGTGGCCAACGGCGCGGCGGCCCTGTCCCAGGGGTCCACGGAGCAGGCGGCGGAGGTGGACGTGCTGGCGGGCCACATCGGCTCCGTCTCCGACAGCGTCCACAAGGTGGCCGAGGGGGCCCAGGAGGCCAGCCGCATCTCCCAGGAGGTGAAGGCCGGTCTTCTGACCAGCAACGACAAGATGCAGAATATGACTGTGGTGATCCAGCAGATCAGCGACAAATCCTCGGAGATCCACAAGATCGTGAAGACCATCGAGGACATCGCCTTCCAGACCAACATCCTGGCCCTGAACGCGGCTGTGGAGGCCGCCCGGGCCGGGGAGGCGGGCAAGGGCTTCGCCGTGGTGGCCGACGGGGCGCGGGCCCTGGCGGGCAAGTCCTCCGAGGCGGCCCAGGAGACCACCGTCCTGCTGAGCCAGACGGTGGTCTCCATGGAGGAGGGCGTGCGGGCGGCCCAGGACACGGCGGCCTCCATGCTGAAGGTGGTGAGCCGCGCCGACGAGATGAGCAGGCTCATCGAGGACATCGCGGGCTACACCAAGCAGCAGGACGCCAACGCCTCGGAGATCACCCAGGGCATCGAGCAGATCTCCACGGTGGTGCAGACCAACGTGGCCACGGCGGAGGGGAGCGCCGCCGCCAGCGAGGAGCTGTCCGGTCAGGCGGCCATGCTGCGGGAGCTGGTGGCCAGATTCCGGCTGCGGGACGACATGGGGCTGGAGTAAGCCCCTGCCCTCGGCAAGTTTCCCTTGCCATGGGGCCGGATTTTTGATATACTCAGCAAAAAGGAGTTGAGAACATGCTGGACACGATCCTCTTTGATCTGGATGGAACCCTGGCCCCCTTTGCCCAGGACGCGTTCATCCAGGCGTATTTCAAGGCCTTGGTGAGCCGGGTGGAGCCCATGGGCTACAAGCCGGACGTCATGGTTGACGCGCTGTGGCAGGGCGTGTCCGCCATGATCGGCAACGACGGCGGCCGCACCAACCGCCAGATCTTCTGGGAGAGCTTCACCCAGAAGCTGGGCATCCAGGCCATGGCCCTGGAGAACATCCTGAACGACTTCTATGCCCGGGAGTTTGACAGCGTGCGCACGGTGCTGGGGGAGACGGTGGACCGGGGGCCCCTGCTCCGGGGCCTGCGGGAGAAGGGGTACGGTCTGGTTCTGGCCACCAACCCCATCTTCCCGGCGGTGGCCGTGGAGACACGGCTGGGCTGGGTGGGCCTGCGGCCGGAGGACTTTGACTACGTCACCACCTATGAGAACAGCCGCCGCAGCAAGCCCAATCCGGACTACTACCGGGATATTCTGGCCCACATCGGCCGCCGGGGGGAGCGATGCCTGATGGCGGGCAACAACCCGGTGGACGACATGGCGGCCCTCCAGGCGGGGATATCGGTCTATCTGGTGACGGACTATCTGGAGAATCCCGACGGAGCGCCCATTGAGGACTACCCCCACGGCGGCTTCCGGGATCTGGCGGCCAGTCTGGAGCGGCTGCCGGCTCTGGCAGGATGAGGCGGATCCTCTCCCTGGCGGAGCATCCGGCGTGGAAGGACCGGGCCGCCCGGTGGTTTCATGAGAAGTGGGGGATCCCCCTGGAGGCCTACCGGGAGAGCATGGAGGCCTGTCTGCGGCGGGAGAGCGCTGTCCCCCAGTGGTATCTGGCCGTGGAGGCGGGACGGATCATCGGCGGCATGGGCGTGATTGAGAACGACTTCCACCCGCAGCGGGATCTGACCCCCAACGTCTGCGCGGTATACACGGAGAAGGACTGCCGTGGTCAGGGCGTGGCCGGCGCGCTGCTGGGGTACGTCTGTGAGGACATGTCCGCCCGAGACGTGGACACGCTGTATCTGCTGACGGACCACGAGACCTTTTATGAGCGGTACGGCTGGACGTTTTTCTGTATGGTCCAGGGGGACGGGGAGACGGAGCCGTCCAGGATGTACATCCATCGAATGCGGGAATAGCAGGAGAGGCCATACGCCGCAGAATACTGAATAAGGGCAAAATAAAAACAGCCGGGGGCACATCACTGTGCCCCCGGCTGTTTTTACGTCTGCATATTTCATCGGCTTTT
>OFHN01001129.1_pt1 | contig 20266 bp, 16 predicted proteins | sample 1521321 | NCBI WGS metagenome assembly OFHN01 (sample SAMEA3504130, study PRJEB24116) | mouse gut metagenome | biome: mouse gut; feature: mouse-associated habitat; material: faeces | place: Denmark | collected 2011
CAGAAAATGGGCGTGGTCCGGGGGGATATCCGGGTGCTGCTTTCGGGAGAGCGTACGGCGCTGAATTATCTCCAGCGGATGAGCGGCATCGCCACCTATACCGCTTCCATCGCCAGGCTTTTAGAGGGCTCGAAGACAAAGCTTCTCGATACCCGCAAAACAACTCCCAACATGCGGGTGTTTGAAAAATATGCAGTGAAGGTGGGCGGAGGTTTTAATCACCGCTACAATCTGTCCGACGGCATACTGCTGAAGGACAATCATATCGGCGCTGCCGGCGGGGTTCAGCAGGCGGTGCAGATGGCAAAGGAATATGCTCCCTTTGTGCGCAAGATTGAGGTGGAGGTAGAAAACCTTGCTATGGTCAAAGAGGCTGTTGATGCTGGGGCAGACATCATTATGCTGGATAATATGTCACCGGAAGAGATGAAAGAGGCAGTTCGCATGATCGATGGAAGGGCTGAGACGGAATGTTCCGGCAATGTCACGAAAGAAAACGTGGAGCGTCTTGTGGATATAGGAGTGGATTACATATCCAGCGGGGCACTGACCCACTCTGCTCCGATTCTGGATATTTCATTGAAAAATCTTCATCCAGTGGAGTAGAATTTCTGTAAGAAGCCTGTTGAAGGGATACAAGAAGATAGAAACGTCTAAGAACAGAGGAAAGGTATGTAGAAGATGAGCGGTAAGGAACGTCGGGATTTGATCTTGCGTGAATTGCGTGAGACGAAGGTTCCTGTGTCAGGAACCAGGCTTGCCAGCGAATTTCATGTCAGCCGTCAGGTGATTGTTCAGGATATTGCGATACTTCGTGCTGCCCAGGCGGCTATATCACAAAGATAGGCGAAAACCATTTTGGACTTTTACCATAAGTTTTGAGGAAGCACAGGCTTTCCGAAAAGCAAGTGGTGGCTATCTTAGAAAAAATCAATGGGAAGATTTGACTGTTGATGTTTATATCTAAATAATCATAAGCGTATCATTAGAGATAGTGGTACGCTTATTTTTTTGCCCCGATTTTGCATATTTGAGCCGACTGCCATTTCCTTATATAATGAAAGCAAAAAAGGACGGTGGCAATTATGAGGGAGAAACTGAATCATTTGTATGTAAACAGCCAAGAGAGGACAATCCTGTTACATAGCCTTGTCGAGCTGAAAAATCAGCTCATACAGCAAGGCAGATATACCGACCCTGTTGACGAGCTTATCTTCAAGGTCAGCAATGCTCCCATTAAGAAATTAAAGGTTGTGGCAGGTTAAGGGGAGGTCGTGAGGCATGGAGTTTGAAAAGTTGGTAACATTAGCATTGGAAAATCTGAAGGAAAACTCCGTATATCAGCTTTTGCAGTCAGACATGGATTTTCAGCAGGAAAGCAATGCGGAGGGCTGTGCGGAGCAAAGCTATATCCGACTTGATTTGACGGAGAAACAGCGGCAGATATGCAACCATCTTCTGGATTGCAGGGACAGTCAGAACATAGATTATTCCAACTGTTCTTATGTGGCAGGGCTTTATGATGCGTTCCGCATTATGGCAGTCCTGTTTCCAGAGAAATGGGATATAGAGCAGGTGCGGCAAGCCCTGTGCAAGAATTAAAAACTGAATATGGAAAGATAGAGATTACATAGCCGATTGGTACAAGCCAGTCGGCTTTTTTGCGTTCTCTGGTACTGTTACATAGCCGCCTTTGACAAAGCGGCTAAATTTATGCGAAAGGAGGACGCATCTATGTCAAATTGCAAAGTGATTGCTCTGACGAACCAGAAAGGCGGTGTTGGAAAGACCACAACGGCGGTCAACTTGGGTGTAGGTCTGGCAAGGCAAGGCTCTAAGGTGCTGCTCATTGATGCGGACGCACAGGCAAACCTCACAATGGCTCTGGGCTATAACCGACCAGACGACATCCCCGTCACGCTCCCCACCATTATGCAGGACATCATCGACGACAAGCCGCCTGATGTTTCGCAGGGGATTATCCGCAACAGCGAGGGCGTTGACCTGTTACCGTCCAACATTGAGCTGTCGGGCTTCGAGGTAAGGCTAATCAATGCCATGAGCCGTGAGCGTGTCCTAAAGACCTATGTAAATGCGGTCAAAAAGAATTACGACTATGTGCTTATCGACTGTATGCCGAGTTTGGGCATGATTACCATCAATGCACTTGTGGCGGCTGACAGCGTGGTTATCCCGACACAGCCCCACTATCTTTCTGCGAAAGGCTTAGAGCTGTTGCTTCGCTCCGTGTCAATGGTCAGGCGGCAGATAAACCCCAAGCTGCGGATTGATGGTATCTTAATGACGATGGTAATGCCCCGCACGAATATCTCTAAGGAGATTACCGCTACGGTAAAGAGTGCATACGGACAGAAAATCAAAGTCTTTGACAGCGAGATACCCCATTCCATCCGTGCGGTTGAAGCTACCGCAGAGGGCAAAAGCATATTTGCCTATGACAAAGGCGGCAAGGTTGCCGCAGCCTATGAACAGTTCGCAAAGGAGGTGGCAGAGCTTGGCGAGAAGCAGAGGAAGCAAAATCGAGCTGACCGCATACGATGACCTTTTCCAGACGGACGAGAGCCGTGAGGAAGCGGCGTTAAGCAAAATACGGGACATTCCTATTTCAGAGATTGACGAGTTTCCAGACCACCCGTTCAAGGTGTTAATGAATGAGGATATGGAACAGCTTGTCGAGAGCGTAAAGCGGAATGGCGTAATGACCCCTGCTACTGTCCGTCTGAAAGAGGACGGGCGGTATGAGCTTATCAGCGGACACAGGAGGAAAAAGGCTTGCGAGCTTGCAGGGCTTGAAACGCTGAAATGCGAAGTGAAGGAGCTGACCCGTGACGAAGCGATTATTGTCATGGTGGAGAGCAACTTGCAGAGGTCTGTCATTCTGCCGAGTGAGAAAGCCTTTGCCTATAAGATGCGGTTAGAAGCAATGAAACGGCAAGGACAGAGGAGTGATTTAACTTCGTCGCCAATGGCGACTAAGTTGCAAAGTGGTCGTTCCGATGCCGAGTTAGGCGAGCTTGTAGGGGAAAGTAAAGACCAAATACGCCGCTATATCCGTCTAACAGAGCTTGTACCCGAAATTCTGCAAATGGTAGACGACAGGCAGATTGCTTTCCGCCCTGCGGTGGAGATTTCCTATCTTTCCGAGGAACAGCAATACACCCTGCTTGAAGCCATGAGCTACAACGACGCTACCCCGTCACTCGCACAGGCAATCAAAATGAAGAAGTTTATGCAGGACGGGAAACTCACGGACGAGGTTATCAGCTCCATCATGGAGGAGGAAAAGCCCAACCAGAAGGAAAAGCCTGCCTTCCGTGACGAGAGGATAACCAAGCTCATCCCGAAGTCCGTACCCAGAGGGCAGGAAGCGGATTTTGTTGTAAAGGCGTTGGAGTTCTACAACCGCCATTTACAGCGGAACAAGGCTCACGAAAGGTAAGCCGCACACTTGGGGAGAAGTCTGCCCTCTGGAGGAATGGTTTTTTTGAGTTTCCCCCCTCTCCACACCTCTCCCCCCTTATACAGCCAGTAACTAACCGAGAAAAAGAAATGTTTAAGCCGTCCAGATGGGCGGCTTTTTCAGTCAGTAAAACAGCTTTTATCAAATCAACAATAACAGGAGGTAAGCGATGAAAATTCGTAAATTATTTCAAAGAGCCGCTGCCCTTGCGTTGGCGGCAGTCACGGCTTTGTCCGTGATGCCTGCGACTACGGCGTTTGCCGCAGGCGACATCGGCACAATCAGCTTCACCCACACCTATGACAGCAGCGGGAACGCCATGCGGTACAATTCGAGTGCCAGTATCGGCGGCTATACCGCAGGAGGCACGGGCGAATACAAGTACCGTATGTATGTGGACGGCGAGGATGCGTTCTGTATTCAGCCGGGTGTTCCGCTGAAAACGGGGAACACGTTGAAAAAGGCATCTTCCGACACATGGAACGCCCTTTCTGCAAACCAGAAAAAGGCGGTGGGGCTTGCCCTGCTCTATGGGTATCAGGGAAACAAAGGTAATTTATCTGGCAGCGATGATGAGAAATGGCTTGCCACGCAGACCCTTGTGTGGGAGTTCGTCACGGGATGCCGTGAAGCCACAGGCTCCTATAAGCAGACGAGCAAGACGGTTTACAGCCTGCATTTTGGCTCAAATTATGCCAACAGCGGTGCGAGGGCGGCTTATGACCAGATTGTTTCCATGCTGACAGAGCATAACACCATTCCGAGCTTTATGTCGGGCGGTAAAAATGACATCACAAAGGAGCTTGCCTATAAGGACGGGAAATATAGCATCACATTGACGGATAAAAACGGCGTGCTGTCCGATTATGCCTTTACAAGTTCCGATTCCAATGTGAGCGTGTCGAAGTCAGGGAACAAGCTGACTATCAGTTCCAAAAAGGCGGTAAGCGGAACTGTCCGTATCTCTGCAACAAGGAACGATGTGCCAAAGGTCAGCAGCTCCGCCAAGCTCATTGCCTATGGCGACCCGAACTTGCAGGACTTGATTACGGGCGTCGAGAATGCCGACAGTGTAAAGGCGTATATCAATATTGAAACGCCGACAGGCACGATTGCTCTCAAAAAGACTTCCGAGGACGGCGTTGTGGAGGGCATTTCCTTCCGCATCAAAGGAGATAACTTCGATAAGACAGTCAAGACAGACAAAAACGGAAACCTGACCGTGGAGGGCTTATTCCCCGCCACTTATACGATTACCGAGCAGTCCCTTGACCGTTACGAGCCGCAGCAGACCCAGACGGTCACGCTGATTGGCGGCAAGACCACTACGGTTAATTTCAACAACGTCCTAAAGCGTGGCAGTCTGGAGGTCATCAAGACTTCCGAGGACAATCTTGTGGAGGGCGTGAAATTCCACCTTTACGGAACGTCGCTCAGCGGTCTGCCCGTGGACGAATACGCCGTGACGGATAAAAATGGTCTGGCAAAGTTTGAGGATGTCCTTATCAGCGGCGACACCCCGTATGTGCTTGAGGAAGTGGATACGGCTATCCGTTATGTCGTCCCTGCATCCCAGACCGCCCCGATTGAATGGAAGAAGGTCACAAACCGCAGCTTCCACAACGTATTGAAGAAGTTTAACGTGACCGTCACAAAGACGGATGTGGAAACAGGAAGTACGCCGCAGGGCGACGCCACCCTTGCAGGTGCGGTCTACGGCATTTACAAGGGCGAGGAACTGGTTGACACCTACACGACTGATGAAAACGGGCAGTTTACGACCAAATATTATATTTGCGACGATGACTGGTCTGTCCGTGAAATCAGCCCGTCCGAGGGATATTTGCTTGATGAAACCGTACACCATGTAGGGGCAGAACCGAAGCTCTATACCGTGGAATATAATTCTGCCGCAAATGATGTGAATGAGCAGGTCATCAAGGGCAATATCGCCATCATCAAGCACACCGACGACGGCGAGACGCAGATTGAAACACCCGAAGAAGGTGCGGTATTTGAGGTATTCCTAAAATCCGCAGGCAGCTACGGGGACGCAAAGGAAACCGAGCGTGACATCCTCACCTGCGATGAAAACGGCTTTGCCCAGAGTAAGGATATGCCGTATGGCATTTACACCGTGAAGCAGACCTCTGGATGGGAGGGGCGTGAGCTGATGAAGCCGTTTGATGTATTTATCAATTCCGACGGTCAGACCTACCGTTACCTTATCAACAACGCTAACTTTGAGAGCTATATCAAGGTGGTAAAAAAGGATGCGGAAACAGGCAACACCATCCCGTATGCAGGGGCAGGCTTCCAGATTTACGACCCGAACGGAAATCTTGTAACAATGACCTTCACTTATCCAGAAGTGACGACCATTGACACGTTTTATACAACAGCGGACGGCGAGCTTATCACGCCGCAGACCCTTGAATACGGCAAGGGCTATTCCCTTGTGGAAGTGCAAGCCCCGTATGGCTATGTGTTAAATTCCGAGCCAGTTTATTTTGATGTGGTGCAGGAGAACTCCGAGGAGGAAAGCGGCATCACGCTCATTGAGGTAGTACGCTCCAACATGGCACAGAAAGGCACAATTACCGTAACCAAATCTGGCGAGGTATTTTCCACCGTGGCAGGCGACAAAGGCTTGTATCAGCCGATTTTCTCCGTCAGCGGCTTGGAGGGTGCGGTCTATGAGATTACCGCAGCCGAGGATATTGTGACTCTGGACGGGACAGTCAGAGCGAAAAAAGGCGAGGTCGTGGATACTGTAACCACAGGAAAAGACGGCACGGCGAAGTCCAAAGAGCTGTATCTGGGCAAGTATGAGGTCAAAGAAACCACAGCCCCGTATGGAATGGTGCTGAATGATGAAACCCACTCCGTAGAGCTTGTGTATGCGGGACAGGAAATCGAAGTGACGGAAACCGCCACAGGCTTTGTCAATGAGCGTCAGCGTGTGGAAATCGACCTTGTAAAGAGCCTTGAAACAGACGAAGCCTACGGCATCGGCACAAACGGCGAAATCTTTGATGTTACCTTTGGCTTGTATGCCGCAGAGGACTTGACCGCCGCAGACGGCACGGTCATCCCTGCCGATGGTCTGATTGAGGTTATCTTCCTTGACGAAAATGGTCATGGGAAGGCAATCAGCGACCTGCCGATTGGAAATTACTATGTGCAGGAAATCAACACCAACGCCGCTTATCTTGTCAGCGACACGAAATACCCTGTAAATTTTGAATATGCAGGTCAGGACACCGCCACCGTGAAAATCACAGCCAATGAGGGCGAAGCTATCACAAACGACATCATTTACGGCTCTGTAAGCGGTAAGAAGTCCGACGAGGACGGGAAGGCTCTGGGCGGTGCTGTCATCGGCATCTTTAAGACGGATACAAAAGAGTTTACAAAGGAAAATGCCATTGCAACTGCCACATCCAAAGACGATGGCAGTTTTTCTTTTGGGAAAGTCCCGTATGGCACATGGATTGTCCGTGAGATTGAAAGCCCGAAAGGTTTTGTACTCTCCGATGAGGAAATCGCCGTGACTGTCGGCAAGGTGGACGAGGTTGTGGAAATCGGGCTTGTCAACCGCTATATCCGTGGAAACATTGAACTGACAAAGGTAGACAAGGACTACCCAGAGAACAAGCTCACAGGTGCGGTATTCGAGGTTTATAAAGATACCAACGGCGATGGCAAACTGGATAAGGACGACGAGCTGCTCGGCGAGATGGGCGAGGTGGAAATCGGCGTTTACCAGATGAAGGAGCTGCTTTACGGAAACTATCTGGTAAAGGAAACGAAAGCCCCGACAGGCTTCGTGCTTGATGAGAATGTCTATCCCGTATCCGTTGAGGAAGATGGAAAGACCTATCAGGTAGAGAATGAAGCGGGCAAAGGCTTCTTAAATGAAGCACAGAAAGGCTCACTTAAAATCGTCAAGACTTCTTCTGACGGCAAGGTGGAGGGCTTCTCTTTCCGTGTTATCGGAAACAACGGGTATGACCAGACCTTTAAGACCGACAAGAACGGCGAAATCGTCATTGATGGTCTGCGTATTGGGGAATACACCGTATCCGAGGTAAGTGACAAGGCTTCCTCTGGCTATATCCTGCCTGCCGACCAGAAAGTGACGGTTAAGACGGACGAAACCGTGACCGTGACGATGCACAATGAGCTGCGTGACACCCCGAAAACAGGCGACGACTTCAACCCTGCCCTCTGGGGCGGGCTTGCGGCAGCCTGCGTCATCGGTGCAGGCGTTCTTGGATTTGCCGCATTTAAGGGCAGAAAGAAAAAGGAGGATTAAGGGATGGATGCGAAAACAATCATTGCCATTGTGCTTGTCGTGTTTATCGGCGGTGCGGCACTCTGGCTGAATATCCGTAACCGAAAGAATAAGTGACCCGATTTTGCAGGAACGGGGCGGCTGAAAGATGCCGCCCTCTTTCTGTTTCTGGAGGAAGATATGAGGAATCTGAAAACAATTGAAAAGAAAGTAAAAGCTATTCTGGAGAAGAACGGGGACGCCCGAAACGACGACATGGTGCTTTACCTTGCTCTCTGCAATGTCTGTTTAAAGGATGCGGGGGCGATGCCCCTTGCGGAGATAATGACGCAGCACAAATACCTCGGTCTGCCGAGCTTTGAGAGTGTGAGCAGGACAAGGCGGAAGCTGCAGGCGACCCACCCAGAGCTTTTAGGAAGCCGCCCCGTGCAGAAGCTGCGGGCGACAGGCGAAAAGGCATATCGGAAATATGCCAAAGAATGAGAGGTGTTTATGGAACAGGAAAAACGTATCAATCAGGGCTATGAAATCATAGAGGGCTGTACCATCGGGGGTACGGAATTAGTCATCGGTCATAACCCGAAAGCCCCGAACCCTTATGTGTGTTGGTACTGCAAGGGCGGCGACAATTACTATTGGGGCTGCTACTGCAATACCCTTGAAGCCGCAAGGGAGAAGCTGAACGAACGCTACCAGTCGGAGTGTGAAATGCCGTACAATAAAACGCCTGCCCCAAAACCAAAAGGCAGGGATGCTTATGAGCGGTAGCCAGAAGAAATATGACTGTACGACCTGCCCCTATCCCCGATATAAGGACAGGTCGGTTATCTTCTGTGATGTCTGTATCCAAAAGATTTTAGATGAGCAGAAGGAGAAAAAGGAAAGAAAGGAGCAGCCGAATGGAGAATGAAGAAAAACGGATGATTGGCTCTTATGAGGTCACGCAGAGCATCCATATCGGAAAAAAGGAAGTGGTGTTCGGCGTGGATTTAAAAGAGGAATATCCCTTTTTAGTTTGCTATTGCACTTATGATAATCCATTGTCCGCAGAATGGGTGACGGATGCGGTAGGCTCTGATGATTATCTGGAAGCCATGCAGATTTTCACAGACAGGGTGCAGGAGCAGATAGGGCTTGTGAGAGCCGAGCAGGAACAATTCAAGTTTGATATGACGCCGTTTACCATAGATGACTGCATTCCAGATGACAGGAATAAAAATATCGTGGGAAAAGTGGTAGTCATCAATGCCGAAGTCAACCGTTATGAATACCGACATTCCGCTTATCAGCTCGTTTTGGCGGACGGAGGTAACGGTGCAAGGGGCGGCAGAGGGCAGGCGGTGTTCGGAACCTGCCTTGCGGACGGAAAACACGCCAGATGGGAAAGGTACGATGTGCTTGGCGAAATCAAGCCAGAGAAAATGCCCGATTGGGCGAAGGAAGCCCTTGCGAAAATCCAGACGGAGGAAAAGGAGAAAAAATCAAAAAGCAGGGAGGAACGCTGATGGAGATACGACCTTTAACGCCCGAAGAACAGAAATACACCTATGCCCAGAGTATGCAGCTTGAGGGGCAGACGGGGTGCATCGGGCATCTGCGTGGCGATTTTGCCCATTCTGGGTATGGCTTTTATACCACTTGGTTTGACACAAGGGAACAATGGAAAACCGATGAATTTAAGTCAGGGCTTGATGATGTAATCAATGCCCTGCGTGAAGATAAGGGGCTTCTGCATAACCGCTATGATATGGCGGCTTTTGCAAGGGCGAATCCCGAAAGTGCTTTTAAGGACAGCTATTGTACAGAGTATGGTTTCCGTGTGGATACAGATAAACATGCTTTCCTGCTCCGCTGCAATCCTACAAGGGGCGACTATAATTTCTACTGTTACTGCTATGTGAAGGAATGGCTTGATAAGCACATTTCCAGAGCAGGACAGGGCATCCGCTTTATAGACCCTCATTATAAAGAGCTGTTCCGTATCCCAGACGGCGGCAAAATCATCATCACTTATGATTGGGGCGAAAAAGCAGAGAAGCCCTGCCGCTATATTGACGAGTACCACACCGAGGTGGGCAGCAATCTCTACCATATCTGCGAATTTGCTGAACGTATGGGGAAAAACGGACACACCTATGAGCCGAAGCCAGAAGAACCGCCGCAGGCGGCGAAAGCCCCGAAAAAGAAAGAGTATGAACGATAGGAGGATTGAAACATGGCTGTAAACCAGAAAGCGGTCAGAGTGTTAAACAAGGTCTTTGAAGCGGGCTTTACCGAGGAGAAAGCCATTGCAGCTATGACAATGGACGACATTCTCTCCATGCAGGGCATCACGGTAGCGGAAATCGGCATTATCAATGACCTGCAAAAAAGCATCAAGGCGAACAAGGTCATTACGTTTCTGGGCGGAGGTGCAGAATGAACAAAGCAAAAGAGATACAATTTACCGACAGCAGGGGCAAGGCACTTTTCTCCGTTCCCGACGGCGGTTTCCTACGCCTGTTTTATGGGAACGGGGACGATAATTTTGCCCTCTGCCGTTATGTAGACGAAGCCCATGCGGAGATTGACGGTGTAAGGCATTCTCTGGCGGAGTTCGCAGGGAAAATGGAACGGAATAAAATCAGCTATGCCCCTGCCTAACGGCGGGGGCTGAAATGACAGGAGGATTGATATATTTATGGAACAGATTGTTTTGTCGGGCGGTGGTAAGAAGTGAGTACCGAGCTTATCAACCGAATCACCGTAAAGAAAGACGGCGTGTATGTATCTTCCCACAGCTCCAACGACACCGCCCCGTTTCATTCGTGGCGTTGCAAAGGGCTTTCGGAGGTTTATGCCGCCGAGGGGCAGAAAGGGCTTGACCGTGAGGTCATCCGTATGCTCTATGAGTATGCGGAGCTTCGTGGCTCTCATAAGAGCCTTGAGCGTTACCGCTATGCAAAGGACGCACCCGAAGCCCATGCCATTTACAGGCGGTACAGCGACCAGATTGATGACCGTTACGAAAGCATGGAGGAAGCGGATAAAAAAAGCGTATGGTATAAGCCTACCGAAAAGGCAAAGGAATACCGAGCCTATGAGCGTGAAATGCGGAACAGGATGTATGAGGAAATCTCCGCAAGGTGCGGGGAATATGACAGGAAACACAAAAACAGGGATATGGAGCGATAAGGAGGTGCAAAAAGGATGGCTGCAAAGTACCAGCTAATCACGGAGCTGTATCGGCGGACGGGAAAGGCGGTCACGGGAAACCCGCAGGCGTGGCAGAACTTTTTGTCGTCAGCCTGCCGCAATTACAAGTGCCGCTTTGACGAGCAGCTTCTCATATATGCCCAACGCCCCGATGCTGTTGCCGTTGCAGGGCTTGAAACTTGGAACAGGCAGTTTAAGCGTTGGGTAAACAAGGACAGCAGGGGGATTGCGGTCTTTGACCCGAAAGGACGCAGGAACACCCTGAAATATTATTTTGATATATCCGACACCCATGAGGGCTACTATGGAAGCCGCCCCGTCCCGATATGGCAGATGGAAAGGCGGTACGAGCAGGCTGTCATGGAACGGCTGTCGGACAGGTTCGGGGAAACGAAAGGGAGCGACCTTGCTTCTGTTTTAATGGAAACGGCGGAGAACGCCGTGGAGGACAACCTGCCCGATTATGCGGAGCAGTTGAAAGGCTGTGTGAAAGGCAGCTTTTTAGAGGAACTGGACGGCTATAATATCGAAGTCATTTACAGGCGGCTTGCCGTAAACAGCGTGGCTTTCATGCTGATGAGCCGCTGCGGTCTGGATACGGAGGGATACTTTGAGCGTGAGGATTTTGCAGGGATTACGGATTTCAATACCCCTGCCACCTTAAACGCCATCGGCATCGCCACAAGCGACATTGCGGAAATGGCACTCAGGGAAATCTCTTTCTCCATCCGAAATGTGCAAATGGCGGAGAAAAACCAAAACCGCACCTTTGCACAGCAGCCCCAGAGCCGTTATGATGTAGACAGGACACCAACCGAAAGGAGCGATAATAATGAGCGGAATCACTTACAGCAGACAGGGGGATTACCTTATTCCCGACCTCACATTACCGACAGAGCCAGAAATTCCTCTTGGCAGGTACGCTATGATGCACAGGGATTATCTGGAGCAGCACAAGAGAGTGACCTACCTCAACCTGCTGACGTCGGGCAGGCTGAACGAACACCTGCACCAGACCGAGCAGGCGGCATTGCAGAGGTTGGAGCTTCTGACGAAGCAGCTCTGCAAGGAGCAGGGAGTGACGGAGGAACTCAAAGAGAAAGCACCGATGCAGTGGGTAGGGCTGATGAACAACATCCGCAGCCAAGCGGAGGAAGTAATCCTGAACGAGCTAATCTTCAATTAGCAGAGCCAGAGCCTGCCGCTGATGGGCAGGGCAGCGTTGCAAACGAGGAAGAAATAAGGGCAAATCTCCCGACAGTAGAGGAACAGATGGAAATGATAGCGGAAGCAGAGGACGAAAAATCCTCTGCTTTTTCCGTTTCACAGGAGGATATTGACTCCGTTCTGGTAAGGGGGAGCGGCTTTGAAGATGGCAAATACCGCATCTACCGCCAGTTCCAAAAGCACGAGGACAGCAAAAGCAATATTGCTTTTCTTAAAAAGGAATATGGCAGCGGTGGCGGTACACACGATTATCCAGACGGAACAAGGGGCGGCGAATGGCACGATGGCAAAGGCATCGGCATTGAAAAGGAAGGCTCCTATACCAACCCCGACCTGCGGCTCAGTTGGTCGAAGGTGGAGAAGCGTCTGCGTGAGCTGATAAAGGATGACCGCTATCTGAATGCCAAAGAGAAAGACCATTACGCTGAGTATCTGGAAAGCATTGAAGCACCGCAGTATGAAATCGACACCCAGAGGAAAATGGCAAGGCAGCGTTTTATTGATGCCCATCGGGATTTGCAGCCTGCCGACAAGCGGGATACGCTCTCTTTGCGTCTGTCCGATTTTATCCGTGACTTGGACGGTTATGAGAAAGGTCTGCTTTCCGAAGTGGGACGCACCGACCTTTCCGATGTGACCGCAGGGGAAATGGAAGGGCAGCTCTCAGACCCTGCCACTGTTCAGCAGCTTGTGGACTTCCTCTCTCTGGTGCAGGGCAAAACAACCGATGTTTACAGCCGTAGCAATGCGTGGCGTTTTTCACAGGAATTACGAGAGCTGCACCCGCTCCGCTACCTCTATCACGAGGGCGATGTCGTGTATATCGGGGCGGATAAATATGAGGTTTCGGACTTTGATGAAAACGCCGTGTCCCTGCGTAACCCAGAGTTCCCACTGTTCGGCAAAGAGTTCAGCCGAGCCGATTTTGAGGAAAAGTTAAAGGAAAACCCTGCCAACGACCATCTGAAGGTCATCGTGACAGAGAGCCAGAAAAAGGAAGTACCCGCCGAGGAAAAGCCAGACAGCATCAGGCTTTCGATTGACTTCTCCGAGCATCCTGCCTTTTATGACAGGGACTTGAATGACCGCTTTACCGATTTGAGCTTCGCCCTTGGAAACAGGCTTCTTGGCGTTCTGGACGAAAAGCAGCACCGTGAAAGACTGGATAAGAGTAAGGGCGTTGGTTGGTACAAAAAGACCGACTTTGAAATCTCCGCCGTTATCGGCGGCGAGGAACACACCTATGAGGGACGGTTTGACATTGGGGACGGCGAGGGCGATTTGATTGCCCATATCAAAAATTTTTATGACTACTCCCTCTCCCCTGCCTGCCCGTTTATCCCAGAGTGGAAGAAAGAGGGCGAGGATTACTACCGAGAAAAGATGGAGAGCCTGCATTGGGGGCGTGATGTATTCGTGCCGTTCCTTATGCAGCATACCGAGCTGACCCCAGAGGACGAAACACTCCTTACCGAGATAATGTCCTTTGAAAAGGAATGGTTTGTGCCTGCCGAGGAAAAAGCACAGGAATACGCCGACACCTTAAATAGTGCCGAGTATGAAACCGAGCAAAACGGAGAACCTGCCCCATCCGAAACGGCTGAAAAGCAGGATAATTCTGACCTTATCGGCAGGAAAATCACGATTGATAACCGCAGCTACCTCATTGAGAGCGTGGGAGAAATCAGCGGCGATGTGTCGCTGCGTGACATCACGTTCCAGAATAACGTGGGCTTCCCGATAAACCGTGTGGAGAAAATCAGCTATATCCGCAGGCTTCTGGAACAGCAGGCGGAAAAGGAATTACCGCCCGAAGAAAAAGTAGAAGCCGCCGCAGAGCCTGTTACGGAAACCGTGGCGGAATACCCTGCCGTGGAGAACGGGCTTCCCTATGACATCGTGGTTGAAAAAATCCGTTTTGGCGAGCCAGAAAAGACACAGGACAAGGAACCCCCTGCCCATTCTGAAGAACGCAGGAATTACCGCATTACCGATGATGCGTTAGGCGTTGGCGGTGCAAAAGAAAAGTTCCAAAACAACATGGCGGCAATCAGGCTTCTCCATGACCTTCAGATAGAAAACCGCCTTGCCACGCCCGAAGAACAGGAAACTTTATCAAAGTATGTTGGTTGGGGCGGGCTTTCAATGGCATTTGATACGAACAACGCAGCGTGGGCGAATGAATATAAAGAGTTGAAATCCGTACTTTCCGATGAAGAATACCATGCCGCTATGGAATCCACCCTCACGGCATTTTATACGCCGCCCGTTGTCATCAAGGCGATGTATGAAGCACTTGACCGTCTGGGATTTAAGCAGGGCAACGTGTTAGAGCCGTGCTGTGCCACAGGCAATTTTTTCGGTCTGCTCCCCGAAAGCATGGGGAAAGCAAAGCTGCACGGCATTGAGATTGACCCGTTATCGGGCAGGATTGCAAAGCAGCTCTACCAGAAAGCGAGCATTGCCATTGAGGGGTTTGAGGACACGAAGCTCCCCGACAATCATTTTGACGTGGTGCTTGGCAATGTGCCGTTTGGCGAGTTTAAGGTAGAGGACAGCCGCTACAATGCCCAGAAGTTCCTCATACACGACTACTTTTTCGCAAAGGCTCTGGACAAGGTACGCACGGGCGGCGTTGTGATGTTCATTACCTCAAAAGGCACAATGGATAAGGCAAGCCCAGAGGTGCGGAAGTATATCGCCCAGAGAGCCGAGCTGTTAGGCGCAGTCAGGCTTCCCGACAATACCTTTAAGGCAAATGCAGGCACGGAGGTCACGAGCGACATCCTTATTTTGCAGAAGCGTGACCGTGTGATAGATATAGAGCCAGACTGGGTACACCTTGACACAGATGAAAACGGCGTCACGATGAACAGCTATTTTGTGTCCCACCCAGAGATGGTTTTGGGCGAGATGAAACTGGAAAGCACCCGCTTCGGGAAGCTTGAGCCTGCCTGCAAAGCCTATCGGGATGTGCCGCTGTCCGAGCTTCTTTCTAAAGCAATGCAGCGGATAGACGGGGAAATCAAAGAAGCGGAGAATGAGATTGACGAAATCTCCGACGAGCAGGAGCTTTCCATCCCTGCCGACCCAAGCGTGAGGAATTTTTCTTATGCTCTGGTGGACGGTCAGATTTATTTCCGTGAAAACAGCCGCATGACCCCCGCCGCCCTATCCATGACGGCGGCAAACCGAGTGAAGGGGCTTCTGGAGATACGGGACTGCGTGAGGAAGCTGATTGATTACCAGACCTACGATTACCCAGAGGAAATGATACAGACCGAGCAGGAAAACCTGAACCGCCTGTATGATGCGTTCACGGAGAAATACGGGCTTATCAATAGCCGAGGGAATTACCTTGCCTTTGCCGCTGATGAAAGCTACTTCCTGCTATGTTCCCTTGAGGTGCTTGACGACGAAGGGAACTTCAAACGCAAGGCGGATATGTTCACGAAACGGACGATAAAGCCCCACCGACAGGTTGACTATGTGGAAACATCAAGCGAAGCGTTGGCACTCTCCATCGGGGAGAAAGCCCGTGTGGATTTGCCCTATATGGCACAGCTCACACGCAAGCCGCAGGAGAAAATCATAGCGGATTTGCAGGGCATTATCTACCAAGTGCCAAACTCCGAGCCTGCACGGTATGTCACGGCAGACGAATACCTGTCGGGCAATGTGCGGGAAAAGCTGAAGGTCGCAGAGATAGCGGCGAAGCAGGATGCGGGGCTTCTTGTGAATGTGGAAGCCTTAAAGCAGGTCATCCCGAAGGATTTGAGTGCCGCTGAAATCTCTGTCCGTCTGGGTGCGACTTGGATACCGCAGGAGGATATACAGCGGTTTATGACGGAGCTTTTAACCCCGTCGAGCTTTGCGGCAGGCAGGCTGAAAGTACGCTACACGCCAATGAACGGCGAATGGTTTATTGAGAATAAGACTTCCGATTACGGGAATGTCAAGGCGGAAAGCACCTACGGCACAAAGAGGGCAAGTGCCTACCGCATTATCGAGGACACGCTGAACTTAAAGGATACCCGTATCTTTGACTATGTGTATGATGAGAACGGCAATAAAAAGGCGGTGTTCAACCATAAGGAAACCACGGCGGCACAGGCAAAGCAGGAGGTCATCAAGCAGGCGTTTCAGGACTGGATTTGGAAAGACCCAGAACGGAGAAACCGCCTTGTCCGTTATTATAACGACACCTTCAACAGCACCAGACCCCGTGAGTATGACGGAAGCCATATCACTTTTGGCGGCATCAGCCCAGAGATTACCCTAAGACCCCATCAGGTCAATGCGATTGCCCATATCCTTTACGGCGGCAACACGCTCCTTGCCCACAAGGTGGGGGCGGGCAAGACCTTTGAGATGGTCGCCGCAGCACAGGAAAGCAAGCGTCTGGGGCTGTGCCAGAAATCTATGTTTGTCGTGCCGAACCACCTTGTCGGGCAGTGGGCTTCCGAGTACCTGCGGCTGTACCCTTCCGCCAACATCCTTGTGACGACGAAGCAGGATTTTGAAACGGCAAACCGCAAGAAGTTCTGCGGCAGGATTGCCACGGGCGATTACGATGCCGTGATTATCGGGCATTCTCAATTCGAGAAAATCCAGATGAGCGTGGAACGCCAGAGGGAGCAGCTTGAAAAACAGCTTGCCGATATAGAGATGGGGATTGACGAGGTGCAGAAATCGCACGGCGAGCAGTACACGGTCAAGCAGCTTATGAGGACACGCAAAGGCATTGAAGCGAAGCTGAAAAAACTGAACGACACCAAGAGGAAGGATACGGTCATTGACTTTGAGCAGTTGGGCGTTGACAGGCTCTTTATTGATGAGAGCCATTTTTACAAGAACCTTTACCTTTACACGAAGATGCGGAACGTGGGCGGCATCGCCCAGACCGAAGCCCAGAAAAGCTCCGACCTCTTTATGAAATGCCGCTATCTGGACGAAATCACGGGCAACCGTGGCACGGTTTTCGCCACGGGGACGCCCATCTCGAACTCAATGGTGGAGATGTACTCCGTCCAGAGGTACTTGCAGTATGACACCCTTGCGAGGAACGGCTTGCAGCATTTTGACGCATGGGCTTCCACCTTTGGCGAGACAGTCACGGCTCTGGAGCTTGCCCCAGAGGGTACGAACTACCGAGCCAAGACGAGGTTTGCGAAATTCTATAACCTGCCAGAGCTGATGCAGATGTTCCGGGAGGTGGCGGACATCCAGACCGCCGACATGTTAAAGCTCCCCGTCCCCAAGGTCAATTACCACAATATCAAGACCAAGCCCAGCGAGATACAGACGGAAATGGTGGCGGGGCTTGCCAAACGAGCCGAGAAAGTAAGGGCAAGGCAAGTCGAGCCGAACATCGACAATATGCTCAAAATCACCAATGACGGGCGCAAACTTGCCCTCGACCAGAGGATGATAGACCCCATGCTGCCAGACGACCCCGACAGCAAGGTCAACGCCTGCGTGGATAATGTGTACCGCATCTGGGAGGGACACGCCGACACCAAAGCCACCCAACTATTGTTCTGCGACCTCTCTACCCCGAAAAATGACGGCACTTTCAACGTCTACGATGACATCCGAGAGAAGCTGATTGCCCGTGGCATCCCCGCCGAGCAGGTGCGCTTCATCCATGAAGCATCTACCGATGCACAGAAAAAAGAGCTGTTCGGCAAGGTGCGGAGCGGCGAGGTGCGTGTCCTCTTAGGCTCCACCCAGAAGATGGGCGCAGGTACAAACGTGCAGGACAGGCTTGTGGCGATTCACAACCTCGACTGCCCTTGGCGACCCTCGGACTTGGAACAGCGCCAGGGGAGGGTTGAAAGGCAGGGCAACATGTTCCCAGAGGTGGAAGTCTACCGCTATGTGACGGAGCAGACCTTTGATGCCTACCTCTACCAGCTCGTGGAATCCAAGCAGAAATTCATCTCCCAGATAATGACGAGCAAAAGCCCCGTGCGCTCCGCCGAGGACGTGGACGAAGTGGCTCTCTCCTTTGCGGAGGTGAAGATGCTTGCCACGGGCGATGAGCGTTTCAAGGAAAAGATGGACTTGGATATACAGGTCTCCAAGCTCCGCACCCTAAAGCAGAGCTACCTTTCCGAGCATTACGACCTTGAGGACAGGATACTGAAACACTTTCCGAGGGAGATAAAGGAGCTTGAGGAACGCATTGAAAGCTACGGCAGTGATGCCGCCCTTGCCGAGCAGCACAAGCCGCAGGGCGAGGACAAGTTCTGTCCCATGACCCTATGCGGCAAGACCTACGCAGAAAAAGCGGATGCAGGCGAGATGCTCCTTGCCGCCTGCAAGGAGAACACTTCCCCGCAGCCCGTACCAATCGGCAGCTATCGGGGCTTCCAGATGGAGGTTTATTACGACAGCTTTTACACCCACTACTGCCTAAACTTGTGCGGCACGGGAAAATACAAGGTGGAGTTAGGCTCCGATGCACTTGGGAATATCACCAGAATTGAGAACGAGCTTGGAAAGCTCCCTGCCAGACTGGAAGCAGCCAAGACCAGAAAAACGGAAACCTTGGAGCAGCTTGCCAACGCAAAGACCGAGGTGCAGAAGCCCTTTGCCTACGAGGAAGAACTGAAAGAAAAGACCGACAGGCTCAATCTCCTTAACATCGAGCTGAATCTGGACGAGAAAGATACCCCCGTCATGGATACCGAGCCAGAGCAGGAAACCGAACCGCCCGAAAAGAAAACGCCGAGCCGTGAGCGGTAAATTTGCCGTTTGCACATTTGTATTGGAGGATTCTGGGCAGTATAATAGGTGGCGATAAGAAAAATCGGAGGTGAGGAAAATGTCTGATACGTTCAGATTTGAGACTTTTGTAGACGTCCACGGCAGCATCTTCAACGAATATCTAAGCTCTGTCACCGCCAAGCTGTCACGGGAGGACAAGGAATACCAAGCCCTGCAAGCCAAGATTGAGGGAATCTATGGGAAGTATCCCAAGGTCTTAGGCGTGTTTGACAGCGAGACGGAAAGCGAGCTGACCGAGGAAGAATGTGCGGCTCTCATCGAAGTGATGGAGCTGAAGAACCAGCTTACGGACATGGAGATGCAGGCGGTATACTTCCGTGGCTGCTATGACAGCGTAGGGTATCTCAAAAAAGCAGGGATTTTATGACGGACTGACCGAAGAAAAGATGGCGTTGGCGTGGAACTGATGCCGTCTTTTACATAATGTTGTATGATACATATCTTTTTCTCAAATAATTTGGTTGACAGATTTCGGGAAATAGAGTAGTTTAAAAAGCACAAAAATATGTATAGTCAGTTTCTCATATGTGTTTTTATTAGTTGAATTTGTAGGAGGTTTTATGATTATTTGGATTAACGGAACATATTGCGTTGGTAAAACAGATGTATCCAGAAGATTGAAAGAAAGACTTTCTGCCTATGACGCTGAATTATTGGAACTGGATAATTACAGCGATTCTATTATGGGCAAGGTACTTAAAAATCCAAAAGAGAACAATATTTCATATGCGGATATAGATGGAGCATCCTCATATGATATACAATACCACGAAGAATTTAGAGCGATGATTGAAGAAAAAGCAAATAAAATGCTAATCGTTGACACAGCAATAACAGATAAAACGTGTAAGAATATAGTTTTTGATTATCTGTCTGATAAATACGATGATTTATTGCATATTATTCTTGTCGCAGATGAAGAGACAATAAAATTGCGAATTCAAAATGATGGTAAGAGAAAACATGAGGATAAGTTATTCGCTCTAAACTACTTAAAAAAGAATATATCCTTTATGGAGGAAAATTTTAAGGATGCAGTATGGATAAGAACGGATAACCGTAATATAGAAAGTATTGTTGATGAAATAATAGAATCAGTTAAGTTCAGAACGAAATAAAGATATTCTTACATAGCCGAGAGGTTTTCCCCCACGAAAACCCCTCGGCTAAATTCATTTCTGGAGGTGATTTTATTTGAATGGGAAGTAACCGCTACGTTCAGTTTGACCCCGCCGTGATTGAGCAGGCACGGCAAATCGACCTGCTCTCCTACC
>OFHN01001133.1_pt1 | contig 20197 bp, 23 predicted proteins | sample 1521321 | NCBI WGS metagenome assembly OFHN01 (sample SAMEA3504130, study PRJEB24116) | mouse gut metagenome | biome: mouse gut; feature: mouse-associated habitat; material: faeces | place: Denmark | collected 2011
AAAAAACTGCGCGGTATTGAGAAAGTCGCTCAAGGTCGGTGTCTGGATTTTTCCAAACCCGTTCAAAACGATAGTCATAGAGGAAGAAATGCACCATGCGGTCTAGGTGCTTTCGGTCCTCCAAATGTGTCTTATCAAACCCAATTAGGAGCAGGTCATCAAAATCATCGGGCTTTGCTTGAAATTTAGGGATGATAGGAATTTGTAATGGGTCCTTTCCGGCGAATTGGTTGCGAAGTAATGTTTGGCTAGTCCGATAGTTGTAATTTTCTCCTGTCATGGATTACCCTCCTAATTTTACATAGGGAATACGTCCCCTTATGAAGTGGAGGAATTCAAGATAAAGTTGTACGTTTGCGTGCATTTATCACTCGAAATAGCTAGGAAAAGAATGCAGGCCATCAATACTGATGACCTGCATTCTTGAGAGAGAAAATGCCTGTGTTGCTAAGTCTTATTTTGGTGGGCCCTCTGGGGCTCGAACCCAGGACCATCCGGTTATGAGCCGGAAGCTCTAACCAACTGAGCTAAGGGCCCATAATTCCTCCCAAATCAAAGTTGAAGAGGAATCATGGTGCGGATAGTGGGGGTCGAACCCACATGCCGAGAGGCACAGGAACCTAAATCCTGCGTGTCTGCCAATTCCACCATATCCGCAAATAATATGCTCCAGGAGAACGTGATATCGCTTGTGTACTGTAAAGATGCCTGGAACATGTAGAAAAACTACTGCTTCACATTTGAATTACTGAACAGGGAGCGGCGAATACATCATGAAATCCACACCATAATTTTTCTGGATATCCCAAGTGCCCTTCCTGGTGAGGACTGTAACCTCCTTGGTAAAATCATCAATGTCAACTAAGCACCATTGATTCAGGTGTTCAAATCCTTTAATTTCAAGCCATAAGGGTGTCTCAGTAGACTCCAAGACTTCTTCCCAAGTTAAAGGGCGCAGACTGCACCAAGTGGGGCGTTCTTTAGGCGGTAATTTCTTCATAAGTATCCTCCTCTGATTGATAAAGATATCCTACTCTATTTGCGATGTAAGTTCAAGGGAGATTTTGTCGAAGAGGATGCTTGTTGCGAGAAATATCAGTTTTAATGTGGTACTCCCAACGGGAGTCGAACCCGTGTTGCCGACGTGAAAGGCCGGTGTCTTAGCCACTTGACTATGGGAGCATTTGTGGATGCGATTGAAATTTTCCTGAGACCTTTATGCGCTTGAATATAGGGCGGTGTGATGTTAAAATGGTCAAAACTGGTGTAGTGCGTTGCTTTTTTAGATTGAGTAAGAACATATCCGTGAGGTATAGATTATATGAGAGGATTTGGCTATGCGTATCATACATTTTGAAGATTCTATGGATAAACATATGGAAATATTCCGAATTCTAAAACGTATTGGAATTCGAGATTCTGTTTGGGTAACCAACGTGAACGACGGAATGAAAGAAATTGAAGCTGCGCTGAAAAATAAACTGCCCTTTGACCTGGCCATTACAGATATGCACTATCCAATGAAGAATGGCGAGCCAGCTGACTGGAAAGCTGGAGAGAAGCTGATTCAGCTACTGATGGAGAAAGAGCTTGATTTGCCAGTGATTGTATGTTCCACAGGAAATTATCGGATACCGGGTGCATATGGCTGTGTTTGGTATTCCGACTTAGCGGATTGGGAGATGGAGTTAATGAGCTTGATACAAAGACGTGAAAGAGAATTATCTTGATGTCCAGGGTCCCCGTATAGAAACAGCGAAATTTCTATACGGGGATATATTTTATGGACATTAATCGCTATCCCCTGCCTTGTAATTATAGATTGGCTTGATAATGGCTTCAATCGTTGCTGTGGGCTCAATATTGCCAAGGATATCGGACATATCTTTGTAGGCCATAGGGCATTCATCTAAAGTGCTTCGATTAACAGATGTGGTATAGATACCTTCCATTTGCTTTTTGAACTCGGAGACAGTGAAGCTTTCCTTTGCAGCGCTGCGGCTCATTAACCGTCCGGCGCCGTGAGGCGCTGAAAAGTTCCAATCATTATTTCCCTTGCCTGTACATAACAGACTTCCATCCCTCATGTTGATGGGAATAAGCAGACGTTCGCCTTGTTGTGCGGATACGGCACCCTTTCGAAGAATCATGTTCTCGGTATCGATGTAATTGTGGATAGTTGTGAACTGTTCAACCACATGCAATCCCATATCTTTGACGATAGTATCCATCATGGCCTGTCGATTCAGTTCTGCAAAGCGCTGGGCAATCTTCATGTCATGAAGGTATTGTTCAAATAATTCACCTTCCACATAAGCCAAGGGTTTAGGAATAGGCGTATACTTAGCTTTAAGACCCTTTAAGACCTGTTGGATTTCTTTTTGACGTCCAGCAGCCTTCAGTTCCTCGATTTTTACATCGATTTCCTCTTTGCTGTACGAAGTTAAAGACTTATATGCTGCATCTTGGTAAAAGGTTGCAATTTCCAGGCCGAGATGCCGACTGCCCGAATGGACGACAATGTAGATGTTCCCATCGTCATCCTTATTTGCCTCGATGAAGTGGTTGCCACCGCCTAAAGTTCCGATGCTCAGGTAGGCTCGTTCAATGTCTACCCTTTTCGCACAGTACAATTCGCCTAAGTCGATATTATTAGAGAAGCGGTGTGCCTTTTTGCGGATTTCGAATCCGGACGGAATACCGGCTCGAATAACCTTATCCAATTTTTGAGGCTCGATATGTTTTTCCTTGATGCGAATGGTCTCCATTCCGCAGCCAATATCTACGCCAACCAGATTAGGGCAAATTTTATCCTTTATGGTCATAGTGGTGCCGATAGTGCAGCCGGCACCGGCGTGGATATCTGGCATCATGCGAACGATACTGCCCTCAACATAGGGCTGATTCAGTAGATTTATGACCTGCGAGATGGATTCACTGTCGACTACATCTGTGAAGACCTTAGCAGATGCATATTTCCCTTGCAATTCTAACATAAGACTCCCTCCTCTCATTGCAATTCTGGTGCGCCTTCGGGGGTTCGAACCCCGGACCATCACCTTAAAAGGGTGCTGCTCTTCCAACTGAGCTAAAGACGCATATTAGGTGCCCCGCTGCGTTGCAAGCCGCTTGCTCCGATGGGTCGGAGAAACACATAGACCATTGTGATACGGGGCATGGCAGCCGCAGATGGAGTCGAACCATCCCGACCAGAGTCAAAGCCTGGTGCGCTACCGATGCGCTATGCGGCTATAAGAGCTATATGGAACGGTTATTATCAGTTATCCCAATCGACTAAGGGATATAAATCATAAGGGGAATCAGCGGTTTCTAGTTTTTCGTATCCACCCTCAACGATACGCCAAAGGGTATGCACTCCTCTTTTTGCATCTTGACTAATTCGATATTCTTTTCCGGATTTGGTCACGCAGGTTACACCTGGTGCGGAATCTGAAGCAGGAATCGTCTTTACAATCATGTTGGGTTTGCTTGAGGCTGGCTTTCTTGGCATATGATAATCCCCTTTATTGTTTGGTGGTGGGCCAGGTAGGAGTCGAACCTACTGAGGGTTTCCCCGCCAGATTTACAGTCTGGGCAGCTTCCTGATACTGTATACTGACCCATATAGTCGAGAATGGGTTGTTGCAAGGAGATTATATCATAATTTTATGGAATTCCGTTGGAAAATATAAGATGACATTTGACCGCTGAAGGTGGTTGGTACTCCCGGCGGGATTTGAACCCAGCATTGCCGGCTTGAGAGGCCAGCCTTCTAACCAATTAGAGGACGGGAGCATGTACTTTATCGTGCTGGTGGACGTTGCTGCAGCGTCCACCAGCGGTTATTTGCTGTACTTGTTGGCGATAGAACTTGCGGCGTAGGATTCAGGTTTTATAACGACCTTATATCCGCAAGCTGTTATCCAGCCAACAATTTCCGGTATGACTTTTTTACTGGGACCGTTTTGTCCGGCATCGACATGAATACCTAGATTCAAACACGCTTCATAGTCAAAACCGGTGTTGTCTTTCAAGTCCTCAAATGCGTCTACAAGTTTTCTGGCGCATTCCAGGCTGAGCTGGGTTTCATAGAGGAGTTTCTGGCCCAGGTTATTTATCCGGCGGATATGTGTTACTTCATAGAAAAAGATTCCTCCATGGCCGACGTGGTGGAAGGCAATTACAACGACGACTTTTGTCCTGTCAAAGTTTTGGCTGTCAGTGCCGACCATCACATTATAAACCTCACCTGGTTCACTTGCTATTTGACTAATAAGTTTTACGATTTCCCCCATAGATAGTTCACCGTATGTAGGACTTATCATTTAGACTACCCTCCCCTCTTTTATCAGACAGTATTGCAGGATATTACCTGCTTGGCGAAGAGAGAGGGATTGGAACCCTCAGACCAGTTTGTTTTCTGGTCGCCCGATTAGCGGTCGGGAGCCTTACCATTGGGCCATCTCTTCACGATTGATTACAAATAGTATAGTTTGCTAAGCCCACCGTAAATCTACAGTGCACTATTTTCACACAAAATTTTTTTTGAATTTACTACGCTCTTATTGGTGGCAGATGGTGGGTTATGAGCAGACAGCGAGATGGTATCTACAGATATTGCTGCTATTCTGCAAAAAGGCAGCAAAAAACCGTCTGTAGGCGATGCTACAGACGGTAATTACAGACTTTTTCTCCAAGTTACGCTGTACTTGAGGGGCAGGCTGCTATCCATCCTGCAAATCTGTATGATACCTAATCTGAGCATCACGATATCCACAACTATCCTCCCGATAGCTGCGCTCTTTAAGTTCAAAGCTTATTTTAGACATATACAGCTTCAGCATGATGGAAGCCTCCCTTCTTTTAGTTTGACGCTATTATACAACTTGTAATTCTTTGTGTCAATACCTTTTTTGAAAAAATAGTATTTTTCATTTTATACTGTTCGATGTATTGTGTCAGGTTATCTTCCGGATGACGGTAGTTGGCATGAGGTCCGTCTTTTTTGCGTTGACCTTTATGCTTTTTAGGTACCGGACTTCTAAATGCCGCTCCTCTCCCCTGCCAACCCAATAGTTGTGAGGATGTGCGGAGCGAATGTGGGGTGACATACGGAAACCGTAGCGGGAGGCTAATTCTTTCTTTGGTACTTTCTTTATACTACTTGATGTCAGTTCAAATATGTTGATTGGTACAGCTAATAAGAGAGGGAAATCATCAGCCACATTAGTTCCAGTGCGAAGGATGGAGGGCTCTATGGATTGCTGACTTAGTAGGGGTAGCTTTACTGGTGATGGTGGGGAAATAGCTGTAATATCATCACAGCAGAGATTCATCCGGTTCTTTTTGAGAGTCCGCTTCTCGGAGACGGTTAAAATATGGATGTATGCGCAGAGTGGGGTGTAGATTTTGGGAGGAACTATGGTATTTGGGCCAAATCTGCCCATGGGAGAAACGTCAAATGGAATGATAGATATTTCATGCTTAGGCCCCCGGAAGAGCACAAAAAAGAGAGCCTGAGTTTTGTCCGCTATTTGACATGGGGATATCATGGCGAGTGCTCCAGAATTTGAATTTGACAGAACCACTGTGTGGTGAGGCAGATACTGCATTAATCGAAGAGGTATTCCCTCGCAGAGAAGCTTATTGCCGTATGACTCAGTTAATGTATGGGCGATTTCATTTGAATACTGATATATGATTTTATTTTCTTCCCAGGATATTGCAGCCCGAAGGAAAGGGGGAGTTAGTTTATCAAGGGAGGGATGCTCAGAACTCAAAATAAAATCGGAAGGGCTATATTCTTTTAGGGCTGAAATAAAACCGTGAACCATGTTTTGTCTGGATAGAAATCCCATATAGTTGCACAGACCGCTTTGAATCCATCCAGTAGGGGAGGAGAAATCAACCAAACTGTCTTTGAAAGGGATGGGAAGTACTTCATAGCATCGGTATGGCTGCTCTTTCTCAATAAGTACTGTCCCAGGGGCGTCGGCCATTTCGCTGATATAAGCGATATAGGCGATTATCCGACAGATGAGGTTCTGTGCAGCCGCATATGGCTCATCGCTTGGGGCTTGGGCCAAGCATTCCTGGAGGGTACAAGATGGGGCAAAAAGAAGGTTCATATTCGTGTCATTGTTGCGTACCATAGAGATAGCAAGAGGACAAACGCCAGCAACTGGGGAAAATTCCTCTGAAGCGAAAGGAATACATCCACAAAATGCGCCAGACGCAGGTGCTCCATCTGGGAATTCGATATAAATTGTCTCCTTGCAGACCTGCTGGTAGAGCAAATTGAAATCAATTTTACAGAGCTCAATGCGAAATTCTTCTTCAAGGAACCGGATGGTATCGGCATTGATTTTGAAAACGAGTTTATGGGAAAGCCAGTATCCTAGGATAAGGTCTCGCGAAGCGCCTGCATAGGCAGTGAAATTTTCCTTATCGGTTAATATATCGAGATATTCTCGGTTGTGTACATTTCGGTCAAGGGAAAGTGAGGGAGGTGTGTAATGCAGATTAGAGAGCAGTTCTTGATACCGCTGCTTAAACATAGGAAGCAAAGCGCGAAATTCCGACGGGGTTCTGGCAGGGAAATGTCCAGCAAGGCAAAAAGCTTTCATAATTGAGCTTAAAGGGGTGTTTTTCTTTTTGTTTTTTTTCGCCATTTGAAACTCCTTCAGATACAAAATTGAGTATGGTGAGAGTCTATTTGCTACTATATTGGTACGGATAATAATAAAAAAATATAAGTTGGGGTCTGATTAAACGGACTCCCAACTTATGGAAAATGCGACAGGTATCTACTTGACATTTCGAATCACAGTGGTTGGCATGAAATCTTGTTTTCCTGCATTGACCTTAACACTTTTCAGATACCTGACCTCAAGGTGCTTATCTTTCCCTCTGCCGACCCAGTAGTTATGGGGGTGTGCTTGCCTAATATGGGGCGACATACGGAAGCCGCACCGGGATGCTACTTCTTTTCGTGCCATTTTCTTAACTGTTCGAGCGGTTATGTTGTAAACATCGACAGGGACGGTAAGGAGAAGCGAAGTATCGCCAGCAATATCTCCTCCTACACGAAGGATTGGAGCCTCTTTTGGTATATAATCCAGAGGCTTTATTCTTGGCTGGGTGGGTAAACTAGAATCACTTGGTCCGTCGTGATAGAGATTTCCGAGTTCCTTTTTTGAGGTTTTCCGCTCCAAAATCTTTAGGATATGAATATAGGTAAATAATGAATAGAATGCCGCCGGAATGGAGTCAACATCACATTCCCATTTACCGCGAGGTGAAGTATCGAAAGGGAGGATGGAAATGAAATAATCGTCTCTATGGAAAACCACATAGAAGACTCCAAGCGGTCCAGGATTTACCTTACAAACCGATAAAATACTCAAGTCTCCGGTATCGGAATTGGCCAGAACGATGGTCTGATGTGGGATGTAGTCCAATAGTTCAGATGGTATTCCGTTGGAGAGGAATTCCTCATAATAGCGCTCTGCTGTAGTCCGACTAATATCTGAGGTGTATTGATATACGACTTTATGTTCCTCCCAAGCCAGTACAGCACGGTTGAGAAGTGGCATGAGAGCCTCTAATCTCGTTTCGCCAAAATTTAGAATGAAGTCAGATGGGGATTTTTCCTTTAAAAATGCGACAAAGTCGGTGACCATATTCTGCCTGGATAAGTAGCCAAAGTGATTGCACATACCACTCTGTATCCAGCCTATAGGAGAGGTGAAATCTACAAGGCTGTCCTTAAAGGGAATAGGCAGCACGGCATAGCATGGATATGGTTCATCCCCTTGGAGCAGGACACTGCCAGGAGCGTCTGATTTGTCAGAAATATAGGCAAGATAGGCAATCAGCTTAAAAATCAACGCACGGACATTTTTGTAAGGCTCTTCGGTTTTTGTATCCTCAATACAAAATTTGATTGTAGCACGTGGGCTTCGATGTATTATCATATGGGATTCGGTATCTTCTATCAGACAGACGGTAAAGACAGGAACGTCGGAGTTCTCCTTTAGGCCGCCTACTTTTTCTGAGAACAAGTAGGTACAGCCACAAAAAAATCCGTTGATTGGTGCATCATTGGGGAGCTCAACGTAGATTGGTTTCTCACAAGCCTGCTTAATAAACTCATTTGCGTCACCAGGGATGTCTTCGATTTTAAAGTCATCTTCTAGAAATCTAAGCGTCTCGGCAGGAACTTTGTAGACAACTTTGTTGGATAGCCAGTAACCAAGAATCAAGTCACGTATTACGCCTGTAAACAGAGTGAAGTTTTCTTTTGCCAAAAGCTTGTCCAGTGTAGCTTGGTTGGCAGAATTTCTGGTAACTTTGGAAAATGGCGTTTCAATTTGGAGCCCATCAAGATAGGATTGATATCTTTGTTTGTAGTCGGGAAGCATTGCGCGAAACTCAGAAGGACTTTTTGCCGGAAAATTCCCAGCAAGAGCAAAGGCCTTCATGACGGAGCTTAGCGGTGTATTTTTCTTTTTGTTCTTTTTCCGCACGGGAAACAGCCTCCTATTTTGTAGCAAATTTAGGCTTGGAGGTGCATAGGATTATATTTTGCTCACTTTTTTTCGTTAAAATTCCAGCCTTCAATTGGACCGCTTCTGGGGGCGGCATCCTCTTTCAGTTCTTCGTATACAGAACCGCATCCGGTGCATTGGAACGGTCCATAGGGATTGCCAGAGTCATAGATGGAGATGCCGCCTGGCATATTGTCATAAAAATCGCCAGTTAAGCCAGAAACAAGAATATCCAGCCGGCATACTTGATGTCCGAAGAAGATGCTGCATCCGCATTCTTTACATACCAATATGATTCCCCCTCATTTCGCGATTTTTGTTTAAACGTCTTCGGGGATTATTTTTACGATTTCCCAATAAAATGTATCAATACCGGCCTGGATGTAGATACTCTCATAAGAAACCATGCGGTGGTTTTCGGCAAATGGGTCTTCACTGAGTGGAAAATGTAGAATCGCGTCTTGTCTTTTGAAATCTTTCATCATTGCATCGTGCGCATTTTTTCGGTGCCGGAAAAAGCGGATATCTGCGCTGCATGTAACATCAGAGTTTTCCATATATTTAAGCGCCCAGTTGGCTCTTTTATTTGTTCTTGGCATATTTTCCTCCAATTAGTTAGTTCCTATGTGCTATCGTTTTACAACCTATGATGTAAGCTGATACCACTTTACCGGTTTGATAAAACAGCACAGGCACGCCGAGACAGTCGCCTATCTGGCTAGTCTCAGCTACAATCTTGTCTAATGGTGTTTGACCGGTAGTATGGCTGCCTCTGACTGGATATGCGTTACAACACTTTCCGGGAGACTGACCCGCATGGAGTTCCAATCAAACCGCTCGTCATCGGGTGTTGTGTCCAGTAGTCCCGCAAGCTTTTTGGCTATAGCGTTATGGTCGATACTTGACCTGGTGTCCACAACCTCGAATGCATGGAAAATGCCATCTTCCGTTTCTTGCCATGTGTAGCACAGTTCAACTTCATACTGTTTCATATATGAGTCCCTCATCAAAGTCCATATCAGCAAGAATTTCATTGCCGCGTTCAACCATCAGGTTCTGGAATCGATGCTCATTCTGTTTCCACCACCTGGCAGCTTGCTCAGATGTGAGAGTTACACCCTGCTCCCCTGCGGCAGCGATAACGTCCTCTACTGCCCAGCGGGTTACGGCGAACCATGTGTCGACTTCAGAAAGAATCCTCTCTTCATCTTTAGGGACTTTTGCGCAATCTCTGTCAGAAGGTACGATGTCCACGACGTATTTGATACCGCCATACTCCAGCTCCCAGCGCCCGCTATATTCTTCAGACGGTTCCGTATAAGTGAGCTGGCATCCCTGAGAATCGAATAGTACTGCCTCAGTCCAAGAAGGGTCCGCCTGACATCCACAGCATTTGATATCCATTTCCTTTCCATCCGGGAACTTGGCGGTATAAGTTATAGTGTTATCTTCATCTTGGTACTCTTCCTCGCATATGGCATTTAGGTATCCATCGATGGTGTCTAGAACGGAATTTGGTACAGGAAGAACCTGTTCATATACCGTTGCAGTGTTTTTTTCTGTACTGGAAAGTTTGTTTACGGCCTGAGCAATTTGCGCCATATTGCTTACAAGTTCGTAGAAAGTGTTTAAACTGCCATCCCAACAGTCAGGTGCAGGAATGGGCTCACAATCGATGATAAAAAAGTATCTGTCTGCTGGATACTCTTTGAGCCGTTTTATATCCAATGTTGAGATATCAGCTATATCTTGTCGGATTTTCAAAGGGTTGCGGCTACATTGGGAGGCATTGGTATAGGACTGACGAAAGGAGTCAAGATTGCGAACGCGGAAAAGAGAAATCAGTTCTGACATACTGAGGATGCAATCCTCAGAATAACTTGTCCTTGCGCAAGGACCGTTTTCATCAGCACTTATTTGTGGTGTGATGTGTAATGTGTGGGTCTGATTCTCAATTAATATGAAACGTACGCTTTTCAAATGCTTTTCCTCCTGCTTTGTAGTTTATTCAAGGAATTATTGGGAATGATTAGTATCTAAGTCAGGCTTTTCATCCAGAAGCAGCCAATCAAGGCAGTCAAATTTTCTAAGAAAGCTATGTTCCTTTGGAATCCCGGTCATAGTATCAATTCCATGGAATAGGCCACCAGATTGGTAGATGAAGCGGCCTATTACATAGCCGTCGCCATTTTTACCACGCTTAAGAAGTTCCTTTGCAGTGGTTTCGTTAATGTATCGGATGTTGTTTGCGGCGTACTTCATTTGGGATTTGATGAAGCTTTCAGCCCAGGTTTTAACCTCTTCATCACTCTTAGACAATAGTGTATCAATGTAGACTCTGGCTGTGATACCATCCATTGAGTCAGCGCAATGTAGGTCAAGCCACCTCTGCACCTCGTTTTCGAGGAAATAATAGCCGAGTTTGTTGCTGAATCGCTCTATCCGAGCGGCCACAGCTTTTTCGTAATTGTATTGTGCATGGTTCCACCTATTGGGCTTAACGATTCTAAGCATTGCACCTCTCCCCTATTTGCCGGTCTCTTCTGGAAGGTGTGGCAAGGCATTAAGTTCTTCCAAGTGAAGCCGAAATGCCTCCTCAATTGCATAATCCTCGCTGACATCATAGTGCATGATATCGTGATAGGCGTCAGCGACCAGGATGCTCAGGAGAGATTTTGCCTGAGGGGAATCTGCGTCAATTCTGCGCTCGAACAGTCGATTGTGAATAGTTTCCTCTAAGCACTGTAGGTCATAAGCGTATGATATTTCTGCGGTGAAGCCAGAGGAAAATTTAACATTGCCTGTTGAGCAGATTTGGTAGTTGCTGTGGTCATGGCTTTCGCTGTTTGACCTGATTTTTTCCTCCACCAGTTCCTTTTTGTCGGAAATTAGGATGACATCCATCGTAGTTGTATTGATGGCGACGAATAGTTCCATTAATGTTTACCTCCTTTTATCAATTTGATTTTTATATGACAATTAGGGCAGGAATATCATGAAAATATAAAACCGAGAATCAACCTGTCGATTGAATCTCGGATAACTAAATAATATCGGAAATGTACTAGTAGATAGCTACATATAGCGTAATATTGTGGAGAACAGACTGTTTTCACAATATATTGTGCTAGCATTAAAAGGCAGCGCTATTAGGCATAGTCTCTAGACTCGACTTTTGTCGAACTTCTGAATTGCTGATTTAGAGCTCTGTTTCCTCTGTCTCGTCGGAAGGACCATAGTCTTCAATTTCAATGTCTTCGATACACAAACCATGGTGAAGTTTCGTATAAGCATCGCTTTCGAAGATGTCCGCAGCAATCTCCTCGGCACGTTCTGTACTTTCGGCTACAATAGTCATTTCTGATAATATAATCCGCACAGAATATTCCCTCATGATGTTTTCTTCCTTATTGTCAGTCGAAGGAGCAGTTTGGTTCAGTTCCGGTCTGTTCATATCATTTGGCTCAACTGGACCAGGCAGGGTACTTGCAATAAACGGGATTACAGTGTCGCCTTCGCAGATATATCCCGTCTCAATCGATATGTGGTTGTCCTTGAGAGTGTTGTCAACTTTAGGGCCTGACATACAGAAATTCATGGCTATACTTGTAGTGTCATTCCCAAGTCTCTTATGGTATTCAAAACATTTATCTTGGATATTTTTTGCGATGCTGATTTTAGTGCAATCGTATCTGGTATTGGATGTCTCTATATAGCCTAACCGTTTGCCAAGCATAGAGTAGAAGCCATGAAATATAGGGTATGAGTCAATTTCAGCATCCGTTAATGTGAGTATCAATTTCTCCAGCATATTTTCCTCCTGATTCTATTTCGTGTACTTATTCTTCAATTGTTGTGTTAGATACTTGCCTCCAACCAAGCTTGATATAGCTTTTTCGGCACATGGATTTCTTTCAGTGTGTCTGTATATATACTTTCGTTTGTGCCGTAACAGGAGCAGATGGAGTAACCGTCACAGCCATCTGGTTTTGCGCTCCGGATGAATTTGACGGGAAGCTTCACGTCTTTCTCAAGCTGTATTCCAAGAACTCCGCCGCCGCCATTAAATGGGTCGTAGAGCCCTGTTACGGTTTTCTTATCGAGAATAATATAGCTGCAATTGGAGCTGTGAGTGTCCGTAAGTTGGATTAGCGCATTTAGGTTGATTAATTTTCTTAGCTCCATTTCAACTAGAAATGCGACCACAGGCATAGAGCAACTGAGATTTGCTTCCTCAACACGGCAGCTCTGAAGGAATCCATTTGGATTTGTCATGTCTCCCTCATTCAGTGCGTCTTGAAGTTGCCTTTTTGTGTAGCCCTGCTGCTTGGAGAGCCAGACGATGCCAGCCTTCCTATCGATTGGCTCACCCCATCGATTTCCGTAAAAACAGGGATAGTGGGGGTTTAAGGCGAAGTCGTAATTTCCGTCCCCGGTATCAAGGAAGATGTTAACTAGAATGCGTTGTTTCAGAAAGTGCTCTATCGGAGTGCTAAAAATGACTGCTTCTTGGATTACTTTATCTATTAGGCACTTGTTGTCCAATAATAGGCTTGAGAACGCGTGACTTTGCAATAGGTGTTTCTTCACTTTTTCACAGAGTTCATTTTCCAAAGTGAAAATATAATCTTCGTAGCTGTTGTCTAGGGCTCGGTAAAATTCTTCTTTTGGATATTGGTTCTCAAGGATTCGTCTGATAGTATCTACAGATAGTCTATCACTATAATCCGCATCGATTTCGTATGTATAGAGTTCTCCGTCACTTTTCATCCATGGAAATTCGGATTCCAGCGCCTCATATACAGCAGTTTGGATGATGTTAGCGTTACATTTTTCCGCCACTATTTTTCCTCCTCCAGTTTTTGTTTTCCTAAAGAGTGTTGAAATGTAATATGCATTTCCTAGATTAAAATTACTCAGCATGCATCAGCAGGTTTAGAAGCATTATTAGATATTTAGTTGCGGAAAATAAAAAACAGGAAGCAAAATGCTTCCTGCAAATAGTTAAATTACGGTGGTGATTTATTTTCTGCTGCGCACGGTTATACCATTGAGATTGACATTTTTATTTCCGTAAATATAGTATCCATCTGGACCGTATTCTATACGACTGAGTGTCCAATAGGGCACATCGCGGTATTCATCTTCGACCAGAGCTTCGATAAGGTCGCCGCTAGTATATGTGTAGCCATCATTTGTTGTTAAGTATCTGCCATCAGGGGTCAAGTGCAGCGTTGAAGTGCTTTGTATAGGAAGCGACAGATAGCTAATGGCTTGATAGACAGCACCTAGATGTTCGGTAATATTTCGAAACTCATCCAAAAGCAGGAGCTGTTCTGGGTCTTTATAATTGATGTTAAGGCCCTCGAGAGAATCACTTTTATCGTAGGTTGCTGATTTTAAAAAAGAGTATATTTGAGTTTTTAGTGTCTGGGCCTCAGAAAGTAACTCCTGCAATGTTTTTGCCATAGGACATTTCTCCTCAAGGGTAGTGTTTTTTCTGGTTGATTTTATGATACCATTTTGTGAGTTGCAAGGCAAGGCTTTTTGATAGAGATTGATTGTCGGGATGAATGTTTGACTTAAAGACAAACAATTTAGAAGCGGTTATGCGGTAGTCTGAGATGAAGCATTCCCGCTTTTTGTATCAGCGTCCGACTTCATAGAGTGAAAAAGTCACCTTGCGTGTTAAAAATTCAGGGTCAATTTCTTCTACGGTAATATCAAGCCTCCAAATAGCACGATATTCAAGGGCTGCCGTTCCGTAGATGCCTGGTTCAGAGTATCTTGCAAAAATGTACTTGTCGTGGTCGACGCCATTTTCACGAAAGCCAAACAAGTGACTTTCGGTTTCTAGTGTGCCATTTTCAACTTTCGTGTCAATCTTTTTGTAATCTACCAGCAAATCGCTGGCGTGGTTTTTACACCAACGACCGGCCTCTTGAATCAGTTTGGTCCAAATAGACGATGTATTAATGTTACAGTGTTTGTTTTCGATTTCGCCCCATGTTGTGATAGGATTTTGCCATGCGATTGGTTTAAACGCATCGAGGCTCTTTTTTTCGCACATATTATTTACCTCCATCTTATTGAAATGTTTGACTTGACGACAAGCATTCTACGCAGTAGTTTTTTTGGGAAAGTTTGTCGTGAAGTCAAACTTTTTCTTCGCTAAGTTTTTAGAATGTTTGACTTGAAGACAAACATTTTGCCCTGCAACTCGTTGCGAAAGTTTGACGTGACGGCAAACTTTCTACCCAGCAGGCATTTTAGAAAGTTTGACTTGAAGACAAACTTTTACTTCGCTGAGTTTTTGAGAAAGCTTAACTTGACGATAGAAGATTTTACCTCCCTCAGGTTTTCTAAAAAGTTCGCCCTAAAGGCAAGCAGCTGCCCTTGAGATAACGGCTTTTATCCAATACTTTGTTGGACTGTTCTATGCGGTTGGTAAGGAGCTATTATTTATATTTTCAAAGCTAATTTCATATTAGGAAGGAAGAGGCTTGTTTGTAGGAAAAATAAAGGGAGGTAAAATGGTGTGAGCTTTAAATATACGGATAAATACTATCCGCGTTTTATTAGAAGGACTGAATCAAAGCCGGCTCCTATGCGTTTAATAATGGAGAGGACATTCCATAGTGCTATGTGGGTTTTAGAAACAATTGATGGAGTAGAAATTAACGAGTTGGATAGTGCGGCAAATTTATTTGCGGCGAGCCTTAAAAACAGGGAGTTTGCATTTTTATATAAATCGCAACTTGAAATTGCGTGGTCAGATGCAGATAAATTTGTCTTTGGACTGCATTCATTCTACAATAACCTGGCAGGGAAAATTAAGAAAGAGAGAAAAGAACGGGATATTGCAGATTTTATTAGTGAGGTGATGCGATATCAGGTTACAAGCAGTGCATCGGCGTATAATAAGGCGGTAACTGCCTATATCAATATGATGCTCCAGACACTGGAATATCTTCGTCCTGATAAGTTCGCATTTGATAAAAGCATTTACGGTGTTGGGGAAGATGGAAAATTCCTGCTCGGGCCATGCCCATTCCCGTATAGTGATATTCCACTTATCAAATCTAATCGTGCGATGCTTAAACTAAATGAGAAGCCAAATCCGGTGACAATACTTGCAGATATAATTAAAGAATGTCATGCTCAAGGTATTGAAATTGAATCCATGGAAGATTTTGAGAGATTTGAGCAAGCGCAGCGCATCCATGTGACTACTATTGCGTCTATGCTCTCACTGATTACTCCGGATACCTATGATATACTCCCACAGAAATCATATTGTGCAGAAGGGGACCCTATATCAGACATGGTAATCCCGATTAAGGTTGATTTGCTCGCCCAGCATCTTAAAGAAAAGGACTTAAAAATTTCAAAAAGTGGGGTTACCTTTTTCTTTGCTGACCCAGAATGCTTACTGGAGTTTTTGCTTGTAAAGGAGATTGTCCGAAATGGCGCTTCGTACATCCTCTACCGCCTAAATACCAAATTTGGAGATGTATCCGGATATTATGATATTGAAGATGAATACTTCTACTCTATTTTTGCTGAATCGGAGGATAAATATCGTTATGATGTTGTAAGAGCCTTGGTTCTATCACTTTATGCATCTCTTGTGTTGCCTGTGTTTCCGCCGTTAGACAAAGTCGTATTAAGAATGAGCGGACCGGTTCCGGTAGGAATTCTTGAGGAAAAACCAGAACATTATGAGGAGGAATTCGTGGAGTGCGATTTTACCGCATCTAATATTGAAATAGAGGATGACAGTGTAATCGGGAGTAAGACGGATAATGTGCTACCTGCGATTCTCAGAGAAGACGATAATGTGGCTCACGACTTAGAATGTTATATATATCCGTTTACGTGGTATTGTATTAGCAAGGATGAAAGAAGATTTGAGGCATAGAGAAACTGCCAGGATAAGCCTATCCTGGCAGTTTTAATTTCGCTCACGAAAATTGTTTGTCTTGAAGTCAAACTTTTATAGTTATCCATAACGGAGCGAACATTTAAACCCAAAGGGAAGCAGTCTGTAAAAAGTATTGGTCTTTCTGGGTCTTGTTCTCTAAGGAATTCCATGCGTCGGCAGCTGTAAGGAACCAGTCGGAAACTTTTTGGGCTGCCGTTGCTACAATCCGATAGAGCCTTGTTCCATCCTTTAATCTATTTACCTCGTCGCTGCTGCAGATGAGAATACCAGGGTATACTTTTTCGTCGATAAAAAGCATATCTTCCGCATACTCGCGTTTTAAAAACAGTTCTCCGGCATATGTCGATATGAATCGAAGTTTGTTGGCTGTCTCGTATACGGTTAAGGGTATGTACATCTCAAATCTCCTTTCAATCCACCGATAGGCTTATTTAGTTATTTGCATTCCATTTAGAAAAATAAGAGGATGAAAGTTTGACTTGAAGGCAAGGATTTGTAGCCGAATTGTACCACCCTGGATGCCAGCTACTCTATATAAAATCCAGTAAAGGATTTCGTAAGGGAGATGTGGTTGATTTCACAGGTTCACTTGAAGAAGTGGAGGAGGTACTGAGAACAGCATCAGTTTGTGAAATGGTATGGTTGGAGACAGCAGTCATATTTGCTGGGCGAAGATTCATATGGTAAGACGGAATGTGGCAGGCGGACAGCATATTTTTGGCGAGAGCGGGATTTGGAGCGACTTCGATATCTCCATACCGCAACCCTTTACGAATCATATCTTTTATCAGCATTGAGATAGGGATGTTTTTTTCTCGCAGGGTCCAATAAATCGCAATAATATTTTTGTTTGTCAGCCTGAGTGTGACAACGCTGCCAATGATGAATTCGCCTGTACTGCCTTTGACAGTCCATCCGTATTTTCGAACTTTTTTCCTTTGCTGGCTATTACCTGACCCCAAAAGAACAGCTTGCTTTTGGGGTCCTTGCTGCTTTTGGTGGTAGTTTGTGAATGGTTCCGGAGCTGACAGCACACAGCCTGTCTCCAAATAGTTTCCTTGGCTGTACGCTAATAATAAAGCGCTTGCCCACATGGAGCGACTTTGACCTGATTTAGCAAGAAGATTAAACCAGCTGGCAATATCTTGGTCGTGTTTTCCAATATTGATGCTGATACTAATTGTCCCATTTGCACTCAGCATGGTTTATCTCCTTGATAACTATGTGGTTCCTTTTAGGCCTTTATAAGCGCCGATTGCAATCGCATATTCGATAGGGAAGTTCTTTTCGTTTAGACTGCTGTGGGTTAGAAGAAAATGCGACTCATCCATGATGCCAGTTTGTGTATAGTACTGGAGCATTTGATGATAGAAACAGGCCCCAGTACCGCCAGTGACCAATACGTATCGCACATCGAGCAAACTGTTATATTTTTGGTTCAGATATTGAATGAAGTCCAAACAGACTTCTTGAAGCTTTTCTTCTCTAATGGTTGGTAAAGAGAGACACTCTGCGTGGCCGTCCTTTATATAGCGGAGCATTCCGTTATCTTTACTGAGGAGATACTCTATCGCATAATGCTTTACATCTGGCCGGACATCGGAAACGGCAGAAGCAATTTTGAGATTCACATTTTTCATTGCATGAGCTGTATCACTCTCGGTCAAATTGTCGTCTACACTTCCGCCTCGGGAGACGACAACCATACCAAACGTGTAGTAGCCACCATCTAGAACTAGAGTAGGGCCCTGGGTAAGATAGTGGGATTTTTCTGCGTCGATGTTTCCATACTCATCGGAGGTTTCGCCCAATATGGCAGCGATTGTCTGAGATACCGTTTTGATATTTTCAGATAGGATTGAAAATTCGAAGCTCTGCTCTGCATGGGTACCGCATCGGAGATTGAATACATGGGGACCAGAGGCCTTTCCGATAATTGTACTGGCAAACTGATTTCGGCAGGCATGGGGTAAAGCGACAATAAGATGAATATCCAAAGAGTCCTGCTGCAGATAGAGGCCAGATTTGATAATAGACAAAGCGATTGCGACATCCAACCCCACAGAGAAAGAGTCGCTGATAAAACGTTGTTCCGTGTAAAAATCCTGCATACCATCTTCAGAGAATAATTTGTTTTCGAAAATCATCTCTCGGGCGTATTGCCCGACACGGTATGTGATGCCAAGACGGTTTTGATAGAGAAGAAAATCGTCCCGTAATGCATAGTCGCTCATCTTCCGTTCGTCTGTCTCAACCACGTTGAACGGAAACTTAAATGCAATACCATTAGCGATGACTTTAAGGCTATCGAAGCCTGGGTCGATTGCGATATAGAGTGGATTCATAAAGTACCTCCTGCTAATTATACTGTTCTGGTTGTATGCGGGATGCAGGAGATAAATAAGGAGAAAGGCCGAAACCTTTCTCCCATTTTACGCTATTACTTTTTTGGGGCTGAACCTGTCTTTTTCTTTTCTGGTTTCTGATATTCAGGGTGGGCTTCAAAATAAAGAGTGAGAGCCTCATCCAAAATTTCCTTCGTCTGGCCATAGTAGGCTTTGTTTAGACGAGATTTCAGAACAGCCTTGGCCTGCTTGGCTGCGTCCGAGATGGAGAAGTGACCAGATGCTTTGGTGGGGAAGATGATGGACTCAATATTTTCTTTGTTCCATTCTAGCGTTACCTCATTTCCATCTGCATCGGTCTTTTTTAGCTTGCCGTTTGCGAGCTTATGGAGGGGAGTAGAAATTTTCTCATTCTTGATGTTAAGCTTATAGGGTAAAAGTTCTTCTTGCTGCTTAGGCGTCAAATAGGAGAGCTCTACTGCACCATTAATGGTCAATTTTTTGCCTTCAATGAGTGTAATATAATCATCCATTAAGTCATGAAGTTTTGCATAGCGGTATATCTGACGCATCTGCAAATTTTTCTTATCCAATTCAGCTGGGAGGACACCTTCGGCAATTAGTTGATTGATTTCATCCTCACGCTTATATTTGGTCATTTCCGTGTAACGCCACCAGCCATTGATTTTATCCCGGAGACAGTCATCGCGGCGCAGTGTATTGGTGATTGAAAATACCAGGCCGGCCATTTTGTCATCGCACGTAGTAAGGACTTTAGCCGGGATGGTAGTTTTGCCCGCAGCTACGCTTGCCTTCCAACGATGCTCACCGGCGAGTAATTCATAAAATCCTGTTTTGTTTTTTGCCGGGCGGACAGAGATAGCTTCCAGAACACCTACTTGCTGAATCGACTCAACGAGCAGTTGAAACTTATCTTCAGGCCAGGAGCGGAAATCAGAATCGCGTTTATCCTGATACTCGATGATTTTATCGCAAGGAATCTCCATGTATTCACTCAGTGGCTTTAGATTGCCTGCGATATTGCCAGGGAGTTTTGCTAAGACCGCCTCAGTTGAGGACATATCGATATCATAATCGTCATCCATTGGAATATTTTTCCTAGCCATTGTCCCATGCCTCCCTGATAGTATTAATCCTTGCTTTCAATTCATCAACAAATTCAAAGTAGTCTAAAGAAGTATTGCATTTAGGGTCGTACCGAATGATATCCTGTCCTGCTTCAACATACTCAGCAGCTTTCGCAGATGCCCGGATTTTAGACTGAAAAAGGTTTACACCCAAACGAGCGGCCAAATTCGGGAACTTCCTGTCATGCCGGCGGCCGGCTCTTGTGCGGA
>OFHN01001141.1_pt1 | contig 20136 bp, 16 predicted proteins | sample 1521321 | NCBI WGS metagenome assembly OFHN01 (sample SAMEA3504130, study PRJEB24116) | mouse gut metagenome | biome: mouse gut; feature: mouse-associated habitat; material: faeces | place: Denmark | collected 2011
GGGTTAGTGCGCATCTTCACAGTAAACCCCCGGCCTTTCAAGCAAGTTGGGGCAGCCTGCTGCATGGGGGTTTACAGGTGAAAGTATGGAATCTTGCCTGAGGAAAACGCGCAGTCCGAATAAGCATTCTTGCTTATTCGGCAAGAGAGCGGTGCGCCAACCCGCGTTCCAGGCGGGTTAGTGCGCATCTTCACAGTAAACCCCCGGCCTTTCAAGCAAGTTGGGGCAGTGCTGCATGGGGGGTTACTGTGATATCTTTTATACTAATGTCCGAATCCTTAAGTGTCTTTACGCAATCCTTAAATATTCCTTAAATGGGAACAGGCGCCCGGATAACAGGAGTTACCGGTCTTCTGTGCCTGACAGCAGCAGGCGCACGGTGACCTGCAGTCCTGCGGAACCGTTGGAGATGAGCAGTTCTCCCTGCATCCGGCCCATAAAGTAATCGGAGATGAAAAGACCCAGGCCTGCGCCTTCGGTGTTGCGGCTGTTGCTGCCACGTTTGAATTTTTCCTTCAGCAGGGGCAGTTCCGCCGGGGGAACGCCGCCCCCCGAATCTTCCACGGTGACGGCAAGGAAAGGGCCTTCCCTGCGTATCTCCAGTTTGATTTCCGTATCTGCGTATTTGTAGGAATTGGAGAAAAGATTGTCAAATACCTGCTGCAGACGGAGACGGTCCGCGCGGATCAGGCAGTCCGGCACGGGGGGAATTACTGCCCGGCCCAGATAATCCGAATCCTCCAGGATGGCGGCCAGTTCCCGGGAAGACATGTCCGCGGGGGTCACGGTAAGCTGGCTGAGTTCTTCCAGGGTAGCCGTAAAAAGATTTGTGACCAGGGTATTGATCTGGTCGGCCTTGCGGATGATCTGGGTGTAATTGTTTTTGATTTTTTCGTTGTCGGTGAGATGAAACCCCACTTCCGACGCAGCCTTGATGCTGGCCACGGGCGTCTTGATATCATGGGACAGCCTGGCCACCAGTTCCTTTTTTCCCGCGTTGGCTTCCGCCTCTGCCTGTCTGGCATGTTTCAGCTCCGTCCGCATCAGGTCAAAGGCTTCCGTAAAGGGACCGAAAAGGTTCTGTCTGTCCATGGTAAGGGGAATGTCCAGATTTCCGCCTGCAATGCGCTGGGCAAAGCTTTTCAGCCGGTGAAAAGGCCGGATGACGGCATGGTTCAGGTAAGCGGCATACGCCGCAAGGGCAGCGCACTGGACTGCCATGGAGGCAAGCAGGACCACAAGGGCCGTCTGCCTCCGGGACCGGAAGGCCCGGGAACTGTCATTGTAAATAATCAGCAGGCCCGACGCCTGGTCTTTGCGGATCTCCAGCAGGGTGTCCCGGTGGGCAATGGCGGCATGAATGCTTTCGCTCAGTCCCTCCCTTGTCCGGAACAGTATATTCCGGTGTTCATCCAGCACCACATAGTCCAGGCCGGTCCGGTTCTGGTGATTTTCCAGATTGTCCCATTGGGCCTGCACCGTGTGCAGCACTTCGTTGACCATAACCGTATCCTGGGGATAGTCCGTATCCCCGGCGGCGAAATAGACAAGAACGGCAAATTCCGCAGCAAGAACAAACAATATTATAAATGTAAAAAGACGTAATTTCATTTAAACTGTGCCTCATTTCCAAAAAATATCCGGTCAGGGTGTCACGAACTGATATCCATCTCCCCAGACAGTGATAATGTAGCGGGGATTGCCGGGCTGTGGTTCGATGGCTTCCCGGATTTTGCGGATGTGTACGTTCAGGGTGCCGTCGCCGGTGAAACGGTCTTCCCAGACCTGTTCAAAAAGTTCCTGCTTTGGAACCACACGGTTCCGGTTCCGGATCAGATAACACAGCAGCCGGAATTCCAGGGCGGTAAGTCTGACGGGTTTTTCATCCACGGTCACCAGCCTTGCGTCAAAGTCCACCGTGAGCCTGGCATCGGAATACAGGGGAGCACTGTCGTCCTGACCGTAACGCTTCAGCACGACCTTTACTTTTGCCAGAAGAACGCTCAGGGAGCATGGCTTCTGGATATAATCATCCCCGCCGATATTCAGCGCTATGATCTTGTCATCATCACTGGTGCGGGCAGAGATAAAGAGAATGGGAATATCGGTCTGTTCCCGCAGTTGTTTGCATAGGGCAAAACCGCTGCTGTCCCCCAGATTGATGTCCAGAAGCAGAAGGCAGGCCGTGTTTTCCCGGAAAAATTCCATGCACTGGGAAGCGTCGTAGGCCACTGCCGTTTTGACCCCGAACAGGTTAAAATACTCGGCCGTACTGTCCGTGAGCATTTTTTCATCATCGATAATCAGACAATCATATTTCATATAAAACCCCCATGCCGCCCCGGCGGCTCAAATAAAACGTGTTGTTCACAGATCTTTGTGTCCTTATTATACCCGGACGGAGGGAAGATGACCAGAGGGTGTTTGCAAAGAGCCGCTGCCAGAAAGCAATTATCAGACACGCACTGGCGGTATGCCGGGGAAAAGGCGGTAACGGTTCAGACAGCCCCTTGTAAGCCGCGGGAATCCGGGAAAGAAAATATTGCAGAATCCGGGAAATTAGGGTATAGTAAATCAATATAAGACAAAATAACGATAACGAGAGGAATGAAGGGACAGAATGAAAAAGATACTGGATTTATTGTCTGAGGAAATGGGAAAAGCCTTTGAGGCGGCGGGGTATGATGCCTCCCTGGGGAGGGTTACGCTGTCCAACCGCCCCGATCTGTGTGAATATCAGTGCAACGGCGCCATGGCAGGGGCGAAGAAATATAGGAAAGCGCCCATGATGATCGCAGGGGATGTGGCGGCGCGCCTGTCGGAGAGCGGGGTATTTCAGGAGGCCGCCGCGGTGGCTCCCGGTTTCCTGAACCTGAAAATCTCCGGAGCCTTTCTCCTGGAACAGGTAAAAAAGATGCGGGAAGAGGCGAAGTTCGGGCTGGAAGCGCCCGATAAACCGAAGAAAATTATGATTGACTACGGCGGGGCAAATGTGGCGAAACCGCTCCATGTGGGACATCTGCGTCCGGCCATCATCGGAGAGAGCATCAAGAGAATCTGCCGTTATGCGGGAGATGAGTGCATAGGCGATGTGCATCTGGGGGACTGGGGAACACCCATAGGACTTGTGATCACGGAACTGCAGGAGCGGAAACCGGATCTGGTCTATTTTGATGAAAATTACCAGGGGGAATATCCCCGGGAGCTGCCTTTTACGGAGGAAGAGTTTGCGGAGATTTATCCCTTTGCCAGCGCCAGGTCCAAGGAAGAACCGGAATATAAGGCCAGGGCACTGGAGGCCACGCTGAAGTTCCAGCGCGGTGTGCGGGGGTACCGTGCCCTCTGGAAGCATATTGTGGATGTGTCGAAGGTGGATCTGAAGAAAAATTATGACAGCCTGAATGTGGAGTTTGACTTGTGGAAGGGAGAAAGCGATGTCAATGACCTGATCCCGGAGATGGTGGCCGGCATGAAGGACAATGGCTATGCCTATATCAGCGACGGCGCGCTGGTGGTGGATGTGAAGGAGGACACGGACACCAAGGAAGTTCCGCCCTGCATGATTTTAAAATCCGATGGCGCGGCCCTCTACAATACCACGGATCTTGCCACTATCATGGAACGGATGCGGCTGTACGATCCGGACGAGATTATTTATATAACGGATAAACGTCAGGAATTGTATTTTGAACAGATATTCCGCTGTGCCCGCAAAACCAGGCTGGTGAAGCCGGAGACGGAACTGAAGTTTCTGGGCCACGGCACCATGAACGGCAGTGACGGCAAACCGTTTAAGACCAGGGACGGCGGCGTGATGCGGCTGGAGGGCCTGGTGCAGGAGACCAAAAAGGAGATGTACCGCAAAATCCGGGAGGGACGCCAGATGCCGGAGGAAGAGGCCGCGAAGGTGGCGGAAGTGGTGGCGCTCTCCGCGCTGAAATACGGGGATCTTTCCAACCAGATTGCCAAGGATTATGTGTTCGACATTGACCGGTTCACCTCTTTTGAGGGAGATACGGGACCTTATATTCTCTACACCATTGTGAGAATCAAGTCCATTCTGAACAAATATCAGGAGCAGGGAGGAAAGCTGGAGGAACAGGCATTCCTGGAGGCAGGCAACCTTTCGGAAAAAGAGCTGGAAATGGCCCTGGTGCAGTTCGGCGCCATGATAGAGAGCGCGGCGCAGGAGAAGGCGCCCCACAGGGTTTGCGCCTATATTTACGACCTGGCCAATGCATTCAACCACTTCTACCATGAGACGAAGATTCTGGCAGAGGAAAACCAGGAAAAGCGCCAAAGCCTTATCGCACTGCTTATGCTTACCAGGGATGTGCTGGAGACCTGCATTGACCTTCTGGGATTTTCCGCTCCCGAGAAGATGTAATGCAGACAGAACCAGGATGAAATAAAGCAATGGAAACAGTCTTGGAGCGGGGTGCTGAAGCGAAGAGACGGAACTAGGATGGAGGAAACAAAGCATGAAAATAGTCATTATCGGCGGTGTGGCGGCGGGCACGAAGGTAGCCGCCAAGCTGAAGCGTGAAAATCCGGGGGATGAGATCGTCATTTACACCAAAGGAAAAGATATTTCCTATGCGGGATGCGGCCTTCCCTATTATATCGGGGGCGCCATTGAGACGGAAGGGGAGCTGATTGTCAACACCCCGCAGAAGTTTATGGGACTGACGGGAACCGTGGTACATACGGAAAGCGAAGTTGTGGCGGTGGATCCGGCGGCAAAAACCATTCAGGTACAAAGAGACGCAGTGGAGACGGTGAGCTACGACAAGCTTGTGATCGCGGTGGGGGCAGAGAGCCTGGTGCCTCCGGTGGAAGGCACGTCCCTTCCCGGCGTCTTCACGGTGCGCAGTCCCCAGGATGCCATAAGCGCCAGAAAATATGCCGGGGAGAAAAACTGTAAGCGGGCCGTGGTGGTAGGCGGCGGGTTCATTGGCCTGGAAGTGGCCGAAAACCTTATGGCAAGGGGCATTTCCGTGACCGTGGTGGATATGGCGCCCCAGCTGATGCCCAATATTTTTGACGCGGACATGGCTGATTTTGTGCGGCGCAGGCTCCAGGCAAAGGGAATGCGCATTCTTACGGGCACGGGACTTTCCGCCATTGGCGGGCAGGATGCGGTGCAGAATGTGCAGACCGGCGCAGGGGTCCTTCCGGCGGACATGGTGATTCTGGCAGCCGGCATCCGGCCTGCCACGAAGTTTCTGGAAAACACAGGCCTGGCCATGGAGCGGGGCTGCATTATCACGGATGAATACCAGAGGACGAATCTGCCGGATATCTATGCTGCGGGAGACTGCTGTCTGGTAAAGAACCGCATCACCGGAAAGAGACAGTGGTCTGCCATGGGTTCCACTGCCAATATCGCGGGCAGGGCCCTGGCCCTGAATTTGAGCGGGGAGGAGACTTCCTACCAGGGCTGCCTGGGCACAGGCGTGGTGAAACTGGCCGGCGACCTGAACGGCGCCAGGACGGGACTGACGGAGGAACAGGCAAAGGCGGCTGGATTTTCCGTGGTTTCCGTTCTCTGCATCACGGATGACAAGGCCCATTATTATCCGGACGCAGGTTTTTTTGCCACCAGACTCATCGCCGATGGGGACAGCCACAGACTGCTGGGTATGCAGGTCATCGGAAGCGGAGCGGTGGACAAAATGGCAGATATTGCGGTTGTGGGAATTTCCATGGGATGCAGGGCGGAAGACTTTATCACCATGGACTTTGCCTACGCGCCGCCTTTTTCCACGGCCATTCATCCCTTTGCGGCAGCCTGCGGCATTCTGGTGAACAAGATGAGCGGCAGGCTGGAATCCTTTACCCCCGCGGAATATCTGGCCGGGGCCGGGGCGGACTACAGAGTGGTGGATGCACATCCCGCGCCTGCGCTGCCCGGGGCAGAGTGGATTGACCTGACAAAGCCCCAGGGCTTTGCGGAGAAACATGCCCGGGATGAAAAACTGCTGCTTGTCTGCGCCAAGGGAAAGAGAGGGTACCTCACCCAGAACAAACTCCGCGCCCTGGGATTTACGAATACCCGTGTATTAGAGGGCGGCGCTACGTTCAATGTGATCAAAAAGACGCTTCCCGCAGGTGGAAAACTGCCTCCGGAGGAGATCAGGCGGGTGAAAGGGCTGGGCTGTCTGCAGGATAAACGCTACGGGGATGTGTTCAATGTCCGCGTGATTACCAGAAACGGCAAGATCACCACGGAAGAGCACCGCTGCATTGCGGAGGCGGCAGAACGTTTCGGAAGCGGCGAGATCACCATGACCACCCGTCTCACCATGGAAATCCAGGGGGTTCGCTATGAAAATATTGATCCCCTGATTGCCTTCCTGGCCGGGCATCATCTGGAGACTGGTGGTACAGGATCTCTGGTGCGCCCTGTGGTTTCCTGCAAGGGTACCACCTGCCAGTACGGGCTGATGGACACCTTTGACTTAAGCGAGAAGATTCACCAGCGTTTTTACGAGGGATACCATCATGTGACGCTGCCCCATAAATTTAAGATTGCCGTGGGGGGCTGTCCCAACAACTGTGTGAAGCCGGATCTGAATGATCTGGGCATTATCGGCCAGAGAGTGCCGCTGTTTGACTATTCCAAGTGCAGGGGCTGCGGAAAATGCCAGGTGGAAACCTCCTGCCCGGTGAAGGTGGCAAAAGTGGAAGAGGGCATGCTGAAAGTGGATGGGGATGCCTGCAACGGCTGCGGGCGCTGCAGGGGAAAATGTCCTTTCGGCGTCACGGAGGAATATACCGACGGGTACAGAATTTATATCGGCGGCAGATGGGGCAAGAAAATTGCCAACGGACGCGCCCTGGACAAACTTTTCACCAGCGAGGAAGAAGTGCTGGATACGGTGGAAAGGGCCATTCTGTTCTTCCGGGACGAGGGTATCACGGGAGAGCGCTTTGCGGATACGGTAAGCCGTCTGGGATTTGACTATGTGCAGGATAAACTGCTTCATGCAGCCATCGATAAGTCCGCGGTGCTGGAGAAAACAGTGAAGGGCGGCGCTACCTGCTGACAAAAAGCTGCGGAAAGGACTGTGAGTTGTGATGAGGGCAGAGAAAAGAAGAAGTATATGGAATTACGGCAGGGTGATTTGTGCGGCGCTGATTTTGGCCTGCGCTGTCCCGGGCTGCGGGAAGGAGACTTCCCGCACCGGGGAGGAGGCATACACTTTTACCGATGATCTCTCCCGGGAAGTCACGGTTTTCTCCACGGAGAGGGTAGCGGTGCTCCTGGGCAGCTATGCGGATATGTGGATTCTGGCGGGCGGACAGGTTTGCGCCGCCCCGGAGGATGCTTTTGATGATTTTGACCTGCCGCTGGCAGAGGATACGGTAAATCTGGGGGAGACCAAGAGACTCAGTCGGGAGCTGCTGCTCTCCGCGGATCCGGATTTTGTCATCGCCAGCACCAATACAAGCCAGCACCTGGAGTGGCAGCAGTCCCTGGAGGGAGCTGGGATTCCCACGGCGTACTTTGACGTTTCCGATTTTGAGGATTATCTGCGGGTGCTGAAGATCTGCACCGGAATCACGGGCCGGGAGGAGCGGTATACACAGTACGGAACGTTAATACAGGAGCAAATAGATGAAATACTGGACAGAAGGAAGGACGATACGCCGGGCAGCGTCCTGTACATGCGGGCTTCTGCCACCAGCATCCGGGCCAAGGGCAACAAGGACAATGTGCTGGGGGAGATGCTGGAGCGTTTCGGCTGTGTGAATATTGCGGACACGGAAGACAGCCTTCTGGAAAATTTAAGTGTGGAAAGCATTCTGCTGCAGAATCCCGATATCATCCTGATCGTCCAGTCCGGGGACGACATAGAGGGCACAAGGCAGAATGTGGACGCCATGTTCCGGGAAAATCCCCTGTGGGGAGAACTGGACGCGGTAAAGAACGGCCAGGTGCATATTCTGGACAAACATCTCTATAATCTGAAACCGAATGCCCGCTGGGCAGAGGCCTATGAAAAGCTGGAGGAGATTTTGTATGCGGAATAAAGTAAAAAGCCGGGGCCTGCTTTTGGGAGGCGGGATTCTGGCGGTCCTGCTGGTGACTGTCCTCAGTCTTTGCCTGGGCAATGTGCACTTTACGCCCATGCAGCTTTTGGGCATTCTCCGGGGGAATGAGGGAAATGTGAACAGGAGCATCCTGCTCTATGCCAGGCTGCCCCGGACCCTGGCCTCCCTTTTTTCCGGGGCCGCGCTGGCAGTGTCCGGGGCCGTGCTGCAGAATGTGCTGGCCAACAGACTGGCGTCTCCGGGCATTATCGGCGTCAACGCGGGGGCGGGCCTGGGCGTCACCCTCTGCTGTGCGGGAGGCATTTTGTCCGGCTATGCCGTTTCCCTGTCTGCCTTTGCCGGAAGTCTTATCAGTGTATTTCTGATCTTTCTGTTTTCCTATCGGATGAATGCTTCCAGGACAACTGTCATTTTAAGCGGTGTGGCGCTGAACAGTATACTGAATGCCGTCTGTGAGTCGGTGACGGTGCTGGACACGGATCTGGCCATGCTGAGCATTGATTTCAGGGTGGGGGGATTTTCCGCGGTTTCCTTTACCCGCCTGGTTCCTGCGGCAGTGCTGATTTCCCTTGCCTTATGGGGATTGTTTACCCTGTGCAATGAACTGGATGTGGTCACGCTGGGGGATGAAACGGCCCGGGGAGTGGGTCTGGCCGTGGGACGTTACCGGATGATTTTTCTGGTTCTGGCGGCCCTGCTGGCGGGGGCGGCGGTAAGCTTTTCCGGACTGCTGGGATTTGTGGGACTGATTGTGCCGCATTTTGTCCGCAGGTTCACTGGAAATGAAAGCGGCAGACTGCTGCCGGTGTGCGCCTTGTCCGGGGCGGCCTTCGTGACATTCTGCGACCTGGTGTCCCGGCTTTTATTTCTGCCCTATGAACTGCCGGTGGGCATTCTGATGTCGGTGGTGGGAGGGCCCGTGTTTCTGGTACTGCTGGTGCGCCACAGAGGAGGACATGGCGGGCAGTGAAGGGCTGCAGGGCCCGTTTTTTTGGATTGGGCTGTTTTCCGGTATTTTTGCGGGACGGCTTGTGCGGCCGGAAGGTTTTACGGCCGGATGGGCCCGGAAGGTTTTCAAAAATCCGGGGGGCAGCCGCGGGATGAGGGAATGTTTGGAGAAACAATATGATCAAAATGGAAAAAGTGTCTGCCGGCTATGGGAAGCAGGAGATCCTGCACGGAGTGGACCTGGAGATTCATAAAGGAGAGATTATCACATTGATCGGCGCCAACGGCAGCGGAAAAAGTACCCTGCTGCGGGCGCTTTTGGGATTCATGCCTCTGTGGGGAGGGGAGATCCGCATGGAAGGTATTTCCGTAAGCCAAATGGGGCGGGCGGAAATCGCCAGGAAAGCGGCCTATCTGCCCCAGGGAAAAAACGTTCCCGACATCACGGCAGGACGTATGGTTCTTCACGGACGATTTCCCTATCTGCGTTATCCCAGAAAATATAGGGAGACGGATTTCCGTCTGGCAGGGGAAGCCATGGAGCGCATGGGAATCGGAAACCTGGCGCAAAAGCAAATGTCCGAACTGTCCGGGGGAATGCGGCAGAAGGTGTATATTGCCATGGCCCTGGCACAGCAGGCACAGATGATAGTCATGGATGAACCCACCACATATCTGGATATCGGGCAGCAGATGAAATTTGCGCAGATGATGAAGGAACTGGCAGGGGAAGGAATAACCATTGTCCTGGTTTTGCACGACATTCTGCTTGCCCTGCAGATTTCAGACCGGATAGCGGCCATGCAGGAGGGTAGGATTCTCCGCTGCGCGGCCCCGGAAGAAATCCTGCAGGAGGGTATTGTGGAGCTGCTTTATAAAGTCACCGTGAAATCCTGCAGGACTGAGGCTGGTGTACAGTACTTTTATGAGATGCCCGGATTCTGACAGGGGATGTATGGGGCCGGTATCATTTTCGGGGGTACGGACTGCCCGGAGAGGCATGGGAAGGGAGCCGGAAGATGCCTTGTTCCGGCAGGAATGAAATTGGTGTTGACAGCGCGGGACTATTGTGATAGTCTGTATATGACGTCAGACTATTGTAATAGTCCATATGGATGCAGACAGAAAGGAGATCCCATGAATGTAAAGCTTTTTGACTCGGAACTGAAGGTTATGGAAGTTCTGTGGGAGCAGGGACCCAGACCCGCAAAGGATATTGTGGATGTGCTGCTGGGGCGCATCGGCTGGAACAAGAACACCACCTACACCGTGATCAAAAAATGCATGGAAAAAGGGGCCATAGAACGGTCTGAGCCGGGTTTTTTGTGTACGCCCCTGGTCACCAGGGACGAGGTGGCCCAGAGTGAGACGGAGCAGCTTATCGACAAAATGTTCGGCGGCTCCAGTGAGCTGTTTTTTTCATCATTTTTAAAAAATCAGGGAATATCGGAGGAAGATGCCCTCCGGCTGGCCCGCATGATAGAGGAGGCGAAATAAATGCTGCATTTTCGGATGAATATGCCATTTGTATATATGGCTTTGTATGGAAGCATCATGATTGTGCTGGTGCTGCTGCTTCGGGCGGCGCTGAAAAAGAAGCTGCCCGGATTTGTGTTTCCCGTACTCTGGGGTGTAGTGCTTCTGCGTCTGCTGGTGCCGTTTTCCCTGAGCAGTCCCATGAGTCTGCCCGTGCCTGCCCTTTCGTTCCTGACGGAAACGTCTGCCTGGCAGGAGGCGGTTGTCCATGAGGACAGCTTTGCCGCCCAGGACCAGTGGCAGGATGCCCGCGTCCTGGAAGGGACAGCGGGAGAGACAGGCATGGCTGAGGACCGGGCAGACATGGCAGGAGAAAGGTCTGAGACCGTGGCGGTGAGTGAACAGGGATATGACAGGGGAGAGGACTTGTGGAACGTTTCTTTTTTGTATGGGAAGAATCTGCTGCAGTTTCTGTATCTGGCCGGTCTTGCGGGGGTGACGGGGTTCCTGGGCTGGCAGAAATACAGCTATGCCAGGAGGCTGAAGGGCAGTTTTCTCATGGAACACAATGAGACTGTAAACACACTGCTGCGGGAGATGGATATGGGACATGTGCTGGTGTTCACCAGCGACCAGATTGCATCTCCCCTGGTGTGCGGCCTGAGGAATCCCAGGATTTATCTTCCCACCCGGATGGATTTTCAAAATACCCTGCTCCTGCGCCATGTGCTGGCCCATGAGACCATGCATGTCAGACGCGGGGACAACTGGCTGAAATGTGTCATGGTGGCGGCGCTGGCGCTGCACTGGTACAATCCGCTGGTGTGGATTTTGTCCAAATGCCTTGCCTCAGACCTGGAGGCGGCCTGCGACAGTGCGGTACTGGCAAATTACGGGGAGGAAGAGCGGAAAAGCTATGCCTTCAGTCTGCTTGCCATGGCCGTCACAGGGAGCCGTACCACACTGCTTTACAGCGCCTTTTCCAGGACGGAAGTGGAGAAGCGGGTGAAGGGCATTCTGCATTACAGGAAAGCCACGGCCTTTGTGCTGGCGCTGGCCCTGCTGTTCACCCTGGGAAGCACGGTGGTGTTTGCAACCGGGGGACAGGCTCCTTTTTCCACCCGTCTGACAGCGTATTGCTTCAGCAGCAACTGCCGCTGGGGAGGTTATGTGCAGATCACCAGGGACATTGCCCTGGGAAAGGATGCCCAGGCCCGGGCGGAAGGGATCGTGATATCGGTGCTGGGAACGGATAAGGCAGGGGATCCCGGGCTTCTGGAGGAGAAAATCCGCACGGAGCTGGCAGAAGAATTCGGCGTGGAGAAGAGGGCTTTTGCGATGGATTTCAGCCTCTGCCTGGACCAGGAAGAGATTGAAAAGGAGTATGAGGCCCTGGGGCTCACCCAGGGGGAGGATGGATTCTGGCTTTACCAGAATGAACCAATCCGGATTTTCCATGATAAAATGCTGGGCTGCTGGCAGACCAAAGAGGATGGCGCTGTGGATGTCTCCGTCCAGAGAGACAGACTTGGCTACGCCACCTCCGTGACGGTATGGCGTCAGGGAGAGAGGGAATTTGAGGAGCAGATTTTGCTGAGGGAAGCGGCCAGGTGAGGGAAGGAGCCGGGCCGGAGGCATGCAGGCCGGACATAACAGGGCTGTTGTGAACCGCCGCGCCCGGACAGGTTACGGAACCGCGGGATAAAAAGATTGACAAATCTTTTCCGGGGGAGGATAATAAAAGAGTATCCATGCGGGATTTTCTGCAAAGTGAATCATGAATATGGATGTTTGCCCCGATGCACAGGAAACGGTTACTTCGACAGTGAATCGCGTTGTTGCAGGTTCGAATCCTGCCTGCCGTGAAAACGGCAGTAGCTCAATGGTAGAGTACGACATGCCGTTTCCGCTTTTCTCGGGGCTTTTTTATGCCCAGGGGCGCGTAAGCACTTTTTCACTTTTCGGAATTGTGTCCCCATGAATCAGAATATGGATATAAATGCGCGCCCGCGGGCAGGGAGAAAATCTTTCCTGCCCGATTTTTGGAAAAGTGATCCGGGAGTATGGAAGGGAGGAATGACTGTGAGCCGTTTTCGGAATGTGCTGAATGATGCCGGGAGAGAAAATATTGTGGAGAACTTTATGGGAGGGGAATCTTACTGCATAAGCCCCCTGGAAACCCTGAAGATGATTACGGCATCCTCGATTTTCGGGGAGCCTTCTTATTACCGGAACGGAGGGCTGGGAAAGCAGGTGAAGGATGCGCAGTACAGGCATTGCAGGCTGCTTGAGGGTTACCTGCTGTTTGCGGATGCCTGGGAGGGACGTACCACCACGGAAATTATGGAGCAGGCCGTGGATGATGCGCTGGAGGCGGACTTTGCAGGAACCCTTGCATGGGCCGCGACGCTCAGGGAGGAATTTTTCATGCGCCTGAATCCCCAGGTGATTATGGTGAGGGCCGCCATGCATCCCGGCAGGAAAGCTTTTACCGAAACGCATCCGGGTCTGTTCGGGGAACTGGAACGCAGGGTTATGAGCCGGGGGGACGACGCGCTGGTGCAGCTGGCTTATTTTTTGTACAGCAATCACGGAAAGCAGAGGATGCCCAGTCTTCTGAAGCGTGCCCTGGCCGGAAAACTGCGGGGACTGGACAGATATGAGGCGGCAAAATACAAAAATGCGGAGATAGGTCTTCGGAATGCCGTGTGCATTACCCATGCCTGTTCCGATGTCATTGACGAATATATGAAAACGGGCACCATTGGGCTGTCCGGTGAAAAGAAGACCTGGGAAAACTTACGGTCGGAGGGAATGGGCTGGAAAGAAATTTTCCGGCAGATTCCCATGGGACACATGGCGCTGCTGAGAAATCTGCGGGGCGTGTTTTCCGGGGCGGAGGATCCGGAATTCTGTGAGGAGTACCTGGCGCGGCTGAAAAAAGGAGTTGCCGGGGGCAGACAGTTCCCTTTCCGCTATTACAGCGCCTATACGGCGGTAGAAAAGAGTCAGTGCGCCCACAGACCGCGGATTCTGGATGCCCTGGAGGAATGCGTGGATCTGTCCATGAAAAACATGCCGAAATTCCGCGGAAAGACCATGTGTCTTTCGGACAACTCCGGCTCCGCGTGGGGAACCATTCCCTCGGAATACGGCAGTGTCCGGGTAGCGGTGATTGACAATCTTTCCTCCGTGATTGCGGCGGCGGCCTCCGAAGAGGGATATGTGGGCAAATTCGGTGACAGGCTGAAGGTGTATCCGGTTTCCGGCAGGGGACAGATTCTGAGGCAGAGTCGTGAGATATCGGAAAACATGGATTCCGATGTGGGAGGCAACACGGAGGGCGGTATCTGGGAATTTTTTAACGAGGCCATTGAAAAAAAGGAGCACTGGGATCAGATTTTCATTTACTCAGACCAGCAGGCCGGGCACGGGGGACTGTACGGCACGGAGGCCCAGAGGAAAATTTACCAGGAAAAAGGGTTTGGATGTACGGCCGGGAAGTGGTGTTACGGCGCTTATATCAATGTCTTTGAGCTGATTCTGGCATACCGGAAGGCGGTGAATCCCCGTGTCAATGTATTTTCCATACAGACAGCCGGGTATGATAATGTCTGTATTCCGGAATATGCCTACCGTACCTGCATTTTGTACGGCTGGACAGGAAAAGAAATTGCATTTGCCAGACAGATGATAGATCTGTGGGATGCGGCCGATGGGGGCTGACCCGGGAGACCGGAGGCACCCCTGGGCCGCCTGCCGGCATTTTCCTCTGAACGGGGCTGCGCATTCGGGCAGAGAAGACTGCCCGCGCCCCGTCTGTCGGCATTCTTTCCCTGCGCATCAAAAAAACCTGAAAACCGCATCAACGGATTTCAGGTTTTTGGTGAGTAGCGAGAGGGGGATTTGAACCCTCGACACTGCGGGTATGAACCGCATGCTCTAGCCAACTGAGCTATCTCGCCGTAATGGAACCTATAGGGCTCGAACCTATGACCCTCTGCTTGTAAGGCAGATGCTCTCCCAGCTGAGCTAAGATTCCGTGTGTCTGTTATTTCGTAACCGACTTGTATAGTATACAATGAGAATTTCCATTTGTCAACAAATTTTTTTGAAATTTTTAGGGGAATTTTTATGGCAAATTTTCACGGAAATTTTTTTATACACTGGGGGAACTTGAAGTCGGCGGTATCTTGTGTTACTATATTTTATAAGTTTTCCCTTATTTTAGAGAAATAACGACGCCTTTCGGAAACATATTATATTGTAACGGGGAAAACACTAACTGCGGGACAGACAAGGAGACTGGAATGAGTTCAGAGACAAAGACATTATCTGTGGGCGGCTATCTTTTCTATACGGAAAAGGATGCACAGCTTGCCAGGGCAGAGGAACAGAAAATAGAGTATCTGGAAGCGCGTATTGATTATACTTCCCCGGAGAGTATCCGTTATATTTACGAGCAGACAATAAGAGAACGTCTGTTCAGGACGCCGGTGGGAATGCATTATCTGGAAAAACTGAGGGAATTTTTGCTGGCCCAGGAGAACATCGACCCGGCTTCGGTGATGGATATTCCCCTGTATATGACTTTTGACGGGGAACTTCGGGGACAGACGAACCCTGCCCGGGAAAGGGTGGTGCCTTCCCAAAAAAGAGATAAAGAGAAGACGCGCTTTGCTTTGTCCGTCATTCTGAATGTGCTGCTGATTGCTGCCATTGCTGCCATGTTCTATATTTCCTTTAAAAGCGAACAGCCAAATATTGTCAATTACGAGAGGGTAATTACAAGCAAGTATGCGTCGTGGGAGCAGGAACTGACGGAGCGGGAGCAGGTAATCAGGGAAAAGGAGAGGGAATTGAAGATAAGACAAGAATGAGGAAACTTTCATGGCAGTTGGGAAAAGCTGCTGTATCGTTGAGGGTTTTCACAAAGGGGACACATTTTTGCGTTATACTGTATGGGAAAAGGACACGGTGCAGGAATGAACGGAAGAAACATGAACCTGTGTCCGACCCGGAGGCGGGCAGGGATGCCTTCGGCAAATTACAGTAATATGACAGAAAGGCTGTGCGGCATATGGACAGAGGGAAGATTTTGGTAGTGGATGACGAAAGCAGAATGCGAAAGCTGGTGCGTGATTTCCTGGTGAAAAATCATTATGAGGTGCTGGAAGCCGTTGACGGGGAGGAAGCCCTGGAGCTGTTTTTCTCCCAGAAAGACATTGTGCTGGTGGTGCTGGATGTGATGATGCCAAAGATGGATGGATGGCAGGTATGCAGGGAGATACGGGCCGGTTCAAAGGTGCCGGTTATCATGCTGACGGCCAGGTCTGACGAGAGGGATGAACTTCAGGGATTCAGCCTGGGGGTGGACGAATATATCACAAAACCGTTCAGTCCCAAGATCCTGGTGGCGCGCATTGAGGCCATACTGCGCCGGACCGGCAGGGCGGCGGAGGAAGAAGTTTTAAGCTGCGGGGGTATCCGGCTGGACAAATCTGCCCATCTTGTGCAGATAGACGGGGAGAGTGTGGAACTGAGCTACAAGGAATTTGAACTTCTGACCTATTTTATGGAGAATAAGGGGATTGCGCTTTCCCGGGAGCGGATACTGAACCATGTCTGGAATTATGATTATTTCGGGGATGCCCGTACCATTGACACTCATGTAAAGAAGCTGCGCAGCAAAATGGGGCAGAAAGGTGAACTGATCAAAACAATCTGGGGCATGGGCTACAAATTGGAAGAGGAAAAGTAATGGGAGGCCCATGCCATGGTATGGGCGTGGGTACAACCCGGAGGCATAAGGAATGCGGGCGGAAAAATTTAAGATCAGGCGCTCAGTCAGGCGTCAGTTTGCAATGATCTTCATCGGTCTGATGGCGGGCACGATATTTCTGTGCTGGACAATCAATATATTTTTCCTGGAACCATACTATATCAGAAGCAAGACAAAGGTGATTTTCCAGGCATACAACTCCATTCACCAGGCTGCGGACAACGACACTTACCATACGGATGAATTCCGGCTGGAGCTGGACGAAGTCTGCGGTATATACAATATTACGGTGTATGTGATAAATGTGAATTCCGGTGTGATATATGCATCCAGAAACGGAGGGGAAGAACTGGAGAGACGCCTGCTGGCATATCTTTTCGGATACATCTCCGCCACGGGAAAAGTGCTGGAAGAAGGCGAAGGCTATATGATACAGCTTGTGCGGGTGGGAGAAGACGAATACCTGGAAATGCACGGCAGGCTGGAATCCGGCATCTCCTTTATCATGCGGACCCCGGTGGAAAGCATACGGGAAAGTGTGAAGGTGGCCAATCGTTTTCTGGCGTATATCGGGATAACAGCCACCCTGGCAGGGGGCGTAATCATCTGGTTTGTGGCCGGAAAAATCACGAAACCCATTCTGGAACTGAATTCCATATCGGAAAAGATGGTCCATCTGGACTTTGAGGCAAAATATGCGGGAGGTGCGCACAATGAAATAGATCTTCTGGGAGAAAATATTAACAAACTCTCCGCATCACTGGAGGAATCCATATCCGAATTAAAGACGGCAAACAATGAACTGCAGAAGGACATTGAGAAGAAAGAGCAGATGGATGAAATGCGCAAGGAATTTCTTGCCAATGTATCCCATGAGCTGAAGACGCCCATCGCGCTGATCCAGGGTTATGCAGAGGGGCTTTCCGAGGGGGTCAGCGACGACCCGGAGAGCCGGAACTTTTACTGCGATGTCATTATGGATGAGGCGGCCAAGATGAACAGCATGGTCCAGAAACTACTGACATTGAACCAGCTGGAATTTGGGAACGATATTGTGGCAATGGAGCGCTTTGACCTGACGGCGCTGGTGAAAAATTACATCCAGTCGGCATCTATCCTGACAAAGCAGAATGAAATTCAGGTTTGCATGGAGGAATATCCTTCGTTTTATGTGTGGGGGGATGAGTATAAAACAGAAGAAGTTTTCATGAATTATTTTTCCAATGCCGTAAACCACTGCGGCGGGGAGAAAAAAATAGTCGTCACATTGACGGCTGAAGAAGGAAAAGTGAGGGTGGGCGTGTTCAACACGGGAAAGCCGGTTCCGGAGGAAGCGCTGCCTCATTTGTGGGAAAAATTTTATAAGGTTGACAAGGCGCGGACCAGGGAATACGGGGGAAGCGGTGTGGGATTGTCCATTGTAAAGGCGATTATGGAGTCCATGAACCGTGAATACGGAGTCCGGAACTATACCAACGGCGTATTGTTCTGGTTTGAACTGGAAAGCGCATAAAATCGGTGACAGTGCATGAGGCACTGATGAAATAAGAGGTATTATATGACGGAAAACAGAATAGAGGAGATGGCAGATACAAAAGTACTGCTGGTTGGACTGGACACTGGGGCGGATCAGGATTTTGAACATTCCATGGAGGAACTGAAAAGTCTGGCCGAAGCCGCCGGAAAGCAGGTGACAGGAATTATTACCCAGCGGATGGGAACCGTAAACACTGCTTTTTACATCGGCCCGGGCAAAGTGGACGAGGCGAAGGAGTACGCTGCCCAGTGCGGGGCGGAAGAAGTGATTTTTGACGACGCGCTGACGCCATCCCAAATGCGGAATCTGGGACGGGAACTGAAGCTGCCGGTTATGGACAGAACCAATCTGATCCTGGATATTTTCGCGCTCCGCGCCAGGACAAAGGAGGCAAAACTGCAGGTGGAGACGGCAAAGCTGCAGTATATTCTGCCAAGGCTGGTGGGAATGCGTGAAAATTTAAGCCGCCAGGGCGGTACCGGCGGTGGCATGGGAAACGGCAGCATGAGCAACAAAGGTGCCGGTGAGACCAAGCTGGAACTGGACAGACGTAAGATTGAAAAGAGGATAGCGGAATTAAAAAAAGAACTGGAGACGGTTTCCCGCAATAGGGAGACCATGCGCAAGAAAAGGAACCGCTCCAGAATCCCGAAAGTGGCCCTGGTGGGCTATACCAATGCCGGCAAATCAACTATCATGAACCATATGCTGGAAATGTACGGTGAAAATAAGGAAAAGACAGTTTTGGAAAAGGATATGCTGTTTGCCACCCTGGATACCAGCGTGCGCTGTATCCGGCCCAGGCCGGACGAGGCCGGGGGGAACATGAACCAGCCCTTTTTTCTGGCGGACACGGTAGGGTTTATCAATAAACTGCCCCACGGACTGGTGCAGGCATTCCGTTCCACGCTGGAAGAGGTAAGGAGTGCAGACCTGATTGTGCATGTGGTTGATTTCTCCGACGAATATTTTAAACAGCAGATGGCGGTGACCAACGAGACCTTAAAGGAGCTGGGGGCGGGAGATATTCCGCAGATTGTGGTTTATAACAAAGCCGACAAAAGCAATATGGAAGATATCCCCAGGGTGAAGGACAGACAGATCTACATGGCTGCGTCGCTGGGATGCGGTATGAAAGAACTGACGGAGCTGATTGCCAAATGTGTGTATGCCGACAGAGTGGAGGCGGAGCTTCTTCTGCCCTACGGAAAGGGAAGCGTGGTATCCTATTTTATGGAAAATGCCACTGTGCTGGGGCAGGAATACAGGAACGACGGTGTGTGGCTCAGGGTGAGCTGCCATAGGGGAGATCTGGAAAAATATGCATCGGCCCAGACCGGGAGTTAAAGTGCCGGAAAATTCCGCCCGCCGGAAATGACGGGCGGAAAAAGAAGGAAATGATTTTTAGTACTTGTCTGTGAAGAAAATGTGTTGTATGATGAAATGAGGCGGGGAAGCTGCCGGAGCTGAAAGAATGATTTGGAATGCGAGGAATGGATGAAGATGAGGCATAGCAAAATCAAGGGAAAGATATGTATGATAACGGCAGCGCTTGTGCTGGGGCTGACCGGCTGCGGGGAGAACCAGATTCCGGATCTGACCAATGCGGAGATACAGGCTATTGGGGAATACATCGCCATAACCATGATGAAATATGATCTCAATAACAAAAGCAGATTGATGGAGCTTTCCGTATTAGACATAGAAGAAAGTGTCCTGGAAGAGAATGGGGAGACAGAGGACTCCGCGGGGATGGGACCGGTGGACGACACGCCGGTTGTGAACGCCCCGGGAGTGGAAGCGGAGACAGAGAATCCTGTCAGGCAGGAAGAGTATTCCATGGAGGAAGTAATGGGCCTCCCGGAGGGAATGACAGTTGCCTTTCAGGGGCAGGAAGTGTATGACAGTTATCCGGAGGAAGGGGATTTCTTTTCGATGAGCGCTTCGGAGGGAAAGAAACTGCTGGTACTGCGTTTTTCCGTTTCCAATGGTACGGCGCAGGATCAGGAGATGGATATGCTGGCATCGGACGCGGCATTCCATGTGACGGTGAACGGCGAGTATACCAGAAGGGCTCTGACCACCATGCTTCTGGATGACATGACCACATTTGTGGGGACAATACCCGCACAGGGAAGCGTGGAGGCCGTGCTGGTGGTGGAAATGGATCAGGAAACTGCCAGTCATATCTCATCCCTCAGCCTTACCGTGAAAAACGAATCAAAAACATATGCAATGGAGCTACTTCCCTGAGTTCCCTCTATAATAATACAAAAAAAGAATCCCGCATGCGGGATTCTTTTTTTGCGCAGGGGCGGGATTCTATACTCACGGA
>OFHN01001147.1_pt1 | contig 20082 bp, 19 predicted proteins | sample 1521321 | NCBI WGS metagenome assembly OFHN01 (sample SAMEA3504130, study PRJEB24116) | mouse gut metagenome | biome: mouse gut; feature: mouse-associated habitat; material: faeces | place: Denmark | collected 2011
GGCTTCAAAGTACATACCGCATATATTACAGAGGTAAAAAGAGAGTTAGGATTGCCGATGTATGATGCCCCTAATGCGGTAGAAGAATTGAAACAGCCGAGGAAACATCCGACGGCAGAGAAAGTGGAAGCCATAAAGGATGCCTTGAAACATTTTGAGGTAATTTGAATAGACAATATACCGATTTATAAGGCAGTAAAGGCAAATATGGGGGAATGAAAAGATGTTAAATAAGAAACTATTATTTATTAGTCATGCAGAAAAGGATAGTGTATTAGTTGAGAAGTTTATTGATTTGCTTTACGATATGGGAGTTCCAGAGGATTCTATGTTTTGCAGTTCAATAACGGAGATTGGGGTTCCGGTTAAAGAGGATATTTACGAATATTTGCGTAATTTGTTAGATTCTGAACAAGTTATTCCTATTTTTATGTTATCAGATAACTATTATGCCAGTGCGGCATGTTTGAATGAAATGGGAGCGGTATGGATGAAACAGAAAGATTATTATACGTTTCTATTACCTGATTTTGAGTTTTCTAAAATAAAGGGGGCGATTAATCCTAGTAAAAGAGGTATTTCATTATGGTATAAATCAGAAAGAGAATTACAAAATTTGAAAGAGGATTTAAATCAATTCAGAGAGCAAATGTGTAATATTCTTTTAAAGAAACACTAAAGATTTCTTGAAAAACGCTGTTAAATAGGCACTTACAAGCAATGAAAGGAGCAGTTTTACAACTATTTTACAACTTTTGCATTTAATAAATGGATTACCCGATTTTAAATCGGGTAGTCTGTTTTTTTTGCTCTTTTCAAACTATGAAATCAATAAGTCGGGTGCTTTTTAAAAAAGGAGTACAGGCATTATGTATAAATATTTTGCAGAAGTAAAAAGCGTTGAGGAATTGCGGCAACGGTACAGAGAATTATTAAAAAAATATCATCCCGATAATGAGGGCGGCAGTGTCGAGATTACACAGGAGATAAACGCTGAATATGACCGCTTATTTGAGGCTTTGAGCAAGGAAAAGCAAGTATACAAGAAAAACCCTAAGTACGATTATCAAGCCGAAAATGACGCATTTAAAGAGGTTTTGAACAAGATTATCCACATCAATGCAGATATAGAAATTATTGGTTCGTGGATATGGGTACATGGGGGATATGAGTACAGAGAGTTATTGAAATCTGTCGGTTGTCGGTTTGCTCCTAAGAAGAAGTGTTGGTGTTTTCACTATGGCGATTATGTAAGGTATCACAAAGACGAGGTATCGCTTGAGGAAATCCGGCAGAAATATGGAAGTAAAACCATACATAACAAATCCAAACAGTACGCTATCGGTTGATAATAGGACAAAGGCTTGATTTTTAGGTGTTTCGAGCCTTTCGTAAACAAACATGATCTGCGATACTCCGTATCGCAGACCATGTTTGCTTTTAACGACCTATGCTGATAAATCATCGTAGCCAATATCAGTAATGTCAATAATATCCGGGCAGTTATCGGTAGTTGTATCTCCATGTTTCAAACGCTCATTTCTCAAGCGCAATAATTCCAACTGCCAATCTGAAACATTCTTCTTGCGTTCGTTCTGAAATCTCTTGTAGAGTTTTTCCACGTTTTCACGGATTCTTTTTCCGGTTCGCTTGCTTTCCCGGTCAAGAAATTCGAGAAATTTAGCGTTCAGATTTTTTTCGTCTGAAACAATCTGATTGCAGATTTCAAGAATTTCCGCTACTTCCGTTTCCCTTTTCTGTACTTCCATTTCTTTGATAGCGACTGCTTGTAATTGTGCTTGAACGGTAGCTCTGTCATTCTCAACAGAGATACGCTCTTTTTCAAGTTCTTCCTTTTCGGCTTTTGACGATTTCATCATATCGGCAACAGCCATTTCCAGTTTATCTAATTCATTTCTCTTAATGCTCATTTTGAGTGCCTCCAATCTTAAATTTATTTTTCTATCAGACAACTCTTTGAGTTGGTCTGGGGTTAAGCCTTGTTGGTGCCACTCACCATTTTTGTCATAATATCCGGCAAGGTGTTCCTCAATCGGCTTGTTTTCTAATTCAATGTCATATCCTTTATCAAGCAATGACTTTCGGATTTTTCTATGCAGTCCGGCTAATTGTTTCGGGTTCTGAAAAAATCTGGTCTGGCTCAATGCCGCCTTGATTTTTCCGTCCTTTTCAGTTTCGTAACATGGGACAAACGAAATGTGCATATGTACGTTTGTTTCGTCCTTATGGATGGAAAAACAAGTGATATTTTTCCCAAACTGTTCCTCGAGAATACTAATTACATCCCACGTCCAAGTGTCCTCATGTCCCGAAATAGAATCATTATCAAGCTGAACCACAAGCGGACGGACAATCACTGTATCATTTTTCCCTTTTGTGGAAATCCTTGCCCCATGTTCTTTTGCATATTCAATTCGTCTGTTAATTGCGTCAACCATATCTTTAGAATGGCTTGTTTCCTGCCATTCTCCGTTAGAATCTTTATAATAGGATTCATTTTCTAATGTGAGGTCAGAATTTATATCTTCATTACTATGTTGTACCTCACAACCATTTTTTCGGTCTGTACCTCTGTCAATATGTCGGATATATCCGGCAATACCGCCATGCCCTGTTGTGCTGGTTTTTGTGCTTGTGTATTTACCAGAATAATGGATTTTTACGCTTGTGTCAAATGATAAATAGCCAATGCTAATCACCTCATTTCTTTATTGTATATCTCAATAATAAATCAGAATTTTCAGAATGCAACCCCTCTGTCAAGTATTTTTTTGAAATTTTTTTCTGTATTTTTTCTCCGTTTATATTTCATTTCCGACAGGCTTTGTACTGTTCGCGATAGACTGTTTTCTCCCGAAAAGGTATTCCGATTTGTATTCGTTGTAAGCAAAATACATCCATACCTAAAGAGTATGGATAATTTTGCAAGGGGAATGCTGCACATCCCCTTTGAACCCCTTGCCTTTGTTGCCCCGGCACTATATCTATTTTTCCTATTCGGTGTCTAATGCTCTAATGTCTAATAAAAAATCGGGTGCAGGAGTAAAAACGGAAAGGGGCTAATTTAGAAATGGACAAAACGGATAACAAGGAGTATAATTCTGGATAAGAAGAAATTTGTCGAAAAATGACCGATATTTCACAAAGATGAAATTTTTTGCATATACCAAAGAAAGGGGATTTACTATGAAGAACATCATCAAAAAATCAATCACATCTATTATCATCATGGCTTTAGCATTAACACTTGCTATGCCTATGAGTGCGGAGGCGGCAAGCAAGAAAGCTCCGAAACTGAACAAAACGAAAACGACGTTGACTATCACGAAGAAAAAGACAAAGCCTGCGGTTCAGCTCAAAGTAAAGAATGCCGCTGGAAGAAAAGTGAAATGGACTTCTTCTAACAAGAAAGTCGCTACAGTAAGCAAGAAAGGGAAAGTCGTTGCGAAGAAGAAAGGCGTGGCGGTGATTACTGTAAAGGTGAAAGGCAGTAAGACGTTGCGTTGTAAGGTAACGGTGAAAGATAACAGGAAAGCTGTTACGAAGAAACCGACACCTGCTCCTGCACCGAAACCGGAACCAAGTCCTGCACCGAATGGTGAATGTGAGCATGATTGGGTTAAGAAAGAAAAGGTTGTTGGGACAAAATACGCTTGTACTTGTGGACTTGTATTCAACACAATAGAAGAACACATTGCACACTGCGACGCACTCATGGAACAGGGACTTGACGGATGTGGTACATCATCTTACGACATCTACGAAACCTATTACGAATGCTCGAAATGTCATAAGACAAAATAAGTAATAACCTCCTGCTGAGAAGTGGGAGGTTGTTTTTTATGGTTTTTTGACCGGGATAATGCCCCCTAATCCTGTTACGATCCTTTTTTAATCTATCGTAACAGGATAGGGGGCATTATTTCTGTCTAGTAATCCCTATTGGTTTCCGGGGTGAGTTTCTCGGAGAAAAGGTTGATATTCCTTACTGTATAGGGGCATTCTCTTTTATCAGAGTGAAATTTGCATTCTCCACAAGTCCCGTAATAATCGCAAGTTGCTGTATCTCCCCCTAATGTTTTCTTGTCAAGAATATCCATCCTAAGGTATGGATTGTAAGGATTCCCACAGGGCAGTTTTTTGCTCATTGTTCCAGTTTCAAATCCGCTATGCGCTGTTCCAGTCCCGGCGGCTGTTTTTTCTTCTTCCGGCTCTTCCGTGACTTGAAAGGATTCGTCAATCATTCCGCTGTAATCGTATGTATTGGATTGTGGATGGTAGCCAGCCATTGTATCATTGAATTTGTTTTGAAAATCCTTGAACATTTCCGCCCTTTGTTTCTGTTCTTCCAGCGAACCCCTTTTTGATGGATTGCTTAATGCAAGGTAATTTGTTCCATCCTCTTTCTGTTTGATTTCACACAGATAGAACCGGGAATATGCGGCTTTAAAATGTTTCTCACCAAGTTTGCACATTTCAAGCCATTCAAAAAATGTATAATTGCTTGTGACGATAAAATATTGTCCCGTCCATGCCGGGTTGTTGCTCTGCCTCTTGTAAGCCCGGCAGATATAGTTATCCGTCATGTTTAAGAGGTAGGGGCAGACATCATCATCAATAATAATTGCCTGATGGTCAACACGCAAGTTGTCAAATTTTCCAGTCCCGCCGCCTTTGACCGTAAAATACCGTTTGCCGGACAATGCCTTTTCGGACGCATAGGTTTTACCGCTATTAGGCTCTCCATAGATGAAAACGCATAAACGGAGCATTTCTGCGCCCTCTGCAATCCGTTTGTTTACCCCTCTTTCATAGCTTTCACGGATTGTCTTTACTTTCGCATTACTGCGGACGTTAAAAGGCAGTGAATCATACCATTCCGAAAAATTTTTCAATTCGTAGCCAAGATTATAGGCTGTATCATCAATGGAAGTCCAGTCGTCGCCAGTGAGTTTTTTATTGCTCTCCGCAACCCGGATATATCCGTCCCGAATCTTTTTGATTTCATCAGTGGTTAAATTGCTGATAAGTTCATCCATTGAGTAAAGCTCTTTTCCCTCGTTGACTGCTGTTTCCGTTTCATGGGTCAAGTATGTGGCATATGCGGCAAAGTTCCCGACTGTTTCAACCCCGTGGTTTGCCCATAACTCATCATCTAATTGGGGTCTGTATTCAATTCCAAGGTCTTTCAGCAATTTTCTCACACGAATCCGTTTTTTCCTGTCCGTACATCTTAAAATGATATGGTAGTGTTCCTTTTCAATGGCTGGTTTCCAGAAATGCCCCTCGTCTGCATAGGTATCTCTGTTATGGCAGATGGCGATTACCTGAAAATCTTTTGGGTTTGTGGCTTGAATCTGTTTGCAGGTATAGTCCCAACCGTATTTCAATTGCTCGGCATATAATTTTAATGCAAGCGTGGCAACTTTGGAATCCAGCACAAGCGGCTTGCGGTTTTTGAGCCATCTATCCGATTTGTGTTTCTTCTTACCGCCATCCGGGGCTTGACTTTTCGGGGGATTTTGTGTTACATTTGTAATAGGTAAGTTTTGTGGCGCGTTTTGGCTTGTGGGAGCTAATGCGCCATTTTCATTTTGTTTCATATTCTTTATACCTTTCTATGATTTATTTTTCCATCGTCGGGACATTGGGACACAAAGGGACACAGTAGCGCGCGCCTCTTTGCCGTAGCAACGGCGCGCGTATGCGTGTTTTCATGCCGCAATGGGACAATGGGACATTAAGCTGAAAAATGTGTTCCATCCCAAAATCTATGCCAGTATTCTATTTTAAAGCTGTTTGGGACAATGGGACACACTTTTTCGATTTTTAAGGAAAGCACTTCTGCTAACCTTTGTTATTTTATATCATAGAAGAAATATTTTATCAAATTGCGGCATTTTTGCCATTTCTTATTATATCTTTATGTATTTTGTATGAATCTTCCCTCTTTGGCAAATACGCACAAATTCATTTGAATATTTTTGTGCATTTTTTTGGTTAAAATTTCCACGGAACATCCGATATTTGATATGACAACTAAATAAAAAGCGTTTGCAACCGTTAATCCTACACAAAAAGTTTGCGGTCAGCCATACCGGTATTTAATATCCGAATATCCGGTGCTGTCACAAATGGGTGTGGGAGAATGATTTCATAAAGATTTCATAGGGGTATCGAAAAAGATACCATACTTGGGGAAACCCAGTAACAGAGGATATTTCTGTTAGCAGACTTTCTGTATATGGCAGATAACATGCACGGTGTGACAAACACAGGTTCTAATTATGATTAGGGCTTGTGTTTGTGGCATCGTTTTTTTGTTGGTTAATACCGTCAAAAAAGGATGTGATACCATGACAAAAAACGAAATGTCCAATGAAGTGCCGATTCAGAACAGGGTATTATTGACTTTTCCACAAGCCGCAAAATATTCCGGCATAGGTGAGAACAAGCTGCGTGAATTAGCGGAACGTGAAGAGTTTTCCAACTGCATTTTAAGGAATGGGAATCGAAAGTTAATTAAGCGGGAGAATTTGCAGGACTACTTGTTAGAGCTGGATGAAATTTGAAAATCCAAAGAGCCTTGCTATATGGCAATAGTTTATGGCAAGGCTCCCACCTTATTCTGAAAAGGAGAAATCATTATGAGCAAGAAATTAAGGGAAGATGAAAATGGCAGAGAGTTATATAGGGGAGAAACCCAGAGGAAAGATGGCTCGTATGTCTATAAATACATAGGGGCAGACGGAAAGCCGAAATATGAATCCTCATGGAGGTTGACAAAGTCGGATAAAATCCCAAAAGGCAAAAGGAAAGTCAAACCCCTGCGTGAAATAGAAAAGGAAATCCAGCGTGACCTTATGGATGGCATAAATTCCACTGGTGCGGAGATGAATGTCTGCAAGCTATTTCAAAAACATATAGAATTAAATCCCAATGTAAGGGAATCCACGAAAAAGGGCAGGGAATGGTTGCTGAAGATTTTGCAGTCTGATAAAATAGGGAACATGAGGATTAAGAAAGTAAAGCCCAGTGACGCTAAGGCATGGGCAATACGGATGAAAGAAAAGGGGTATTCCTATCAGACTGTTTATAACCACAAACGGTTTTTAAAAGCCATCTTCTATACCGCAATGGAAGATGACTTCATACGGAAAAATCCTTTTAACTGGAATCTGGAAGATGTGATTGAAAATGACACGGAATCAAAGACAGCATTGACAAATGAACAGGCAGACAAACTTCTCTCATTCATGCAGACGGATAAAACCTACCGAAAACTTTACAATGCGTTTATGCTCTTATTAAATTCCGGGTTGAGAATATCGGAGCTTTGCGGCATAGGGGTAAAAGATGTTGACCTTGAAAACGGATATATCCACGTCAGCCATCAGCTAATATTTGAGAATGGCATATACCGTATAGAGCCGCCGAAAACGAAAGCGGGAGTGAGGGAAATCCCTATGACCGAATTTGCATTGAAAGCCATAAAGGACGAAATGCAGAACAAGAAAAATGCACAGCCTGTAAAAATAGACGGGCATTCTGATTTCATATTCCTAAACAAGAAAGGATTGCCTATGTATGGTGTGGCATATGCAACAGAATTTTCAGCCATGATAAAGAAGTACAACAAAAGCCATGAAGAAGAACCGTTGCCTAAAATCTCACCGCATACATTAAGGCATACATTCTGTACGAACATGGCAAAGAACAGGGATTTGTCACCTGCCGACTTGCAGAAGATTATGGGGCATGAAAACATTACTACTACGTTAGGATATTATGCACATGGTTCAGCGGAATCGGCTAAAGCGGCAATAAAGACATGGAGAGGGTAAAAACAGGATTTACAACTTTTTTTACAACTTCCATCCGTGATATTATGTGCCAGTTATAAGAAGATACATAAAACTACCCATAAAACAAAGTCCTACAAACCGCATAAAATAAGGATTTGTAGGACTTGTAAAAACTTATATAAAGATAGAAAAAGTTATTTAGTGTTTACATAGAAAAACAAAAAAATTGGGAACGAAAGAGGGATGGATTTATTAAACAAATTCAAGGATTTAAAATGGATAGGGATATTATTGTTATCAATTTAGAAGAGTGTGAGGGTTTTTGTATTGGGGAATATGAGAATAGTGGCTGTAGTGTGATATATGATAACGTCAAAGATAAAATCGATTCCTACATTGATTTTACAAGAACAAAAGCCGAGATATGTTCGGTCGTTATTTTTGTCGGAGAATTGGATGTAAGTTGTCAGTATAGCATTGGCAAAAAAATAATGTTTGAGTTAAAAGCTGCTGATAGTATATCGAATATAGAAGTAGAATGCAGGTTGAAAAATAGAGATGTTCGTAAAAAGGTTGTAACGTCGTCAGATTGGGAAAGGTATAGTATACCTTTGTCTGAATTTGGAGGAGATATATCAGAATGGAAATCCTTAAAAGAAATTAAATTTTTACTAAGAAGGAAGAATAATTCTGGTGGAAAAATCGAAATAAGAAATATGAAGATAAAATGATTTTGGAGGATTAGATGACAAAAAAGAAAGTGGATGTAACCATTCATAGTTCTGCGGCTGAATATTTGACATATATTGCGGCTGTTGGAGATACGGCTGAAAATATGGAAATGCGTTATGAAGATGAAAATATATGGCTGACACAGAAAATGATGGCGCAGCTTTATGATGTAAGCTTATCAACTATAAATGAACACATTAAAAAAATATATGGGGATAATGAGCTTACCGAGACGGCAACTATTCGAAAATTCCGAATAGTTCAAATGGAAGGCTCAAGGCAGGTGAACCGTGACGTTATCCATTATAATTTGCAGATGATAATTGCTGTCGGTTTTAAGGTAAACAATGACCGTGCAGTCCGTTTTCGTAAATGGTCAGGGCAAATTGTGAAGGATTATACAATCCAGGGTTGGACGATGGATAAGGAACGTTTGAAAAGAGGGCATGTGTTCACAGATGAATATTTTGAACGGCAGTTACAGAATATTCGTGAGATACGGTTCTCTGAGCGCAAATTTTATCAAAAAGTTACTGACCTCTATGCTACGGCTTTTGACTATGACAAAGATGCTAAAACGACCAGACAGTTTTTTCAGACAGTGCAGAACAAAATGCATTGGGCTGTTCATAGGCATACAGCGGCAGAACTTATCGCCGAACGAGCAAATGCAGAAAAAGAGCATATGGGATTGACGACATGGGAATCAGCCCCAAATGGAAAAATTGTAAAAACCGATGTTTCAATTGCTAAAAATTATTTGAGTGATGAAGAAATGTCTTATATGGAAAGAATTGTGTCTTTGTATCTTGATTATGCAGAACTGCAGGCTGAACGTCAAATTCCTATGAGTATGGAAGACTGGGCAAAGCGGCTGGATGGATTTCTGGAATTTAACGGAAATGAGATACTTACGGGCGCTGGTAAAATTAGTGCAGAACAGGCAAAACTTTATGCGGAGACAGAATTTGAAAAGTATCGTGTTGTACAAGACCGAATATTTATGTCTGATTATGATAAGTTTTTAATTGAAATGGAAGAAAAATCAAAGTAGATTTATAGAGTTAAAATAGTGGGAGATATAATTAATTATGCAATAGTGTGCCGCATTTTGTGGGAAAAGGGATGCACGCACGGTATTAGTATTGTAAAAAAATTGCCCATATTTCCGCAATTTTGTGGGGATATGTTCTAATTTGGTACGCATGTGGAGACCATCATACTTTTGTCCTATAAATCATCAGATAGTATTATTAATGTAAAGTGGAATTTGGAAAAGGTAAGGGGAAAGTGCCCGTGAATGCGATTGCAGAGCGGGCAAAGAAATATCAGCCGAAACCGAAAATTACATATAAAATTATACAGGAGGAATATGTTGAAAAGAAATATGGATTTAAAGTACATACCATTTATATCGCAGAGGTAAAAAGGTCTTTGGGGTTTAACAATGTATGATGCTTCTAATGCAATAGAAGAATTAAAACATCCGAGCAAACATCCACCGAAAGAAAAAGTAGAAGCAATAACGGATGCAGACTGTGGAGGTTTCTGAATATGATGAACAGCTTGTACGTCAGCTGATTGAAAGGGTTACAGTCTACGAAGAAAAGTTCGAAGTGGAATTTAAATCTGGTGACAATATCATGGGATGACGATGGATGTGGAGAGATAAGTATTACAAAAAAGTATATCAGCGTCTTGTAGAAACACAGGGCGTTTTTTATATTTTTGTAAATTTTCTCAGGAGGATATTGAGTTTGTCAACCAGACGGTTTATAATATTTGTGTAATAGTGGAGGTATATCATGACAACATCGGATATGATAAGAGAGTTGTGTGAGAAAATGAATATTAGTCTTGCGGAACTTTGCAGACGTATTGGGCAAACTCCGCAGAATTTTAATAAAAAGCTGAAGCGTGGAACAGTTTCCTTTGATGAAATGATGGCTATTGCAGAAGCTTTGGGTGTTAAATATGAGCAGACGTTTGTATTGCCAAATGGGGAGAAAATAAGCCTATATTAATCAATATATATTTTTGCTGCTAGGTAAAGTGTAAAGGAGGGAGAAGTTGTGGCAAAAAGCAGAAGGGCAAATGCTGTTTTATTTGGATTTGATTTTCAGGTAAATGCGGCAATTGTACTTATGATTGAAAACATTGAAGATTTGAAATCTTTGCGTTTGGAAGGCAACTTTGAAGATATTGAATTAGAGTTGGAAAATAATCAATATATTTTAGCACAGGCTAAAGCAGTAGAAAAAAGCAGTTCGGATTTCCGGAATGTCCGAAAAAACTTGGAAAAATCGTTGATTTCCTTGTCGGAAGGAAACCAGAAAGTTAATGCACAGCAACTAATATTGATTACTAATTCTCCTAATCCATTAAATGAAGAAATTTCCAGAAATATTTTTTGGGGAACTGCTCATCGTGATTATGGATCTTTGCCAGAGTCTTCTCAAGAGATAATAAGAGGGTATTTGGATAATATAAATCATCCATTAGACACTGAAAAGTTTATGATTCAAGTTTTGCCATTTGAAACGGATAGTGATATCGAAAGATATAAAGTAGTTAAACAAGTAGTAGATGATTTTGTTGGGGAGTTAAATTTGAATATTCCTGGTTTGGGAAAGAAACTGTTAAATATCTGGCATGAGGAGGTATTTAAAAATGGAACGAAAAAAGAAGCTGCTATTCAATTAAAGAAAAAGGATATTATATGGCCAATTATGGTCATTGCTACCGATGTCAGTTATTGTGACGATTCTTTTGCAAATATATTTGATTCCAGTGCTTACGATGAGATTGTCTGTCAATATAGAGACACTATAGAATCATGTTGTGAGCGGTGTGAGTTTTTTATAAGGGTACTCTGTGATTATAATACATATCAGACAATAAAGAAACCATCAGAGAAATGTATGGATTTCGTGATCAATAAATGGAGGGATTACCTGACAGAATTTGAATTGGACGGTATGGATGAAGAAATACAAAGAGGTTTAATACAGATAATTTTATATAGGATAATTCGCAATAGAATCGTTATTCAAAATATCAAGAAGGGGGTTAAGCTGTGATTTTCAAATCAATTTATCTTAAGGAAGGTTTTTTTGAACGCACGATCACATTCTCAGAAGGCGTTAATTTGATTCACAGTGTTGAAAATAGTTGTGGCAAAACTACCCTTCTGCGTTTTATGTTATATGCGCTGGGTTACAATATTCCGAATACACGGAAAATTAAGTTTGGTCGTTGTGAGGTGGAGTTGGTAATAGAATGTGAAATAGTAGGTAGTATTTCATTACGGCGTTATAGTGATATTGCGATTGAGGCTATAATAGAGAATAGAAAAAGAACATTTGTACTTCCAGAACAGCAAAATGATTTGCACAAAATTATTTTTGGAACAGGGAATGTCGACATTTTAGAAAATTTATTAGGAGCTTTTTATGTAGATCAAGAAAAGGGATGGACATTGCTGAATCGAGGAGTTGTAATTGGCAGCATCCATTTTAAGATTGAAGAATTAATTCGAGGATTGGCAGGTTGTGATTGTTCTGGGTTAATTCGTAAAGAAGCTCAGTTATCGAGTGAGATGTCGAAGTATAAGCAAATGTTTAGCGTTGCGCAGTATAGAAAAACTTTGGATGAAGAGGCAGGAGAGCTGGTAACAGATAGTTATGAAGAAGAGTCAGATATTGCTGTTAATCAGTTTCTTTTGCGTAAAGCGCGATTAAAGTCTGAACTTCGGAGAATTGATAATACCTTATCTGATAACAGAAGATTTAAGAGGTTTGTTGCTGATATGAAATTACTTGTTCAGGCTCCTGATGGTTCAACTTTTCCGGTGACAGAGAATAATATTGTTGGATTAAACGACGCAATAGATTTGCTTATTGTAAAGAGAAAAATGGTATCTAAGGAATATGCTACTGTTTCTGGAGTACTTGATAGACTTGAAAAAGAAAAAGATAAAGAGTATGAACAACTAGAATTTTATAAATCTGCTAGCCAATTAGAAATATTTGATAAGAGAATAGCGAGAATGCCCATGAATCCTATTGCAATTGAACAGGAAATTAAGCGATTGGATAAAGAAATTAAATCAATTCGGACAGAAATCAATGATATAACAAGGAATAATAATGCCATTGTTTCATCTATATCTAAAAATGTAATAAAATATGCGGAGGAGCTTGGTTTGGGAAATAAAGAAACAATACCTGCATCGTATCTTTTTACTTCAAATCTAAAAGAACTTTCGGGTGCAGTTTTGCATAAAACAGCGTTTGCATTTAGACTTGCATACATTTCTGTAATTGAGGATGCCCTAAAAATCAAATTACCAATTATCCTTGATTCACCAAGCGGAAAGGAAGTTGACCAAGCTAATATTAAGCTCATGATGAACATTTTGAAAAGAGATTTTGCTGATCATCAGATTATTATTGCTTCTATTTTTAATTATGATTTCGATAATGTGAAAAATATAGAAATCAAAGAACGCTTAATAGATGTGAATACACTATAGTATGGATATAAATTATATGTAAAAAAGACATTAGATAAAGGAGTAGTTATGAACGGAAATATTATTCGAATGGGATCAGAGAAAAAAGGATTTGGATTTATATTAGGCGAGGATCACAAAGACTATTTTTTCCATATAACATCATTAGTACGTTGTTCATGGAAGGATTTAGGGGAAGGAGATGCAGTTGTATTTATTCCTAAAACGATAAATGGGAAATTAAAGGCTACATATGTGGAAAAATATTTTGTGGAAACAAAAGACAAAATTAGTGATAACTCTAAACGGGAAAATACATATGCAGGTATTCATCCAATGGTTAATTTAAATTCGTTTGATAGTGAAGAAAGAAATATTATTAAAACATTGGGAAAGACTTTTTATGTAACAAATGGCGGAATAAAAATTAGCTTAGGAGCAACTAGCGAGTATCGTTATTGTTTGATTAAACCGACAGATTATTTTAGTGAACAGTTTAATCTAAAGAGAGAGATAGTTGTTATCTTTTCTAATTATGAAAAGTTTGAACCTCGGACATTTGACGCAATTGCAGAAGTTTATAGGCGCAATGAGCAACAATTTAGAATTGATCGGATTTGTAGTATTATTATAAGTAAAGATAAAAATGTGATTGAAGAGCTTCATCAAATTTTAAAGAATGATATTGAAATGCAAGTGGTTGTTCCTTTTAGATATGTAGAACTTCAAAGTGGAGATAAAACTCAATTAATTACTAATAGATTTAGAGAACACTTTTATGAAAGAGATTTATTTGCATTTGAATCACCACTTAAGAAAGATATTTATTTTTTTGGTAGACGAGATTATATTCATGAATTATTAAGTCGTCATAATAGTAGCGAAAATTCTGGAGTTTTTGGATTGCGCAGGAGTGGAAAAACATCGGTTCTTCAAGCTGTTGAAAGGGCAGCAAAGTTAATTAATACGGTATGTGTTTTTTTAGACTGTCAAGATTTGTATCATTTTAGTTGGAATAGAGCACTATTTGCCGTAATTGAGAAAATCTCAAAAAGTGTTAATATGCCTATTTCATCGACAAAAGAAAATTATGATGAAGAGAATGCTAATGAAAAATTCGCATATGATTTGAATGCTATTATCTCTGCATCACAAAGAGATATTTTGTTGCTTATAGATGAGATCGAGCAAATTACACCCGGATTAGGCATGAAAGATAATTGGAAAAATGGGGTGGATTTTGTTAAATTTTGGCAAACTGTTAGGAGCAACTTTCATAAATGGGGAAAGAAATTTACATTTATTTTAGCTGGTACAAATCCTTCTGCAATTGAGCAAGTATCAATTGCCGGTCATGATAATCCATTATTCAATCAATTAAAGGCGGACAGTTATTTGTTGCCATTTAGTGTAGATGATACTAAAGAAATGATCAATAAGTTGGGCGGTTACATAGGGCTACGTTTTGATGATATTGTATGTGCGAAGTTAACACAAGATTTTGGCGGTCACCCATATTTAATTAGACATTTTTGTAGTGCAATTAATAAGTACATAATGGATGGTAGAATGCAGAAACCTGTATTAGTAACTAATGCTATATATAATAAAGCAATGCCAATTTTTGCTAAAAAATCGGCAGACAATTATTGCCGATTTATTATGGGAGTGCTTATTGATTATTACCCAGAAGAATATAAGTTCATTGAGCAATTAGCGTTAGGAAATATAGGAATAGATGATCAGGCAATATATGATCCGCAAATGATTTCTCATTTATTAGGATATGGGATTATCGAAGATAATCAAGGCGTTTTGGATTTTAAAATTGAAGTGCTAAAGAATTATTTGAATAGAAAGTATGCTTATAAACGACAAAATATGACTAATGAAGAAAAGTGGGCTGAAATCTCTGAAAGAAGAAATAGAGTAGAGCTTAAAATTAGAGTTATCGTAAAAACGCAACTTAAGGCGATATATGGGAACAGTGCTAAGCAAAAAGTGTTGGATAGTATGCGTAATGAAGTTCGTCTTAAGTATGCTAATTTGCAGTATAATGATTTGTTTGATCCTAAAAAATGTGAAATATATTTTTTGCAGCTTGGCAATTTGATTGAAAAGCATTGGAACCAATGTTTCAAAAATATTTTTAGTAGAAATAAACCATCAATTAAGTCATATTTTACAATTATAAATGATTTAAGATGTGAGTGCCATGCAGCTCCTGTATCAGATGAAGAAATGGATAGTTTCCGTGGTGCAATGAGAACATTGGAAAAAGAGGTAAATAGTTATTTTAGTTGCTAAATTCTTCCTAAAGGCGGTTGTTGATATGTTTCCGCAAACAAACAGAACACTAAAACTAAAGTAGATACGTTTCCAAGAACGGAAAGGGCATTTGACATACTTCCTGTCCTCTCGTGCCATACAGAAAGTATCGTGTTGCTTTCCAAACTTCATACAAAACAGAATATAGAAGTGGAATTGGAAATGAGCGAGATGGATTTAACTGCGGCGGAGAGCAAGGCAACTTATGAGGAAATCAAGGATTATGTGTTGGAGCATACGGGATTGAAAGTCAGCAGTCTATATATCACACAGGTAAAGGAGAAATATGGGATTGTTGAGAGAGTAAACTATAATCTGCCAAAATCAGAAAATTCCTGACAGCCGAAATGTCCGTCAGAGAAAGAAGCGGCTATTAGAGAGGCGTTGGAACATTTTCGTATGATTTGATGGCGGCGTGGAATTGATGAAATATTTTTTTGTAATTTTTCGTAAAAAATATACAGAATAAACTTTTTGAAAAATGTTTTCCATACTTTTACGGGATTTAAGAATTAAGATGATTAGGAGAAAAGAATGATTTCAGGAGAATACTACCAAACAAAATGTAGAGAGACAGGTTATAGTGATGAATTTAAGCAGTGTATTGAAAATGCTTGTGAATATTGTATAGATAATATGCAATCGACAGTTTCAGGAAATCCATATTATAAGGGAGAGCATCCACTCATGTTATTGGGTGAAATTCAGAGTGGAAAAACAAGAGCATTTACGGGTTTGATGGCTTTAGCATTTGACAATGGATTTGATTATATTTTTATATTGACTAAAAATAACATAGCGTTAGTTGAACAGACATATAAACGAATGAGAAAGGAATTTAAGACATTTATAGACCAGGATAAAGTGGATGTGAATGATATTATGAAATTGCAAGATGAGCTAACACCGTATGAATTGGATAAAAAATTAATCATTATTGCAAAAAAGCAAAAGGATAATTTGCATAGAATTAGTAGTTTTATTAGATACACGATGATTAACGGTGAGAAAAATTGTTTAATTATCGATGACGAAGCAGATACGGCGAGCATAGGGTATGAAAAGATTAAAGATTCCATGGAAGATTTTAATCTCCGTACTGTAGCAGCTGAAGTTGATAAAATTAGAGGAAGTTTAGATGGATGCGTGTTTGTTCAAGTTACAGCGACACCATACGCATTATATTTACAGCCAGACTTTGAAGGAATGGAAATAAAGCCTATAAAGCCGCTAAAGACAGTTTTGGTGCCATCTGGGGAAAAATATATAGGAGGGGAGTATTATTTTTTAAAGTCAAATGATGAGAACAGTCAAGGAAGGTTTATATTTGAAGAGGTATCTGATGAAGAGCAAGAGATAGTTTCAGCTAAAATTACAGATAGACGAAGATTTAAGGAAGAAGAAATTCTCATTAGGGAAGACAGAATGTCAACTTTTAAGCGTGGAATCATTAATTTTATTATGGGCGGGTGTATTTTAAACAGAAATGGGAAAAAACAAAAATATGCCTATGTCATTCATACAGCAGTTGCACAACAAGCGCACGACAGAGTTGCTAATATTACAAAAACACTGATTTATCAGCTTAAAGAACGAGCAGAGGAACATATTGTATACATAGAGAAACTCTTGCAAGAGAGTTACAGAGATATTTCTAATTCAGTTGTTGAATTTGGTTTCGATATGCCTGAATATGAGGAGATTAAAGAGGATTTTTATTCTGCTATTGTACAAGGGGTAAAAGTAAGTGTCATTAATTCGAAAGATGATATTAACAAATATTTGAATGAGGATACGGGAGAGTTAAAGCTGAGAACACCATTTTCTATTTTTGTGGGAGGACAGGTATTAGACAGAGGAATTACAATTCCTAATATGGTTGGTTTTTATTACGCAAGGAATCCTAAAACGATGCAGCAGGACACGGTTATGCAGCATTCAAGAATGTTTGGTTACAGGGGAAATGATTTTCTTTCAATTACAAGATTTTATACTACGAGAAAAATTTATGAGAGTATGGTAAAGATTACGGAGATTGACGTTGCTCTAAGAGATGATATTAGACACAATAGATTTGAAGATGGGATATGTTTTATCGAACGCAGGGGAGATACAGCGTCTACGGCTAAAATAGTGCCATGTTCACCAAGCAAGATTTCAGTTTCAAATGTGGTTTATTTAAAGCCTTCATCTCGTATTTTACCTATTGGTTTTTTGGCGAAAGCAAAGGCGATTTCGGATAAAGTAGTAAGAGAAGTTAATTTGATGATAGATAGTATCATGCCAAGAGAACAAAAGAGAGAAGTAATCATTGATATTGTTAAGGCAGAAAAGCTAATTGAAAAAGTATATAGCTGTCTGGTTCCAGATGAAAATACAGAGAGATTTGTAGAATACGATAAAATGATTTCTATATTAAGGTATGTTTCAAAACAGTCGGAAAAATGCTATTTAATTGTAAGGAGAAATCGTAATATGCCAAAATATAAAGAGGGCATGAGGTATATAGATTCTCCAGATACTGGACAGGATGAACAAAAATTAGCCAGAGAAATTTCCATAGATATGCCATGTTTAACTTTATTGCATCAAAATGGCGTTGCTAAAGGTTGGAAAGGTAGGGAATTTTGGTGGCCGATATTAACTTTGCCTAAGAATACACCCAAAACAATTTATGCTTTGCCAAATGTAGATGGAAGGATAAGAAAAAGATAAACATAGTGATTGGCAGAAATGAATATGGGAGGTGTTTTATGGATAGACGTAAGCGTATGGGAAAAGATAAAGAGGGAGTGATTTTTCCGGTTGCTCCAAATCTTTTTGAAATGAGTGATAGTTATTTGCAATTTATAGAAGAAATTAAGAAAGAAATTCAGAAGCAGAGAGTTTCCGTTGTAATGAATGCCAATGCAAGCATGATTTGCCTTTACTGGAATATTGGCAGGGCTATTTTGAAAAAACAAGAGGAAGAGGGATGGGGATCAAAGGTTATTGACCGTATGTCAAAGGATCTGAAAATTGCTTTTCCAGAAATGTTCGGCTTTTCTCCACGTAATATTAAATATATGCGCAAATTTGCCCAGTGTTGGGGGGATGAGGAAATAGTGCAACGGGTCGTTGCACAAATACCATGGCGGACAAATATTACTTTGATGGATAAATTAAAAACACAGGAAGAACGTATATGGTATGCTGGTAAAACAATAGAAAATGGTTGGAGTAAAACGATACTTGAGTTACAGATACAAAGTAAATTAATGGAACGAACTGGAAAAACAGTCAACAATTTTCCTGCGGCACTGCCACCGCTTGATTCTGATATGGCGAATCAGATATTTAAAGATCCTTATTTGTTTGACTTTTTGGGAACTGATATGCCAAGACGTGAAGTGGAAATAGAACAGAAACTAACAGAACATATTCAAAGTTTTCTATTAGAATTAGGACAGGGATTTGCATTTGTTGGTCGGCAGGTTCATTTAGAGGTTGGAGGACATGATTTCTATTTGGATCTTTTGTTTTATCACTTGAAATTACGCTGCTATGTTGTGATAGAATTGAAAGCCTGTGATTTTGAACCGGGATTTATCAGCCAATTAAATATGTATCAGAATATAGTAAATGATATTTTGTGTCATCCTGACGATAAACCTACAATCGGACTTTTGTTGGTTAAGGGTAAGAATAAAACTGTAGTGGAATATTCTTTATCTGGTTATCAGAACCCAATTGGTGTTGCAGATTGGCAGAATCAGCTCACACAGTCTTTGCCAGAGGAGTTCCAGAGCAGTTTGCCTTCTATTGAAGAAATAGAAAAAGAATTAGAATAATAACAAAATTAACAGCAAAAGTGCAACGGCCGTTGCACAAATGGGATAACAGCCATGAGGGGCGGTCAGTGGCTTAAATCAATTCGGTTTAAGCTGCCGATTATTGATGGTGATTTAAGTATAGGTTTGGACAATGATGAACATTTGGAGATGTGCGTCCTTTTGGGTAGGAAATAGTAACACCGCTGATACTGTCTATGCGTATGTTGATATTGAGCCGAAAGATAACGAATATCTGAAAGACGTAAAATGGTATGCAACTTATACGGAAATCAAAGAATGGATAAAATCAGAGTATGATTTAAAAGTATCATCCTTGTATGTGGCACAGATAAAAGACAAATGATATTGTCAAAATGCGGTATTGAGAAGCGTCTGAATTATAATGTGGGTGATAATAAAAGTCGTGTGCAAATGTCCGCGGAGAAAGAAAAAGCGATTATGGAGGCGTTTAGGCATTTTAATATGATATGAGATAGCTGGTATGGTCAGATAAGTAAGGAGAACTTTATGAATATGCATGATAAAATGGCAAAGGAATTATTTGACAATAAGTCTTTAAAGGCATTATCTTATCTAATTGAGCATGGAAGAGAATTAGAATTTGAATATGACAAAAAAATATGTTTCCTTAGTAAAGATAATTCGAGCGGCTTTGTATCTATATGGGTTGAGAAAAAGGAACAGTATTTTGATAGCATGGAACAATTGATAGAAAAAGCGGAAATTAATAATGTTTCCTTTGAAGAAATTTGGAAGGAAGGTGAGTTAAATATTCTCTATTAAAACATATATGAATCAAAAGAAAGCGCCAAATATTCCTGCGGATTTCCTGATCCTCAAGTATCACCTA
>OFHN01001148.1_pt1 | contig 20067 bp, 15 predicted proteins | sample 1521321 | NCBI WGS metagenome assembly OFHN01 (sample SAMEA3504130, study PRJEB24116) | mouse gut metagenome | biome: mouse gut; feature: mouse-associated habitat; material: faeces | place: Denmark | collected 2011
AGCCTGTCCATGACGGTTAAGGAGCCGCAGAAGGAAAACATGCTTGCGGCAATACTGCCTTCCCTCATTATGATGGTCGTTATGATACTGTTTTTTATGTTCCTGTTCAGCCGGATGCAGAGCGGGAGCGGAAAGATGTCCTCTTTCGGCAAGAGCAAGGCAAGGATGAGCATAGACGAAAAGAACAAGGTAACGTTTCAGGACGTAGCTGGCTGTGATGAGGAAAAGGCAGAGCTGGAGGAGCTTGTCGAGTTCCTGAAAGCGCCGCAGAAGTTTACCGATTTGGGTGCGCGGATACCGAAGGGCGTACTGCTTGTTGGCCCTCCGGGTACCGGTAAGACCTTGCTTGCAAAGGCTGTTGCAGGGGAGGCGGGCGTGCCGTTTTTCAGCATTTCCGGTTCTGACTTTGTGGAAATGTTCGTAGGCGTGGGCGCGTCCCGCGTGCGCGATTTGTTTGAACAGGCAAAGAAAAATTCGCCGAGCATTGTATTTATAGACGAGATTGACGCTGTGGGCAGACGCCGCGGCGCGGGCCTTGGCGGCGGGCATGATGAGCGCGAACAGACGCTGAACCAGCTGCTTGTGGAAATGGACGGTTTCGGCATTAACGAAAGCGTTATCATCATTGCGGCAACGAACCGCGCGGATATTCTTGACCCTGCGCTTCTGCGCCCGGGCCGTTTCGACCGGCAGGGGTATGTGGGGCGTCCTGACGTAAAAGGGCGCGAGGCAATCCTCCGCATACATTCCAAAGGCAAGCCTCTGGCAGAGGAAGTCGACCTGAAGGTCGTTGCGCAGACAACGGCAGGCTTTACCGGTGCGGATCTGGCGAACCTTCTGAACGAAGCCGCCCTTTTGACCGCGCGGCACGACAAAAAAGCCATTGATATGGAGGAGCTGCAAAAGGCCCTTATCAAAATTGGCGTAGGTACAGAAAAGAAAACAAGAGTCATTTCCGATAAGGAAAAATATATCACGGCGTACCACGAAAGCGGACACGCAATACTGTTTGAAGTACTGAGCGAGCTTGACCCGGTACACAGCATTTCCATCATCCCTACGGGTATGGCGGGCGGCTATACGATGCCGCTTCCGGGCGAGGACAGGATGTACCGCACGAAAATGTATATGGAACAGGATATTGTGGGTCTGCTGGGCGGACGCGCGGCGGAGGCCATTGTGATAAAGGACGTGACGACGGGCGCGTCCAACGACATCGAGCGTGCAACGGCGATGGCGCGGAGCATGGTGACGCAGTACGGCATGAGCGAAATCCTCGGGCCGATACAGTTCGGGGAGGACAGCAACGAAGTCTTTATCGGGCGCGACTGGGGCCACACCCGCAATTACGGTGAGGCTGTCGCGACAACGATTGACGAGGAAGTCAAGCGCATCGTGACGGAAGCGTATGACGAGGCACTCCGCATTTTGCAGGAAAACATGGAAGTACTGCATGCTGCGGCAAAGCTGCTTGTAGAGAAAGAAAAGGTTACGGGTGACGAATTCCGTACGCTGTTTGACCCGAATGTACGGGAGGAAATTCTCGGCATTGCGGAGAATAAAGAGAATACGGAGCCGGAAACAGAAGCGGCTGTGCAGGAAGAAAAGAAAACTGCAACACTGTCAAAGGAAAAAGAAGAACCCAGAGAGGAGAACGAATAATGGAATTCAACAATATTGTACCCGGCATGACATTTGAAAAGGAATTTGTTGTAGAGGAAGAAGATACGGCAGTGCATTTCGGCAACGACAATGTGCCTGTGTTCGCTTCTCCCCGCATGATCGCATGGATTGAAGGCACTGCAATCGGCACAGTTGCGCCGTTTTTGCCGGAGGGCTGGGAAACGGTCGGTACGAGCTTTAACCTGGCGCATATGGCGGCTACGCCTGTGGGCATGAAGGTGCGTGTTGTGGCGGAGCTGACGGAGGTTAAGGGCAAACTGCTGACATTCGCAATCAAGGCGTATGACGAAGTGGATAAAATCTGCGAAGGCACGCATGGGCGCGCGATTATTGAACTGGAAAAATTCCTGAGCCGCGTGAACGTAAAGGGCAAAAACTAAATTATCGTTTGCAATCTGTTTGAAACCCCGGAAAAGGCGGCCTGCTTGAAAAACCGTTAATTTTGGCGGACGCCGGAGAACACAGGGAAGTATGAAGGGAAACGGGGAAAAGTCTGAATATTACAGAGTTTTCCACGTTCCCTTTTTTTCTGCAGATAAAACACAGGGGGAATCAGAGTCTGACAAAGGAGGGCGTCAGATGTATCGGATTTTAGATATCTTGAAGGGGGAAACAGGCTATATTTCCGGTGAGGAAATTGGCAGAAAGCTGGATATTTCCCGTGCTGCTGTATGGAAGGGTATCAGCCGCCTGCGGCAGGAGGGCTATGAAATTGAGGCGGTCACGAACAAAGGCTACCGTCTTGCGCCATATGAAACGATGTATAACCAAAAGGAGTTGGAAAGCGGGCTGAAAACGAAATATATGGGCCGTCCATTGTTATTTTTTCATGAAACGGATACAACGAGCAACCGTATCCGTGAATTTGCGCTGGAAGGCGGGGCGGAAGGCGCGCTGGCTGTGGCGGAAAGCCAGACGGCTGGACGCGGCCGCAGAGGACGCCATTGGGAGGCTCCGGCGGGTACCGGCGTTTGGATGAGCCTGCTTCTGCGTCCGAAAATGGAACCGGCATCTGCCCCTGCGTTGACACTGCTTGCGGGGCTGGCTGTGGCAGAGGCTTTGGAGGAAGTGACGGGGCTTTCCATGGAAATCAAATGGCCGAATGACATTCTCTGCAATGGCAAAAAGATTGTCGGCATACTGATGGAGATGGACTGCGAGATGCAGGAAGTACATTTTATTGTACTGGGCATTGGCGTAAATGTGAATATGGCGGAATTTCCGGAAGGGCTGCGGGAAAAGGCAACTTCGCTCTATTTGGAAGGCGGCAGGACGTATTCCAGACGGCAGACTGTACACAGCATTTTGGAACGTTTTGAAGAACTTTATGACGCGTTTTTGCAGAGCGGCAGTTTTGTCCCGTTCCAGAAACGTTATCGTGAGAAATGTGTGAATATCGGCAGGGAAGTCCGCGTTTTGGGGCGGGAGGAATTTTCTGCGGTTGTGCTGGACGTTACGCCGGAGGGCGAACTGCTTGTCCGGCGGCTGGATACCGGGCGGGAGGAAGTTGTTTTTTCCGGTGAGGTTTCTATCCGGAAGGAGGGGACAGGCTGATGGAACGGAAGATTTTGGCTGCGGCAAATGCAGAAAAGCAGAAATATTTTCTGGAACCGGAGTTCCGAGAGCTGCCTGAAAGTATACAGGAGGAAGTGCGGGTGATCTGCGTTTTGCTGGCGCAGAAACTGAACTGTACATTCCTGATGGGCTTCGACGAGGCGGGGGAATTATATTTTGAAACGGTGCGCCGCGAGGACGATTTTGATTTTGACGAGATTGGCGCAGGGCTGGAAATCGGCGCGCTGCGGCGGGAGAAAAAGGAGCTCCTGCGCGCGCTGGAACTTTGGTATGCCGTATATTTTATGGAGGAGGGGCAGGAGATAAAGGAAAGGCTGCTGAAGGAGAACCCATAAACGGTGTAGGTGGGGAAAAAAGAAATATACCAGCTGTAATTTTTATAAAATGTGCGGCAGGACAATCCTAAATTCTGTAAATTCTTGCTATTGGCAGGGGTTTATGGTATTATTTGTATGATTTACTGTATTACCCATGAGCATAGCTCCAGCTATGGCTTTAGGATAACGCTATTTTACAGAAGGGGAGATTTTTATGAAGAAAAAAGCAGTTGTATTCTGCCTGCTGGGTGCGATGGCACTCGGCACATGCACCGTTTCTGCGGCGAACGGCACAAAAAACATTTCCGCAACATTCCGCAATATCAAAATCGTTGTGGACGGGAAAGAGGTTTCCACAAGCGCAGAGCCGTTCATTTACAACGGGACGACATACCTGCCTATCCGAGCGGTGGGCGAGGCTGTCGGCAAAGAGGTGACATGGAACGCAGGGACGAATACCGTTTACCTTGGGGAAGTACCCGAGAGCGCGAAACAGCCTGAAACACCTGCCGCGCCTGCGGCAACAGGCAGTCTGCCGGTTTTCACGAAATTCATGGTGGAATCCGAAATGTACGGCGAGGAGGAAGTTTCTGAAGTGCTTGCAGCAGTCCGTTCCGGCAAGGAAAGTGCTTATATGATTGCCGAAATGTACCTTAAGTGCATAGATGAAGCTATATATGCGGACAACCCGCAGCTTGCAAGGGCTGCTTACGCGGAGGCGCAGACCGCACTTGCCAGCATTACGGGTGCTCCCGATTATGCGGAGGCGAAAGAGGAGTTTGAGCGCATATACCAGCAGGATTTCCTGCCAAGGCTTTAAGCCCTGCGGATACGGGATTCCGCCCGCATGAAATATACATAACAGAAAAGGCCCCTGCTTTGCGGAAGCTTGGCGGGGGCTTTTGCTGTGCCCAATTTCAGGGGCAAACTGGAAAAAATGCGCAAAGAAATAATTTTTTTGTGCAAAAATGCGTGCAAACTGCAAAAAAATGTTGTAATAATCTGATTTGCTGTTATAATGAAGAAGGTTGGACAATCCGGAGGAACTACGGAAAACGGACGTTATGCCAGCGGGCAGATGTACCGTGTTCCTTCCGAAGGGGCGGAAGACCACGACACCATAATCATCTTATATCTCAGAAAAGAATGAGAATGAAAGGGGAACTGAAAAATGAGTGAAACAGCAGTAAAAGAAGGCGCAGGGAAAATGCGCAGAATGTCCGCAGGAGAGTTGACCACTATGGGGCTTCTGACAGGTGTTTTGTTGCTTATGTCGTTTACGCCGCTGGGGTATTTCAGGACGCTTGGGCTGTCCATATCCCTGATGATGATTCCGGTAGCCATCGGCGCGATGCTGATTGGACCAATGGCAGGGCTCTGGCTGGGCTTCGTCTTTGGCGCAACCAGCTTCCATCAGGCGTTGCTGGGAGGAAGCCCGTTCAGCACAATGCTGCTGAGCATCAGCGTTTTCCGTACATTTCTGGTATGCGTGCCTACGCGTATGCTTATGGGCTGGCTGACAGGCGTGGTTTATCTGGCGGTAAAAAAAATGTTTTCCGGAAAAACGGTCAGCTATTTTATCGGTGGTTTCTTTGCGGCATTCCTGAATACGTTGTTTTTCATGGGCGCATTGATCCTGCTCTTCTGGAATACGGAATACATTCAGGGGCTGAGCGCGTCTTTGGGAACAACGGGCCCGCTGCTCTTTGTTTTGGCTTTCGTAGGCGTCAACGGTGCGCTGGAAATGCCTGCAAGCTGTATTGTGGGCGGCGTGGTGACGAAGGCGGTCAGCCGGACACTGCATAAAAAAGTAGTATAAAGAAATTCCATTACTGAAAGAAAAATCTGACAGCGCAGGAGCGGGGAAACGCCCTTCCTGCGCTTTTTTAAGCCGCCGGGCGCGGGTGCGGGCGGCGCAAGGAGAATATGGCTATGATACTTGTTATTGATGTAAGCAATACGAATATGGTATTCGGCGTATTTGAGGGGAAAATGCTCAAGGCAAGCTGGCGGCTTTCCACGCAGAGCGGCCGCACCTCTGATGAAACGGGGCTGATGATTCGTTCGCTGTTTGAATATTCCGAGGTTTCCGTGGGCGAGGTGAAAGCGGTCGTGGTTTCTTCTGTTGTGCCGAACGTGATGTATTCTACGCTGAACGGGATACGGAAATTTTTGAAAATGGAACCGATGATTGTGCGCGCAGGCATGAAAACAGGCATCAATCTGCGCATGGAAAATCCTAAGGAAATGGGGACGGACCGAATTGTAAACCTTGTCGCTGCCTATGAAATTTATGGCGGACCGGCGATTGTGGTGGATTACAGCACGGCAACGACGTTTGACGTTGTCAGCGAAACCGGCGAATTTTTAACAGGGATTACCGCGCCGGGGCTGGAGATCTGCGCGGACGCGCTCTACCAAAAGGCGGCGAAGCTGCCGAAATTTGAAATTGTGCGCCCAAGAAGCATGATTACGCGGAACACGGTGGAAAGCATGCAGGCGGGGCTGGTATACGGGCATATCGGTGAAGCGATTTATATTATAGAGCAGATACGGGAGCATTTTGGTCTGCCGGATATGAAGGTGATTGCCACCGGCGGATTTGCGAAGGTAATTCAGGAGGAAAACAAAATTTTCGATGTATATGATTCTGTTCTTGCGCTGCATGGGCTGCGGCTGATTTACGAGAAGAACAAGGGCAGGAGATAGGAGGCAGACAGATGCTTTTGGTAATCGACGTTGGCAATACGAATTATGTTTTGGGCGTGTACCGGGGGGACAAGCTGATTAAATGCTGGCGTATGGCGACCGGGGATAACCGGACAGCAGATGAAACGGGCATTTTTATACATGGGCTTTTCGATGCTTCGGGTGTAAACGCAAAGGATATTGAAGCGGTTATCATTTCTTCCGTCGTGCCGGACATTATGTATTCGCTGACGCAGGGGATACGGAAATATCTGGGTATCGAACCGATGATTGTGAGCGCGGGCATGAAAACGGGCATTGTAATCAAGCGGGATAACCCCAGAGCGGTTGGTGCGGACAGAATCGTCAATATGGTGGCGGCAAACGAGATTTACGGCGGGCCCGCTATTGTCATAGACTATGGCACAGCGAATACGTTTGATGTAATCAACGAAAAATCGGAGTTTATCACCGGCTTTATTACACCGGGTATTTCGACCTGCGCAGACGCGCTCTACCAGCGGGCGGCACAGCTGCCGAAGGTGGAAATCAAAAAGCCGAAATCCATCGTTGTGAAAAATACAATAGGCAGCATACAGGCAGGGCTTGTGCTGGGGCATATCGGGCAGACGAGGGATATTATACAGGAGCTGAAACGGGAACTGAACCTGCCGGATATGAAGGTCATTGCGACAGGCGGGCTGGCGCGGGTGATTGACCCGGACAGGAAGATTTTTGATGTGCTTGACCCTGTGCTGACGCTCAAGGGGCTGAAAATTCTGTATCAAAAGAATAAGGGCTGAAGGCCATACGGGGCAGACGGTTTTGTCTGCCCTGTCTTTTGGGAAAGAAACGGTCGGCTGTAATTTAGAAAGTTTTTCTTTTGGAAAAGTATATTTTGGGTATGCAAAGCAGAGGTTTTGTGCTATACTTTTTTGCGGAAAAGTCCTGCTAAGAACAAAATATGTTCTGCAGGAAACAAAGAAATTTGGGAGGTATCAAAAATGAAGATGAAAGGCAGACTGATGCTGCTTGTCATGCTGGTCGTGGCTGTCGCGCTGGGGGCGATTTCCTATTACGGCATCGGCGAGGACGGGCAGATGAGTGCGGCACAGATCAAGCAGGGGCTGGATCTGAGCGGCGGCGTGGACATTGTGTATGAAGCGGACCAGGCGGCGGTAACAGAGGAGGAAATGGCGGCAGCGATTTCCCTGCTGCAGGGACGTCTGGACTGGAATGGCTGGACGGAGGCGGAAGTCGCGAAGGAAGGCGACAAGCGCATCCGTGTGCAGATTCCCGGTGTGGAAAATGCGGAAGAAGCCATACAGCAGATTGGCAAAACGGCGCAGCTTTCTTTTGCAGATGAGGCGGGAAATGTACTGCTGACTGGCGACATGGTGCGCAACGCAACGAAGCAGGTGGGCGCGATGGAGCAGAATGGCCCTTCCGCGCCGTATGTTGCTCTGGAATTTAACGATGAGGGCAAACAGCGCTTTGCGGCTGCGACTGCGTCAAACATCGGCAAGGTCATTTATATCATTATGGACGAGAAAGTTATCAGCGCGCCTGTGGTGCAGGCTGCCATTACAGACGGGCAGGCTGTGATTACCGGACAGTTTACCGGAGAAGGCGCGGAGGAACTTGCGTCCCTGATTCGTGCGGGTTCCCTGCCCTTCAACCTGAATGTCATACAGATGAAGAACGTAGGCGCAAGGCTGGGCGCGGACGCTCTTTCCGCCGGCATCAGGGCGGGCGCAATCGGCATCGGGCTGGTATTGCTGTTTATGCTTTTTGCGTATAAGGTGCTGGGGCTTGCGGCAGACTGGGCCCTGCTGATTTATATGGGCCTGGAAGTGATTGCGCTGAGCGTGCTGCATGTAACGCTGACGCTGCCTGGTATTGCGGGTATTGTGCTTTCCGCGGGTATGGCGGTGGACGCAAATGTCGTTATTTTTGAGCGCATCAAAGAAGAACTGCTACAGGATAAGACACTGCGCTCCGCTGTGAAAAACGGCTTTTCCAGAGCCCTGCCCGCTATTCTGGACGGCAACGTAACAACGCTGATTGCGGCAGGCGTGCTGTTCTTCCTTGGCTCGGGTACAGTGAAGGGCTTTGCGACAACGCTGATGATTGGTATTATCATTTCCATGTTCACAGCGCTTGTGATAACACGGGTGATTGTAAAGGGCCTGATTTACGCGGGCGTGCATAACCCGAAATATTATGGGCTGAGAACGAAATAAGGAGGCGGAAAAAATGAAGATAATCGAAAACAGAAAAATATTTTTTGCCGTTTCCGTTGTGCTGATTTGCATTGGCCTTGCGGCGATGGCGCTCAACGCGAACGCAGGGCGCGGCGCGCTGAACTGGGACGTAGAATTTACGGGCGGCACGTCCATGGAGCTTGACATGGGCGGTGCGTTTGAAAACGATACGCTGGAGGATATCGTGCGGGAGGTAACCGGACAGACAAGCCCGCAGATCCAGCAGGTTATCGGTACAAATTCTGTTGGCATCAAGTTGCAGTCCATCGACAGTGAAATGCGTGTTGCGCTGATGGACGCGGTTACAAAGACTTATCCTGACGCGGAGCTGACAGAGGCCAACGACATCAGCGGCACAGTCAGCGGGGAAATGCAGCAGGCGGCAATTAAGGCGACATTGATTGCGTGTGTGGCAATGCTCCTGTATATTTCCCTTCGGTTCAGGGATTTCCGCGCGGGCGGCAGCGCCATCATCGCATTGATTCATGATGTTCTGATTGTGCTGTCGGCATACGCGCTCCTGCGTATTCCGGTCAATCAGTCGTTCATTGCGGTGCTGCTGACGATACTGGGGTATTCGGTCAATTCGACTATTGTAATTTTTGACCGTATCCGCGAAAACAAATCTGCGTTCCAGACGGGACACGCGGCGGAGAAAATCAATAAGAGCGTCAGCCAGACGCTGGCAAGGTCTATCAATACGTCCCTGACAACACTGTTTACCATTGGCGCGATCTATATTCTGGGTGTGCAGTCTATTAAGGAATTTTCGCTTCCGCTGATTGTCGGTATTGTTGCGGGCGCGTATTCGTCTATCTGCATTTCCGGTTCGGTATGGTACACTTTCCTGCCGAAAATCGAAAAGGGCGAAAAGGTCTAAAACAGTGAAGGAACCCGTAAGGCGGTTTGGCTTAAGAAAGCATATTTTTCTACAAGTTTGCTTTTTTGGGTAATGAATGAAAAAAATATCCGCAGACATGTGGTCTGCGGATATTTAGAACCTATCCGTAAATTATCTGCGCACATTTTGCTTCATCTTTTCCGGCAGCCTTTGCCGCTTTTCCCTGCCGTACCACCCGGTACGCCTGCAAAAAAGCTCCCTGCCTGCCGGAAAATCTGACTGTGCAATCTGCATGTTCTTATTTACGGATAAGTTCTAAGAAAAAAGCAGGACAGCCTGTGAGGGGCTGGCTTGCTTTTTTTGTGCGGCCAGATATGCTTTTTTCGGGAAAGAGCAAATGGGGAATCAGCGTGTCAAAAAGGCTCAGGCTTTGCCGACCGCACGGTGGATTCCCATGCAGTTCGCCTTGCGAACCAGACCAGAGGTCTGCCGCCAAAGGCGGCGCCAGGGGAAACGCTTCGTTTCCCGAACCCTTCCGCGATGCAAAAACAGGTTTTTTGAAAGCCTGTATGTTAAAATCCTTTTTTAGGATACATACCAGCGCAGAAAGAAATACAGCAGCAGACAGGCGGGTACAGCATACACTATCCCGATGACTGCCGCGCTTTTTTTGCCGCGTCCCCAGAGCTTTACGGAGAGATAGAGTGCGTCCAGCACGTCAAACAGAAAGAAAAACTGGAGGATACCATGCAGTACGGCGGTGGCAGGCGTCAGTTTTTCCTGCACACGCCCGAAGCGGACGACCTGTATGCCGTAAAACGCGCCGGGCAGAAGCGCGAGCCATGTGCCGCCTGTAATTGCAAGGAATATTGCGCCATACATAGGATACAGCGGGAACGCGAGAATGAGCGTGCCGCGGCTGGCGGCAAGGAGGACAAGCGCAATCAGGGCATATGCGGCAAAATTCAGTATAAAATAAACCACAAGGCCGTATTTCAAGGTCAGCATGGCGTTCAGGCAGTAAATGTCCGCACCCTGTGCATATTTCCGGAAGGACTGCACGATGTTCAGCACGCCCAGCACAAAGACTGCAAAAAACCAGAGTACGGCACAGACTACGTAGCCGGTAATCAGGAACTGCGGGGAGAGGAATTTTCCGGCATAGCCGACAAAGCCGCAGAAGCAGATATAGGCGATGGTAAGGGGAAACCCTGACGAGAGCAGTATGTCATAGGCAATGGGCAGTATGTATGTACGTTTTTGCGTTTCGTTCATGATGCAGGCCTCCATTTGGTTTCATTTTTTCGGCGGCGGGAATGCCGTCTGTGAATATCAGCGTTCCAAAAACGGGGTGACAGTTTCAATAAAACAGGATGATGTTTCCTCCGAGAGTTCCACTGCGGAAACCATGTCCTCGCTCCTATCATGGTAACGGGCAAGATACATTTTTCCGTCCATAAGGAAAAAATGATGCCCCTTGAAGGAACCAAAGCTTCCGTCCCTGCTCTCTTTATAAAAAGTAAAATACGTCAGGGGATCGTTTTCAGAGGCATCTATAAGGATTCCTCTGGATTCCGATGCTTTGTTTTTAACTGAATCAAACGGGTCATAGGCAAAGATGTCGCCAAAGCTTGTCAACGCATCGAATTTTTCATAATCTATGTCCTCGATTTCAAAAACCTGTTTCCCGCCCTGTATGGAATCTATTTGCAGATAATATGTATAATTTTCAGGGTTGCTGTAATACGCTTCGGCATCCTCCCATTGGGAACTCAGACAATAAACGATGCCTCCGGTTTTGCCGCCGCCGGACGTCTGCATACAGTCGAATCCGGCGCAGTCCGCCCTGCGGTAGGTTTTGCCGTCCGACTCATATTCCTCGCCGGTAAAGGCAAGGTTTTTTGTCCAAAGGCTGCCGTAAAAGCCGGCGCGGTAGGTTTCTCCATCAATTTTGACTTTTTCCGGCTCAGGGGAAAGCGCGTTATGCAGGTTGACGCAGCCCGTCAGGCAGAGGGCCAGCAGGGCGGCAAGGAAAAGGCTGGCTTTTTTCACCATGCTACCTCCCGTCTGTTCCTTTGTCGCAGCCATAGTTGTAATAATTCCTGAAAAGCCGCTGCGCCTCTGTGCTTGTAAACAATTCTGTAAAAGTTCCGGCTATTTTGTGCCAATACTCTTTATCCCATGTCAGGGATTTTTCCGCCATATAAATCCCTGTATTTTCCCCATCGCAGACGTAAAAATAGCACATATCCCCAATGTCATCCCCGAAGGGCAGGGTGTTGGGACAATTCTCGAAGAAATCCACCGTTGCGTCAAAATCCTCGATGTCGTCCCATGTCCAGAATGTCATGTCCGGCATTACCTTGTCCGGACGCCGGTCCTCAATGCCCCCGCCGCCAAAGTGGAAGAAGATTTCACGGTAATCCTCCGGAAGCGGGACAGGGGAGTTTTCCTGTATCAAATTCCATTCTTTGCCTACCTCGTTTTTCCAGTTAGGACGCCAGTACGAGTGGGAGCCATCCCATGCGCTGCACGATTCCTCCTGGAAATTGTCAAATAGCACGTTGATTTGTTCGATTAAGTTCATAAAAGGCTCCTTTCTTTCAATACATTCCCTGTAAAAGGTTAGTTTTCCATACTGCTGATTTTGATGGCGCAAATTCCGCTTTTCATGACCAGTTTCCGCAGGAAGGGCTGGTACATAAAGGGGCATTTCAGTATTTTCAGGAACAGCTTCACGCGGATATGGCGGGTTTTGGCAAAATAACGGCGGTTCAGGCTGCTGCGGCCGCTGTTGAGGACTGTGGCTAAATCCCTTGCGCTATATATCGCGCTGCTGATGCCCTCCAAAGAGCTGGGGCTGATAAACCCGGCAGCTTCGCCGATGAGGAAAACGCCGCTTTCCCCACAGCAGAAATCCCGAAAGGAGGAGGGACGCAGGACAAGGCATGCTTCTGTTTTCAGCGGCTTGCCGAAGCGGAAGCCAATGCGCTCCAGCTTCTTTTTCTGCCGTTCAAAACGCGCCCGCGCGCCCTGGACAGGAAACGCTCCGCCGAATATGAACTGTTGGTCTTTTGAAATAGACCAAGAACAGCAGTCGGTATTTTCAGGGTCGAAAATACAGGAATAGAAGGGGTTGGGGTGCGTTTCAGGGAACCACTGCTGTATGGAAAGATAGTTCCGTATTTTTTTCTGCGGGTAGAATGTGCGGCGGACAATGGAGTTTGCGCCGTCTGCCCCGATGATGTATTTTGTGGTCAGGGTGCGCCGTTCGCCGTTTTCGATGTATGTAACGCGGAAACCGCCGGAGGTTTTTTGTATGGAAACGCAGACCGCACCGGCATGGATTTCTACGGCGGGCGGGATAATGGATTCCAGCCAGAGGTCGAATTTATGGCGGTCGAGGTTGATATAGAACCTCTGGTAGTGGCGGGTCAGTTTATTTTTCAGGTCGATCGTTTTTACGGCGAAAATCTGCGGGTCGACCAAAACGTCCTTTGGCAGTGTCATATCGAAGCTGGCGAGGGCTTTCTGTGCGTCGCCGGAAATCAGGCCGCCGCAGGGTTTGCGAAAGCCGGAAGATTCCGCGCCGAAAATCTTCTTATCCAGTGCGGCAACGCGGAATTTGGGGCTGAGCAGGCGCGCCAGTGTAGAACCGGCAGGGCCAAGGCCGATGATGGCGATATCGTAATGGGACATAAGAAACCTCCTTTATAGTAAGACGCTGGGAAGACCTTGGGAAGACCTTGGGGCGCTGGTCTCCGCTCCGCTTCGGTCGGCGCAAAACGAAGCTTCCCCGAAGCTTCTGCGCCCCAAACCCCGCAAGGGACTTCGCCCCTTGACCCCATCTGCCGCCGCATTTTATGCAGCGGAAAATCGGGGTCTGGGGCATGATGCCCCAGCGGGGTAGTGGGGCGGCGAACTACGGTCTTAAAACAAAGAAAGCCCTTTCGGGCCCTCTCTGTTTTTGCTTATGTTTATACTATTGTAATCTCAAAATACGTTGTCGCAATAGCCGCATTGCCGTTTGCGTCTGTAACGCGCACCGTACGGCTCAGCAGTATCACGCCCTTGGCGTTCACATTCACCAGTGTATTATCCAGCGCCTGCAGCGCCGCACCAGTCGCTCCATTGCTCTCGACCTTCCAAACCACGCTGTCCGCCGCCGCATTTGCGGGAAGTGTGTCCAGCCCATTCAAGGCAATAACCGCCCCAACGTTCCGCTGGTATTTCTTCGCGTTCGTAATAACCTGGCCGTTCGGCAGTGTCACCGTGCCGACCTGTACAGCCGGAGGCGTTACAACCGGCGTCTGTCCATCAGGCTCAACGGGCTCCACAGGTGTCACCGGTTCCGCAGGTGCGTTCGGCTGTCCGCCTTCCGCGGGCTCCTGCGGCTCTGTCGGCGTCTGTTCCGGCTCCTGTGTTTCAGGCGCATCGTTCTTCGGTTCGCCCGGCAGTACTGTGATTGTGAAATATTCCGTCGTCGTGCTGTTCTGCACCGTTGCCGCAATCGTCACCGTACCCGCCTGTTCCGCACTCATCACGCCATCGCGGATTGCCGCGCCAGTCGCGCCGGCGTCCCTGATGCTCCAGTCAATCTTTCTCATCGCGCTGGAAACGCCGTTCACCGTGCCGGAAAGAGTCAGTGTTTCGCCCGCCTTAAAGGAATCCGCGCATGTCAGCGCAATCCCCTGTTTCTGCTCAGGTTTCTGTTCCGGCTCAGGCTCCTGTACCTTTTCAGGCTCCTTTTCGGGCTCCTGCACCTTTTCCGGTTCCTTCGTGGGTTCTTTTACAGGCTCCTGTACTTTTTCAGGCTCTTTCTCAGGTTCCTGCTTCTGTTCCGGTTCCACCGTCACAGCCGGGGCTGCCGGTTTGCTCTGGATTTCCCTTTGAGGGATAAAGCTGAACGTCCTCGGAGGGGTCGGCTGCTGCTGTACTGTCGTACTCTGGCTTGCCGGAGCCGCGGAATCAGGCTCATCGGGCTCATCACTGCCACCGCCAGTTGGACTTGCCGTTACCATAAAGTCTGCCTTGCCAGTCCCAATGTACTCATCACCACCAATGGTCTTTTTAACCGTAATATGCAGGGAATGCGGTCCAGGCTTATCTGATAAAGCTCCTACCGTTTTCACGTCATTAGGGTCCCATGTTAATCCAGAATCTTCGTCATTTCCTGCACCCCATTCTAATGTTACTTCAGTGTTGCCCGTTTCATCTTTTAACTCCGCTACGATTTCTATATCTGTGTCTTCTGTCCAGCTATCTCCAAATCCTTTTACATCAAAGGTAAATGAAATTTCTTCATTTTCTAGAACGTCAGTCTTCTCAGGAGCTGTAATCGTAACCTCCGGCTTGACTGTTATCGTCACAGGGGCTGACGTTATATTGCCAGCAGTCGCCGTAATTTCTGTTTTGCCTGCATTTTTTGCCGTAACCGCGCCAGTGCTCGTTATCTCTGCAACATTTGTATCACTGGATGCCCATGTCACTGTCGCACCTGTATCAGCAGGTGTCACTTTTGCAGTCAGCTGCAGTGGGGTTTGCGCTCCCGCAAGCATCTCATGGTTTCCGCCATCTATCTCAACACTCTCCACTCCGCCTCCTGTTCCAGCCGCTTCAACTGTAACTGCACAAGTATCTCGATACGCATGGTCAGTTGTCGTAACAGTAATGTTCGCAGTACCTTCTTTAACCGCTGTCACCAGACCCGATTGGTCTACACTTGCAACTACAGAGCCTTCGGTTCGAGTATCACTTTCCCACGTCACCGTCTTATTGTCCGGACGCATTGTTGTGGTTAACTGGTAGGTTTTCCCTGCTTCCAACGTTATGTTCTTTTGATTCAATACAAGCCCGTTAACAGTTACAGTACAGCTTGCTGTTTTACTGTTGTCCGCTTTCGATGTCACGGTAATACTTGCTGTGCCGGGTTTTTTCGGCGTAATCTCGCAGCTATTACCACTTGGCGAAATATCAATAACATCAGCACCTGTGGTAATGGCCCATTCTACCCCTTGATTCGCTGCACTTTCCGGCGTCACTGCTGCAGTCAGTTCCCCTTTTTGATTTTGAACATCGTTTCCATTTTTTTCTAGAGTCAGACTTGTTTTATCAAGGGTAATCTCTGTATCAGACGGCCCGTTTCCACTCACCGTCACTTGGCAGGTCGCTTTAATGGTATTATCCGTCTTCAGTGCCGCAGTAATCGTTGCTGTGCCCGGTGCTTTTGCCGTTACTACGCCGTTCGCCACTGTTGCAACGGCCGCATCACTCGTGCTCCATGTCACGCTTTTATCCGTTAAGCTGTCGGGTTTGACCGATGCTGTCAGCGTTTCCGCCCCCCCTACCGACAGCGTAAGGGTGTCCTTATCCAAGCGGACACTTTTTGCTGGTGACGTCACCGTCACAGTGCATTCCGCACTTATTCCGTCAGCCGATGCCGTAATCACTGCCGTGCCCGCTGCAACTGCAGTTACCACGCCATCTTGGGATACCCTCGCAACACTCTCATTTTTAGACTTCCAATCCACCTTCGTATTTGTCGCATTTGCGGGCAAAATGGTCGCACTCAGCTGGTCCGTCTTTCCCTCTTCCAGTGATAATGTGCCTGGTGCAATCGTAACTCTTTCCACTGGCACATTTGCACCATCTGCCGTAACTTCTACTTCGCAGGTTGCAGTAAACCCTTTTTCGCTTTCCGCCGGTTCGGACGGAAACGCAGTAAGCGTAATAGTCGCCTTACCTATTTTCTTTGCATTCAGGAATGTTTTTGTGACTGTCGTCTGCTCTTTCAAATTCGGGTCAACAACACTCGGGTCACTGGAACTCCAGTGCAGGACTGAGTAGGATGCATTGGACGGCTCCAGCATGGCTGCAAGCTGTGTCTGATTTGTGCCAACCTTTACATTCAGATTGCCTACAACAGGGCCATCTTCACGTTTCCCGATTTTTACACCTGTCAACGCACTCGTACCCTCCGAAGCTGTTACTGTAACATCGCAGAAAGGTTCCGCCAGTACTTTGCCATTCTGGGCTTTAATTGTCGCGGTCACCCTTGCCGTCCCCACATTTTTTGCCATTATTTTTTTAACTTTTTGGCCCGTTGTACTTGTATCTTCAACCAGCAGCACCACATTCGTATCGCTCGATGTCCATTCAATCGTCTGCCAGACTTCGTAAACCTCAGGAATTTCTACCGTCAGCATAGTTGAGGCGTCTTTCTGCACGCCCACTACTGCCGGATTTATTCTCGGCTCTGTTAACGGTGTATCCGGATTATCCGGTTCCTCCGGCTCCTCCGTATCAGGCGGCAGCTGTTCATCTGCCCCATATACTGTCAGTTCGCACTTTGCCGTTTTCGTGGTATCCGCCTTGGCTGTCGCGGTAATCGTTGCCGTTCCCTTTGCAACGCCCGTTACCGTGCCGTCTGCCGAAACCGTCGCGATTGTTTTATCACTGCTCGACCAGATTACGGTTTTGTCCGTTTTATTGTCCGGCGTTGCAACAGTTTCAGTCAGTTTTGTAGTTTTTCCGACATTCACGTTTGCTTTCGTCTTATCCAGCGTCACGCTCGTCACGCTGCCGGGCTTTGTGTCATCCGGCTCATGTTTAATGTTGCTGCCCAGCTCCACCTTAGCGCCGGAGCCTTCCTTCACATTATTAACCGTACCATTGCCCGTGACCTTCACATCGGAACGCGCGTCAAGTGTCTTAATCACAGCAGTATTGCTCAAATCAATCTCCGGCTTGCCGGAAACCTTGCTGTTAATTTTCAGCGTGTCAATGGTAACGCCGTTACTTACGGCAACCTCCGCATATCTTTCCAGTTCCAGCGTTTCAATGTCAATATTGACATCCAGTTCTACGTTCTTTTCTTCTACAACAACGTCCTTCAGCTTCGGGCTGCCGGAACCCTCTTTCAATATTGTGTGGTTCCGGATGAGGATTTCGCCCCGTACCTTCGTTTTGCTGTCAAATTCCAGAGCAACCGTTTCACTCTTGCTTGCCTTGGAATCCTTATCGGAAATGATATTGCCGTCAATTTCGCAGTCCTCGAAAATAACGGAATTTTCGCCGCCGCCATAAATATATACGTCGCCGTCAATTTCCAAATCCACCAGCCGTACTGTTTCATTCTCAACTTCTTCTTCAATCGTCAAATCGCCGGTAATGCGCATATCCTCCAGCTTCGCCCTATCCGTAACGCGGACATTCCGGAATTTTGCGCCATCGCCATCAAAATTCTTGGAAACCGTCTTATCCGTACCACTGGAAGAAGAACTGCTGGAGCCGCTGCTCTCATGCCGCTTGCCATCGTATTCCCAATCAAAATCAGGCTTGCTTGCGCCGTTCTTTCTGGAAAGGCTGTCAGGCTCGATTTCGGAACGCACGCCCGAAACATAAACCGCCATGTTGTCGATATCGCCCTTTCCGGCAATGCGCACATTGTCCCGAACGTTCATATTTCTGACGCGGGAACCTCTGGAAAACTCGATCAGTGCGTCATCCGCATTTTTCGTAATATCAAATGTTTCAACCTCCGCGCCGCCGTACAGCCGCACATCTGCGTCCGTATCCAGCGTGAGGTTCTCTACCTCCGCGTCAATCGTAACTGTATTGACCTTGCTGTTTGCGACAGAAACATCTTCGAATCTGCTGCCCTCCAGCGTACCGTTCGCCCTGAATGTTGTCTTTTCTACGCTCGTGCCGCTGCCTCCGTGGAATATCGCCGAAGATTTATCCATCACAAGCTCATTCACTACACAATCCTTCGCCGTAATCGTGCCGCCGCCTTCTACGTTCAGTTTGCCGCGAACGGTGACATTATCCAGCGTAATGCTCTTGCTGGACATGCTGGACGGTATCGTCAGGTCGCCGTTTACGATAGTATTCCGCAGTGTTGTGTTGCTCAATGTCATATTCTGCACAGTATCCGTTGTGGACTGTGTCGGCGGAACATTGGGTTTTGATACTGTGCCGCCTGCGCCCAGCGCATTATTCAGCATCGTAACAACTTCCGCACGCGAAATCTGGCTTTTCGGGCGGAAAGAACCATCCGGGTAGCCGCTCATATAGCCCGCGGAAACTACGGCATTCACACTGCCGCGCGCCCAGCTTGAAATGCTGTTGCTGTCCGAAAAATAAGGCGCAATTCCGCCGACGGGCAACCCCTTAATGTTCGCCAGCATAACAGCTGCCTCCTGCCGGGTTACATTCGCTTTCGGGCGGAATGTGCCATTTGCGTCACCGCGCATATAGCCCGCCGCATATGCTTTCTGTATTTCTGTGTAGCCCCAGAATGTCGTTGCTACATCAGGGAAATAAATCGCCTGCACATTCTGGTAGTTAAACGCATTGTTTGCTACCACCGCAAACTCCGTTCTGGTGATAGGCTCCTTCGGCCGGAATGTGCCATCCGGATAGCCGTTGATATAGCCAAGGCCCACCCAACGGTTGATTGTGGTTTCTGCCCAGTGCCCGCTAACGTCTTTGAATGCCGCAGCGGACGCGGAAACGGCGGATGATACCGCCAGTACGGACGCTGTCAGACATATCGTCAGCGTCTTTCTGATTTTCTTCATGGTTTGTTCCCTCCTTCGCCCCATTTCATCCTCCCTGACCGGGTAGTCTTCCTAATATTCTTTATACCACTAGAATATACCAAAACTGGATATACTACAATATACATCGGCAAATTGAAAGAGAAACTTAATATTTCTCCAAAAGCATTGACAGTTTTCGTCTGCTCCAAATGCGTTCTTTACTTTAATTATAGAACAAGCTGACGCAGCGATATTTTGCACAGCGTGTCAAAAAAGGCTCAGGCTGCGGCGGCAGCGGGCTATGCCTGCTATACGAAACCTTTTTTTAGGAACTGCCGGCATAAAGGGGCTCGTTCTAAGCAGTTCGCTTCACGAACCGCCCCAAAAGGGCTCTGCTGTTGCAGTGCTATGCCTTTCTGAAGAACCACAGAAAGCCTTGAAACCCACCCTTTTCCTTGAGCGGGCAAAGCCCGCTTTGCCGTATGGCGGCGTGTTGGCCAGCCGTCGGCTTTGCCGACCGCACGGCGGATTCCACTCGGAAAACGCTTCGTTTCCCATATCCTTCCACGACGCAAAAACAGGTTTTTTGACAGTCTGAATGATAGCAGTTTTTCTGCCTCAGAATTTCATTCACACAGCCCGAAATACAGATTTCCGTCTTTCGCGTATTCCAGTTTTTTCATATATGGTTTACAATAAAACTGCTGTTATTACAAAGCCTTACCAGCAAAGGAGGAACTCATTTATGGGAAAACTAGAAAAACTGTACCACTGCTACTTGATGGAACATCAGGAATTGAATGCCAAAAAGCAGCTTACACCTGAGCTGACAGCGTTTTACGGCTTTCTTCGGTTCCGCCTGAATCCAGATGATTTTATAGAAGCAGAAAGCCTGCTGAATGATTTGCTTGCCGTTGTTGAAAAAGAATATTTCATCACCGGCATTGAGTATCTTTCAGAATTTATGAAAGAAATTCTCACAGAATAAAACAGCGCGCAGAGCTGCTGTAAAAATACCCTTTATTTCCCCTGTCCCAAAAACACCGGACAGAAAAAAATCCCTGTCCGGTGTTTTATGTCAAGTATTCTTAGAACTTATCCATAAATAAGATACGTGCAGATTGCACAGTCAGATTTTTCGGCAGGCAGGGAGCTTT